>Ga0265319_1002112_pt1 | contig 11138 bp, 16 predicted proteins | sample 4824metaG_FD_192443 | JGI IMG/M metagenome (GOLD analysis project Ga0265319, IMG submission 192443) | Rhizosphere microbial communities from Carex aquatilis grown in University of Washington, Seatle, WA, United States - 4-8-24 metaG | ecosystem: Host-associated > Plants > Roots > Rhizosphere >...
CCGATCGGCGCAAACCCCGACGCATTGGTTGAAGGCACGTCCAAGATGATGGCCAAGGGACTTAAAACGAAGTCCCTGATGGACGCTCTCGGGATCATCATTCCCGACGCGATGCCATCGGCCGAAGACGTCACAAAAAAAACTTTGACTAATGCCGAGATCCAAGAGCTTCGCGCCAAAGGTCATGGCGTCGTCAAAGGTGCGTGCGGGCATGTTGTCCGCCAGTGCCGATGCGCCGATGGCCATGATGCCAGATTAATCACGACCTGCGACGAACTTTGCGATCAATGCAAGGCGGTCATCGCCAAGTCGCGGTCGTTTGTGCGTCCCGAAACAATCGCGGAAGCCGCCAAGGCAATTGCCAAGAACGCATTGGCCGACGCGCCGAAGACCATCATGGATGCGTTGACGGATAGGCTTCATCGGGAAATGGGCAGGGTTTAACAGTTATCAATCATGCCGGGCGTGTTGCCCGGACACAAATCTAGTTTCGCAGCGCGGTAGAGAAGTTAGTGAGCCGCGACGGAGTATGCAGGCGCAAGCCGGAGCATGCAGTCGCAACCAGCTCATGGAGACGTTCAGCCAGCGTGAAGAAATGCTTTTTCACAAAGGAACGTCACATGAAGTGGCTCAAATTTCTCAAGGATTACGATTCGTTCAAAATCGGCGAGGTCAAGGATTTCGATCCCGCGGCCGCCGACATTCTGGTTAAGGCGGGGATCGCCGAAAACACCGAACAACCCAAGGAAGTAACCAAGGTTGCCGGGGGCTTGGTTGACGGGATGAAGGAATATCTTGACGGTCTGGTCAAGACGACTTCCGACAATCTCGTCACCAGCCTCAAGGCCGAATTCAAGGCGGCGAGCAAGCGCCCGAACATTCAGACGCACGACAACGCCGATGATGACCCGACCTTTGGGTTCAAAAACATCGGCGAGCAAGTGCGGATGATCAAGGATTGGTATACGGACGCTTCTGTTCCAAGTCACAGCGTTGCTCATGGCGACGAACGCATGAAACGCATCGCGGTGAAGGTGCTCAGTTCGGTTGACCCCGTTACCAAAGCTCCGACGACGTATGCCAACGAAGGGCTTGGTGCTGATGGTGGATTCCTTCTCGCCCCCGTCTTTGCCAACACCATTCTGATGCACACGTTTCAAGAGGAAGGCTTGCTGGGGCTGACCGATACCTACACCACCGGCAGCAACAACTTGACCATCCCCAAGGATGAGACGACCCCGTGGGGTACGAACGGTGTTCAGGTTTACTGGGCCGGTGAAGCCGCTCAGTACACGCAATCGAAGCCGAAGTTCGGCCAAGATGACCTCAAGTTGCACAAGATCACGGCTTTGATTCCCGTGACCGATGAGCAGCTTGCGGACAACTTTGTGGGCCTTGGTCAGTACGTGACCAAACAGGCGGCCGAGCGCATCAACTGGAAGGTCGATGATGCGATCGTGAACGGTACTGGCGCAGGCCAGCCGCTCGGGTTCTCCCTCGGTGGTGCTCTGGTTTCCCAGGCCATCGAAACGGGTCAGACGACGCAGACGATCAATCTTGCCAATGCGGCCAAGATGATCTCACGCATCCCGTCAAACAGCCTCAAGAATCTGCGATGGCTGTCCCATCCCAGTGCATTGCCCCAACTGATGCTCATGACGAACGGTAACAGTTCGTTGTGGATCGGGCCGGGCGAGCTTGAGGGCAAAGGGCCGACAATGGGGCGGTTCATGGGAATCCCGCTCATCCCCTCCCAGCACTGTCAGTCGGTCGGGACAACCGGCGATATCTATCTCGTCGATCTTTCCAAATACCTCACGCTGACCAAGGGCGACGGGGTGCAAACGGCTCTGTCGATTCACCTGTATTTCGATTACGGGGTTTCGACTTTCCGCCTCAACTTCCGCGTTGCCGGTCAACCGTGGCTTCAGGCTGCGATAACTTCTGCGTATGGCTCTTACAGCATGTCGCCGTTCATCAGCCTCGCCACCCGGTAACTAACTCTTTTCAGGAGATTTCAAAATGATTACGAATCGTAAAATGGTCGAAGGTGGAAAATTCGTCTATGCGTTTCCGCATGGAACGCCTTCCACCGCCGTGCTCCCTTACGTGAGCATGAAGAACTACAACCGCCTTACCATCATTCTTTTGGTGGATAAGGACAGCACTGGCGCAACCAGCGCCATCACTGTCAATCAGGCGACGGCGGTGGCTGGCACAGGGGCCAAGGCGCTCAACACCTTCACCGTGGATTCCATCGTTGACGCCGCATCGGGCACGCTCGGCGGCACAATCACGGCGGTGGGCGATACCACGGCTGCGGTCACGGTTTCCGGCGGAACATTCACCACGGCAACCACGGCGTCGAAAAACGCCGTCTACATCATCGAGGTGAAGGCCGAAGACTTGGACGTCACCAACAGCTTTGACTGCGTTAACGTCGGCTTGGGCAACAGCTCAAGTTCGACGCACGTTGTCATCACGGCCGTCTACTACCTTCGCGATGCTCGGTTCAACGATGCTTCGCCGCCGACTTCAATTGTCGATTAACTTTAACCCCTCTCATCGGTCGAAAGATCGGTGCGAGGATTTTTCAGAAAGGACAACATGACACGAGTTAAATTTCTTCAGAGCACGAAGCATTTCGGCAAGGGCGCATGCGTTTATCTTCACGATGAAGACGCGAAGATTGCCATCAAGCTCGGCGATGCGCAGAAGATCGACGATGTTCCGGTGGCGAAAGACGCGCCGCCGACACAGAAGGTCATGCGCATCACGATCCTGAAGGATGTGGTCGTGGACAAGATTATCGTTCACGCCAAAGATGCGCGGAAAATCCTGCCCGAGCCTGAAGCCAAGGCCCTGATTGCAGCGGGCAACGCGAAAGAATTTCCGTTCAACACTGCCGATGATTATCCGGTCTACGGCAAGGAAAAGGTTGAGCCTGAACTACCAAGGGGCCGAAGAACCCCCGTCACTGTTTAATTAAACCATTTGGCGCGATGCGCCGGAAAGAGAATCAATCATGGCTGGACAATGGGATACAGAAGGAAATTTGACGGTTAAGAATCTGACCGTTACCGGAACGGCGACTATCGCCACGTCAGCGACGACGAACGCGACTTCCCCGGTTGGCGCATCGACCGCAGCGGCCGGTTCAACAACTGCCGATGCTGGCGCGCTGCCTGCTGGAACCGCAACAGTTTACCCGACAACCGGGGCGGACGGAACGAAAGGCGTCATCATCAATGCTGCCGACAAGGTGACGGGCCGCAAGATTTTCATCGGCAATACCGCTGCCGCAGTCCTCAAGATTTACCCGCCATCCGGCGGCGTTATGAACGGTGGAAGTGCCGACGCCGGCATCAGCACTGCATCCGGCAAGGGCGCTGAAGTGATTTGCCTAAGCGGTTCAGGCAACACCTGGATGACCACGTAAATGCCGATTACGTTAACGCCATCCTCTCCTTCAGGGTCGAACCTGATCAGCTCTGCGCGCGCCGGCGACAACGCCACGCTCGCGGGGTTATCGGATACGGTCCTGAATGACTTGATCGCCGCTGCCTCGCAGGCAATCGAGCGGATATGCAAACGAAACTTCGCGCTAAACTCCTACACCGAGGTATACAGTGGCGGCGGCATGCCGTACATGGAGATTCAGCTTGCGAATTTTCCTGTAACCGAGGTGACTCGGATTGCGACTTATCCGCGGCCGGTTCTGAGCATCACCAACTCGGATTCGACCGGAAATCAACGGGCGACGATCAGCACGACGCCGACAAGCCTTCGCTTGTTCAGAATGGCCTCGGGGGTCGGGACGACAACCGACCTGCTGTTTTCAACCTATACGACCATCGCGGCATTGGCGGCGGCTGTTAATGGGCTGGGGCATAGCTGGGCGGCTACGGCAATCTCGCCCTACTCGCTTTACCCAACAACCGATCTATTGCCGCTGCAGGGGGCTGTCACGGCCCTTGCAGTTGGCGGCGGTGCTCAGCTTGAGGTTTACACCGAAGATTCGCCAGCGTGGGGATCGGCGGGAATATTCTCAAGTATATGGGGGTACATCAGTGACGGTCCGGGCTGGCGGCTGGACGGTGACGTGGGCTATCTGGTCGGCTCGTGGCCGCAAGGAAGACTCAACATCAGGATTGACTACAGCGCTGGATTCGAGCCTATCCCTGACGATGTTCAAGAGGCATGCGTCCAGCACTGCCAGGATTTGTATCAGTCGTCACTGATCAACAACAACGTCGCCAGCGCCAAGATCGGTCCGTTTAGCTACACAACGCTGGGACGCGGGGCTGGGCTCTCATCGAAAGTTCTTACTCTGCTTCAGCCTTACATTGATCACGCCAAGCAAATCGTCCGGCGCGGGCCGGAATCAATCTGATGCTTTCCACGCTTTTAGACAAGACCGGGAATCTTGAACGCCAAACATCATCCAAGGATGTGATCGGCGGCAGCACAAAATCCTGGGCTGCGGTGCAAACGGGAATCGCCTGTGCCATTGGCCCTGCGTCATACCAGAATACCCGAGAACTCGAACGGTCGGACATGATTGTCGAGAGCGAGATTTACACGGCGGTGGATGTGGGCGCTCGCATCGAAGACCGCTGGCTGATCAATGGTAAATACTATCTCGTTTTGGCCTACAAGCCGTTCGAGAATCCCATCTTTGGACCGCCCTGCTATGTGACGATCACCGGGAAACGCAATCAGACTTGAGGTAAGCAATGGCTAATGAAATATCTCTAGTGACGAGCCTGTCGATAACCAGCGGAACTTTGTCTCGCATTTTTCCGGCGGTCACGCAGCAAATCACTCAGGCGACCCCGGCGCTTGGCGACTTCACGCAGTCCATCGCGACAACTTCCGGCGGCGTGGCGCTGGCTATTCCCGCTGGCGTAGCCACGCTCGGGATAGCGTCAATCAAGAATTTGGATGCGACGAATTACGTTGAGCTTGGCGTTGTTGTCTCGGCAACCTTCTACCCGGTAAATCGCTTCAAGGCTACAGAGGAATACAAGGTTAGGCTTGTGCCGGGCGTGAGTTATTACATGCGGGCCAATACGGCAACCGTGTCGGTGCAAGTGGTTGTTCTGGATGACTGATGCAGTGGAACGGGGATCAATATTTAGCCGAAGCGGAACGCACCTATGGGGATCGTGTGCGCGCCGCTGGCATCTACCTTCAATCTCGCATCAGAGAAAATATCAGCATCCCGAGCCGAACCGTTGGCGTTGGCATCATCTCGAAAGGGAAGAATAAAGGGCAGACGAAAAAGATTCTTGGCGCGAGGGGAAGCAACCGAAGTAAGCCAGGGGAATTTCCGCATAAAGATTACGGGTTGCTCAGGCAAAGCATTGCGACCGATTACGACCAGTCAACATTGACGGCGCGAATCGGATCGGCGCTGAGCTACGCAAAATACCTTGAGCTTGGAACGCGAAAAATGCGGCCACGTCCATTCCTCCGCAGAACGTTGGCCGAGGAGCGCGAAACGATCAGGCAGATGATCGAGCTGGGCGGGCGCACCGACATTGAAGTCACATGACCTCCCTTCTCACCGCCATCCAAACCCTATTTACATCAAGCCTCGCCGGTTCGATCACCGGGGGCTTGTATATCGGCGTTGTCCCGCCGGGAACCGCCGCGCCTTATGCAGTGATGAACGTGATTTCATCGCCGACAACGCAAACCTATGGGACGGTTGGCGGATTCACCGAGCCGGAGATTCAATTCACGGTTCGAGCGTCCGGCGCGGCAGCGGCTTTGGCTCTAGCCGAGTCTTTGCGGGACGCCTACAAAAACCAAGTACTGTCGCTGTCTTCAGGCAAGATGCTCAACACGGTGTTGACGCAAGACCCGATACCGGAACCGCAAGACCCCACGCAGGATGAATCTGGCAATGACTCGTTCGGTTGGATAATTAGCTTCCGCTTCGCAACCACTTAATTAGCATGCGTTTTTCCATCGCGTCGTAATCGGGAAATAAAACATCCCGCATTCCTGCGGGATGATCGGAGCGTTGCGAAGCGTAGCGTTGCGAGGCGAAGCGACGCGTTGCGAAGCGCTGCGGTGCGGAGCGGGGCGTCGCGGGGCGACGCGGTGGATCATTTGCTTCCTAAGTATTTATCAATCGCCCGCCTGACCAGCTCTGCAACCGGCGCTCCGGTCTTACGTGATTCGGCTTTGAGCCGTTCAAGCTGCTTCGGTTCGATCCAGATATGAACCTTTGTTTTTGCCATAGGTTTATGACGGTACATACATGTACCCGACTTGTCAACCACTTAACAGGAGAAATCCATGATTACCGTTCACAAACTCCGCGTTCGCAACAAGGCGAGCAAGGAAGAGTTCAATCAGGACATTCATATCACCGGCGATATCGAGGCGGCGAAGGCGCACGTCAACGCAACGCCTCCCTCTCGTGGCGCGCCGCTGGGCCTTGAAGTTGTCGGGGAAGCGAAAGACGAAACGGTTGCCGAGGTTAAGTAATGGCGCAGCTCTGGGAATGGACCGCAATTTCGCCTGATGGGTCAACGCACGGTTACATGACCCAAGAGCCTTCGGGGTGCGCGTCTGAGGCGGGGATGCTGGAATTCCTTAAGACGAATTTTAGGAATTTGACCGTAATCGCACTGCGCCGCTGCGGCCCATTCGAGCCGAGAAAAGACCCGGTAGGACCGGTTCATCGCAGCGCCTATCAATTCGGGCTGTGGGACGCCGCGATGATTGAGTGCGGGCGCATGAAGCCGCCGCGTAAGGAAACGATTCTCCAAAGATTAAACCGGGAGCGGGTTCTCCGCTTGTCCGGTCGCAAGACAATTCTGAATCATTAACCATTTTGAAAGAGGTGCTCTATGTCTGCAAGCCAATTACTGCCCGTCAACGGCGCAGTTACGTTTCCCAACAGTCTCGTCGCGGACTACGGGAGTTTTTCGATCGAGGAATCGCAGGGCGTTGAATCCGTCTGCTCATATGGCGCGCAGGTTTATGACGCTTATCGCGGCAGCGGAACCCCGCACGCGATGATCAATACGGCGGCATTCGCCAAAGGCCACGCTGCATCCACCAACCCTTTCGGTTCCGGCGGTGGATTGACTTCCGGTGCAGGCGCTTCGGGAACGTGGACAATTGACACTGGATTTACCTACGTTGGCGTCATGGTGATTCAAAGTGTAACCCTGTCCCACGCACGACTTCGTGCCGCCATTCCGCTTTCGTTTGTCGCGCATTGCGGCGCGGACCCGACTGTCACCTGGGCTACCTCGTAATTGATCGTCAATTCAAGGACAAACAGTATGGACATCGTTACAGCCACGGAAGACCACCTCGTCAAAAAGGTCAACGGCGTAGACAGGAAATTCTCTTTCCTTTGCGCCTACGACCGCGCCGAGCTGCTTCGTGCCGATCTTGCATTCAGGAAGCAGAAGCTAATCGACAATTTCAAGTTGGCCAAGATTGACGGCGAGCCGTTGCTTGGCGAGCTTGAGCGATTCGATGAGACTCCGATTAATGAGAATACTTGGATTAAGTTCGTCGGAAACATACTGAACGAACATTCGATCCTCGTTGCCAGCCTGGCGAAAACGTATCCCAACGACGCCGAAGCAATTGCCAAGTCCTCAACCATAACGCTTGAGGAAAAGGCCAAGATTTGCGGGCTGATCCTCGTCGATCGAAAACCAGAGGGCAAGCCAGAGGATACCCCCGACCCAAACTCCAAGACTCCGACGCCCTACTGGACGCCGGAGCAGACGAATTCGACTGGGCAGCCGCCGAAGCAAGATTGATGCATTGGTATCAGATACCCGACCCCTTCGCGTTGCCGCTCAACAGGTTCTTCCGATTGCTGGACGGGATTGTAGAAATCCAGAGATTGAAGTCGGGAACCGCGAACACCCCAGAGGCGTTCCTTGAAAGACTACTTCGATAACCACGCGCCGAGAAATAAGATGAGAACCAGTATCACCGCAATCAAGATGAGCAATCCCCATCGCTCGAAATGATGTCCGCACTTCGGGCATTTAACGGCGTTCTCCCCTACATCTGAATCGCAATCGGGGCATTTCTTTAGCGGCATCTTTTCTCCTTTTGGTTTTACCATTATATGCCTGATACCTTTGGAAGCTCGCAGGAACTGGGCGGTGTCTACGTCAAAATCGGAGCCGACCTATCCGGCCTGCAGGCCGGGGTAGCGCAAGCCAAGGCTTTGGCATCGAGCGTCCAAGGCATCCGCTCCAACGTCCCGCTCCTGAGCGGCCCCGGCCAAGTCGGCAGTGGCCGCATGTTGACGGGTCCGGGGCAGACATCGAATAGCGGGGTCAACACCGGCGACTTGCTCGGATCATCCGGAGGATACGTCGCGCTACCGCCTTATTCTGGTGTCAATACCGGATCGGGGCCGGACTTTGACTTCGAAGGGCAGGTTGTCAGCTCGACTATGGGGCGTCAATTGGCCCTTCCGGGGCCGGGCGGAGGGGGAGGTGGCTACGGTGGCGGATTGCCGCCCGGATCAATAAACATTCCAAACGGTCCGCCGGGTGGATCGGGGAATGCTGTAAATTGGTGGCAGCGACTCGGCCCATCCGCAATTCGCCTTGGCATCGGCGGCCAGATAGCCGCCGTGACGGCCCGATCATTAAACATCGGGGCCGATTTCATGGACTACGCCTCCGCTCCGTTTGGATTTCAACGAAAAGAAGACGCAAGACTCAAGGCCAAATCAGATGTAGAAGGTTTTAGTATTCTTGGCGTCCCTCTTGGCGAACTGGGTTCTGCTGCCGGGCGATTCAGCGACCATATCGGCGGCCCTCTCGCGATGGCCCGCAATGCAGTTGCATACTTCGCCGGAACACAGACAGATCAGCAGGCGAAGGACTTTGATGACGAAATGGCGCTGGTTGCGAAACGGCAGGCAATCACTGCCGGGAGAATTTCCGAATTACAGGCAGTCAATTCCGATGCAATACCCATTGGCAATTCGGCTAGATTGAGCAATGCCGTTGCCGGCATGGACCCAAGCCGCGCGGCTGCAAATCTGGCGTCAATGCAGGCTTCGCTAAATTTAGAGAATTACAAAAAAACGCTTACGGCGAATACGGCCGATTCCGACGAGGCGATAAAGCAATTGACGCAAGCTGCGTTTATTGCCAGCGGGGTCGCTGAGTCGGCCAATCTGCAATTCGCAGCCCGACGCCCAAACGAATTGGCGGCAGCGGCTGAGAGGCGGCGTGTCGGCAACCCCGATATCGGCATCAACGGTGACACAAGCGCCGGGTTCGACATTAGCCAATCACGCCTTCGCCAGAGCGGTGATTACTTCGGCGCACAAAAGGCCGGGGTTGCCCGTGGATGGGATGAACGTATCGGGGTTGCAATGGGCGAATACAGCTCAATGCAGGACCCGCATATCAGAACACTTCAGGCGGGAAAGGCGCAGGAGCTTGGCGAACTCGATTCAGATCGCAAGCGAAGCACTGAGCAGCAGGTAACGCATTTCATATCGGAGCAGAACGAAGCGCGGCTCCGCAGTAATAAGCGATTTTACGAAGCCGACTTGCAAGCGTTCGATGATGCGGCGAGGCAGAAAATAGATTCCCTTCGCGGGCAAGACCCATCGGTCATCGCGGCAGCGCAAAACGATCTTGGTACGCAACGATCGGCTCTCCTGAAAAATCAGGCGCAATCCCAACTCATGACCTCGGTTGGATACGGTAATCGCATCAACGTCGCCAATGCTCGCGGGCGGGGCTTTGACGTGCTCGCAGGGGAATTAGGGCGCATCGGTTCGATTGAGCAGGAAGTTAACGCCCCTGGAATATCCGCATCGGATAAGCGATTGGCGGCAAGGGCGGGGATGGCTGAACTTAACGCTGATCTAGCTTCGTTGACGCGCCCGACACGCTACGCAACCGAATTGAATCGCGGCTTTGAAGCAGCGGGGGGTCCGTCAGGCAGGGGCGGAAATGAAATGAAAGAAGTCATTGCGGCTATTAACGAATTCAAGCAGGCGATGTCAAGTCTTCTGGCAAACTAAATGGCAGTAACGATCCCTTACGAATATCTCGTCGCCGATTCCTATTACCGTGTCACGTTGACGACGGCGGAGATATGCGACGTGTTTGTAGTCGAAGGCTTGACGCCGGATTACACGGCGAAGGTTCAGGCGCTCGCCGCAATCAATGCGGTGATTCCTTTTGCCTCGATCCACCCGGCTAACGCCCGAATGATTGCGGATGATTTTCAGGTAAAGCCGTTTATCAACTCGCCAACGAAATGCAAAGTCTACGTTTACTACCATCCGATCGACTGGAGCAGCGCCTACCAACCGAGAATCACCTTTACCGGAACGTCAAGAGAAGTTTTGACAAACTTTTCTTTCGACGGGTCGCTCATAACCGTCAATTATCTAGAAGGCGCTTCCAGTGATCCCGGCGCTCATGTAGACGGTAGCTCCGATGGCATCGCAACGGTTCTGGGCCAGGTCGCGAGAAACAAAAAATACGGGATACTGGAGATAGAGCGAGTGGAATACACCAGCCCGAGGCCGAAACTGGTATATCTCGATCGAATGAATTCAGACATATTCTGGGGGCAACCCGCTTATACATGGCTCGTCAATAATATCGTGATTTCCAAACTGGCCTACACAAGCGGATTTAATGTTAGATACCTTCTGGAATATGATCCTCAAACGCACATAAAAACTGCGGTTTATCGCGACGAAATAACGGGAACAATCCCGCGCGATGTAAACACCAATCCCAACCCATTGATCCAAAGTGGAAATGGCTGGAGGAATGCGCAGGTAAATGGATATGTTCCATTCTTCGGCCTGAGCCTTCCCGACGACTTCATATAATGAGCGCCACCGAAGAACCCATCCCTGAATTCGCCGGGCGCGTCCCGACCATTCGCGAACTCGAAAAGTTGCGCGAAACGATCAATGATCATTCCCGCCTCATCAACTCACTTCTCAAGCCCCCGCCGATCAGAATCAATGGGACGCCCGTTGCCTGTACCGTCACGTCCCTTACGGGTGACAAAGGCCGATACTCAGTTACCGCATATCTGGGACCGTACAATTCGAGTGCGACGGGCACGGATTTAGCCTTATCCGATTTGAACCA
>Ga0265319_1002117_pt1 | contig 11121 bp, 10 predicted proteins | sample 4824metaG_FD_192443 | JGI IMG/M metagenome (GOLD analysis project Ga0265319, IMG submission 192443) | Rhizosphere microbial communities from Carex aquatilis grown in University of Washington, Seatle, WA, United States - 4-8-24 metaG | ecosystem: Host-associated > Plants > Roots > Rhizosphere >...
CGGCGGGGCGGCGACCGCGCGCTACGCCGTCCGCATCACGGGCAGCCTGCGCAGGCCCGCCCAGCTGCCGCTCGTCGTCGACCTGGAGAACGACCCGTACAAGTCGGGCGCCGACTGCTACGGGCTGGGCCGCAGGTCGATGATCGGATGGATCGCCGGCTTCGTCGGCCAGGCCAGGGCACTGACGGGAAAGTGGCCGGTCATCTACACGGGGGCCAGCTGGTGGCAGGAGTGCACCGGCGCCACGAGCCGGTTCCGCCGGGACCCGCTGTGGCTGGCCGCGTTCGGCGGCACCAGGCCCGCCGTGCCGTCCACCTGGCGGCGCTGGACGTTCTGGCAGTACAACGACGCCGGCCGCCTGCCGGGGATCGGCCCGTCCGACCTGGACTACTACCAGCCGACCGGCGACCTGCCCGCGCTGCGCCCGCTGCCGTGGCCGGCGTCCGGGGCGCGCCCGGCGGCCGACAGCCGCCTGGCCGCCAGGATCCTGGCGGCCAGGCGGTCAGGAACGCGGCCGGGACCTAGGGCGAGGCACCTGGTGAGACACCGAGGGCGCCCCTGACCGCGGAAGTCAGGAGCGCCCTCGGTAAGCCGCCAGGCCGCGCCTAGCGCTTGCCGGGCACCGCCGGGGTCCCCTTGGCCTTCGGCCGCATGGAGATCTTCGAGCCGAGCCAGACCAGCGGGTCGTACTTCCGCCCGGCGATGCGCTCCTTCATCGGGATGAGCGCGTTGTCGGTGATCTTGATGTGCTCGGGGCAGACCTCGGTGCAGCACTTGGTGATGTTGCAGAGGCCCAGGCCGAAGTCGTCCTGCGCGATGTCGCGCCGGTCGGCCTCGTCCGCCGGGTGCATCTCAAGCTCCGCGATCCGCATGAGGAACCGGGGGCCGGCGAAGGCCTCCTTGTTCTCCTCGTGGTCGCGGATCACGTGGCAGGTGTTCTGGCACAGGTAGCACTCGATGCACTTGCGGAACTCCTGCGAGCGGTTGACGTCCTCCTGCTGCATCCGGAACTCGCCCGGCTTGATGGACGGGTCCGGCGTGAACGAGGGGATCTCCCGCGCCTTCGCGTAGTTGAACGACACGTCGGTGACCAGGTCGCGGATGACGGGGAAGGTCCGCATCGGCGTGATCGTCAGCGTCTCGTCCTCGGTGAACGTGTCCATCCGGGTCATGCAGCCAAGCCGCGGCATGCCGTTGATCTCCATGGAACAGGAGCCGCACTTGCCGGCCTTGCAGTTCCACCGGACGGCCAGGTCGGACGCCTGCGTGGCCTGCAGCCGGTGCAGCACGTCGAGGACGACCTCGCCCTCGTTGACCTCCACCTTGTAGTCCTGCAGCGAGCCGGAGCCGGCGTCGCCGCGCCACACCCGGAACTTGGCCAGGTACCCCATCAGTGCCCCTCTTCCAGCGCAGCCGCCTCACGGTGCCCGGCCAGTTCTTCCTTGGTCATGTACTTCTTGAGCTCGGAGATGTCGAACAGGTCGAGCAGGTCCGGGCGGATCGCCGGGATGGGCTGGTGCACCATCTCGACCTTGTCACCGTTCAGCGACAGGATCAGGTTGACCTTGCGCCAGTCCGGCGACATCACCGGGTAGTCCTCGCGAGTGTGCCCGCCGCGGGACTCCTGCCGCTCCAGGGCGGCGGTCGCGACGCACTCGGCGACGAGCAGCATGTTCCGCAGGTCCTGCGCGTAGTGCCAGCCCGGGTTATAGGCCCGCTCGCCGGGAACGGCGACGCTCTGCGCGCGCTCCTTGAACTTCTCAAGCGCGGCGAGCGCGTCCTTCACCTCTGACTCGCGCCGGATGAGGCCGACCAGGTCATGCATCGTCTGCTGCAGCTCGTGGTGCACCGTGTACGGGTTCTCGCCCTCGGCCCGCTCGAACGGCGCGAGCGCCTCCGCCACGGCCGCGTCCAGGTCAGCCTGCACCACCGCCGGCTTGGCGTCACCAAGCGACGATATGTAGTCCGCCGCGCCGTCGCCGGCCCGCTTGCCGAACACCAGCAGGTCGGACAGCGAGTTCCCGCCGAGCCGGTTGGACCCGTGCATGCCGCCGGACACCTCGCCGGCGGCAAAGAGCCCGGGCACGGACGAAGCGGCGGTATCGGGGTCGACTTCCACCCCGCCCATCACGTAGTGGCAGGTCGGCCCGATCTCCATCGGCTCCTTGGTGATGTCGACGCCGGCCAGCTCAAGGAACTGGTGGTGCATGGACGGCAGCTTCTTCAAGATCACGTCGGCGGGCAGCCGGGAAGAGACGTCGAGGAACACGCCGCCGTGCGGCGTGCCGCGCCCGGCCTTGATCTCGGAGTTGATCGACCGCGCCACCTCGTCGCGGGGGAGCAGCTCCGGCGGGCGCCGGTTGTGGTCCGGGTCGGTGTACCAGCGGTCGGCCTCTTCCTCAGTCTCCGCGTACTGAGCGCGGAACACGTCGGGCACGTAGTTGAACATGAACCGCTTGCCCTCGGTGTTCCGCAGCACCCCGCCGTCGCCGCGCACCGACTCGGTGACCAGCAGGCCGGCGACGGACAGCGGCCAGACCATGCCGGTCGGGTGGAACTGGACGAACTCCATGTTCATCAGCTTCGCGCCCGTCAGCAGGGCGAGCGCGTGCCCGTCGCCGCTGTACTCCCAGGAGTTGGACGTGATTTTGAACGTCCGCCCGATGCCGCCGGTCGCGAGGATGACCGTCGGCGCCTCAAAGAGCACGAAACGCCCGGTGTCGCGGATGTAACCGAAGGCGCCCGCGATAGCGCCGGACGGGGACTTCAGCAGCCGCGTGATCGTCGTCTCCGCGTACACACGGATCATGGCGTCGGGGTCGCCGTGCTCGATGGAGTCGGCCTGCTGCAGCGCGACGACGCGCTGCTGCAGCGTGCGGATCATTTCCAGGCCGGTGCGGTCGCCCACGTGCGCGAGCCGCGGGTACTCGTGCCCGCCGAAGTTGCGCTGCGAGATCTTCCCGTCCTTGGTCCGGTCGAAGACCGCGCCCCACGCCTCGAGCTCCCAGACCCGGTCCGGTGCCTCCTTCGCGTGCAGCTCAGCCATGCGCGGGTTGTTCAGGAACTTCCCGCCGCGCATGGTGTCGCGGAAGTGCACCTGCCAGTTGTCCTTGGGGTTCACGTTGCCCATGGCGGCGGCGGCGCCGCCCTCGGCCATGACCGTGTGCGCCTTGCCGAACAGCGACTTGGAGATGATCGCCGTCCTCAGGCCCCGCGCCCGCGCCTCGATCGCCGCCCGCAGCCCGGAGCCGCCGGCGCCGATCACTACGACGTCGTAGGCGAAGCGCTCGATATCGGTGTCGTTAGTAGCCATAACTAAGTTCGCCCGTTCCGTAACGCCTAGTTGAAGAGCCGCGGGTCGCTGAAGGCGCCACTCGCGACCAGCATGATGTAGAGGTCGGTGAGCATCAGCGTGGTCAGCGAGATCCACGCGAAGGCCATGTGATGCTTGTTCAGCTTCGAGATCTGCGTCCAGGTCCAGTACCTGACCGGGTGCTTGGAGAAGTGCTTGAGCCGCCCGCCGGTGATGTGCCTGCAGGAGTGGCACGAGAACGAGTACCCCCACACCGCCACCACGTTGACCAGCATGATGATCGACCCGAGCCCGATGCCGAACGACCCGTTCGGGCCGCGGAACGCCTGCACCACGTCGTAGGTGAGGATCGCCGCGATCACGAACGCCGCGTAGAAGAAGTACCGGTGGATGTTCTGGATGATCAGCGGCACCTTGGTCTCGCCCGAGTACTTGGCGTGCGGCTCGCGTACGGCGCAGGCGGCGGGGGAGCGCCAGAACGCGCGGTAGTAGGCGCCGCGGTAGTAGTAGCAGGACAGCCGGAACCCGAGGACGAACGGCAGCGAGACGAACGCGTAAGGAATGATCGGCGGCACGGCGGGGATCCACCGGCCGAGGGCGGCCGCATCTGGCGTGCACTCGCCGCTGACGCACGGCGAGTAGAACGGCGTCAGGTAGTGGTACTGGGACACGTAGTACCAGTGCCCCATGAACACGCGGACGGTCGCGTAGGCCACCCAGATGGTCAGCAGGGTCGCGACGACGCGGCCGCGGTTCCACCAGGGGTCCGTCCGGAGCGTCCGCTCCGTGATCTGCGCCCGCGTTCTGGCAGGCGCCTGCGAAAGTTGTGTCATCCAGCGTCCTCGCTGTGCGTGATCGTGATCGTGACCGCGACGCGCAGCCAGGCAGCCCTTATGCGAGCAGGGGGGCGGGGCGCGCATGCGATGTCCACGAACTTATTCCAGTAAGTGTCAGCATGCCGCATCAGGGGGGCCTTCCAGGATGTGAGCCTGACTACACTCCCTGTTTCCGGCAGCGTACAGGCGGCCCGTGGTGACCAGGCTCACAAACCGGTGATCCGGAACGGCGGCATTCTCCGCCTCCCCGCCCGCCGTTCCCCGTTCCCGGGCCGGGCCGCTACGCCTCCGTTCCTCCCATGCCGAGGGCCTCCCTGAGGAACGCGACCTGAAGCAGCAGCAGGTTCTCCGCGACCACCTCCTGCGGCGTCATGTGGGTCACCCCGGACAGCGGCAGCACCTGGTGCGGGTACCCGGCCGCGAGCAGCGCCGACGACAGCCGCAGCGAGTGCGCCACGAACACGTTGTCGTCCGCCATGCCGTGAATGATCAGCAGCGGGCGCACCTGGGTCCGCACCGCGCGCTCCGGGTCGTCGATGACGGAGCTCACCGCGTAGGCGGCGGGGTTGCTCGCGGGATCGCCCAGGTAGCGCTCGGTGTAGTGCGTGTCGTACAGCCGCCAGTCGGTGACCGGCGCGCCCGCGATGCCGGCGTGGAACACGTCCGGGCGGCGCAGCACCGCGAGCGCGGACAGGTACCCGCCGTGCGACCAGCCGCGCATCGCGACGTGGCCCGTGTCCAGGTCGGGGAACTGCTTCGCCGCCGCCTCGAGCGCCGCCACCTGGTCCGCGAGCGCCGCCGTGGCGAAGTCGCCGGCGATCGTCCGGTCCCACGACGGGCTGCGGCCCGGCGTCCCCCGGCCGTCCGCCACGATGACCGCGAACCCCTGCTCGGCGAGCCACTGCGCGGGCAGGAAAAGGCTCGCCGTCTTGCTGACCCGCTGCATGGCGGGACCGCCGTACGGGTCCATCAGCACCGGCAGCGGCGTGCCCGGCTGGTGGCCGGACGGGAAGAGCACCGCGGTGCGGACCTGGTTCGGCCCGGCCTCGAGGAAGTGCGGCGCGGGCAGGGGCAGGTGGGGCTCCTCGGCGAGCGAGGCGATCTCCGCGCCCGGGCCGCGGCCAGTGCCGCCGCCCGTGCGGACCGAGACCTTGAGCCCGGCGCTGTCCATGGTCCGGCTGGACAGCACGGTCGTCCCGCCGCCCGCCGTCGCGGTGTGCACGCCGGGCCCGGTGGCGACCTCGTGCAGGCCGCCTGGCCCGTACCGCCACACGCCTACCTCGACCGGGTCGGCCGACGCCTGGAAGAGCACGTCGTTGCCGTCGGTGCCGAGGATCCGCCTGACCTGGAGCCCGGGCGGGGTGACCGGGGCCGCGCCGGCCAGGTCGCCCGGCTGGGCGACGAGCAGCCGCCGGGTGTCCTCGCTGATCTCGGTCCAGACGACGCTGCGGTCGGCGAGCTGGGCGGGCACGCCGTCGATGACGTCGGTCCAGTGCGGGTCGCTGTCCTCGCGGATCGTCTCCCCGGTGAGCCCGTTGAACAGCCGCATCGTCTTCTGGTCCCGCGACTGCACCACGATCAGCAGGTCCTTGTCCCAGGCCACGTTGACCAGGTACGGGAAGCGGTCACGGTCCCAGCGGACCGGGGTGAGCTCGGGGTCCGGGCCGGTGCGGGTGGCGAGGAGCAGCGAGACATCGGCGTTCGGCGTCCCCGCGGCGGGGTAGGCGACCTCGGCGGGGCGGCTGCCCGGGTTGGCCGGGTCCGCGATATGCCAGCGGCGCACGGGCGACTCATCGGCCCGCTCGATGAGCAGGCCGCTGCGGTCCGGCGGCCACCAGTACCCGCGGGTACGGCCCATCTCCTCGGCGGCGACGAACTCCGCCAGGCCGAACGTGACGCCGTCCTCCCTGGCGATCACCCGGTCCTCGCCGGTGGTCAGGCTCGTCACCCGCAGGGCGCCCTCGTGCACGTACGCGACAAGACCGCCGGACGGGTTGACCCTTGGGTCGAGCGCGGGCGTCCTGGTCTCGATGAGCCGCGCCGCCGGGTCGGGCCCGCCGAGCGGGACGCTGAAGACCTGGCCGGAAAGCGCGAACACGGCCAACGTCGCGCCGCGGTCGGTGGAGAACGCCACGATCCCCGCGGCGGTCTCCCTGACCCGCTCGCGGCGGGCCCGCTCCTGCGGCGGCAGGTTCTCCTCGTCCGCGCCGAGCGCCCGCGGGTCGGCGATCAGCCGCTCGTGCCCGCTGGCCAGGTTGAGCTCCCACAAGCAGGTGACCGGGTCGTCGCCGGCCTTCGACCGCAGGAACAAGACCCGCTGCCCGTCGGGCGATACCTGGAAGGCCCGGGGCACCCCGAGCGTGAACCGGCGCGTCCGCGCCTGCTGCCTGGGAAAGCTCTCTGTCATAGCTCCCGACCCTATCGATCTCCTGCGGGTGACAGGCCTTCAGTACGCTGGCCGGGTGGAACGCAGCCTGCTGCTCGTGCACGCGCACCCGGACGACGAGTCGATCTTCACCGGCGCCACCATGGCAAGGTACGCCGCCGAGGGCGCGCGGGTCACGCTGGTCACCTGCACGCTCGGCGAGATGGGCGAGGTCATCCCGCCCGACCTGCGCCACCTGCTGCCCGACGAACTCGGCCAGCACCGGGCCGCCGAGCTTGACCGCGCGTGCGCGGCGCTCGGCGTCACCGACCACCGGTTCCTCGGCGGGATGAGCAGGTACCGCGACTCGGGGATGATGGGCCTGCCGGACAACGACGACCCGCGCTGTTTCTGGCAGGCGGACGCCGGCGAGGCGGCGGCCGCGCTCGCCAAGGTCATCGGCGAGGTCGAGCCCGGCGCGATCGTGACCTACGACGCCGACGGGTTCTACGGGCACCCCGACCACATCCAGGCGCACCGCGTGACCGCCCGGGCGCGCGAGCTGGCCGGGTCGGCCGCCGCGCTGTACGCGGTCGTGATGCCCCGCTCCGTACTTGAGCGCGCCGTGGAACTCCCGGAAGATTCCTGGTTCATCCGCGCGACCGACCTCACCGCCAGCGTCCCCGACGACGCGGTCACGACGGAGATCGACGCGGCCGCGTACCTCGGCGCCAAGCGGGAGGCGATGCGCGCCCACGAGACCCAGGTCACCGTAGACGGCGACTACTTCGCGCTGTCCAACGAGATCGGCCAGCGGATCGGTGGCACCGAGTACTACACCAGGCTCGCGGGCCCGGCGGGCGACCGCGGGCCGCGGGGCGCTCGTGACCGCGACCTGTTCGCCCGCTCAAGTCGGTAGCCTGCCCATCATGGCGACATCGCAAGGCTCGGCTCCCGGACAGCGAGCGTTCACCGTACCCGGCTACCTGGTGCTGTTCCTGCTCGGGGCCTTCCAGGGGCTCATCGGCTGCTTCCAGTACGCCCGGACGCCCCAGCCGGTGATCGCCATCGCGTTCGCCGTGCTCATCTTCGTCACGTGCGCCGGCTGCGGCTGGGGGGTCGGCACGTTCACCGCGGCGCTGCTGCCCGCCCTCGGCTGGGTGATCGCCTCGTTCGTGCTCGCGAGCCCGCGGCCGAACGGCAGCGTGATCATCACCGCCACCGCGGCCGGCGAGTGGTACCTGTACGGCGGCGCACTCGCGTGCGCCGCCGGCACGGTGACCGCGTTCTTCCTGCGGCTCAGGCGCTCAGCACCGCCTCGCTGAAGCGCTCGAGGCCCCAGGACAGCTCGTCTTCCGTGATGACGAGCGGGGGAGCGAGCCTGATGGTCGAGCCGTGGGTCTCCTTGGCGAGCACGCCGAGCCCGGCGAGCCGCTCGCACACGGCCCGCCCGTCCAGGTCGGCGAACGTCACCCCCGCCCACAGCCCGCGCCCGGTGACCGACGACACGGCGGTCGGCGGCAGGGCGCCGAGCGCCTTGTGCAGCACGGCGCCGAGCTCGGCCGAGCGCGCCTGGTACTCCCCGGTCTGCAGCATCGCGATGACCTCGCGGGCCACCGCGCAGGCGAGCGGGTTCCCGCCGAAGGTGGACCCGTGCTGCCCCGGCTTGAGCACGCCGAGCACCGACCGGGAGGAGACCATCGCGGAGACCGGCACTATCCCGCCGCCGAGCGCCTTGCCGAGCAGGTACGCGTCGGGCACGACATCCTCCGCCGCGCAGGCGAAGGTGGTCCCGACCCGGCCGAGCCCGGACTGGATCTCGTCGGCGATCATCAGTGCCCCGGCGGAGGTGCACAGCGCCCGGACCGCGGCGAGGAAGCCGGGCGGCGGCACGACCACGCCGGCCTCGCCCTGGATCGGCTCGATCAGCACCGCCGCGACCCGGTCACCGCACGCACGGAAGGTTTCAACCAGCGCGGGCACGTCGCCGTACGGCACCGACACGAAGCCCGGCGTGTACGGCCCGAAGTCGTCGCGCGCGTCGGGATCGGAGGAGAACGACACGATCGTGGTGGTCCGCCCGTGGAAGTTCCCGTCGAACACGATGATGACCGCCTCGTTCTGCGGGATGCCGCGCGTCTCGTAGGCCCACTTGCGCGCGACCTTGATGCCGGTCTCCACCGCCTCGGCCCCGGTGTTCATCGGCAGGACCAGCTCCATGCCGCACAGTTCGGCGAGCTCGGCGCAGAACGGCCCGAACTGGTCGTGGTCGAACGCGCGGGAGACGAGCGTCGCCCGGCCGAGCTGCCGGATGGCCGCGTCGACCAGCCGGGGGTGCCGGTGCCCGAAGTTCAGCGCCGAGTACCCGGCCAGCAGGTCCAGGTAGCGCCGCCCGCCGGTGTCCGTCACCCAGCAGCCCTCGGCGGACGCCACGACCACGGGCAGCGGGTGGTAATTGTGCGCGCTGTACTGCGCGGTCAGCCCGGACAGGTCCGTGCCGTCTACGGCGAGCTGTGTCATGTGAACCGTCTCCTTACCGCTTAGTGCCGCAGTTCCAGCGTGCAGCACTTGGCGCCGCCGCCGGCCTTGAGCAGCTCCGACATGTCGACGGGCACGGGGGTGAAGCCGCGTGCGGCCAGCGACCTGGCCAGGCTGGTGGCCTGCGCGGCGAGCACCACCTGGCGCCCGTCGGATACCGCGTTGAGCCCGAGAACCTCCGCGTCCTCGTCCTTGGCCTCGATGAGCTCGTCGAACACCGTAGAGAGGAACACCCGCCCGGCGTCGTCGAAGGCCGGCGGGTAGTACATCGCCGTCGAGTCGTCGAGCACGCACAGCGCCGTGTCCAGGTGGTAGTAGCGCGGGTCGATCAGCCGCAGCGACATGACCCGCCGCTTGAACACCGACGACAGCTCCCAGGCCGCGCCCATGTCCGAGCGGAACCCGTACCCGGCGAGCACGGTGTCCCCGGCGACCAGGATGTCGCCCTCGCCCTCGTTCACCCGGAGCGCCTCGTGCACGGTGTACCCGTGCGACCGCAGCCAGGACAGGTAAGCGCCGGCCTCGGCGGCCCGCTCCGGGTGCTTGAACCGCACGCCGAGCGCGATCCCGTCGATCACCGTCGCGCCGTTGGCGGCGAACACCATGTCCGGCAGCCCGGCGACCGGCTCGATCACGGAGACGGAGTGCCCGAGCGACTCGTACGTCGCCCGCAGCTCGGACCACTGCCGCATCGCGAGACCGGGGTCAACCGGCTCATCGGGCCGCATCCACGGGTTAATCGCGTAACTGACCTCGAAATACTCGGGCGGGCACATTAGGTATGAGCGGGTGGTTTCCGCCCGGCGCGGCACATCGTTGACCATACCGCGAGCGTACGTAGGCGCACCTCGATCTAACAGAGCGTAATCATGCTTCTGGCCGGCGATCCGTTGCGTCTTAGCCAGGCAAATGATCAATTCATTGCGCCGCACCGGCCCGCCACCGCCCCGCAATCCCCCCGCAACCCTCCGCCCCGGGAGACGGTCCTCGCCCGCCCCGCGACCGTGACCGCGCCACTGACCTCAACCACACCAGCGGCCCCACCCGACCGGCGCCGCAGCTTCACTTTGTATCAGTTCCTGCGAGTTTCCCGACTCTGTATCGGTTTCGGTCACTTCTGTGCCCGTTATGTCCGATATGAGAAGGAGGAGCAAGCAGAAACTGATACCAGGTCGTCCCGGGAGGTTGGAATCGACGGCAAGTCGCGGCCCGCCTCGACAGCCAGACGGCCTAGCGGGCGTGGGCTGGCTAGCGGGCGGCGAGGGCGTGCAGGCGCATCCCGGCCGCGGCGACGCGCTCGTCGGTCGCGGTCAGCGCGACGCGGATGTAAGCGCGCCCCTCCGGCCCGTACATGGAGCCGGGGCCGGCCAGGATGCCGCACTCGGTGGCGAGCAGCTCGCAGGCGGCCCAGCAGTCAAGGCCGGGGCGGGTGGCCCACAGGTAGAGGCCCGCCTCGGAATGCTCGATGGTGAACCCGGCCGCGGTGAGCCCGGCCGCCAGGATGCCCCGGCGGGCCGCGTACCTGGCCTTCTGCTCGGCGGCGTGGGCGTCGTCGGACAGCGCCGCGATCATCGCCGCCTGGACCGGGGCGGGCACGATCATCCCGGCCTGCCGTCCGACGAGCAGCAGGTCCTTCATCAGCCGGGGGTCGCCGGTGACGAAGCCGGCCCGGTAGCCGGCCAGGTTGGACCGCTTGGACAGCGAGAACACGGCGAGCACGCCGTCGAGCGATTCGCCGCGCACGGACTCGTGCAGGACCGATACCGGGCTGACGTCCCAGCCGAGCCCGATGTAGCACTCGTCGGAGGCCAGGACCGCGCCCCGCTACCGCGCCCAGCCGACCGCGTCCCGCAGCGCCGGGCCGGGCAGCACCCGCCCGGTGGGGTTGGATGGCGAGTTCACCCAGCGCAGCCGGGCCGCCGACGGCGCCGCGGCGAGCGCGCCCGGGAGGAGGTCATCGACCGGGACCGCGGTGGCACCGCACAGCCGGGCGCCGATGTCGTACGTGGGGTAGGCGAGCGACGGGAAGAGCACCGCGTCGGACGCGCCGAGCCCGAACATGGTCGGCA
>Ga0265319_1002121_pt1 | contig 11112 bp, 8 predicted proteins | sample 4824metaG_FD_192443 | JGI IMG/M metagenome (GOLD analysis project Ga0265319, IMG submission 192443) | Rhizosphere microbial communities from Carex aquatilis grown in University of Washington, Seatle, WA, United States - 4-8-24 metaG | ecosystem: Host-associated > Plants > Roots > Rhizosphere >...
ATACCCGGCCGAGTCAGATTCCAAACTGTGGGCGGGTTGTCCCCACCCCACAAGGCGTGCGGGGCGAGAGGCGAAACCCGCGGGGTGAGGACACCCCGCCTAGAACGAGAAAAAATCCGGGCCGCCGCCAGCGCAGCCTCACTCCACGCCGACGCGCTCGTTGTAGAAAGCCTCGATCACCGCGTAGATTTTTTTGGGATCGGTCAGGAGCAGGACTTCGTCGGCCAATTTCCGGGCATCGGCAAAAAGCGTGTTGCGGATGAGGAATTTCACCGCGGGCAGCAGGGTCGGCGTCATGCTGAGTTCGTCAATCCCGAGGCCCAGCAACAGCGGCGCATAGACCGGATCGCCCGCCATTTCGCCACAGACGCTGACCTTGAGCTGCAACGACCGGGCGACGTCGATCACCTGTTTGATGAGGCGGAGCACTGCGGGATGCGCAGGTTCGTAGAGGTGGGCGATGCGATTGTTGCCGCGATCGATGGCCAGCGTGTATTGGATGAGATCGTTGGTGCCGATGCTGAAAAACTGGCATTTCTCCGCCAAGGCGTCCGCCGTCAGCGCCGCGCTGGGAATCTCGATCATGGCGCCCACACGCATCTTCGCATCGAATTTCTGGCCGCGCACCTTGAGCTCGGTCCGGGCCTCCTCGAGCAGCGCATTGGCCCGGTCGAGCTCCTCCGCCCCGCTGATCATCGGATACATGAGTTCCACCTTGCCGTGCGCGCTGGCACGGAGGATGGCGCGGAGCTGGTTCTTGAAGAGCTCCGGGTTGTCGAGGCACATGCGGATCGCCCGGTAGCCGAGAAACGGGTTGGCCTCGTGGCCGATGAGCTGGGGATCGCCGGGCAACGGCTTGTCGCCCCCGATGTCGAGCGTACGGATCGTGACAGAGGCAGGCGCCAGCCCCTCAACAATGGTGCGGTAGGCGGCATACTGCTTCTCCTCGTCGGGCAGCGTCGGGGAACTGAGAAACAGAAATTCGGTGCGATACAACCCCACGCCCTCGCCGCGGTATTGCTTCACGAGGGCCACTTCCTCGGGCTTCTCGATGTTCGCACGCAGGGTCACATGCACGCCGTCGAGAGTCTCGGCCGGCAACTCGTTGGCCGCGAGCAAGCGCGACTCGAGGGACTTCTTCTCGTCCTGGATCTTGCCGTAGCGGAACAAGGTCGCCTGCGTGGGATTGAGGATCAGCACGCCCTCATAGCCGTCGACAATCAGCCAGTCGCCGTTCTGCACCTTCGTGGTCAGTTCCCGGGCCCCGACCACCGCGGGAATCTTCATCGACCGCGCCACAATCACGGCGTGGCTGGTGCGGCTGCCCAGGTCGGTGACAATGCCGAGTGCGGCGCCGCGGTTGATGCCGGCGGCCTCCGACGGTGAGATGTCCCGCGCCACCACGATCCGTTTTTCCACCAGTTCGCTGAGATTCACGGCCGCCTGACCGAGCAACACGCGCAACACCCGGCCGGTCACGTCCTTGATGTCGGCCGCCCGCTCGCGCAGGTATTCGTCGTCGATCAGGGCGAAAGCTTCGATGTAACGCTGGGCAACGCTGTTGAAGCAGGTTTCGATGTTGAGGCCGCTGGTCTCGAACTCGCGGATGGTTTCGCCGATCAGCGCCTGGTCCTCCAACACCATCTGGTGCGCATCGAAAATCAGGGCCTCCTCCTCGCTGAGGTTTTTCTTCACCTGCTGCTGCACCTGGGCGATCTGCTGGCGGGTCGTGACCAAGGCGCGTTCGAACCGCGCGATTTCCGCGGTCCGCTTCGCCGCGTCCACCGTGTAGCGCGGAATTTCCAGGGCGCTCTCCAGATAGAGAAAAACCTGACCGTACGCGATTCCCTGCGAGGCGGCGATGCCCTGGACGACGATCTCGGTGTTGCCGCGCGGGTCCATGAGTCAGGAGGTGCGACGATTAAACGCCTCCCCGCGCAGCGCGGTCAATGCGGAACTCCATCTCAGTCAACATATGTGCGTCTTTTGCAGGAATACCCCAGAGCCCCAAGCTTCTCTAATGGTGGCAGCGACCGTCGCCTTGTCCTGGTTCTCGCCGGACCAGGCGAAGCAGGCGCTGCCGCTCCCGCTCATGCGCGCCGCAAATCCGAGGGCCCCGATTTTTTGCAGCAACAGGGACAAGGCCGGGTATTTTTCAAACGCGGCCGGCTCCATGTTGTTGAACAGAAGGTCGCCCACGAGCGCCGGCTGTGCCTGCCATTGTGCCAGCCGTCGCTCCGCCTCCGCCGCTGGCAGGTAGTCCGTACCGCGCGCCGCCATCCGCGCATAGGCCCACGCGGTGCTCACGGCAAAGCTGGGTTTGCACAGCAACACAGACTGTCCGCGCAGCCGCCGGGCCGAGGCCTCCGGCAGCGGCTCGACGCGCTCGCCCCGGCCGCGCAGAATCACGGGACCGTTTTGCAGGAAGAGCGGGCAATCCGAGCCCAGGCCCGCCGCCAGCGCCTCCAGTTGAGCCGCGTCCGCCCTCCCGCCCGCCAGCCGATCCACCGCGCGCAGGGCGGCCACGGCGTTGCTGCTCCCTCCGCCCAGCCCCGCCCCCAACGGGATCCTTTTTGTGAGGCGGAAATGCACGCCCCCTTTCCATCCTGTTGCAGCCGCATAGGACGCCGCCGCCTTGAGGACGAGATTCGTCCCGTCGACCGGCACCGCGGGATCGTCGCACTCCAGGGTGAAAGCGCCGGATCCGGCCTTCGGGCTTCCCGATTCTTCCGCGGTCAGTTCGTCCCCGAATTCAAGCGGAGCCACCACCGAAACCAGGTCGTGAAATCCGTCCGCCCGGCGCCCAGTGACGGCGAGGAAAAGATTGATCTTGGCAGGTGACAATAGGGTGACGGAAGCCACACTCCAAGAGCTAGCCGCCATTCCGGGCAAATAAACCTTAATCTGGCGCCGAGCTTTTGCTTTCATTTCCGGCCTAATCGTGTTCATTCGTGGTCCTCCGATGTCCTGCGATTTGATTCTGGCCCTCGACGTCCCCACGCGCGAAGCAGCGGCGCCTCTCCTCCGCCAGCTGCGCGGACACCTCCGTTGGGTGAAAATCGGACTGCAGATGTTCACCGCCTACGGACCCAACTACGTGCGCGAGGTCGCCGGCATGGGGTTCGACGTCTTTCTCGACCTGAAGCTGCACGACATTCCCAACACCGTGGGCAAGGCGGTCGAGTCGCTCGGCCCGCTGCCCATCCGGATGCTCACCCTCCATTGCTCCGGCGGAAGCGAGATGATGCGCGCAGCCTTGGTCGCCCAGCAAAAGACCAACCCCAAGCTCCTTTTGCTCGGCGTCACCGTGCTCACCTCCATGGATGCGGCGGCCCTGGCCGAGACCGGCGTCGCCGCGGCGCCCGCCGACCAAGTCGCCCGGCTCGGCCGGCTGGCCGCCAGTGCGGGGCTGCGCGGACTGGTCTGTTCGCCGATGGAAGTCGCGTTGCTGCGCGGAGTCCTGCCCACCGAAATGCAGCTGGTCACCCCGGGGATCCGACCCGCCACCGATGCCGGCGGCGACGATCAGAAACGCGTGCTGACCCCGGCCGAGGCCGCCCGGGCCGGCTCGTCATACATCGTGGTCGGCCGCCCAATCCTGCAGGCCGCCGATCCCGCCGCCACCGCCCGGAGCATAATGGAAGAACTCGGTTCGCAGAACGTGGAACACCTGAAGGCTTGAACCCGAGCACCAACTATCCATGAGCCGTCTCCTCCTGCGCTCCCGCCGTCCGGCCCTCCGGTTTTTCAGTCTTCTCGCTTTTTCCTCCAGCCATTTCGCCTTTCCGTCCTTCAGCCCTTCCCGCCCATGAGCCGCACCGCCGCCATTCTCCTCGCCGCCGGACGCAGCCAGCGCATGGCCGGCGCCGTGGCCGACAAAATCCTCGCCTCGCTCGCGGGCAAGCCCGTCTTCGCCCATTCCGTGTCCGCCTTTTACCGCAGCGGCGCGGTTGATTTCTTCGTCGTCACCTACCGCAACCAGGCCCAGATGGTGCAACTCACCGCCTACGCCCCGACCCCGGCGGTTTTCGTGCCCGGGGGCGACGAGCGCCAGGACTCGGTGGTCGCGGCACTCGCGGAGCTGCCCGACGACGTCGAATATGTTTTCATCCACGACTGCGCCCGGCCCTTGGTGCAGGCCGAGCAACTGGTGGCCCTGCACAAGATCGTCCGGCGCGAAGATGCCGTCGTCCTCGCCCATCGCGTCACCGACACCATCAAAAAACACCGCGGCGAGGGCCGGCTGCTCACCCTCGACCGGGAACGGCTCTGGGCGATGGAGACTCCCCAGGTTTTCGCCCGCGATCTCATCTGCCGCGCCTATGCGAAGGCCACCGCCAAGAAGCTCCGCCTCACGGATGACGCCGCCGCGGTCGAGCTGCTCAACCATCCGGTGGCCTTGTTGGAAAACACCCAGCCCAATCCCAAGCTGACCACGCCCGCCGACCTGGGCTATCTCGAATTTCTGCTCGCCCAAACCGGTTCCAAGGCTCCCTTCCGATCATACTGAGCATCGCGATGAATCCGCGGGAAACCTCCCGCCGCATTTCATTGCGAAGCGGTTTTCTTCGATCAGCCTGCGGGAAGGCAGCAGCGCACTCTTCACCTTCACTCTCATTTTCACACCATGCTCCGCATCGGCCACGGCTACGACATCCACCGCACCGTCACCGGCCGGCGGCTGGTTCTCGGCGGCGTGCAGTTTGACGCCGACTTCGGGCTCGCCGGTCACTCCGACGCCGACGCCCTGACGCACGCCATCTGCGACGCCCTCCTCGGCGCCGCCGCGCTGCCGGACATCGGCCATTTTTTTCCCAATACTGATCCGGCCTGGCAGGACGCCAACTCGCTCGTGCTGTTGCAGAAAGTCGTGGCACTCTTGCGCCAGCAGGGCTGGGAACCAACGAACATCGACGCCACCCTCATCGCCGAGCGCCCGAAGATCGCGCCCCGGCTCGCCGAGATGAAAGCTGCCCTGGCCCGCGCGACCGGACTTCCGCCCGAAGCCATCGGGGTCAAGGCGACCACCAACGAAGGCGTCGACCAGATCGGGCGGGGCGAAGCCATTGCCGCGCACGCCGTCTGCCTGATCACCCGACAGAATTAACAGAATCCGCAAAATGGCTCGGCACGCGCAGCGGGTTGATTTTGTTCATTCTGTCTCGATTTTTCTCCTGTCCGGTTGCCTGCTGTTAACCGGCTGCGCGCGGCGCGGCACGCCGGTCGACCGCGGCACCCGCGACCAAATCCTCTACCGCAGTCTGAGCGCGGAACCCACCGACCTCGATCCGCAACTGGTCACCAGCCTGCCAGGCATCAATGTTTCCTCGGCGCTTTTTGAAGGCCTCGTAAGCGAAGACCCGATCGACCTGCATCCCGTGCCCGGCGTGGCCGAGTCGTGGGAAATCTCGCCCGACGGCCTCGACTACACGTTCCACCTGCGCGCCAACGCCCGTTGGTCCAACGGCGAACCGGTCACCGCGCAGGACTTCGTCGCCTCGACGCGGCGCGTCCTCACGCGCAGCCTGGGAGCGAACAACGTCGCCTTCGTCTTCCCGGTGCGCAATGCCGAAGCCTGGTCCCGCGGCGCGCTCACCGATTTCGCGCAGGTGGGAATCGCCGCCCCCGACGCCCGCACCCTCCACATCCGGCTGGAGCACCCGGCCCCCTATTTTCTTTCGCTCCTCACCCAACCGGTCTGGATGCCCGTTTATCTGCCCGCGGTCGAAAAAGCCGGCCCGCCCGACCAGCCCGGCAACCGCTGGGCGCGACCGGCCACCTTCGTCGGCAACGGACCGTTCACGCTCAAGGAGTGGAACCCCGGCAGCCTCATCCTCGCGGAAAAATCCCCGACCTACTGGGACGCCGCAACCGTCCGCCTGCACGCGATCCGGTTTGTTCCGGCCGCCAGCGTCGACACCGAGGAGCGCGCCTTCCGCGGCGGCCAGTTGCACATCACGGAGGCCCTGCCGCTTGCCAAACTGGAAACCTACCGTCGCGAGCACAATCCCGCGCTGCAGATCACACCGTTTCTCGACACCTATTTCTACCGCCTCAACGTCACACGTCCGCCGCTTGATGATGCCCGGGTGCGCCGCGCGCTCTCGCTGGCCCTCGACCGGAACACGCTGAACGAAACGATCTTTCACGGTCAGCAGCAGCCGGCGAATTCATTCACGCCCCCGGCCTGTGCTGCGAGCTATGCCCCTCCTGATCTGGCGCGGAGCGATCCCGCCGCCGCCCGCGCCCTGCTGGCCGAGGCCGGTCATCCGGGCGGCAAGGGCCTGCCCCCCCTGGAGCTTCTGATCAACATTTCCGGCAACCACCAGGTGATCGCGGAGGCCGCGCAGGCGATGTGGCGGCGCGAGCTGGGCCTCGACGTCCGGATCGTCTCGATGGAACAGGCCAGCGCGCTCGAACAACGCCGTAACCTCGCCTACGAGATTCTGCGGTCCGACTGGGCCGCCGAATATCCGGACCCGAAGGCCTTCCTCGAAATTTTCGCCTCGAATTCCGCCAACAATCACACGGGCTGGAAGAACCAAGCCTATGACGCGCTGCTGGCCGAAGCCGATCGCACGGCGGAACCCGGGCATCGGTTCGAGCTGCTGGCCCGCGCCGAGACCATCCTGCTCGAAGAAGCGCCGATCATCCCAATTTATTTTCAAACCACCGTCCGCCTCGTCCACCCGGCCGTGCGCGGCTGGCACGCCACCCCGCTGGACCACCATCCGTATAAGTATGTGTGGCTGGAAGAGACCAAATAGCCCATACCGTTTCCGTCTGTAGGAGCCTGTTTAGAGGCGACAAGCCGGGTTGGGTCGCTTGCAAGCAGGCTCCGACAATGTAGAAATAGTCCTCAGCCAATCCTCTTTAAAAATGAAAGCCCTTTCGCGCCTGTCGTTCCTCTGCTGGCTGTCTACCTTGCTGGCTGTCGCAGCCGAGACGCCGCCGCCGGCCCCCGCCACGATCTCCGCCGCCCGCATCCTCGCCCGAACCAAGATCCTCGCCTCCGACGAATTCGAAGGCCGCGCCCCAGGTTCGCCCGGCGAAGCGAAGACGGTCGCCTATCTGGTCGATGAGTTCAAAAAAATCGACCTCCAGCCGGGCAACCCCGACGGCTCCTACATTCAATACGTCCCGCTGGTCGGCATCACTTCGAGCCCGACGCTTTCGTTCGTCCATGACGGGGTCGCGATCCCGATGGAGAACATCAACGAATTCGTCGGCCCCTCCAGCCGGATCGAAAAACATGTCGAAGCGAAGGACTCGGACGTGGTCTTTGTCGGCTACGGGGTCGTCGCACCCGAGTACGGCTGGGATGACTACAAGGGCGTCGACGTGCGCGGCAAGACGGTGATCATGCTCATCAACGACCCGCCGGTCGTCGACCCGGCGACCGGCGAGCTGGATCCGAAGATTTTCGGCGGCAAGGCCATGACTTACTACGGTCGATGGATGTACAAATATGAGATCGCCGCTAAAAAAGGTGCCGCCGCCTGCCTGATCGTCCACGAAACCGGACCGGCCGCGTACCCGTTCGCCGTCATCATCGGCAGCCAGAGCCGCGAGAACTTCGAAATCAGCGCACCGGACCACAACGCCGGACACGTTGGCATGCAGGGTTGGCTCACGCTCGATGCCGCGCGGAAGCTTTTCTCCGCGTGCGGCCAAAACTACGACACGCTCAAGCAGTCGGCCGCCAAACGCGATTTCCGGCCGGTGGACCTCGGCGCGAAAGCGTCTTTCACGATCGACAACACTCTGCGCAACGTTGCCTCGCAAAACGTCGTCGCCCTCCTGCCCGGTTCCGATCCGAAGCTGCGCGACGAATACGTGATCTACACCGCGCACTGGGATCACCTCGGCCGCGACCCACGACTGAAAGGCGACCAGATCTACAACGGGGCCGCGGACAACGCCGCTGGCGTCGCCGTCCTGCTCGAACTCGCCCAGGCCTACCAGGCTCTGCCCGCCGCCGAACGCCCCAAGCGCAGCATTCTGTTCCTTTCTGTCACCGCCGAGGAGAAGGGCCTGCTCGGCTCACGCTTCTACGTGACCAACCCGCTCTACCCGCTGACGAAAACCCTCGCAAACATCAACATGGACGGCGCCAATCAGTTCGGCCCCACCAGCGACATGCGCACGATCGGTTTTGGCGCGTCGACCATCGATGACCTCGGCGTTGCTGTCGCCGCGCAACAGGGCCGCACGATGCTGCCCGATGCCCATCCCGAGCGCGGCTCTTATTACCGCAGCGACCATTTCGAATTCGCGAAGGTCGGCGTGCCGTCGTATTACCCGAAATCAGGCGAAAAGTTCATCGGCAAACCCGACGACTACGGGGAGAAGCTGATCGCAGACTACATTGCCAACCGCTACCACAAGGTCAGCGACGAGGTGCAGCCCGACTGGACCTTCGAGGGTGCGGCACAGGACACGGAATTTCTTTTCGAAGTCGGCCGCCGCATCGCCGACGGCGCCACCTGGCCCGAGTGGAAACCCGGCAACGAATTCAAAGCCCGCCGCGACGCCATGCTGCAAAACGCCCAATGACCGGATCCGTGCCTGCGCAAATTTTTTGGCGATGGCTGGCGGTCGGCGCCGTGCTGGTGCTGGCGGGCTGCGGCAAACGCGACCCCAGCCAGCCGGTCGGCGCGACGGGACCGAAAGCCAAGGTTCTCCGCCTCGGCAACGCCGCCGAGCCCGAGGATATCGACCCTCAATGCGTTGACGGCATTCCCGAGCACAAGATCATCATGTCGTTGTTCGAGGGTTTGGTCACCGAGGATCCCCACGATCTGCATCCGGTTCCCGGGCAGGCTGAGAAATGGGAGATCTCGCCCGACGGCCTGACCTACACTTTTCACCTTCGGCCGGGGCTGCGCTGGTCCGACGGCGAGCCGCTGACCGCGGATGATTTCGTGCAGTCCTACCGGCGGATGCTCACCCCGGCGCTCGGCTCGGTCTATTCCTATCTGCTGTGGTTTGTCGCCGGTGCGGAGGACTACAACCGCGGCCGGCTGACCGACTTCGCGCAGGTCGGGTTCAAGGCGCCCGACGCGAGCACCTTGGTTGTTACTCTTAAATCGCCCACGCCATTTCTGCTGAAGGTCATTGCGAGCCACTACGCGTGGATGCCGGTGCCGGTGAAAGTGATCGCCCGCTCCGGCCCGCTCGACGAACGCCACTCGCCTTGGACGCATCCGGGTAACATGGTCGGCAACGGCCCATTCCGCCTGAAGGCATGGACGCCCAACCAGAAGCTCGTCGTCGAACGCAATCCATTCTACTGGGACCAAGCCAACGTGCGCCTCGATGGAATCGAATTTTATCCGGTTGATGACGTCTCCGTCGAAGAGCGGATGTTTCGCACGGGCTTGTTGGATGCGACGCAGGAGCTGCCCTTGGCCAAGATCGACACCTACCGGCGCGATTACCCGGCGGAGCTGCGCATCGAACCTTACTTGGGCGTCAGCTACTACGTTTTCAATGTCACCCGGCCGCCGTTCACCGATCCGCGCGTGCGCCGCGCCCTGGCCCTCGCCATCGACCGAGAGAGCCTCGTCAAGAACGTCCAGCGCGGCGGCCAGGCCCCGGCCTATTCGTTGAGCTATCCCGGGACGGCGGGCTACTTCCCCCGCGCCCGGCTAAGCGGCGGAGTCGAGGAGGCCCGACGCCTGCTGGCCGAGGCCGGCTATCCGGGCGGCAAGGGCTTTCCCGAGACGGAGCTCGCCTACAACACCTCCGAAAACAACCGCATCCTCGCGGAGGCGATCCAGCAGATGTGGCGGACCAACCTCGGTGTCGACATCCGGCTGCACAACGAGGAGTGGAAGGTCTACCGCGACGGGCAGCGTACCCATAATTTCGACCTCGGCCGCGCTGCCTGGATCGCCGACTACATCGATCCCCACGTATTTCTCGAAATCTGGGTCACGGGCAACGGCAACAACGACGGCCTCTATTCGAACCCGGAATACGACCGGCTCTTCGGCCAGGCCCTGAAGGTCAAGACCGAGGCGGAACGTTACGAGATCTACCAAAAAATGGACGCCATTCTCGTCGAAGACTGCCCCTTGGTTACCATCTACCACTACACCCGTGTCTACGCGCTAAGTCCGCGGGTGAAAGGCTGGTATCCCACGCTGCTCGACAACCACCCCTGCAAATTCCTCGATCTCGAGGAGTGAACGCGACGACGGCGCCCGCTCCCCTGCCGCGGCCGATCGTCGCACTCACTGCCGGGCTTGCGGTCAGTTTCACTTTCACTCTCACTCAGGCCTGATGCTCCGCTTCGCCGTTCGCCGCCTGCTGCAGCTCATCCCGGTGCTTTTCGCCATCGTGACGCTCACGTTCTTCATGGTGCGGTTTGTCCCGGGCGGGCCGTTCACCGCCGAAAAGGCCATTTCGCCTGAGATCCTGAAAAATCTCGAGGCGCACTACGGCTTCGACCAACCTCTGTGGAAACAATACCTCACCTACCTGGGTCACCTGGTCCGGGGTGATCTGGGGCCGTCCTTCAAATACACGAACCGTACCGTCAACGAAATCATCGCCGGCAAGCTGCCCGCGTCGCTGGAGCTGGGCGGCCTCGCGCTGGGGGTCGCCCTGGTGGTCGGACTGCCTCTGGGCGTCCTCGCCGCCGCCCGCCGCAACACGTGGCTCGACTACCTCTGCTCGGCCGCCGGCCTCATCGGCATCTGCATGCCGACTTTCGTAATGGGACCGATCTTGGCCTTGGTTTTCGGCATCTGTCTGCACTGGTTCAACGTCTCCGGCTGGGATTACGCTGACGATCGCGTGCTGCCGTCGCTGACGCTCGGCTTCGCCTACGCCGCCTACCTGATGCGTCTCACGCGCGGCGGGCTGCTTGAGGTGCTCGGCCTCGATTACATCCGCACTGCGCGGGCCAAGGGTGCGAGCGAGGCGCGGATCATCTTCAGACACGCCCTGCGCGGCGGTCTGGCGCCAGTGGTTTCCTTCCTCGGCCCGGCCATCGCCGGCATTCTCACCGGTTCGTTTATCATCGAAACCATCTTTCAAATCCCCGGCCTCGGCCGCGAATTCGTCAACAGCGCAACGAACCGTGACTATACGATGATCGTCGGA
>Ga0265319_1002122_pt1 | contig 11107 bp, 8 predicted proteins | sample 4824metaG_FD_192443 | JGI IMG/M metagenome (GOLD analysis project Ga0265319, IMG submission 192443) | Rhizosphere microbial communities from Carex aquatilis grown in University of Washington, Seatle, WA, United States - 4-8-24 metaG | ecosystem: Host-associated > Plants > Roots > Rhizosphere >...
CGCCGGACGAACCCCGCACGCTGCCGCCATCCCGCCATGGGCACCCTGCTCGTCAAAAACATCCACACGCTCGTCACGATGAACGCCGCCCGGGCGGAGATCCGCGACGCGGCGATCCTGGTCCGCGACCACGTCATCGAGCAGGTCGGCCCGGGCGCGTCACTGCCCGCCACGGCCGACGAGGTGCTGGACCTGCGCGGCCGGCACGTGGTGCTGCCCGGCCTCGTCAACACCCACCATCATTTCTACCAGACGCTCACGCGCGTCGTCCCGGCGGCACAGGACTGCGACCTGTTCCACTGGCTGCAGACGCTGTACCCGATCTGGGCGCGGCTGACCGCCGAGGGCGTGCACGCCAGCGCACAGCTGGCCGCGGCCGAACTGATGCTCTCCGGCTGCACCACGTCGAGCGACCACCTCTACCTGTTCCCCAACGACTGCACGCTGGATGACGAAATCCGCGCCGTCCAGGAGACCGGCCTGCGCTTCCACGCCTGCCGTGGCAGCATGAGCGTCGGGGAAAGCCAGGGCGGCCTGCCGCCGGACGCGCTGGTTGAAAAGGAGGCGGACATCCTGCGCGACAGCCAGCGGCTCATCGGGCAGTACCACGATCCCGCGCGCCACGCCCTGCTGCGCATCGCCCTCGCGCCGTGCTCGCCCTTCTCCGTCTCGCGCGACCTCATGCGTGAGTCGGCCGCGCTGGCGCGGGCGCACCCGGGGGTGCGGCTGCACACCCATCTGGCCGAGAATGTTGCCGACGTGGCCTACAGCCGGGAGAAATTCGGGCTCACGCCCGGCGCCTACGCCGAGTCGGTCGGCTGGGTCGGGCCGGATGTGTGGCACGCCCATTGTGTGCAGCTGGACGACGCGGCGATCGCCCGGTTCGGCCGCACCGGCACCGGCGTGGCCCATTGCCCGTGCAGCAACATGCGGCTCGGCAGCGGCATCGCGCCGGTGCTGCGGCTGCTCGCCGCCGGCGTGCCGGTCGGGCTCGGCGTGGACGGCGCGGCCTCGAACGACGCCACCAACCTGTTCCACGAGGCGCGCGCGGCCTGTCTGCTCGCGCGGGTGGGGGCGCAGGACGCGGCGGCGATGACCGCCCGCGGCGCGCTGGAGCTGGCGACGCTCGGCGGCGCGCGCGTGCTCGGCCGCGACGACATCGGCGGCCTCGCCCCCGGCATGGCGGCGGATTTCATCGCGGTGAACCTCGACCGGCCGGCCTTCGCCGGCGCGCAGCACGACCCCGTCGCCGCGCTGGTGCTCGGCCAGGTTGACGCCGTGGACTACAGCTTCATCCACGGCCGCCGGGTGGTGGACCAGGGCCGGCTGACCACGGTCGACCTGCCCGTGCTCGTGGAGAGAATCAACCGGCTGTCCGCCCGCCTGCTCGCGGGCTGAATACCCCGCCAAAGCTTCCTGTAGCCGGGGTCGCTGACCCCGGTGCCCGGCTTCCACACCCCGCCCTGTCGGGCACCCTTCTCCAGAGGGGACTGCGGCCGCGTGAGTTTGAGTTCCCCTCTCGAGAGGGGTGGCGCGCAGCGACGGGGTGTGTTGGTCCCACATGGGAGAGGGTGAATAATCCCGGCTAGCCCCGCGGCTCCGGACTGGCCGGCTCGTCGAGCAGCTGGATGACGGTGGCCGGGCCGAGGTCGGCCGGCGGGGTCCAGGCGCGCAGGGCCCAGACCACCTGCCTGGCGGGGGTCACCTCCAGCACCTGCACGGAGGTCGGCCATTTTGACGGATCCTTTTTTCCCGCGGCGTCGACGATGCCATTCGGGACCCAGTTGCTGATGACGGTGTTGCCGTTGGCGAGGCGGTGCGCCTCCTGCAGGCTGAACAGCGCGATGGCGGGCACGTCCGCCTGGCCAAACTCCCACACGGTCTCGCCGCGGGGATTGAGCTCGCGCACGAAGGAATTGTGGCTGGTGACGAGGGTGTCGCCGTCGGCGAGCCGCACGGCGTCCCAGGGGTTGGGCACGGCGGCGGACCAGATTTCCTTCCCGTGCCCGTCGTATTCCACCACCTTGTTCTGGTCGTGGTGCGCGGCGAGGAACGTGCCGGCGCGAGTCAGGTGGACGCGCCGGAACTGCGTGTGGACGGGATGCGGGTTGCCCGTCGGGAGCACGAATTCCTGCTCGGTTAGGCCGGTCACTACATTGATGACCATCAGTTTCGCCGGCTCGCCGTTCTGCACGATCATGACGCGGTCCGGTCCGGCCGGCTCCGCCACGTGCACCTCGCAGCCCGGCGGCGCGTCGTAGTTCCAGAGGAGTTTTTTCTCCGCCGTGATCACGCTGGCGCCGGTCTTGCGCGCGAAGACGACATTGCCGTTGGCGAGCAGGGTGGCGTCGCTGAGCTCCTGGAGCGTGCCGTGGGCGTCGTTGGTCGGGATTTCATACGACCAGGTGATCCGGCCGCCGCGGACGATGACCATGCGCTGGACGGGATGGCGGAAGTCCCACTGGCCGGTATAGAAGAACGGATGCTGGTCCAGCCCCCGCCCGGGCAGGTCGGCGGGCGAGTAGGCGGGGAGGTTCCGGGGATCGCCCGGCGCGGCGGCGAGCGTCGGGCCCACGGCGGCGATGAGGGCGAGGCAGCCGAATCCGCGGGGAGAATGGGAAAAATTCATCATGGTCCGGGAATATCGGTTGAACGAAGAAATGCCGCGAACGGAATCAAGGATTGGGCGGGAAGAAGACTGCGGCCGATTCGGTCTGGAGTGGTGGGCCCACCGGGATTCGAACCCAGAACCAAGGGATTATGAGTCCCCTGCTCTAACCGTTGAGCTATAGGCCCGGAATCGCGGCACTGTCGCGACTCAAGGGACGGGTGACAAGTGACAAGTGGCCCGGAGGTTCACGGGGCGGCGTGGGGTTGCAGGGCAGAAAAAAGGCCGGTCCGCGGGGGACCGGCCGGGAAAACGGCGGCAGGCACTCAGGGCACCGTCAGCTCGAGCGGGGTGTAGCCGGCGGCGGTCACGGTCACCTTGTCGGTGGCGGACAATTCGCCGATCGTCCAGGTCTCGCCGGCCGCGATGACGTGCTCGGGCACGTCCCGGGTCTTGTCCGAACTGTGGACCACCACGCTCAGCTGGACCTTCGCACTGGCCTTGATGGCGTCCATCGAGTCGTTCTTGAGTTTCAGCACATACTGCGGGCCGGTATCCTTGCCGGTCGCCTTCTCGAAGGTGGCGGTCAGCGGCAGGGCCTTGTCGGCGAGGGGCTGCAGGGTGGCGCTCTCCGCGGCTTTCACCGCAGGGAGGGCGAGAAGGGTGCAACCGAGGGCGCAGCCCAGGGCGAGCAGCATGGATTTCGAGGGGGACGGACGGGTGGTATTCATTTTGAGACGGCCGGTATGGGGTGGATGGGATCCTTGACGCCACAGGGTGGACTGACGACCGGGAGGCCGTCCATGCGGGCCATGGCTTGACACGGGCAAGGCTAGGGGAAGCCGCCGGCCCAAGGCGAGCTTCAAGCGGGAGGGAGCCTTGCTGTAGGAGCGGCTTTATGCCGCGACCGGCTGTGGATATCGGCGAAATCGCGGCGTAAAGCCGCTCCTACAGTCACAATGCCCCGCCCCTTTGACAACCGGCCAAACCTGGGTGCAATCGTCCGGATGAGCGACGTCACGAACCTCCCGCCTGATGCCAAGCCAGACCCGGCGCCCGTGCCCTTCCAGCTGGGGGTCGACAGCTTCGTCGAGACCAGCTTCGACCCCGCCCGGCGCGCGACGATGAGCGTGGCGGGGCGCATCCGCGATCTCCTCGAGGAGATCGAGCTGGCGGACCAGGTCGGCCTCGACGTCTTCGGCGTGGGCGAACACCACCGCCCGGAATACCTCGCCTCCGCCCCGGCCGTCATCCTGGCCGCGGCCGCCGCGCGGACGAGGCGCATCCGGCTCACCAGCGCCGTCACGGTCCTCGGCTCCGCCGACCCCGTGCGCGTCTTCCAGGACTTCGCGACGCTCGACCTGATCTCGGACGGCCGGGCGGAGATCATCGTCGGCCGCGGGTCCTTCATCGAGTCGTTTCCGCTCTTCGGCCATGACCTCGACGACTACGACGCGCTGTTTGCCGAGAAACTCGACCTGTTGCTCAAGATCCGCGCCGGCCCGGAGGTCCGCTGGTCGGGGCAGCACCGCGCCGCGCTGACCGGGCAGGCCGTCTACCCGCGGCCGGTGCAAACCCCGCTGCCGGTCCGCATCGGGGTCGGTGGCACCCCGGCGTCCGCCGTCCGCGCCGGCACGCTCGGCCTGCCGCTCGTGCTTGCGATCATCGGCGGCGAGCCGCACCGCTTCCGCCCCCTGCTGGATCTCTACCGCGCGGCCGGCGCCCGCGCCGGGCATGCGCCGGAAATACTCGAGGTGGGCATCCACTCCCCCGGCTTCGTCGCGGACACCACGCCGCGGGCGGCCGACGAGTTTTTCCCCTCCTACGCGGCGGCGTTCACCCAGATCGGGCGTGAGCGCGGCTGGGGGCCGGTGACGCGCACCCAATTCGATGTGCTGCGCGGCCCGACCGGGGCGCTGCTGGTGGGCGACCCGGAGCTTGTGGCCGAGAAGATCGTGCGCGAGCACCGGGCGCTCGGCGGCTTCTCCAGGAAAACCATCCTCCTCAACGGCGGCGCGATTCCGCACCGCGCGGTGCTGCGCGCGATCGAGCTCCTCGGCACCCGGGTCGCGCCGCTCGTGCGGCGGGAGCTGGCGGCGCCGGCGGGGTGAAATCGTCGAATAAAAATCGCGGGGCCATTTGACGCCCGGGGCCGCGGATCGGTTACAGCCATCCCGGCCATAAAGTTGTCAGCAGACGTGAATCGCGTTCGGGCGTGGAACCGGCCGGGTGTCCCGGTGTCGTGACGCCACGCCATAATGAACAACCCGCCCCGCGTCTTGCCGGCCCGCCTCTGGTTCCGGGCAAGCTGCCTCACCGCCCTCCTGTGGATCTGCCAGCCGCGCTCGGCCCGGGCCGAGGACAGCCTGACCTACAAATATTCCTCCTATGCCGAGGACGACAACCGCATCCGGGTGAAGTCGAACTACGCGCTGGCGCAGGCGGATTTCGGGCCGGACACGAGCCTCAAGCTCATGGGTCTGACCGACTCGATCGCGGGCGCCACGCCCACCGGGGCCCTGCCCGCGGCCGCGGGCGATCCCACGCCGACGGGCTTCATGAAGGATTTCCGCCGGGCGGCGAACCTCGACCTCGCCCGGCAGTTCCAGGCCGTCAACGTCGACCTGGGCCTGGGGATCAGCAAGGAGAGCGACTACCTCTCGCATGCGTGGTCGGTGAACACCCTGACTGATTTCAACCGGAAGAACACGCGGGTCCTGCTCGGCTACGCGGGCACGGACGACACCATCATGGAGCCCCTGCTGGGCTGGACCTCCGACCGGCACAAGAAGGGCGCCGATTTCATCATCGGACTCACCCAGCTCGCCGACCCCGACGATGCGCTGACCTTGAATTTTTCCTACGGCCGCGTGAGCGGCTACCTTGACGACCCCTACAAGATCGTTTCCACCACCATGCTGAATGTCGATCCCGGCACGTATTACACCGTGCCGGAGAACCGGCCGCGCGAGAAGAACCACTTCAGCGTCTTCCTCGGGACGAACAGCAACTTTGCCGACATGCATGGCGCGCTGGAGACCTCCTACCGCTTTTACCACGACACCTTCGGCATCACCAGCCACACCGGGACGCTGCGCTGGCTGCAGGACATTGGTGACACCTTCGTGTTCGAGCCCTTCGTGCGCTACTCCATCCAGTCAGCGGCGGATTTCTACCATTACAATCTGGATGCCGCCGGCATCGTGACCGCCTACGACCCCGCCAGCGGCGAGACCGGCACGGGCGCGGCGCCCTTCTATTCCTCCGACTACCGCCTGTCCCGCCAGCGGACCATGGATGTCGGGGTGAAGCTGACCTGTAAAATCTCCGCCAAGATGGCGCTGGACTTCGCCTTTGACCGCTACGCCACCCACGGGCTCGACCAGGTGACGCCCCAGGACGCCTACAGCAAGGCCGGGATCTTCACCGTGGGCTTGAAGTACACCCGCTGACCGGCGGATCCCGCGCCATGGCCATCCTTGTCTCAATGAGCGCCCCGCCCGCCGCCGCCCCCGCGACGTCCGGGGCGCCGCGGCTGCGCCAGCTCCAGTGGCAGGCGCTCGGCACCCGGTGCGAGGTGCAGTTCGTATGTGCGGACGAGACGGTCGCGCAGGCCTTCGAGCGCGAGGCGGTCGGCTGGGTGGCGGCCTTCGAGCAGAAATATTCGCGCTTCCGGCCCGACAGCCTCGTCAGCCGCATCAACGCGGCGGCCGGCGGCGACTGGGTGCCGGTCGACGCGGAGATGGAACAGTTCCTCGACCTGTGCGGCTCGCTTTTCGAGATGTCGCGCGGCGTGCTGGATGTCACCGCCCTGCCGGTCATGCGGCTGTGGGATTACAAGGCCGCCCAACCGCGGGTGCCCGATGCGGGCGAGATCGCCGCGGCGCTGCGGCTGGTCGGCTGGCCCAAGGTGCAGCGCGCGCCCGGCCGGGTGCGGCTCCCGGCGGCGGGGATGGCGCTGGATTTTGGCGGCTGGGGCAAGGAATACGCCGTCGACATGGTCGCGCAGCTCGCCGGCCGGCACCGCCTCGGGCAGGTGCTGGTGGATTTCGGCCACGACCTGCGGGCGGTCGGCGCGGCGCCGGGCAAGCCGGCCTGGCACATCGGGCTGGAGGACCCGGCGCGGCCGGGTGACAGGTGCTGGACCAGCGTCGCGGCGCGGGATTGCGGCGTGGCCTCCTCGGGCGACTACCTGCGGGGTTTTACCGCCGGGGGCCGGCGCTACGGCCACATCGTCGATCCGCGCACCGGCCGGCCGGTGGCCAACGGCTGCCGGCAGGTCACGGTCATCGCGCCCGGCTGCCTGCAGGCCGGTGTGCTCTCGACCACGGTTTTCATTCTCGGCCCGGACGCCGGCCTCCGCCTCGTCGCGGAGATGATGGGGGCCGAGGCCGTCGTGGTCACGGACCGGGCGCGCCACCAGAGCAAGGGATTCCATCGTTATGAAGTCACCCAAAAATAGCCTCCTCCTCGGGCTCGCCACCTGGCTGTGCTGCGCGACGCTGGCCCAGGCCGAGGTCGCCGTCGGCCGGCCATTCCCCAAGCTGGCGGAGGCCGGGCTCGTCGGCCATCTGCCCGACCAGTCGGGCCGGGTCGTGCTGGTCGACTTCTGGGCGACCTGGTGCGCCCCGTGCCGGTCCTCGTTCCCCGTCTACGGCCAGCTGCAGCAGGAGCTGGGCGACCGCGGGCTGACCATCATCGGGGTGAGCGTCGACAAGGAGGAGGAACCCTACAACCGCTTCCTGGAGAAATTCAGCCCCGGCTTCACCACGGTGCGCGACGCCGACCAGCTGTTCGTCGCCGCGGTCCAGCCGCCCGCGATGCCGACGTGTTATTTGCTCGACCGGCACGGCGTGCTGCGGGCGGTGCACAGCGGATTCCACGGCGCGGCCACCGCCCGCCAGCTCCGCGAGGAGATCAAGAAACTGCTGGAGGAAACCCCATGAAACATTCCCGGAAAATCCTGCTCCTGTCCGCCCTCGGCGCCCTCGCGCTGGGCGGATGCGCCAACGTCCAGCCGTGGGAACACGCGGCGCTGGCCGACTACAAGATGAACCGCAACCGCGATCCGATCAAGAGCGCGAGCGACGAGCACGTCTACTTCTCCCGCGAGGCCGCCACCGGCGGCCAGGGTGTGGGCGGCCCCGGCTGCGGCTGCAACTAACCCGAAGATCCAACATGAGCCAGATCACGAGCCGCGGCCAGGTGGCCCAATTTCTTGCGCGGGTGTCCGCCCGCGCCCGCTGGCTGCAGGCGCCGGCCGGGCTGCTGGTGCTGCTGCTGCAGCGCACGCCCGTCCTCCGGGTGTCCGACCCGCTGGCCTGGGTGGCGGAGGTCGGCGTCGGCAACACCGTGCGCGCGCTCTTCGGCCTCGCGGCGCTCGGCGCCTGCGATTCGCTCGCCGGGGCCTCCGGCAGCTCGACGACCACGACCGACACCACCACAGGCACGACCACCACCGTGAGCCCGCTGAATTTCGCCGTCACGAACGGCACGCCCGCCAGCGGGCCGGCCGGCACGATCTTCACCGTCACCGGCAATGTCGGCGTCGCCTTCAGCGCCGGTTTCACCCTGAGCGGCGGCATCACCAATCCCAAATCGTGGAGCGTGACCGGCACCTTGCCGGCCGGCCTCGGCGTCGTGGGCGGCAATCCCGTCAACGTCGGCCCGCCCTACAAGCTGACCCTCGCCGGCACGCCCACCGCGGTCGGCAACTGGAACGTCACGATCAATGCCTACGACGGCGCGGGCGAGACCGGCACGGTCAACACCATCACCTGCGACATCGTGATCGCGCAAAACACGGCGGTGGCTCCGACTGTCACCACCCAGCCCACCGACGTCATCGGCGTCATCGGCGGCTCGGTGAGCTTCACCGCCGCGGCCGCGGGCCTGCCGGCGCCCGTCTACCAGTGGTATCATGACTTCGCGCCGCTCGCGGGGCAGACCGCCGCGACCCTGACGCTTTCCAGCCTGAAGGGCTCGGACGCCGGCAGCTATGTCCTGACCGCGACCAACGCCGCGGGCACGGTCAGCACCGCGCCCGCCAACCTCACCGTCAACGCGGCGGCCGTCGCGCCCACGCTCACCGCCCAGCCGCAAAGCACCCCGGCCATCCAGGGTTACTCCGTGAATTTCACCGCCGCGGCCACGGGTACGTTTCCGCTGGCCTACCAATGGAACAAGGACGGCACGCCCATCGCCGGCGCCACCAGCAGCGGCCTCACCCTCCCCTCGGTGCAGTTGTCCGACGCCGGCAACTACACCGTGACCGTGATGAACAGCGCCGGCTCCGTGACCAGCCTGCCGGCCCAGCTGACCGTCAGCCTGGCCCAGATCCCCCTCGCCATCCTCACCGCGCCGCAAAGCACCACCGTCACGGCGGGCGCGCCGGTGACCTTCACCGCCTCGGCCAACGGCACCGCGCCGCTGTCCTACCAATGGAGCAAGGACGGCATCCCGCTCGCCGGCGCGACGGGCACCCAGTATGCCATCCCGCTCGTGCGCGCCGCCGATGCGGGCAGTTACACCTGGACCGTGACCAACGGCTCCGGCTCCGTCACGAGCGCGGCCGCGGTGCTGACGGTCAACGCCGCGCAGGTCGCGCCGACCATCGTCACCCCGCCGCAGGCCGTGGCCGCCGCCCCCGGGGCGGCCGCCGGCTTTGCCGTCGTCGCGAGCGGCAGCGACCCGCTGGCCTACCAGTGGCTGCACAACGGCACCGCCATCGCCGGCGCCACCGCCGCGAGCTATGCGATCGCCGGCGTGCAGGCGGCGGACGCCGGCCCGTACGCGGTGGTCGTCAGCAACGCCAGCGGCACGGTCACCAGTGCGGCCGCCACCCTGACCGTCTCGGCCACCGCCTCCGCGCTCACCGCCCCGGCGATCGTCACCCAGCCCGGCAGCGACACCGTGGCCGCGGGCCACAGCGTGAGTTTCTCCGCCACCACCAGCGGCAACCCCGCCGCCGGCAGCCAGTGGCAGGTCTCCAAGGATGGCGGCGCGACCTGGACCGCCCTGGCCAACGACTCCACCTACAGCGGCGCCGCCACGGGCACGCTCACGATCAGTAACGTCTCGGCCGCGATGAGCGGCTACCTGTACCGCCTGACGGCGACCAACGGCGCCGGCACGGTCGCGAGCAGCAGCGTCACCCTCACGGTGGCGCCGCCGCCGTTCCCGGGCCCCGGCGGCATCGTGGTCGACAGCGCGGGCGACCTGTTTGTCAGCGACATCTACAACAGCACGGTCCAGTTCGTCACGCCCGCCGGCGCCGTCAGCCTGCTCGCGGGCACGGCCGGCCAGCTGGGCTCGGCCGACGGTTCCTACGGCAGCGCGCTGTTCCGCTCGCCGCGCGGGATCGCGCTCGACGCGGCCGAAAACCTCTACGTGGCCGACTCTGGCAACGCCGTCATCCGGAAAATCACCCCGGCCGGCGTGGTGTCCACCGTGGCCGGGTCCGACGACACGCAGGGATTCGTCGATGGCACGGGTACGGCGGCGGTGTTCAACTCGCCGCAGGCCGTGGCGGTCGACGGCGCCGGCAACCTCTACGTGGCCGACACCGGCAACTCGGCCATCCGGAAGATCACGCCCGCCGGGGACGTGACCACGCTCGCGGGCAACGGCTCCCGGGGCTACGCCGACGGCACCGGCCTCAGCGCCATGTTCAACCAGCCGAGCGGGCTCGTGCTCGACGCCGCGGGCAACGTCTACGTGGCCGACACCTTCAACGACATCATCCGCAGGATCACGCCGACCGGCACGGTCACGACCTGGGCGGGCGTGCCCGGCGTGGGCGGCTACGCCGACGGCGCCGGGGTCGACGCGCTCTTCAACCAGCCGACCGGCCTCGCCATCGACAGCGCGGGCAACGTCTACGTGGCTGACACGGGCAACGGGGTCATCCGCCTCATCAAGCCCGACGGCACGGTCCGCGCCCTCGCGGGTCTGCCCACGGTCGCCGGCCTGCTCGACGGCACGGGGACCAACGCGCTGTTCAACCAGCCGGAGGGCGTCAGCCTCGACGCGAGCGGCAATCTCTTCGTGACCGACAACGGCAACGCCGCGATCCGGAAGGTCACCTCCGCCGGGGTCGTGACCACGCTGGTGCTGAAACAGACCACGACGACGCCCGCGGTGCCCGTCCCGGCCAGCTCCGGCAGCACGGGTTCCACCTCCGGCTCCTCCTCGGGCGGCACCGCTTCCGGTGGCGGCGGCGCCATCGAGCCGCGGATGATTTTTGCGCTCCTGCTGCTGGCCGCCGGCCGCGGCCGGCGGCGGTTGGGCGTCGCGCTGCGGCGGTGACCGGCGCGAACCGCCCCTTGCTTCGGGCGCGAACCGGCATTAGCTTGGCGGCGACATGAAAGCAAAACTCCCCGCCCGCAAAACCGCGGCCGCCGGCGGCGGCGTCTTCAAACTGGGCGGCGACCTGCCCGTGCGCCGCCTCGGCTTCGGCGCCATGCGCATCACCGGCCCCGGCATCTGGGGCGAACCCCG
>Ga0265319_1002123_pt1 | contig 11101 bp, 9 predicted proteins | sample 4824metaG_FD_192443 | JGI IMG/M metagenome (GOLD analysis project Ga0265319, IMG submission 192443) | Rhizosphere microbial communities from Carex aquatilis grown in University of Washington, Seatle, WA, United States - 4-8-24 metaG | ecosystem: Host-associated > Plants > Roots > Rhizosphere >...
CGCCACGTAGTGCCTCCCGTGTTGGAAAGCAGAACGTAGAACTCGCATTGCCCGTCCCCGCGAAAGGCCAGGGCATAGTAGCCGGTGTTGCCGTAGTTCTCTTTGTTGGGCAGCCACCCTTGGGGGCCGTTGAAATAGAAGGTCGCGACGTAGTCCTGGCTCCCGACCGGGTTACCACTGGGCTTGAAGCTAAAGTAAAGCTCCTGCTGGCTCGTGATCCCTTGCGCTATCCCCACCCGGTACATGGGCGAGTTTTCGGCGCCGACCAGGCTTGTAACGGTCGGGAAGCTGGCCTGGTCACCCGCGAGGGCGTAGAGCGCCGTATCGCTAAGCGACGTGCCCGCTACGAAGTTCTTCTTATAGAACGCATCCCCAGTAGCCGCGACAGCCCCGGCGTAGAGTACGCCGTTCTGGTCGGACTGGCACCACGTGTTGAAGGAGGCAAAGTTGGTCGGGACCGTGCAGGTGACGACCGGCGCCCCAAGTTCGTGAACGTTCGAGCTGTCACGCAACTCGGCGGAGAGTCGCCATCCCACCCCTTTAAGCAGGGTCGTGTTGTAGCTGGTCAGGTTAACGGGCTGGCCCGGCACGGTAGCCCAGGTCATCTTGCGAATCTGGCCCTTCCACCGCTCCATTGAATACTTGGGCTGGGCGGCCACTAGTTCGTCGGGATCAAAGACGGCATTAGTGATCCGGCCCGGCGTGGTGGCCGAATCGGTCGTTTGCGAGTTGATACCTGACATGGGGTTAAACTGGTGGCGTGGACGGCATTAAGCTATGCCCGGCGTGTGGTACGCCAGCGTTACTTGGTCAAACTCTTTGCGGCATTTGTGGGCATCAGTACCGAACGGTCTTTGGTGCTCGCCCAGGCTTTGACCCGACCGTTGCCTTTGGTCGGTACGGCGCCCCTATGGCGGGCCGCCCTGTACCGCCGCCGATCCTAAAGCAAAACGTTGCCCCAGCGGTGCTTCGTGGCATTCTCGCTGGGGCGGTGATCGTTGGCCTCTTGGTGCTGGCCCTTAGTTATCCAACGGGCAGTTGACCCATCCCCAGTTGCCGCCTCGTGGCGTTAGCCTCATGGGGTTGCAAGTACCCCCTGTGGGGGAACGCCTTATCGGCGCTCGGACTGCTGCCAAACGTATGGGTTGCCTGGTCTAATGCCCTGGCGTGGTTGTTCATGGCCTCGGTGTGGCGGTCGCGCGACTCCCGGTCTTGCTGGTCCTTTTGGGCGTTGATCCCGCCCTCCCGCTCCAGGTCTTTCTTGTACTGGTCGGGGTGGAACTTCTTATCGAACCACTTTTGGAACTCCCAAGCCGGACTTAAGCCCGCCGCCGCATCTTTGGGGTGCAGTAGGTCAATGAGGGCGCTAAGGGCCTGCGCCATGATCTTGAGGTCAGGAGCCAGCTTATTTAGCGACTGCTGAAGCAGCGCAAGCGTTTCGTTGAGACTCTTTTGGGCCTCGGCGGCTGCCCGGAGTTGTTCGGGGCTTTGGTTAAACGCTTGGTCGTGCAAGACTTCCTGCTTGGACTTCTCGCTAAGGTTGCGCACCCACCCCATGCCTTCCAGCGGCGTCCCCATCGACATCGCGCGGGCGGCATGGTCGTTCCGCTCGTGCATGAAGTCCTCAAGACCCTTAAGGAACCGCTTTGTATCGTTGGTGTCGCCGAACGGGCCAACGTAGTTGGGGGTGTAGCCCTTTTGGGATGCCCTGGCCGCTGCGTATGGGTTGTTTTGTAGGGATTGGTTGTACTGGTTGGCAGCTTGGGCCATTTGCTGCGGACTCATTCCGAGCGCCGCCCCAGCCCCTATTAACCGGCCTGTCTGACCGGCAGACCCACCGCCCTGCAACTGGGCGTTGGCAAAGCTGATGGCGTACTCCATCTGCTTCATCATCAGCGCGATCTCGACGGTAAGGAGCGCAACCCCTGCCGCCGCCGCTATCCCGGCAGGACCTAGCTCGGCAAGAGCTGGAATCAGCTTGGACACCAGCGGCATGGCGCTAACGCCGCCCGCCCCGATCCCCAACCGGCTGGACATGATCATATTCCCCATGGCCTTGCCGAACCGGTTCCCGTTGCCGGTCGCCTGCGTCATTACCCGCTGCAACGTCGCCTGCTTCTTCAGCATGTTGATGTAGGCGTCGAAGGTGTTGACCGGGTTACCGGCCGTCAGCGCGGTGGCGTACTTTTGCTGGGCCTGAAGCAGATTGTTCCAAGGGCCTCGAGGTTGGGCGCTGCGTGCTGCCCCGCCCGTGCCCCCTGTGCCACCACTACGCGACCGGATGGCCTTGGTGCTGGCCTGAAGCTGTTGGAATGCCTGGGCTGCCTGCTTGGCCTGTGCCGCGCCTTGTGTAAGGCCGGCGAACTGAAAGTTGATGATGTAGGGCATTACCGGTTGTGCGCGTCCTCTATGGCCTTCTTCTCCGCTTTGATTTCAGCAACCAGGATCTCCATCGCGTCGTCCACGATGTGCATGCTAAACGGAGCGTCGGGCCAGTTGGCGCACGGCTGGCCGCCCAGCATCGTGATAAGCTGCCTCTGGAGCGCGATACTGGCTACCCGGTAGTCGTCTTCCCGCCCAAGCACGTAAGGGTGGCTGGCTATCTGCTTTCGCAGCGCGCACCCTACGGCGTCGAGGTATCGGTTACGGGCGGGTTTCCCAGGTCATCATCCTTGTTGACCTCAAGGAATACCCGAATGCCTTCTGAGTAGATGTGCGGGCACGTCTCGCTCATAAAGACGATCTCGGTGAACTCTTTGCGCCTCGCTCCGTTTTGGGGTCGCTGAGCATATTGCAATTTGGCCGCCATTTGGCATGCCGCCTCGCTTAGCTCGATGACAGTGCCGTCAGGCAACGATGGGAAGTCGACCGGCTGGTCAGTCTGCACCATCAGTTCGTTGGACCGCAAATGCAACGGCACGTACTTGCGGGTCATGGCAAACCCAAGAGACTGGGAGGCTGCCTGTTGCAAGTGGGTTAACTCGCCCAGCACGGTATCTATCCCCTTGCCGTTACTTGGCTCGGTCGCCCTCCATGGCGCCGATCGCCTGGGCGGAGGCACGGCAAGGTAGTAGTTATCGTCAATCGGTGCGGGGGTGACTTTGGGTTTGTCCATGTGGCAAGTTTAGCCCTAAATTCCGGTCGCCGCGATACCCGACGGGCCGAGCGTAAGGCTCCCCATGCTCTTTCCGCGCACGAGTCCCTCGACGTAGCCCTTGCATACGAAGATGCCGCTAAAGCTGACCCCAGCCCTGGTGAACGTCACCTGGCAGTAATCGTAGCCCACCATGACCTGGCTGAGTACGTTGAAGCTGGCGCTAGTGAATGACGACAGGATTTCACGCAAGGTCATGCGGCTCCCGCTCCCAATGATGATTTCATTGTCCTGCCGTACGTCCATCGGGACAATGTTCTCGACGTCGTTGTACTGGTCAAGCTCGATCTCGTCAAGCAAGCCGGTCAGCGGCATGGAGCTACCCGCCGTAAAGAGGCCGGTGGTCTGGCTTACGGTGCCGGGCACGATGGCGATGGAGGTTACATAGCGGCCAATAAGCCACTGGGGGACGGTACTCACTTAGTTTGCTCCTGCGGCTGCGTCGGGGGCGGCCTTGCTTGCTTTCGGGGTCTTTGGCGCAGGCGGCGCGGGTGGCGCGGCTTGAGCCGCCTCGGCTGCCTGAAGCTCCGCGTAACGCTTAGCGTTGACAGCTGCGACCTCGGGGCTTTCGGCCCCTATTCCTCGGGTGGTTGGATCGTCGTTCATGTTGTTTTTGGTAATGGCTTCAAGGCGTTGGCGAAAGCATCGTTGAGCCGCTTGAGGCGCCGGGGCGTCACGGATTCAACGATCCCTATATCGATGGGGCGGTTCCACATGAACCGCGTACCGGGCTGAAGGAAGTAGGACTCGGGGGTGAAGTTGGTTAGGCTCGACACAATGCCGCCGCTGGCCAGGGTGGGGCCAAAGGTTTGCCACCCGGCGCGGAACCGACCGGTCTGGACATTGATGACCTGCGGGTCGAGCAAGGACGCGCCGTGCCGCTTGGCGTAGGGGTTGTCAAGCAGGTTTAGGGTCTGCTGATCGAACGGGCCAGATGACAGCCGGTACGCCACCGCGTAGGCATCGTCAAGCGTTTCCCGTTCGGCCTGCATTATCTCGGCCTCCATAGTGGCAGGGAGGTTGTTCAGCACCTTTACGAGTGCTTTAAGAGAGCCGTTGGCCATTAAAGCACAGCGCCGGTAGCCTCTGGCGCGAAGCTGTAGTTCTGTCCGATCATCAGGGCGGTGGCAAGCTCCCAGGCCAACATGCTGGCGTTGTTAACCAAAATGCGTTGGTTGGGTGTGTTCTCGTCGCTGACGTCGATGAACGGCACCATGTCGGTCACCTGGAACGCGCCGCCATCGTAGTACAGCAGCCCGTCCCTAAACTCGGCGGCCTGGCTTATGAGGTAGCTCGTTATGTCGTACGGCGCTTGGTTGTTCCCCGCAATGCTGGCGTTGGGATCGCTGGCGCTGTAGACCCCGAAGACCGTTACCGGCACGCTGTAGGTCACGTTGTCCATAGCGCCGTCGAGCGGCGTGGGCTTCATGACATGGACGGCAAAGTAAGGCAATGGCAACTGGCCGCCGTTAATGGCCTCGCGCCAGTCGAACCGGTTGATCTGCTGGGCGCGGAAGATGTTGGCCGCCGTGCAGCCGTTGAGGGTCGCCGCCATGACACCGCGCAGGGCAGGCCACCAGTTGGCATCATAGGACAGGCTTGGGAGAGGCATGATAAATGGCAACAGGCCGCTAACCAGTTAGGCGAGCGGCCTGCGTAGCGGTCCTTCTTACGAGGAAGGGGGAACGTCGGCCGATTCGGCTGCGACAATGGCGTCCAGACCCGTCTTGAGTGCCGTGACCTTGTCCATTGTAGCCTGCGGGACCGTGCCAGCATTCAGCGCGGCAAGTTCGGTCGCGATCTCGGTGGAAAGAGTTGAAAGGGCGGCGACGTCGGCAGTCAGGCCGTCGAGGGCGGTGTTGAGGTCGGAAAGTGCGGGCATGTTGTGTGGTAGCTCCTTGATTAGTCGCCGTAACCTGCGCAATCCGTGCCACGTTTTACGAACCAAGGATTCCAGGCGTTGGCGCATGTGCCTAGTTTATCACGGTGTTGGCTGATCCGCCCTAGCCCACCCCGGTTGGGGCTGGATCGTGCGCTTGGCGTAGATCCTGAGCTTTTCGGCCAGGTAGGTATGGGTTTGGGTGTTCGACATGAACTCCCACCACTTGTTCAAGATGTTGGTGCTTTGCGGCGAAGCCGTCATCTTGAGCGCCCAACCGTCCTGAACCGGCTGCAGAGCGTTGAAATGCCACTTGTCCAGGCTGAAGATGTTGATGGACTGCGTTCTGCCCATCGGGGTCGGCTCGTCGTACTCGGGGGTCGATTCCAAGTAACACGGCACATTCTCGTAGAGCAAGATGTAGTTGCCCGCCGGGTCCCCCATGGTGGCAGCGTTCCACGGCACGTTGGGGTCGAGGCCCCAAATGTTGCATTGGTACGTGTAGAGGTCGGCTTGGTACACATCTAGCGCGTACAGGTTCGACGCGATGGGGTCAACGGGCCAGCTCATTAGCCACTGATAAAGATCGGCACCCGCCTGATCTTGGATTCGAACCGCTTGTACGCCTCAGCGCCAACCGCCATAAGGGCCATCTCGTTGTCTTTGGCACGCCTGGTCACGTCAGCCTCGGTGTAGTTCGGCCTATTGGCCCATGCCGCGCCGGTCAGCTCGACCGCGATAGCGCGACCAGCGTCGATCACGGCGTCAAAGTCTTCGTCCGGCACCGTCTCGGGCTGGTGCGCGGCAAAGTATTGGAACTGCCACAGCACCGCCGACTGCGGGGCCGGGGTGAGCCACATTTGCGGAGGGTTGCCGGGCTGTATGTCGACCGCCATCTCCTGACCGCCGCCCCCTCCCGGGACATTCATGGTATTGAGGGCGTCGGGGACCGCTGCGAACGTTCCGGGGCCTATGCCAAGCCCACTATTCTGAAACGGCTGGGACTGCCCCCACCCGACGCCCTCAAGGAGTGCCGACATGCGGTAAACGCCGTCGTAAAACGATTCAACGCGCTTGACCCAGGCCCTTGCGCCAGTCGCGAGGTCAAAGCTGCGGTTATCCAGCGCCACGAAGTCAGGGGGCAGTTGGTAGTTGGGCTGGCCCGCAACCACTTGCAAGCCATAGTTGGGCTGGTACACCCTGATCCCGGCGGCATGAGCGTTAGCCAAGTTGCCCGAAAGGGTCAGGACCAGCGGGAACCCGATCCAGTTGGCCTTTTGGGCGCCCACCGTCACGGCGGAAATGGTGAAGGTTTCCTGATCGCTGTACTCGCCAACCACGACCTTTTGGCCGACCGCCCAAGGGCCGCCCACCACATAGAGGCTGTTGCTCCCCGCAAGCACCGATTGGTACGTAACCCCCGAAGCGTAGGGGCGAAGGCACGAGCGCCAGCGCCGGTATGCCCGCACGGCAAGGCACATGACCGTCTGGATCGTCGAAGACGAATACGTGACGTTGTTTGGGTCCCCAAGCGCGACGGCTAGGTTGGCTTCGTAGAGTGGAACGTTCACGGTTTGGTTTGAAAGACGTTGGGGGTGGCGCCTTTGTGACGCGCCACCCCCTTGGTAAAGGATGCTTTAGTAGGTTGCTTGTCCTTGCAAAAGCATGATTTGTCTTCCCACGGGGTTGACAATCGACCCGTTGCCGTCCTTCACTTGCGGCGTGCAAATGCAGGAGTTCTCCCCACCGAAGTACCCTTCGCCCGCAATGTAGTTGCCGGCTGAGTCGTACTTGACGTTCGGTCCTCGCAGCTCCCACACGGTATCCATGGCGTACTTGGTGCTGTAGCGCCGAGTAAGCGTCATGCTTCCACTGCCTGGCCACCACGGGGTATTGAGGCGAGCGAAGTTGACACCGTTGCGCGAGGCGAAGAACTCCTCGTCGGGGTACAGGTCCGTATCCTTGGGGCTTTGGAACTTCCAGAAGTTGGCCGCGTTCGTGATGTTCGGGCTAACCATGGCGTTCATCAGCAACAGGTCCGGCGCGCAGAAGCGAGGCCAGGAGGCCATTTGGGCGGCGCTGAAGTCGATCAGCGCAAGCAGCCGGTTGTTGAACTGGTCAGGAGTCTCACCAGTTGCAAAGTTAGCCAGCCCGTTCATTCCCGGCACGAGCGGGAAGATGTCGTAGTTGGTACCGTAGCTGTACTGGATCGTGACCGTTTGGGCAATGACTCCGGCCGATCCCGTTACACCCGAAGCAAACACGATTGTGCCGTTGCCATAGTCGACCGCAAAGGTCGGGGTCTGGTTGTTCGCGATGTTGACGGGGGACGGGTAGATGTAGCCATCAGGTCCCAAGCTGCCCAGGATCATGCTGCCCGGGGCAGTCATGGCGATTGGGTTCAGGGTACCGGCCTGATCGGCTCCCGCGTTGGACAGGCCAAGCGTGGGCCGGGGCGGCACAATCGGGGTCTTGGCCGTCGAGTTGACGCCACTGGTGCTACCACCACCGAAGTACGGCGCCGCATTCTGTCCGACCGCAGTACCACCAAGGACGCGCATGGCGGCGATGGGGGCCTGCCCGCCGACGCCAGGGTTGACGCCAGGGGTTGGGTACGTAACGTAGTCGTCAGTCCCATAGGTCGGGGCAGTGCTAGCCGGGTGCGCCGGGTTGAGGTTGACCGTGGTGACGTTTGCCGTGTTGAATACGGTCTGGTTCGTCAAGCCATGGTTACCCGAGGTGTAGGTTTCCGAAGCCACCGCGACCGCTGCATATTCCAGCGCCGTGTTGGGGATCTCGTTGGCCAACAACTGGTCAACCGTACGCGACTTGTAAGCACCGCAGTGGTACAGCAAGCGAGCGGTCAGGCTGAGGTTGATCGGGCCGTTACCGATTGACCGCAGGGCTTCAATCGTTTCGCTGGTCGCGTTCTTCTTCCACGAGGGGAAGAACGTATCCCAGTAGTAGGCCGTGGTGCCTTCAGGGATGCCGACGTTCTCAGGGGTTGCCAGGCCGTTGTTGAACGAACCGTAGCTGCTGCCGTAACCCGTCGGGTTGACGTACGTTTCGGACAGCACCTTGAAGACGCGCCCAGTACCGCGCTGAAGCTCCCACGCCATTGCGTTCGGGGTGCCTTCGTCCCCCATGTCGGGGCCGATGACGCCAACGAACTTAAGCATCCGCTGGTCTTGGAACGCCTGCTCATACATCACGTGGGCGATGGTGGGCTGGTTCGGGACGTTGCTGATAGCCGTGGTGTAGCTGTCCATGTGGCCGATGGCGGCCATTTCGGCCTCGATCTGCTGCATGGGGTCGGGGCACCCGTCGAGCAAGCTGCCCCAAAACGCTTGCGCGCCTCTCTTGGCTGCCTGCCTGTCCTCCCAAGCCTCGATGACCGGCTGCATGACCTTTCGGTTATGGGCGCGGAGCGACTTGGTTTCGGCGCTGTACGGGTTGGGCGGCGTGAAGTCGCCCCCCATCATGGCACCGTTCGCTACCTGGTCGTCCATAATGGTCCGCATCTTCTCGATGGCGGCCGTGTTAGGACGCGGCTCATGCGTGACGGTCACGCGAGGATCAGCCGAGTTGCGGCCTGAAGCGCCGGCCGGAAGACCGCCATAGCCACGGGTTTCAAGGAACGCTGCCCCGGCATTGCCCGGCGTATGGTTCCGTACCCCTTCGTCAAGCAGGGCCGAAACCTCGTCGGCGCTCTTGGCGTTTTGCTTAACGTGCCGCTTGACGATCTTGAGGGCGACCGGGGAGAGTTGGGCGGCGCGGTGTCCGCTGTAGAGCAGACTGTCCATCTTGGCCTCGACTTCCTTGTCCTTCTCCTTGGCCTTCTCCTTTATCTCCTTGGCCTCCTTTTCGGCGGCGTCCATCTTGGCCTTTTCAGCTTCGTCCATCTTCACGTCTTCGTCCTTCTTGTCCTCGTCGCTTGCCTTGTCGCTACCGTCTCGGATCGAAGTAACGGTTTCCGGCACCACCTCAAGGGACGTCTTGCCCTGAAGGTTGCGCTTTTCGTTAGAAACGTTCTCGCCGCCGAGGCTGCGAAGGTCGCGTGCCCATCCGCCCATTGGGTCCATCCCGATCTCGTTGCCGAGCTGGACATAGATTGAGTCACCGTCCGGGTGGAATCCCGGGATGGCCTCGAGTGCGTCGCGAATGGCGCCCTGGTAGGACGCAACATACTCGCGTACGTCGTGGCCGCATTCAAATGCGTCGCTGATGGCTTGCGCCGCCACTGCGTTGAGAGGCTGCAAGGCCCGCTTGGTCGTAACTGATCCGTTGCGCACAGCGGCCCCTAAAGCTCGGATTGCTGCCCTGATTTCTTCTGGTGTTTTCATTGGAGTAACCGTTGCGCGCGGGGCGCTGGTGGTAGTTGCTGCGTCCAAGGCAGCGGTGGTCGTGGCCGCGTCTGCGGCAGTGTCGAGTTCTTCGAAGGTCGGGTTGTCCCTTGGGTAAGGGTTGGCCATGTTTTTGTTGACACCGTGGAACGGTTCACCGAGTCCCCCCTCGCCTTCGTAAGTGGGGTCGGTCATCGTTTCGCCAGTCCCTATACCGGGCTGGTCGAAGTCGTCTAGTAGGGGAACCAGGCTGCCGGCTCCCTCCATGGCGGGTACCGCCACATCGTCGTAAGTCATTAGGTCGAGCGCAAGCGGAATGCCTGGCCGCCGGGGGTCCTTTTTGTAGAACCACCTGACCGACACAGGCCGTGGCTGCCCAGCCTGCGCGGCCGCCCATATTTTGCGACCGTCCTCGGTGTCCAACACCTCGCGGGAGGCCCAAACCCACCCGTTCAAGTCCGGCATCTCGACGTTCAGCACCGTACCGGTGGCATGGTCGAACCCGTTGTTTACGAACTTGGGGCCGCACCCGGTGGCGTCACAGCCCGACCGGTCGCTAATAAGCGCCGGGTGCGACATCTCGGTATGGACGTGCCGCGTGCGGAACCTGGCGTTTGCCTTCGTGATGGCATCCCCCAGCGGGCCGGGGAAGCGGTAAACGAACCCCCACTTCGTAGGGGTGTTGGCCCTGGTGATGATTTGCCGCAAGACACCCAAGACACCTTCGCGCAACCCATCGGTAATGCACTCGTACTCGTGGCTTACGACGTCGAAGACTTCGCTAAGCTCGCCGGAGTCGACGCGGCATTGCAACTCCTCGGCGCTGTCCTGCTTGCCTAGCTTTTCAGCTTCCTTGGCGGTCAGGATGCGACTGGCCCCTGCGTCAACCAAGTCGTCTTGGAACTTGATCTTGAGGCCGCCCCCGAGGTTGGCCGCCTCGCCCAACTTGCGGGCCAGCATGATGGTCCAGCCGTCGCGCTCGCTGAAGATGATGGTCGGGACCATGCGGGCCGTCTCGTTAAACTGACCCTCAAGGATGCCCGTAACCCCGATATGGCGAGCGTTCTTGGCCGCCATCGCCCGGTGGTGCCCGTCGATGATGTAGAGATCGCTGGCAGCGGGAACGTCGCCGTCAGCCGCACCGCCGCCCTTCTCCCACAGCAGGATTGGGCCAGCCTTGGACCAGTCGTAGCACTCTACGATGTCGATGGTTTGGGCTATGCCGGTTTCGGGGTTGGCATCATGCCGGTGGATCAGGTAGGGGTGAACCTGCATGCGGGCCGGGTCAACAAACTCGGACCGGCAATGCAGCGGCGGGTGAATCTCCTCTATCTGGTCCTTATCGTCCTGTTGGGCGAACGAAGCGCCAAAGGTTGGGCCTGCTTGCGTCCATGCGTCACCAACGCTGGACTCCTCCTCGACGTCAGGCAGGACGTTGCTGGCCTCTGTGCCTTCGTTCAGCGTGTCCGCATGGGCTTCGTACTTTTTGAGTTCTTCGCCCGACAGGTAGCGCCCGTTGCTCGGGGTGTGCTTGATGCTCCCCAGGTTGGCAATCTGCTTGTCTAGCGTTTCGAAGTCGGTCCTGGGCGCACCCTGCATGCTGGCCGCGCTGTCAACATGGGCGGGCAAGTCCTTAAAGTCCTTCGTCTTGGCCGCAAACTCCTTTGCCAGCTTGGGGTGATGGACGAACATGAACCCCTGCTGGGCCTTGGACTCAAACTTGTC
>Ga0265319_1002126_pt1 | contig 11094 bp, 6 predicted proteins | sample 4824metaG_FD_192443 | JGI IMG/M metagenome (GOLD analysis project Ga0265319, IMG submission 192443) | Rhizosphere microbial communities from Carex aquatilis grown in University of Washington, Seatle, WA, United States - 4-8-24 metaG | ecosystem: Host-associated > Plants > Roots > Rhizosphere >...
CCGGCGACGAACGCAACCTGTGAGTACGGGCTGCTTGCAGTTTTTCTTTCGACCGCAAAGCCGGAGTTGTTGATCTCCGTTGCCGTGCTCCACGCAAGTTCAATACCGCTCTTGCCTGCGAGTGCGGTAAAGGAAGTAAGCTCGACGGGAAGGTCTATCGCAGATTTGCCAATTGCAAAATCTCCGAAGGAAGTCAAACCGGTAACTTGAATGCTTCCACCATCAGCAGCTGCGCCCGGAGTACGAGTTCCAATCGTCGGGATCGTCCACACGGATGAATACTGGCCCACAGCAAGATTTGCCTCGTCCGTTGCCTCAACAACTCCGTCGACAAAATCAGCAGGAAGGTATGTGAAAGTGGCAGAGTAAGAATCGAATGCGAGCGACCCGCCAGGAGTAAATGACCAATAACGATTCAGGGTATTCAGTGGCGTAAGAGCATTCGGATGTGTTGCTTGAGTGGCACTTGCCGTGAGATTGTCAGCGACGCTTACGTTACCGAACGCAACTGTGACAGGAGAGAAACCATTCGATGTACCGACTTCAAACGTAACCGACGTTGCGCCTAAAGCAACCGCTTTCCTGAAATTTCCGTTAATATAACCGCCACCCGTATTGGACAGGGCGCTAGCAGAAGCAACAGATACGTAGTTCGAGTTAGTCGTAATCGTATTTGAACTTATTGCCAAATTACCGCCGCTGGTTCCTGTAATTGCCAAGTTTGAAGAACCACCCGTTGTAGATAAGATCAGACCTGCCGAATTACCTTGAGTCAATCGGAACAATGAAATGTCGGTGCCATTGCCTTTAAATGTTTGGGCGCTGGAACCATTACAGGTAATCGACATTCCTGCAGACATTGAAGTACCGTTTTGCAGTGTCAGATTGCCCGCAAGAATCAACGTTCCAGATCCCGTGAAACCCGAGACTCCATCAACAACAACGTTACCCGATACCGTTGTGCTTGATGTAATTGTCTTGGTTCCTCCGGTGAGATTAAGATTCCCGTACGAAGCCGAATTTGACACAGGAATAGTGGTGGACTGCGCATAATCTATTGTACTTGTTCCGGCTAAATTACCAAAACTAGGGAGTGAAGCATCCTGAAGTTCGACAGTGGCATTCGAATTGACATCAAGAGTACCGGTAATTGGAGAACCGCTTGCAATCGTAAGAGTGAGCGCATTTGTGCCGTCTCCCGCGACTATCTTCGATCCGGCTCCGCTCACTGTCCATGGTGTCGTTGTAGATACGCTTGAAGTATTTGTAATGTTAAATATTTGAATGATTGAAATGAAATCGGCTGGGGCTGTTCCACTGCCGTCGGTATTTAATCCCCAATTCGCAACGTTATTCAGGTCGCCGGTTCCTTTATAATAATAATTGGTTGGCGGTTGAACATCTGCACTGAATGACAAATCATCGATCGCAAGCCCATTGTCGCTACCGGAGTCATTAATATCACTCCACCTGATCGCAAGAACAGTCCCATTTGCCCATGATAATCCCGAAACGGTAGCAGTAATACCCGTCGTCCGATTTGCGGAGGCATTGCCGTCAAGAGCACCAGCAGTTGAAAGGACGGGAGATGTGAAATTCAATCCCGACGCCGATACAAATCCGCTCGCATCACTTATGTTGGTTGCACCGACCTTGTATGAAAACGTGATCGATTGAGCTACTGCTTGCGCGGCTCTCCATTGTTCTCCAGTAAAAGTAATTGTGAACTTATTGAGAGTGCCTCCGGTATTATTGGTAATCAACGCACCAAATTTTGCCGCATATGTGCCTGAACCAAGACTGCCAAGGGCACGGTCCGTGATTGCATTGGTCCCTGCAACGCCATAGCTATAGCAGGCTCCAGTTGTAGCTGATCCCACATCTACTTTAAATAATTGAGTTGTCCCGGAACCATCGTTCTTGTCAAAATACCATCCTGTCATTCCACTAGCACTAATTGGTGAGGCAGTAAGGTCGACCGGTGTTCCAGCACTACCTACTGAAAATGTATAAGTTCCAGAACTTGGGAGCCCGTCAAAATTTTGTGTGTATGAGGAACCGGCAGTAGTATATGAAATCGTCTGCGCCTGTGCCGTCGAACTCAAGAGAGCGACGGAAACCAGCGCAATGAATAAAATTGGAAAAAGTTTTTTCATCTAGATATCCTTTCGGAGGTTGATGGACGTGATGGTCTTGTTGGATTTTGATTGTAGAATACAGATGTATGAGTTGAATCTCGTGCTGTTGTAGAAGAAGTTATAAGTTTTAAGTTGTAGGTCTTAGGTCTTAGGTTGCAACTTAAAACTTATAACTTACAACTTACAACCTAAAAGCTAAAACCCAAGCGTGACAGAGAACCCAGAAGCCGGAATGAGAACGCGTCCCATTCCGGTCTCTGAATTCAATACTCCCATTGCGGATGTGCGTGCTGCTTACTTCATCAATAACATCTTCTTTACCTGTGTGAACTGTCCTGCTTTTCCGTCCGCCGGTTCGGCGACGATGCGGTAGAAATAGACTCCGCTGCTCACCATGTTGCCGTTGAGGTCTTTCCCGTTCCACTGGACCCGGTAGTAACTCGGGCTCTGCATGTCGTTCACCAGCGTCGCGATCTCCTGGCCGAGCACCGAATAGACTTTCACGGTCACGTGGCTTTGCGACGCGATGCCGTACAGGATCGTTGTGGAGGGGTTGAACGGGTTCGGGTAATTATTTTCCAGCACGAACGACGCCGGAACGCCCGAGAATTGTTCGTTGACTTTCGCCACCACGATAGGCGTAATATCCGCAGAATCGCGCGGGATGATCTCATAACCGCCGGCGACTCCCGAGGAAGCGAACTGGCTGGCAATGGCAACGACGTCGATCGGGTACGCCGGCTCGTTCGAGCTTGCAAGCGGCGTCGCCGCGTTGATGTAGATCGCCGTCGTGTCTGTCTTATGGAGATTCGTGACGTTCACATTCTGAGCCGAACCCCACGTGCCGGACGCTTTGAACAACGAATCTATTTCGATGAGCTGACCTTCATAGGTTTCGGGATTCGTCACGTATTGATGCAGCGTCACGTGTTTCGCCTTCGGTACCGTTGCATGATGCATGATAATTCCGAAGTGGAGCGTGTCCAGCGTCAGCAGCGATAACTCGTCCAGGCCGTGGAACTGAGTCACCTTCCCGATCGCAAAGACCGAATCGCCAATGATGTAGGTTACCGGCGGCAGACCGGTATGGAACACCTCGATGCCTCCGGTCGAATCCTGGATAAAGAACGAGGTCGTCGTCGCCGACAAGTTCGGCGACGTGATCACTCCCGCGACCATCAACGTGTCTCCCGTGACCGAATGATCCGGGATCAGATCGCTGTTCAGATCCTTCCGCGCTTCGGATATTTTCACAAGCTGTGCGAGCTTCGTCTTCAGGATATTGGTAGAGTCGCTCGGCTCGACCTCATAGCCGTTGTTGTAGATCGTTGCGCCGGACGAGTACTGGTTGATGATGGCGACAACGTTGATCGGGTATGCCGGTTCCACCGATCCGCCGATGTCCGTGCTCGAGCTGATGTATATCTGGGCAGTATCGGTTTTTCCCAGGTTGGTGACGTAGATGGACGCGCTCAGGTTGAATCCCGGCCACGTGCCCGATGTTTTATAGAGCGTATCGATCTCGACGAGCATGCCTTCGTAGCCCTCGGCATGCGTCACATACTGGTGAAGAGTCAGGTGCAGCGGCTTCGGAACGACCGCGTTGTGCTTCAATATTCCGAAATGCAGCGTATCGTTCGCGAGCGGCGTGAACTCGGTCGCGCCATGGTACTGGCTGACCGTTCCGATCGCGAAGACCGAATCGCCGATCACCATCGTCACCGGCGGCAGGCCGTAGTTGAAGATCTCGACGCCCGCGGTCGCATCCTGGATGAAAATTGCCGTCTGGCTTCCGAGCGATTGAAGGTTGGCGGAGGTGATGACTCCCGCGATATACATCGTATCCTTGCTGATCGAGTGGTCCGGAATCAGATCGAGGTTCGTGTCCCTGCGCGCTTCGGCGATCGACACGAACGCAGCGCCCGTCCCGACGAGCTTCACCGTATCGGTCACTTCCGGAACGTTGCTCGTGAAAACGAGGAACGCGGATTTCGGTCCGATCGCAGGAGGCGTGAAGGTGACGTAATATTTCTTCGTCGCCTGCGTATCCAGCTTTGCCGCTGTGGGGGTTACTGTGAAGGCGGCATCCGATGACGTCACGCCGGTGATCTTGAGCGAGTCATAGCCGATGTTCTTTACCGTGATGCTGTCCTTCCATGCATGTCCCACGAGGACGTCGTGGAAATCCTTTAGCGCCGGAGTTGACGAGAAGCCCGGGGCCTTGACGATGCCATTGCCCGTTACTTTGAGCGTATCCGATACCAGTCCGCCGTTATTCGCAAAGACGATAAACGACGAGGCGACTCCGGCGGCAGTCGGCATGAACGAGACTCCGAATTTCATGGATGCTCCGACGCCGAGACTTCCGGTTGTCGGCCCGACCGTGAAGAGCGGGTTGGACGACGTTACCGACGTGATGTTTAGCGAGCCCGACGCCAGCGAATTCGTGACGGTGACGCTGTCGACGACCGTGGAATCGACGTAGACATTTCTGAAACTATAACTCTTTGTCGAGATCGTAAAGCCCGGCACGACTCCCTGCCCGGTGACCGCAACGGAATCAGGGGATGACGCGGCGTCGCTGATGAACGCGAGCGCCGACGTCGATATCGCGGCGACGGTCGGCGTATAGGTGACGGCGAATTTCTGTGAAGTGCCGGCAGCGATCGTTGCATGAGTCGGCGACACGACGAACACGGGAGCGCCGGAGGTGACCGATGAAACATTGAGCGCCGTTGCATCGTCGTCTTTAACGATCACAGAATCCTGTGCGCCGACGCCGACGGTGACCTGTCCGTAATTGATCGCGTTCTTGCTCAGAACGGCGAGCCTGTTGTTGATGCTCCTCCACGATCTCACGACTCTGATCCCGTCGACGACGAGCTGGGGATAATTGCCGTTGGTCCCCTGACGCACCGCCACGGCGTTGAGAACGTCCGTGCCGGCGGTAGAAGTATTTGTGACTTCCGGTGTCCCTGCTGCCGCTTCCGATGCGGGGATTCCTGAAGGAACTATCCAGGCGGAGGTGGTGTCATTGCCCCCGGTATTGATCGTATATTTGATGATGACCAGATAGGTCGTATTCTTGGAGAAATTCGTTGTGCCGTATGTTGCCGTCGACGTGTTGCTCAACCCGAAATTCACGTTGCCGGCGACGATCTTCACAAAGAACCTGGCGGCGAAAAACGTGAACGTCGTCGGGTTTATGCGCTGGCCAAGGTGGATGAACTGGTCTCCGACCTTGTTCGATGCGGTGTCGGTAATGTTCACGAGAAACGAGAGATACGCGACATCTCCGTTGTGATAAAGAGAATCGGACAACGGTCTGTTGTCGTCCTCGCCGCCAAGCCCATTGATCTGGACCGCGTTGCCGATGCCGCTTCCCAGATACCCGGCATACGTCAGACCTGCGGTCGTCGTATCCGAATTTGTGCCGGTGCCGCTGTGGGCGGTCCATCCGTTCGAGGTGAGCTTCCCGCTAAAATTAAAATTTTCAGTCAGCAGCACCTGTGCAGATACCCACGTACTCGCCAAAAACAGCAACAGCATGACTGCCGAGACGGTAGAAAGTTTTTTCATAAATATTCTCCTTAGTGAATTTGAAAATGGGAATGAGGTACGCTCTAACTTATTATCCAGTATACTCGCTGGAGATTAACGAAACAGAAGATTTGTATTATGGAATTGTTATGCCTGTTTAAAGATCCGCTCGCGTTCATTGTGGCGAGCGCCTAATATCATGAGGAGTACTAAACTGAAGCCGTCGTCATCACCAACTCCCGGTTCGTCTCTCCTGCTTACTCCGGCAATATTTTTCTCCTGCCGGTTGAACATTGCATATTGTGTCAGCCCCAAAAGACAGGGATCGCCGCAGCAACAGATGTGATAGGTTGGTTATGAAATCATATGATACGTTTTGCCCCCGCCGTCATTTTCAATGAGCTGCGGTATTCGCATGCCCGATGCGGACTACCGAATTCGCCCCGTCAGTCCGATTTCGCCAGTGCGCCGGACGGAGGAATGACAAAACCGGTTACGTACATGCTCGTTCCATCAGAGTTTTTTTTCTTCTTCTCTTCGGCCGAGATGTCGCCCCCATTCTTCTTGACAATCGCGTCGGAGCGGCGGGCGAAGAGCACGGTCGGAATCGTCTTTGCGATGAGCGCCACGTCGAGCATGAAGGACCGGGTGCGCTCGTACAGAATGTCATGGCTGACGAGGTCCTCGACGCCGGCGTCCCTGTTGCCATAGAGCTGCCAGAGTCCCGAGAGACCTGCCGGGGCGTTGAGCGCCGCGCGCATATAATAGAGCGCCGGGGATTCGCGTTTCATTGATTCGAGGTCCGCGGCAGCGAACGGGCGGGGACCGATGAAGCTCATGTCCCCCGCGAGAATATTCCATAATTGTGGAAGTTCGTCCAGCCCGGTAAGCCGGAGCCATGCGCAGAACGGGGGGACGTCGCCTGCGAATTCCGGCCTGAAGAAAATGTTTGCGATGCCGGGAGGATGGGTCCGGGAGCTTCGCTCCCTCATCGTCCGGAGTTTATAGATGCGAAAAGTATTTTTCTCGAGGGATACTCCGCGGTCCTGGATATAGAGGGGAAATGCTCTCGTCTCCCATGCGGCGATGATTAGAAGGAGGATGCCGAACGGGAACAACACCGCCATGAGTGTCAGCGCAAAGAGAACGTCGAACACTCTTTTCCAGAAGAGATAGGATTTCTGTAGGGGCATGGGGAGAACGCCAAAATTAGGGATCGGTGTCCGGACAGAATATAAAGATACAGCTATGAGGTTCCGCTGGGGAAATATCAGTAACGATGCGACAAAATGCAAGTTAATTTTGTGTTACGAATCACGCGTCGAGAAAAAAGATTCTCGCGCAAAGCGGACAAGACGCGAAGATTGCATTTGGCGGCTTTGCGTGAGGCGGCGATTGGAAGAAGGCTTGGAAACTCGCAAAATTTTTTGGAAATCAGTTTGCGAAAGGGGGAAGGATTACGTATCATTGGCGGGTGAAGGAGGCGCCTCTTGGGGGACTTGCTCAGGGTGAACGAGCTTAGTTTGTTGTTCAACGACAGACCTGTTCGATTACCTCGTTCTCAACGTCCTCGTTGGGAACGGAGCACTAGGAAGCTCCGCTTCATCATTTTCTGAATGAAAAGAATGAAGCGTTCCCAAACAGAGTTTGGGAACGAGAAAAACGGGATTGCTTCCCGAAGGGATCCCTTTGGGACAGGGTGAAAAGATATTCATAGAATCAATAAAGACTCAATTCAGCATCTTTATGTGGAGACAACCAAACATGCAACTCTTGACACGCAGCAGCTTAATAGCGGCAATGTTATTTTCTGTTTTTTTCTCACTTCACGCATATAACCTTCAACCCAACCTCATCGATTCTCTCATCGCTGCGAGCGACGATTATTCCACCAAGACCTTTGAGAACGAAAAATCTCTCAACGTCCTGATGAAAGCGTACGCCGTCGATTCGAGCAGCTACGAGATCCTCTGGCGCATCAGCCGGGCGTACAGCGACATCGGCGAACTTCTCCCCACCGTGACGAAGGAGCAGAAAACGAAGCAGCTCGACATCTACCAGAAATCGCTCGATTACGCCGAGCTGGCCGTAAAGGCGAACCCGAACATGTCGATGGGCTACACGCGGCGAGCGATCGCAACAGGGAGAGTCGCGCTCTTCAAAGGCGTCTGGGATTCGATCGACCTGGTGAAGGAGGTACGGGCGGACTGCGAAAAAGCTATTGAGCTGGACAAGAATAACCCTGCGGCGTATTACGTGCTGGGCCGAACGAACGCCAAGCTCTGCGAGAAACCGAAGTTCATCCGCTGGCCGCTCGGGCTCAGCTGGGCCAATTACGACGATGCGAAAGCCAACTACGAGAAGGCCATCGCGCTCCGTCCGACGTTCATCATGTACCGCCTCGACGCTGCGCGGGCATATACGGAGGTTGACGAGTACGACAAGGCAAAAGAGCAGCTGACAAAGATCGCCACCCTGCCGACGGAGAACCAGCAGGACAATCAATTCCGTAAAGAGGCGAAGGATCTGCTGGAGCAGATAAAGGATAAGTAAATAAGCGGCAGGGGTCCTTCACCTCGTTCCCAACGTCCTCGTTGGGAACGGAGCATTTGGAAGCTCCGCTTCATCGCTTTCTGAATGAAAAGAATGAAGCGTTCCCAAACAGAGCTTGGGAACGAGAAAAACCTCTGTGTTACTCTGTGTAACTCCGTGTCACTCTGGGTAAGAAAGAAAGGGTTTCACAGAGTGGCACAAAGAAGAAACAGAGTGACACAGAGCGAGACAAACTTTCCATCGCAAAATGCGTCTAAGTGTAGGCAGGAAACGCCTCACCATCACACTACGGAGATTCCATGATCAGACTTAATAAAACGGCGGTACTTCACCTCGCACTCACACTGGCCGTTTTAACATTATTCGCCCCCGGCTGTAAAAAAAGCAGCAATCCCGCTGCTTCGACGTCGGAGCCGATCACAACGGACATTTTTCCGTTGACGGTCGGGCACAGTATCAGCTACACCGGGTACGTCCGTTCCATCGGGACGGATTCGAACGTGACAACGACAACGTATTCGTCGAGTTGGACCGTTGTGTCGAACAGCGCGGCGACCCCTCTTGGTGGGACGTCAAACCTTATCATTGAATCTATTTCTGGTCCAACCCCCTCGGTGGATTCTCTCTATGTCCTTCGCGATCCGCCGACCGGCGACGCTAATTTTTCATTCCTTCAGACCGTCTCGTACCTGGGAACGGACACGGTTGCCTGGGTGCTGGCCGGCGATAGTCAGGACGGCGTCGGTGCATACTGGCACGCGTTCATCGACAGTATCAAAGGCGATACGGTCCATGCAATGTGGATCGTAGGGCACTTCGTGGATCAGGAAAGTCTTTTCGTCGGCGGTCAATCGTTCAATACGTACCGTCTGGCCATCACAGCCGACACTCTTGTTGATGGAATTGAGACCGGAACTGTCGATGCCCCGGTCGCAACCTACTGGTTCTCCCCTGCCATCGGCCCGGTAAAAATTATTGTGAACGCCACGGAGCAAAAGAACGGGTACGAGTGGGACTACAAGAGCAGGAGTTTTTAGGGGAGGTATGTAGTTTCGGTGCCGATTCTTGTTATTAAGTACAACAGCCTCATCATAGTCATTCTGAACGGAGCGAAGAATCCATGACAATGATGCATTGTGGATCTACGAGGCTTCAATGACATGGATGCTTCTCCCGCCGAAAAGCGGCGGGAGAAGGGTGACGTGCAGTTCTTCGCCTCGTTCCCAACGTCCTCGTTGGGAACGGAGCATTCGGGAGCTCCGCTTCGTCATTTTCTGAATGAAAAGAATGAAGCGTTCCCAAACAGAGTTTGGGAACGAGAAAAACAGGCTGTGGTTTATTTTCCATAAACAAAAACCATGCACCTCGTTCCCAACGTCCTCGTTGGGAACGGCGTATTCGGAAGCTCCGCTTCGTCATTTTCTGAATGAAAAGAATGAGGCGTTCCCAAACAGATTTTGGGAACGAGAAAAACAGGTTGTGGTTTATTTTCCATAAACAAAAACCATGCACCTCGTTCCCAACGTCCTCGTTGGGAACGGAGCGTTCGGAAGCTCCGCTTCATCATGCTGTGAGTGAAAAGAATGGAGCGTTCCCAAACAGAGTTTGGGAACGAGAAACAAGCACCCTTCGACGTTCCCGTTCCGCTTTCAGCGAAACGGGAGCGCTCAGGGTGAACAGGCTGTGGTTTATTTTCCATAAACAAAAACCATGCACCTCGTTCCCAACGTCCTCGTTGGGAACGGAGCATTCGGGAGCTCCGCTTCGTCATTTTCTGAATGAAAAGAATGAAGCGTTCCCAAACAGAGTTTGGGAACGAGAAACAAGCGCCCTTCGACGTTCCCGTTCCGCTTTCAGCGAAACGGGAGCGCTCAGGGTGAACAGGCTGTGGTTTATTTTCCATAAACAAAAACCATGCACCTCGTTCCCAACGTCCTCGTTGGGAACGGCGTATTCGGAAGCTCCGCTTCATCATTTTCTGAATGAAAAGAATGAGGCGTTCCCAAACAGATTTTGGGAACGAGAAAAATTTCTTCACCACTTCCGCCAACTTGCCATCCAGAAGATTTTCCCGCCAACCCTTCCCCCTCCCTTGCTTTTGATAATCGAGAGTGCTATACTTGACCCACCTTTTACAATGCTGCAGTTCGATACACACACGTTACCGCTACAGAGAGCAAGAAATAACTAACCGAACGAGACATATTTTCAGAAGGAGGTTACCTTGAAAAGAATGACCCTTCACACAGTCTGCCTGTGCGTCGCTGCGATCCTGGCAAGTGCTACGGCCTTTGCAGGCGGATTTCAGCTGAACGAGCTCGGCTCCCGGGCGATGGCGCAAGGCGGTGCATTCGCAGCCCGCGCGTCGGATCCTTCCGCAATTTACTTCAACCCTGCGGGACTCGGGTTCCAATCGCAAGCAGAACTTTATCTCGGCACAACGTTCATTATGCCGCAGGTATCCTTTTACGGCCCTGTTGCCGATGCGAACGACCCCGCGATAAGCAACGAAACAAAAATGACCAAGCAAACCTTCACCCCCATCAGCCTCTACGGCACATATCCCGTGGCGAACAATATTACCGTTGGAATCGGCGTCACGAACCCGTACGGTCTGGGAACCGAATGGCCTTCCACATGGGTTGGAAAATATATCACGACGAGAGTGGATCTCGCATCATTTTTCTACACCCCGACAGTGGCATACAGAGTGAGCGACAAGCTCTCCATCGGCGCCGGGCTGAACATCGTGACAGGAACCGTGAAGCTGGAGCAGGAAGAGAATGTGATCAACACCGACACAAAAGTTTCGATCGACATGAATGCGAAGACGGCGTACGGCTTCAACGTCGGCGTCCTCTAT
>Ga0265319_1002129_pt1 | contig 11077 bp, 8 predicted proteins | sample 4824metaG_FD_192443 | JGI IMG/M metagenome (GOLD analysis project Ga0265319, IMG submission 192443) | Rhizosphere microbial communities from Carex aquatilis grown in University of Washington, Seatle, WA, United States - 4-8-24 metaG | ecosystem: Host-associated > Plants > Roots > Rhizosphere >...
AACGCGCTCCTGCGTTTGCAGTCATCGCGTGGCGGCGGGCATGCACGATTTTCACGATGTTGTGGTCCTCTCTCTTTGCATGCTTTCTCGCGGCGAGTCGACTGTTCTCGTCGCGGTGTAGGGGGTGGGATCCGGCCCCGAGTCGAGGGTCCGCACCGTCTTGTACTGGGCCACGCCGAGGCAGACCCAGAACACCACGGCCCCCATGGGGCCCTCGAGGACCACCCCGAAGCAGGCGCTTGCACCCACGGTGATGACGACGCTCCACCAGGCCATGCTCTCGATGTCGGCCGCGCGGAACGCCCTGAACGCCGAGCGCGCTATCATCGAGGCGGCCACGAGGAACAGGCCCAGCCCCACGAAGCCCAGCCTCCCAAGGTTCGTGACGATGATGGAGTGGGGGCTCCTCGTGTTGAACTCCTCCTCGACCGAGAGCCAGTTGTAGTCCGCGAGGAAGCGGGCCGCGAGGTCGTGGCCGAAGCCGAGGCCGAAGAGGGGGCTCGTCGCGACGGTCTCGTCGTAGACCGCCCGCCACCAGACCCGCCGGAACTCGTTGTTGTCGGTCGTGCCCGCGCTGCTCGAGTTGCGGTAGGCATGGCTGCCGCCCCAGTCGACGAGGGAGACCGCCCGCTCGTACATCTCGAAGCTCTTGGTCTCGATGAGCGGCTTCCCGAGCGACAGCTCAACGGGAAGCGAGACCGCGATCCCGACGACGACGACGGCGACCTGGAAGCCGAGCAGCCTGAACCGGCGGGCGAACATCCAGGCGAGGGTCGTCACGGCCGCCGCGACCAGGGCGGCGCGGGGCGATTCCTCGGCCCCGACCAGGAGGAGCGAGACCGCCGAGGGAACAAGCCACCACCGGTTGCGGCTGAGCTCATACCGCGACCAGAGCCAGAAGCTCCCGCAAGCGAGCGACGCCGAAAGCAGGTCGCTCTTGTAGTAGACAAGCGGGATCCCGTTCCACGTGAGGTGCTGGCCGTAGAAGCCGGGCGCGGCCTTGTCGATGATGTCGGCCGCGGGAAGCGCCAGGAAAGCCGTGGTGAGCGTGACGCCGAGCAGGCGCTCCGACGACGGGTCGCGGCAGAGGTACTGGCTCAGGAAGAAGAAGACGGCGTAGTAGACGAGGGCGTAGTCGCGCAGCGCCATGACACCGTAGTCCCTCATGTCCATGGGCAGCCTCGCGGAGGCGTACGCGGCCCAGACGAGGATCGAGAGGTTCACGCCGTTGAAGGCGATCACGGACGTCTTCGACATGGCCGCCCGGATGCCGAGGCCCAGGGTGCACGCGAAGAGCGCCGCCTCCGCCGGCAGGAGGGGGATGCTGGGGGTGAGCTGCAGCTGCGCGAAGCCCCGGCTTCCGACGATGTAGCCGAAGAGGATCGCCGACAGGATCCAGGCCTCGGGGCGCGAGCCGCCCCGCCACTCGACCGCAATCCAAAGGACCGCGACGGCGACCATCGAGGCCAGGCCGTAGCTCTCGTCCGCGATGCTGTTTGCGGCGAAGACGGCCAGGAGGGCCCCGATCGATCCCGCGATGAGGAGCCGAAGCCTGGGATTCATCGAAATGGTCCCCCTCCCTTTTCGATGCGGGAGCGGCACTCCTGCTCGACCCGCTGCGCCGTCCAAAAGTCCAGGCACTCCATCGGCCTCGCCAGATTCACGCACCCGGCCAGCCTCTCCTGGATCCTCTCGCACGGGCAGCAGCTTAGGTTTGGGTGCCGGAGCACACTCCACCTGTCGCGGTTCCAGCAGGGGTCCCAGCCCCGCGCGGACGGGCCGGTCACGGCGACGCCCGGGCACCCCAGGGCGCTGGCGAGGTGCATCGGCCCGGAGTTGTTTCCGAGGAACAGGTCCGCCCCCGCGACCCACTCTGCGAGCTCGGATATCGAGCTGACGGGGGCGTCCAGGGCGCCGGGCGGCGGCGGCCCGCCCCCGGCGCCGTGCGATATCCAAACCACCTCGAAGTCCCGGGAGAGCGAGGTCGCGACCGACGCGAAGCGGACCGTGGGCCACTTGTTGAGGGCCGAGCTGGCCCCGGCGTGGACGACGACGCGGCGGCGCCTGCCGGCCGGTCTGGGCCCGCCGGGCAGGAGGTGCCGCAGGTCGGGCGCGGGTGGCTCATCCGTCCATCCGGATCCGCTGCCCGCCGCGCGCGCGAGCGCGCGGGCCGAGTTCCAGTTCCAGGTCGCCGGCCGCCCGTCCGCGGGGATCGGCACCTCCTCGGTGAGCGAGCCCGCGAGCCGCGCCGGCTCAAGCTTCGCTCCCACGCGGATGCCCGCGCCGCTCAGCCCGGCCAGCGCGTGGGCCGCGGTTCCCTGGTCGAAGGGGACAAGGCATGCGCCCGGGCGCCTGTTCCTCACGCGCCAGAGCCAGCGGGCGAAGGCCCACGGCCGCCTGTAGGACGTGCTGAAGGCCCGCCCCTCGCAGGCGACGATCTCCTCCGGCGCGAGCGGGCCCCGGTAGAGCTCGGCCTCGCGGGGCGTCGTCAGGAGCGTGATCCTGGACTTGGGGAACCGCCTGCGGATCTCCTGGTACGCGGGAAGAAAGACGATGCTGTCGCCCAGGTTGTTGAACTTGAACAGCAGGATGTTCATGTCGGCGCGCCCGCGGCCTCGTGGCTTCGGAGCGTGCGCGCCGTCGCCCAGAGCACGGGGGGAAGGAGGAAAAGCATCATCGCCGCGGATCCCGCCTCGAGGACCCCGTCGACGGTGCCCTTCCCAAATCCCCAGAAGAGCCCGAGGCTCGAGAGCACGAGGCCCGGGGTGGCCGCCCAAGCCAGCCGGCGGAGCTGGCCAACCCCGATCAGGTAGTAGATGAGCGGCTGGACGGCCATCTGCAGCACGCTCCACGCCGCGGTCAGCGCCGTCAGCCCCCGGTCCGCTGCCCCCGAGGCCGCGCCGACCCAGAGCCTCAGGAGGAACGGCGCCTGCCAGGCGACGCCGGCAAGTCCCGCCGAGAGGAGGGCGAGTGCGCCAATCGTGCGCCAGAATGTCCGGCTCACCCAGGGATGGTCGCTGCGGGCATGGGCCTCCGTGTACGCGGGCCAGACGGGGGAGAGAAGGAGCAGCTGCCCCTGCTGGAACGGGCTGAAGAGCCGGATGAGGAGGGTGTAGCCTGTCACCGCCGACGAGCCCGCCGCGACCGAGATGGCGATGGCGGGTGCGGACTGCACGAACGCGAACCCGATCTGGGGCAGGGCGAAGAGGAGGCTCGAGTGGAGCATCGTCCGCAGCTCCGAGACGGGCGCCAGCCTCGACGGCAGGTGCCCCCATCCGAGGAGCCTCAGCAGGTGGGCGAAGAGGCCCGCGCCCTGGATGACCGGGACGGCGAGGCTGGCCGCGACGAACCAGAGGAAGCCCCACCGGCCATAGGCTGCCGCGGCGACGAGCGCGAGCGAGAGCGCGCTGCCGGTGGCGATCCAGCCCGCGTGTATCCATCCCCTCTGCGCGGCGGCCGCGAGGCGGGCCACCGCGTTGAAGGGAAGGCCGGCGACAAAGGCCGCGAGTGCGACCGCGAGGGCCGCGCCCGCCTGGGCGCGAAGGCCCGCATCGTGAACGTGGAGGATGTCCGCCCAGGGCAGGAGGAAGGCGAGGGGAAGCCCGACGGCGAGGAGTGCCGCCCCGAGGGCGCACAGGATCGCGGCGCCGGTCCAGAACACGCGCTTCATGGCCTCCATGTCGTCCGTCCCGTAGGAGCGCGCCATCGTGTGCTGCATCCCCACGCCCAGGCCGAAGTCGACGTAGTTGAGGATCACCCCGATGCTCACGAGCGTGACCCAGAACCCGTACGCCTCTGCGCCGAGGTAGTGGAGCGCGATCGGAACCTGCACCAGCGTGCAGACGACGGAGAACGCCTTCGCGCCGGCGGACGCGGCGACGGTCTGCCGGATCGCCCGGTCACGGCGAAGGACGGTGTCTGAGGTCGGGGCGGGCACGCCGGCCTACGGTTGGGCCGATGCCGGCAGGTGACAACACTTCGCGAAGGACGCCCCGGGGGCCGCCCGAGGGGCGAGGCGGCCCCAATTTCGCTTGGCGAAACTCCAAGAGAGTCTGGAATGGCCCCATGCGCGTTAAGCTGGCCCTTTCGGCCCTGTGCGAAAACCCCGGCCGTCGCACGGGGCTGAGCACGCTGTTCCCGGAGTTTGTCGCGCACGCGAGGCGGCTCTTCCCGGACGTGTCGTGGCTCGTGTTCGCGGGGAGGGACGCGCCCTGGCCCGGCAGCGACGCCTGCGTCGAGGTCTGCAGGGACTTTGCGTCCAACGAGAGGCCCCTGCGAAGGCTCCTCGACGATCACCTCAAGGTCGCTCCCGAGGCGCGCAGGCGGGGCGCCGCGGCGCTCCTGACAGTGGGGTTCTTCCCCCTGAGGCCCGCCGGACTGCCGGTCGCGATGCATGTCTTCACGGTCAACCATCTGCGCGCGGGCGGCGGCCTTCGGTCCGTCTACCGGAGCCGGGCGGTGGCGCTCGGCCTCGAGAGGGCCGCGCTGGTCATCGCGAACTCGGCCTGGACGAGGGACCAGCTCGGGCCGGCCGCCGCCCCCGTCATCGTGAGCCCCGAGGGCATCCGCCACGACGTGTTCAAGCCGGAGGGGCCCGCGGGCGCGGCCGGGATGAAGGGCCGCTACCTCCTCTGGGCCTCAAACTTCTACCGCTACAAGCGCTTTGAGCTCGTCCTCGCGGCGTACGCGGGCCTGGCGCCCGCCGTGCGCTCCGAATTCCCGCTCGTGGCCGTCGGCGGCGACTGGGACGGCGGACTGGCCCGCGCGAAGGCGGAGGCCGCGAGGCTCGGCGTCGCGGCGGACGTGCGGTTCCTGGGATGGGTCGGCGACGACGCGCTGCCGGCCCTCTACCGGGGGGCGTGCGCGCACGTCCTCTCGACGTCCGAGGAGACCTTCGGGCGCAGCGTCCTCGAGGCGATGGCCTGCGGCTGCCTGAACGTCGTCCAGGACCTGCCGGTCCTGCGCGAGGTCGCGGGCGGGACCGCCCTCTATGTCGACTTCGCCGACACCGCGGCCGCCTCGAGGGTGCTGGAGCAGGCGTGCGCGGGCGCGGCCGGCAGGGCGCAGCTGGCCGCGGCCGGGGTCGAGCGGTCGCTGGCGTTCAGCTTCGAGCGTGTCGCCCGCGAGAGGGTCGGCGCGATCCTCTCGAGGATCGGCGCGCCGCAGCCATGAGCGCGCGGGCAAAGTGGAGGAACCGGGCCCCTGCGATCGCCTGCGCGGCGGCGGGTTTTGCCCTGTTCCAATTCTGGGGAAACGCCACGCATGGCTACATCGCCACGAACTCGCTCTTCTACTGGTGGGGCTTCCAGTGGGTGAACGCGGATTCCGAGACCCAGCACGCGTGGCTGATCCTCGCGCTCAGCCTTTTCCTCCTCTGGAGGAACCTGCGGCGTGACGTGACCCCGGACGCGGGGGTCCCGCTCCGGGCCGCGGGGGCCCTCGCCGGCGGCCTCGCGCTCCACGCGGCCGGCTACGTGGCGCAGCAGCCGAGGATCTCCGTCGTGGCCCTGCTCCTCTATGCGTGGGGTGTGCTGGCGCTCGGCGGCGGGCGGCGGTGGGCCCGGGCCTCGGCGTTCCCGGTCGCCTTCATGGTCTTCGCGATCCCGGTCAGCGCGCTCGATACGGTCGGCTTCTGGCTCCAGATGGGGGTGGTCAGGGCCGGCGAGCGGATCGCCCACATGGTTGGGATAGGCGTGGTGCGAAACGGCACGCAGCTCTTCTCCCCCGACGGCCGCTACCAGTACGACGTCGTCGCGGCCTGCTCGGGCATCCGCTCGCTGATGGCGCTCACGGCCCTCTCGCTGTTCGTCGGCTACGTGTGGTTCAGGCCCGCGTGGCTGAGGGCCGCGATGCTCCTGCTGAGCGTCCCGCTGGTCTACCTGGGCAACGTCGTCAGGATCTCGTCGATCGTCCTGGCGGCGCAGTGGGGGGGCCAGGCCTGGGGCGACCGGGTCCACGACGTGATGGGATTCGGGACCTTCATCATCGTCGTGGGCGGCGTCATCGCCGTCGCCGAGTTCATCGCCGGCCGCAGGCCCGCCTGGGCCGCGGGCGACCCACCGCCCGCCGCGCCGCCCCGATCCGGTGCCGGCGCCGGCCCCGGCTCCGTCCCGGTGGCGGCGGCCGTCCTCCTGGGCGCCCTGGGCGTGGCCCTGTTCCTGTCCCACCGCTCGTCGCTCCCCCTTAACGAGCGGCCGGGCGTCCTGCTGGCGGCGGACGGCGCTAACCCCACCGAGCTCCCCACCTACCTCGGCTCGGAATGGATGGGGCACCGCGTCGAGCCGGATGCGATCGAGCGCGAGATCCTCCCTCCCGACACGGGATTCTCGAGGAAGCTCTACGTGGACCTGGCCGACCCGGCCAAGCGGGTCCTGCTCTCGATCGTGCTCAACGGGCGCGACCGGACGTCGATCCATCGCCCCGAGCTCTGCCTGGTCGGCCAGGGGTGGTCGATCGACCGGTCGTCGACCCGCCGGTTTGCGTATCCGTCGAACCCGGACGCGGGCTTCGAGGCCACGGTCCTCGACGTGCACCGCGAGGTCGCCGACTCGAGGGGGAGGAGGTCCGTGCCGAACCTCATCGTCTACTGGTTCGTCGGGGACGACCGAGTCGTGCCCACGCAGGTCGAGAGGATGGTCTATGACGCGTGGAACAGGGTCGCGCGCGGGCGGGCCCCGCGCTGGGCGTACGTGTTCCTCCAGACGGGCGCGGAGGACGGGAGGGACGCGGGGCTGGCCCGGGTCCAGGCGATCCTCTCCGAGGCGCTGCCCTCGTTCCAGCCGCCCGCCCGAGGGCACTAGGCGCGGGCCTCAGATGCTGGTGACGCGCAGGGAGACCGGCTGCGTCGAGAAAGCCAGGTACTCGTAGGCGACCCCGTGCTCGCGCACGAAGTCCTGCCACGCCGCGTACTCGCCGATCCTCCAGCCCCGGTACCCGAAGTACTCGTCGAAGACCAGGACCGTGCCGACCTGGATGCGCGGGCCGATGAGGCCGAGGACCGTCTTTGCGGCCTCGTGGGTGTCGCAGTCGATGTGGACAAAGGAGAAGGCGAGCGGGTTCTCGGAGAGGAACCGCGGGAGGGTCTCCTCGAATCGCCCCGTGACGAGCCGCACGTTCGGCTCCACGCTCGGGGGCTTCCCCTTCAGGTCGAAGGCCCCCTTTGTCTCCGTCCAGCCGGCCCAGTCCTCCTGCAGTCCCTCGAAGCTGTCGAAGCCGTAGATCACGGACGGCCGGATCCGGCCCGCGATGTGGTTGATCGAGCGGCCCTTCCACACCCCGAATTCGGCGAACAGGCCGCTTCGCCCGGACACCCTGACCGCGTGGTCCCACAGGTCCTTCCTGTCCCCGAACTGCAGCGCCCGGGGCATCTTCGACTCGACGTAGTCCGCGCACTCCCCGGCCGTCCTCCTCTCCAGCTCGCGGATGACCGTGGTCGAGGGGATCCTGTCGGCCACGTATTGGGAGAGCGGCACGCCGACCCTGTCGAGCAATCGCCGGGCGCATCTCTTCAGGAATCGGGTCATGGGCTCTGGGGCCGCGGAGGGGCGGGTCGGGCGACTCTCCGGGGGCGTGCCAGAGTGGAGGCGCCCCGCCCGGTATGCAATCCCTATAGTGCGCCGGGACGGTGACTTACAGCTCGAACGGGGTGGGCGTCCCTCCCGGGGAAAGAGTCTTGAGATTTGCGGTTCCGGCTCCATCTTATGCCAACCTAATTCTTGGCCTTAGACACCGTAGCCGAACTCGTATCAAACCAGCCTGGCGGACTCACTGACGCGGCATTCCCCATCTTCCTCTTTTTCGGGGGACTGGTGGGGTTCATCATAGTCTGGATCGTGACGCGGTCCACGCGGCGCGTGGCCCACGAGCAGGCGACGGAGCTGATCGAGGTGGCGCGCCGCGAGGCGGCCGTCGCGGCCGGCGAGCTGAGGCAGAGGGCCGAGGCGGAGATCCAGGACAAGCGCTCCGAGCTCAACCGGGAGTTCGACAGGCGCGAGATTGAGTCGGACGTCAGGCTGCGCGAGATAAAGGCCCATGAGGAGTCGCTCGCGCTCCTCGACTTCCAGCTGGAGCAGCGCCAGGAGCGGCTTAACCGCGAGAGCTCCGCGATACGCCAGGCGCGCGACGCGATCCGCGACCTCTCCAAGAACGTGCGCAAGCGGCTCGAGGGCGTGTCGCAGCTCGACGCCGAGGAGGTGCGCAAGCAGCTGCGGGAGGAGGTGCAGCTCGAGTGCCAGGACGAGCTGCGCGCGCTGCGCCGGGAGACGCTCGAGAAATCCGAGCAGGAGATCCAGACCCAGGCGCGCCGGATACTCATCGCCTCGATGCAGAGGCTCGCCAGCAAGTCCAACACCGACCTCACCACGTCGCTCGTCCACCTTCCGAGCGAGGACATGAAGGGCAGGCTGATCGGCAGGGAGGGGCGCAACATCAAGTCGTTCGAGGCGGCTACGGGCGTGACGCTCCAGATCGACGAGTCGCCCCAGCTCGTGCTCCTCTCGTCGTTCGACCCCGTGAGGCGCGAGGTGGCCCGCAACGCGCTCGAGGCCCTCGTCAAGGACGGGCGCATCCACCCGGCGAGCATCGAGGAGTTCGTGAAGCGGGCCCAGGACGAGATCGACCTGTCGACGACGCAGTCCGGCGAGGACGCCGTCAACAAGCTCAACATCAACGGGCTCCACTCCGAGATCATCAAGCTCCTCGGGAAGCTCAAGTACCGCTTCTCCTACAACCAGAACGTGCTCGACCACTCGGTCGAGACGGCGTTCCTCGCCTCGCTGATCGCGAGCGAGATCGGGCTCGACCCCAACCTGGCCAAGCGCGCCGGGCTCCTGCACGACATCGGCAAGGCCGTGTCCGGCGAGCTCGAGGGAAGCCACGCGGGCATCGGGGCCGAGTTCATCAAGCGCCACGGCGAGACGCCCATCGTTGTCAACGCGGTCGCGGCCCACCACGAGGAGGTGAAGCCGGAGACCATCTACGCCGGGATCGTCATCCTCGCCGACACGATCTCCGCGACCCGCCCCGGCGCGCGCGCCGAGTCGATGGAGAACTACATCCAGAGGCTCAAGCGGCTGGAGGAGCTCGCGATGTCGATCGCGGGCGTGCAGCAGGCGTTCGCCATCCAGGCCGGAAGGGAGATACGCGTCGTCGTGTCGCCGCAGGAGGTCACGGACGACCGGGCCCGGGACATCGCGAAGGAGCTCAGGCGGCGCATAGAGGCGGACCTGCAGTACCCGAGCACCATCAAGGTCACCGTGATCCGCGAGGCGCGGTACACGGAGACGGCGACCTGACCCGCGCGCCATGGAGGCCCACCTGATCGAGATGCTCGGGATGCTGCTGCGGTGGCTGCACGTCATCGCCGGCATAGCCTGGGTGGGCTCCTCGTTCTACTTCGTCTGGCTGGACGACAGCCTCGACCCGCCGGCCCCCGACTCGGAGGCCGCGAGGAAGGGCGTCTCCGGCGAGCTCTGGGCGGTCCACGGCGGGGGGTTCTACAACCCCCAGAAATACGCGGTCGCGCCGGCCTCGCTCCCGGAGAAGCTGCACTGGTTCAAGTGGGAGGCCTACGTGACCTGGATGTCGGGCACGGCGCTGCTCGTCCTCGTCTACTGGATGAGGGCCCAGGCGATGATGGTCGACCCGTCCGTCGCCAGCCTCACCTCGGCGCAGGCCGTGGGGATAGGGGCCGCGAGCATGGTCGTGTCGTGGGTCGTATACGACCTGCTGTGCCGCTCCCCGCTCGGCAGGCACAACCGGGTCCTCGCCGTGGTCGTCTTCGCCCTCCTGACGCTCCTCGGATGGGAGCTGTCGCGCACCCTCGGCGGCAGAGCCGCCTACATCCACGTGGGCACGTCCATCGGGACGATCATGGCCGCGAACGTGTTCTTCGTGATCATCCCCGGCCAGAGGCGGATGGTGGCGGCCATGCGGGCGGGCCTGAAGCCGAACCCGGCCGACGGGGCGCGCGGCAAGCAGCGCAGCGTCCACAACAACTACTTCACGCTGCCGGTCGTGTTCATCATGATCAGCAACCACTACTCGGCGACCTACGGGCACCCGCGGGCCTGGGCGGTGCTCGCGCTGATCGCGGCGGCGGGAGTGCTGATCCGGCATTTCTTCAACAAGAGGCACAAGGGCCTGAACGCGTGGCCATACCTGGCCGTTTCGGCGGCGCTGCTCGCGGTCGTGGCGGTCTGGACGGCGCCGCACATCCAGGCGCTTCCCCCCGTCAAGGGGGAGGTCACGCTCGACAGGGTGAGGGGGATCGTCGGCCAGCGCTGCGTCGCCTGCCATTCGCAGGCGCCCACCTTCGCCGGGATCAGCCAGCCGCCCGCCGGCGTCATCCTGACGAGCGCGGACGGCATCGTCCAGAACGCCCAGAGGATCTACCAGCAGGTCGTCGTGACGCGCATCATGCCGCTCGGCAACGCGACGCAGATCACGGACGAGGAGCGCGCGGTGATCGCCGCCTGGGTCACGGCCGGGGCGAGCGCGAAGTAGGCCCCGTGCGGCCTCACCCGTTCAGGGCCTGGATGACCCGGGCGTGCAGGGCGGGGCTCGAGGCCGAGACGGTCGAGGTGGCCGGGTAGGCGGGGCCGCCCCTCGCGTCCGTGATGACGCCGCCGGCGCCGCGGACGATGGGGACGAGCGCCGCGATGTCCCACGGGTTCATGATCGGGTCGAACATCGCGTCCGCGCTGCCCGTCGCGACCAGCATGTGCCCGTAGCAGTCGCCCCACGTCCGTGCGATCCTGCAGCTCCCCATGAGCGCCCGGTATCCGCTTGTCCCGTGCCGGGTGTCCGGGGCCGCATCGCTTGTCAGAAGGGTGGCCTCCTCGATCCGCCGCGCGGCGCGCGTCCTCGCGGGCTTCCCGTTCAGGGTCGCGGCGGTGTTGTCGCCCAACACCAGCTGGTGCAGGATGGGCTGGTGGATGCAGCCGAGCACGGGCTGCCCCTCCTGAAGGAGGGCGATCAAGGTGCCGAAGAGCGGGACGGCCGAGGCGAAGGACTTGGTGCCGTCGATCGGATCCAGGACCCACACAAACTCGGCGCCGGGGTTCTCGCTGCCCAGCTC
>Ga0265319_1002131_pt1 | contig 11074 bp, 10 predicted proteins | sample 4824metaG_FD_192443 | JGI IMG/M metagenome (GOLD analysis project Ga0265319, IMG submission 192443) | Rhizosphere microbial communities from Carex aquatilis grown in University of Washington, Seatle, WA, United States - 4-8-24 metaG | ecosystem: Host-associated > Plants > Roots > Rhizosphere >...
CCTGAGCGGTCGCATCATCGACGGCCGCCACCCCGTTGCGAACCCGAGCGCCACCATCGCGAAGTGCTGCGGATGCGATCGCGCATCGCCACCAAGAAGGGATGAACCTCCTCGGGGAGAAGAGCGTTCGGCTCCTCTTCGGTGTAGGTGGTGTGGAGGCTCGTGTCGAGTCCCTTGACCTTGATGACGGGATGACTGGCGAGCCCGAGTTCGTCGACCGCTTCGCTCATGATGAGCCGAAAGAAACGCAACCAGTTGTTCACGGTGACCGGCGAATGGGTGCCCGCCCGAACCCTCTTGGCCTGCTCGCCAAGCCACCGCTCGACGTCAGCCTTGGAGATGGCGTCCACTTATGTCTCGCCGAAGGTGGGAAACAGGTGCAGCCGCAACATCAGCTCCCAGTTCTCCCGTGTCTGCGCCGAATCGAGCTCACCCTTCAGTGGCCCGATACAACTTGCTGCTTCGACGAGCCGGAGCCTTTCGGGGGAGGAGCCTCTCGAACCAGCGGGCCGAGTCGCTCGCTATGACGAAGTAGATCGATCTCGAGACGCAAGGCGGGACGGGCAACCGGCCCTTCAACGATTTCTGGTTGGCGCCGGCGCCCATCTTCGGCGTCCTGCCGCCGTCGCTGGGTAGTCAGGCGCAATACACCGGCCCGTTGCCCGGGTCGTGACCGGAGGACGCGCCGCCGAGCGTGCCACCACCGTGCTCCCCCAGAGCATAGGAAATTCAAGGGCGATGGAGGGTCCTGGCCGGACGGAACTGGGCTGGCCCAGGCCGCGGCGATGGCGCCGAGCAGCCCCCAAGGGCCAGTCTGCGCACCGCAGCGCGGGGGAGAACGCGGGAAAGGCCAGCACCCACCTGCCCGACATTGTAAGGCGCGGGCACGGACGGCGTCGGTCTTTGGATTCAGTTGTCCCTGATCGCAGTGACGCGTGGCGTGACGGTCGCGATGGGCAATGGTGACGGCACATCTGACGCCAGGCAGGCCCGCAGGTGAGCGTCCTGCTGAACAAAGGGGATGGGACGTTCGTGAGGCTGAGGGCGAGCGGTGTCACCTTGACCTTGGACTACCCGTAAGAAGCGTCTCGCCGCGCGAGCATTGGCGTGGGGTGGGGGCGTGCTGACCAGGCCGGCTTGGGACCTATTCGCGACCGCTCCGGTCCGCGACCGAAGATAGAGACGAAACATCTGGTGGGAGAGACACCAAGGAGACATGGACATGACCAACGAGGGCTTGCCGAGCACCGCTGCGCGGAGCGCGATCATCTTGGCGGCCATCGCAGGGACGCTCGGCGTGCTCGCCTGCTCGGCCGGGAACACCGCCGGTGACATTGGATACAAGAGCCCGAGCGGGACCGGGGGAGACGTCGCGCGGACAGGGGGCGGCGCCGACGGATGGACCGGGGCGCGGACGGGGGTTGCAGGCGTGGATGCGGGGAGTGGCGGGGGGCTCGGCGGATCCGGTACGGCGGGAGGTGCGATCGGATGGAATGGCGGAAATCTTGGAAACGGCGGAGTCTGGTCGGCCGCCGGCGGGGGCCACAGCAATGGCGGAAACGGCAGCGGAGCGATCGCAAGCGCCGCCGGCGCGTCCCCGGGCCGGGCAGGATCAGTAGGATCAGTGGGATCAGTGGGATCAGCGGGATCGGTGGGCTCGGGCGGCTCCGCGGGGCAAGCCGGCGCAATCGGTGATAGTCCCGCCCCGCCGTTGAAGGTGGCTTCCTTCGTGTTTGTCCCCAGCACCGCCGCGGGCTCCCGGCTCGCAGACATGAACGGCGACGGCATGCTCGACCTGTTGGGTTTGGACTCCGCAACCGGCGGACGCGTGACCCTGATGCTCGGCCATGGGGACGGAACCTTCGGCCCGATTTCGACCGTGGGCCTCGGGGTCGAGTCATTCGCCGTTGGAGATCTCGACGGCGACACGATCCCGGACCTGGTCACCACCAGCGCGAATTCCCCGACCGGTACCCCAGCGGACGCGCCCGGGAGGCTGGAGGTCTTCACCAACCAAGGCGACGCGACCTTTTCCGCTCCTGTCCAGCTCCTGGCGGACTCCCGCACCCACTCGGTCCTGATCGCGGACGTCGATGGCGATGGGCGCCTGGACATCGCGGCCGGTTGCGACATTTCCTTGCTCGACATCTTCGTGAACAAAGGCGGCGGTCAGTTTGCGCCCAAAGTGAGCTATGTGGACAGCGGGCCCGCTCCTGGCCGGCCCCCCGGGTCCCTCTGGGCTCTTCAAATTGCGGCCGGCGATTTGAACGGCGACGGCGCGACCGACCTGGCCGTGGTCTTCGGAGACATCGGGAAGTTGACGTTCCTCGTGAACAGGGGCGACGGAACTTACCCCACCTCGCTGACCCTACCCACCCCGGGCTTCGACCGGTTCCTGGTGAGTCCGCACTCCGTTGCCCTTGCGGACATGAACGGCGATGGGAAAGCCGATTTCGTGGTGGGAGGCAGGGAACAAGGGGGCCAAATCTTCTTGACCACGGCAGCGGACCCCGCGACGCCCGACCTCGGCAGTGTTCTCAATCCCGGCGACGTCTTGGGCGTCGTCGACATGAACGGCGACGGGCACCGCGACGTTGTCTTGTCCGATGGCAGGTTCAATGCACTATTTCTCGGTGGCGGGGACGGCATCGCGGGTGAACACGTGTCTATCGGGCCGTACATAGCCACGGCGGTCGGCGACGTGAACGGCGACGGTAAGCCCGACCTCGTCGTCGCGGGCGGTGTTCTCTTGAACACCACTCCCTGACGCGTGCGCCGCCGTGTCCTCGACCGCGGTGTCATCGGCCCCGAACAGGCCAGGGCGCTCGTGCTCCCGAGACACCACCGGGTCGGCTGTGCTGGAGCCCCAAAGTTGCGATGGTAAGGACAACTGTGGCTCGAAAAGTGACCTCCATGTACCTCGATTCAGTGAAGGGCGAAGGACGCCGAGCGCTCGACAAGCTCCGCAAGACGATTCGAACGATCGTCCCCAAAGCGGAGGAGTGCATCAGCTATGGGATTCCGACCTTTCGGTGCCTGGTCTGGATTGGGGGATGCTTCCGCGGAAGCGGCAATCAGAGCACGGGCATTGTCGAGACGATGGCCTTCGCCGACGTTGGTCGTTGAAGATGGGAGTCGAGCCCCGCCTGGCGACCGTGCTGCTGCCGACGTACTTGCGGGGACTGGAGGCAGAAGCCGCGATCGAGGCTCGAGGCAAGAACATCAACATCGTCACCCCCGTCCCCGAGAACCTGGCCATCGAGGCCGACCCGCGCCTGCTGCGGTCCGCCGTCACCAACCTCCTCCAGAACGAGCTGAAGTTCAGTCACGAACAGTCAACGGTTACGGTGAAGGCAGACCGGTCGGAAGGTCGGATCACCATCGAGGTTGCTGACGGGTGCGGCGGGCTTCCCCCCGGCAAGGCGGAACTTTTCGCGTCGCTGGTCCAGCGCAGGGACAATCGAACCGGCTTCGGACTGGGCCTTGGCATCGCTCTTCAGGCGGCCGAGACACACAACGGCACCATCAAGGCGAAGGACACCCCGGGCACCGGTTGCGCCTTCATCATCGACCTGCCGAGCACCTCGCCGACGAGCACCTCTACAGCGTGATGGACTCGTCGCAGTTGCTCGCCGAAGCTTCATAGTTCGAGCCGCCGCAGACGGAACGTTGTCGTCGTGGTGGTGGTCCAGGGTGGCAGGCGGCGGACCACATCTTGGACGGAGGACTCCGGCAGGGGCTCGCGTGCGACAGCGCGGAGTTCGATCGGCAGCGCCCGACGGCCGCGAACGGTGATCGCCAGCTCGGCGCCGCTATCGTCCAGACCCTCCAGGTGAATCAACCGTTTCCCGTCAACGGCCAGGACGGCCGCGGGCGGTGCACCCAGCGACCACGCGAGCAGGCGCGCCGAGGGAATGCCGAGGCGCATCTGGGTGCCGGGCGCCGTCACGCGGAAGGTCAGTCTCCGCTGATCGGTTGCTGGGTCGTAGGCGTCGGTGGTCAGGTCCAGCCGAGGAAGATCCACCTTGGGGGGTGGTGCCTCCGCTTGATGCGACGAGGGTGGGGCCCACGTTTCGTACGAGGGCCAATCTGGACGCGCGGGTACGAATTCCGGTACCGACGACAAGACCGGTCCGAGGGGAAGCGCGTCGCCCGATGCCAGCAACAGCGCGCTCTTCTGCGAGCCATTTGAGTCTTCGATGACGTGCGTGAGGCGGATCCGCTTCGGTCGTTGTTCCGTGTAGGGAGCGTGCACCGCAGTCGCCACAAGCCCGACGATGGTCACTGCCACACAGGCGAGCGAGGCGCGCCAGAAACCACCGATGTGATGGACGGAGGCGCAGGCGAGGGGGGCTACGGCCGCCACCACGATCCCGACCAGCGCGGCGACGGGTGCGTCGAAGGGACGCGGTGCCGGGATGATGCCGGTGATGGGAAGAAAGTAGGTCAGGAACAGCACGCCGAGCTCGATCGTCACCACCGCGCCCGGGATCAGGCTGGCGAGGGCCAGCACCGCGCGCCAGCGCGGGAATAACACCGCCGCGATCATCGCGAGGGCGGCTGGCCAGACCCAGTGCAAGGCCAGGTACCCGGCGCCTACCCCGCGCACCGCCGTCAGTGCCAGCCACAGGGACCAGAACACCAGCGCTCCGGCCGACGCCACCAAGGCCTGGGTATCGCCTTGGGCGCCCGTCTTTCGGAGAGCGCGGCGCCGCCAGAGCCCCTGGACGCCGAACGTCGCTGCCAGCGCGGGTGCCGCGAATGCCGGCAGCACCAGCGCCGGAGCGCTGAACCAACCGTGCGGGCGCCCGAGGCCCAGCGACAACAGAAGGCCTGCCGCCACAGCGCCCAACACCCCGGCGATGAACGCGACGGTGGTCCAGGCGAGCGCGCCCAGCGTCGCGCGTGCCGAGATCGCCTGGCGCCGGATCGCCAGGCCCAGCGCCACCGCGGCCAGCACCAGCGCCGCCAGTGCCAGCCCCCGCGCCGTCACCGCCGAATAGGCGACCATCGTCATCCCGAGAAGGTCGTAGAAAACGACGGTGCCGGCGCCTCCGCTCGCGGCGCGTTCGGGCGGCAGCGGTTCGGCGGCCAGCGCCCGTACCACCGCCACGGCGGTGTCGCCTATGTGCTGCAGCCCCCCGGGTTGCAGTCGCGCCAGGCGGTCCAACGCTGTGTGATACGCCCAACCGTCGCCGGTCATCGCGACGTCCAGGCCACGTAGGCCGGCCTCATGAAAGGGTGTGAAATCCCCGTTGTGGGGCAGCAGCCCGCTCTGCACCAGATCCTGACCGACGACATTGCCGAGCGGCGCCGGCGCCACGCGGGCATATGCCTTGGCCAGCCCCAGGGAAGACGCGCCGGGTCCCGCCCCGAACAGGCCCGCGCGCCCTCCCGGCAGCGCTTCCAGATACAGATACGCGCGGACGTCCGTGGCCCAGCGGTGCTGGAGGAATGCGGCGGCCCCGAACAGCCCCGCCTCCTCGCCCCCGTTCAGGTTGACGATGATGGTGTTTTGGTGGGCCGCCTCGCCCGCCAGCACGCGCATCGCTTCGACGATGGCGGCGACACCGGCTGCATCGTCGGCCGCGCCCACGGAGTCCGTCAGGGTGTCAAAGTGTGCGTCCAGCAAGATCGCGTCAGGCGAGCGCCCGGGCAGGCGGGCCACGACATTGAGCGTTCGATACACGAACGCCGGCAACTGGCTCGAGCGGTACACCTGCGTTCCGGAAGCACTCTGCGTCTCGACCTCGAGGCCCGGAATGCGGCGCAATTCACCGGCCAGCAGCTCGGCCGCCCGTGCGTGGGCCGGTGTTCCGTTGACCCGCAACCCGATGTCCTCGGCCAGGCGGCGCACCAGCACCCGTGCCCGTCCCTCGGAGAATCGCGTCGCCGGCGCATCGTCGGACAGCGCAACCGGCGGCTGCAGCGCCCGCCACGACCCCAACATCACCGCTGCCATCACACCGCCCAGGGCCAACCATGATCGCACCCTCACCGATGAATGGATTCGCACGACGCGCAGACAACGAAACGACCACGAGGTTCCCGCCGAGCGTGATCAGCGCGTGGCCCACGACTGCAAGGAGCACGATCCACCCGGTTGTCAGCGCCAGCGTGCTGGCCAGGCTGACCAGGGCAGCCGCGCGTTGCAACGCGCCCCCCGCCACGGCGAAGGCGTTCACACCGACGGCGCGCCAGATGTAGGGCGTCACGTTCAACCACCCGGACGCGACGAGTAGCCCGGCCGCCAATCGACCATGGGCGCAGGGCAGCGTGTGAATGCCCGCGAAGCGCGGGATCGGCCACTGGCGGGCGGCGGGGAAGTTTGCAGAGTGGTCATTATCGGCCATTTCAAAAGGCCGCTTCCAGCGCTTTCAGCCCTCCTCGTCGGGTCCTCGAGAGGGAAGGCCTGGGTTAAATTCCCTACGCTCGGCTCGAGCGATGACCGGGGCCCGACCATCACCGAACTCATCCGACCCTGCCGGTCATGCTCGAACGACCGCGAATCAGCAGTTCGCCGTACGGATCAAATCCAACGGCACTTGCCGGACTTGTTAGCCTTAGCCGCTCCGGTGCTCCCAGTAACTTTGGTTGATGAGTTCCAGTGTCTTGTATCCATGAAGCACACGCCCGGTCCCGTCGGTGACAGTCGCCACAATCAAGAACTCTGCGTAGGCACTAAGCTGCCGCCGCCCGTCGTAGCCATGATGGACCGTTGCTTCGTGGCTCAGCACGCTCGTGCCGTCACCAAACGACCAGGTGACCTCTCGGGCGGGCTGCCGCGCCATCAGCGCGGAAAACTCGTAGAGGTCATGCCCATCAATCCTAATCGCGCGGATCTCCAGATATGGGTCCGCATTGCATTCCTTGACCTTCACGAAGGGCAGTGGCTGCTCGGCGTGAGTGCCGCCCCATCCCGCGACCATCACCATAGGCGGAGAATTGACACTCATGGCCCCAAACATCCGGACGGGTATTCGACTGCCGGTCAGATTGCCACCCAGGTAGTTATCCCCCGTCAACCAAATCCTGAGATCGGCCTCGGTTCCGTCGATTGTGCTGACGTCTACGTGAACGAAGTTCTCTTCCCCCCGACACACCTCCGTCTTGTCGACGAGCACCCGCTCGATGATTGGGTTTGGGCGTCCGAACCTGAAGGTGGCGGATTTGGACGGCGGCAGCCGGTATGAGCTGCGATGCGGGGTTGTTGCTCTCGCGCCGCTCACCTTCGCTGCGAGCTTCGCTCCAGGAGCGCCTCCAGCGCTCGGCACCCTTGACACACTCCTTAGCCCGATGACCAGACAGGCAAAGAGTGCCGCAGCCAAAATGACCCAACGGGCGGGTTTCGATGGCACCGCAGCAACCTACTAGAGGCCTACGAAAACGTGACCGAGGTCAAATGGGATCCAAGAGGTCGTGGAGCCGGTCCAGTCGAAGACCTCGGGCGACAACCCCAGACTCAGAACTGTGCGAATCGTCGACGTCACGACTTGCACTGCGGGATCCTGCAAGAACTGATCTCTGTTGCCGTTGATAAAGGTTCGAGCTGAGTCTTTCGGTCCGCCCGAAAGCGCTACGGGCGCTTGGATCGGGGCAAAATCTTCATTGAAACTACTGCAATCTCGGAAAGAGTCACCATCGGCGTTATCTATGAGTGTGGTGTCGCAGAGGTATTGCGTTCCGGAATCATCACAAGAGAACCACCCACTATATTTCGGCCACATTTGCTTATCGCCCTGTGTCCAGACCATGACACTGCCGCCATTGTAGAAAACCATGAATGCCCCCGCCAGCGTGTAGTCGAGACGAAAGGCGGTAGTAAGAAATGAATCGAGATACGATTGTGGAAAGGCATTGGCGGGATTTTGAATTCCGAATGCCTTGAGTGCCGCAGGATAAAGCACGCTCAGAAGGTTGAATGCCGGCGCGACCAGATACGCGTCCGTCATGTCCCCGTTTTCAATCGCACTCTGTAGACTGCTCAAATCTCTGAGAGAATTCGCTATAAAAATACCCTCTAAGGTAGAGGTAAGTCCGTTCATGTAGTCGATTGATATCGCCTGATACAAAGCCACGTCCCCCGCCACATTGGCCACAAGTTGCTGATCTCTGAACGTTTGCATGTACGATTGCAATTCGTCCACTGCCGTACTAACGCTGATGTCGGCACCGATTCCGAACAGTGAGGCGACGAACTGTGCCGCCTGCAACGATCCGTAGGCGTTCGAGATCTGTCCTAGGACCTCGCCAACAGAGCTCAAAACACCGTCCGCCTTGGCGCGTTTTGGCGCGGCGCAAAGCACAAAAGCGACTAGAACGAGAGAAAGGAGCGAGCGACGCATGGGTGACCTCCTGAAGGGAAAGATACCCATAGCGCACCCGCAGACCTGGGGCGCTGGGTCATTTTGTCCCACGCCAGCCCATTCGCCCAGCGCCCAATCGCAAGGAGACTGGTGGAGGACATTGTTTCAACGGGAGGGAGGATGTTTAGCCAGCATTCGGCGCAATGACCGTCGATCGACGCCGAGCCGTCGTGCTGCCTCTGAGATCGAGCCTGCAGCTGTATGCACATACGAAATGTATTCCCAGATTGTCCGATCGAGGGTCGGCCAACTCATCGCCTCGGATGCGCCCAATGACGACACAACGGTAGGGAGCTGTTCACCCAGGATCGCAAGCAATGCGATGGCGGAAATCGGCTTGGTTAGATAGCTAGCGACCCCCATGCGAGTGAGAAGGACTGCGGTCGCGATTGATGGGTAGGCAGTCGCGATCACAAAACAATTCGCAGGAACTATGGTGGTCACGTCTTTCATGAAATCGACCACGTACTTTCCGTTCACCCTTAACTCGGAGACGATGCAAGACGGCGGTCCTGTCGAGCTCAACAACGCCGTCGCCGCCCGGAAACTTTGGGCCGTCCGGGCAGGCATTCCCAAGGCACGGAGTTCTCCCTCCAGTCCGATGGCAAATGGTTCGCACTCATCGATGATGAACACCGACGTCGAGCAATTCTCCGGAGGAGTAGCCAAGGCCGACTGCCGACCCAAAGAAGGCGCACTCTCCTGAGATCCCGTGTTCCGCGACTTCATCTAGATTTGCCCCCCAAGATTCCGGTGAGCATCGGAATTTTAGCCTAGGCGTTCCCCTCTCCGGGCCCCGAACAGCACGGCCGAAGTCGGCCGTTTGAGGGCGCCGATAGGAAATTACGTCTACTTTCGCCCCCATTCGGCCGAAGCCTGACACGAATATTTGCCCGTCTAGCCCGGGAATACAAGGACCCGTCAGACAATTTCCACTGCGGGCACACTGGTCGGCACCTACAGCGTTCCACGCATGCACGCGGAGCTGGCCGCCCAGGGTCACCACGACGGCCGCAAACGCGTGTGGCGGTTGATGCGTGCTGAGATTGCCCATCTCGAAGGCGTCAGTCGCCGACGGAAATTCCGGACGACGGTGCGAGACGCGAATGCGCGGCCAGCACCTGACCTGGTTCGATCCGAGCCGCAACTCGAGGTTCGAGGCCTTCGCGGAGATTCGCATTCGCAGCGGGATTCTCGACGACGTGCGCTCCGCGGGATTCTCTGTCACGCGGCATGCGCCGGCTCTGCTCCGAGCTTCGCGACGCCTCCGCCCAGCTCGCGAACCAGATGAGACGCACGCCGACCGCGCAGATTCACGGCGAAGCCAGGAAGCGCCTGCGTTCCCTTCTCGGCGAGTCCTTCGCGTAGGAGATGGCTGCCGCATTGAACGGGGTTGTGAGCGGTCCCCTGGCGCGGCGAAGCGTCTCAAAGAACCTGGAGGTAGGCGACCAGGGCGGCTCGCTCGGTCGACACGTTCGGCCGGTCGGCATGGATCCCGTCGGTCGTCAGCACGGGTGGCAGCGGGAGGGGAGGCGGAAACAGCGCCTCCACCCGCTTGAACAGCTCCTCGTAGTGGATGGCGACCGCCTCGAGCGTGGCGGCGCTGTTGTTGTGGAAATATGGCGCCGTCCTGGAGATTCCATGCAGGGGCGAGGTGTCGAACTTCTGCCAGTCGTCCTCGAACTCCTCGCCGCAGGGCAGGTGGGCGCACGACCCGTCCGGGGCCAGCGGCGCGGAGGCGACGTAGCCGCTCAACAGCGCGCGGCCGGGATCGGAGGAGGTCCGGCGGGCCTTGTAGCCGTCGGTGAACGAGATCTCGTAGGTTTGTTGGTTTGGCACCAGCCCGGCCGGGCAGGCGCCAAAGTCCCAGCGAGCGGGCGAAACCGTGTCGACGGAGCGGGGACAGGCCACCAGATCATCGAAATAGCGGCGAATCATCACGAGTGGCCTGCTCAGTCCCGGTCCGCCGTGGCATTGGGTACAGGCCCGTTGAAAGACCACCTTGCCCGCCGCCTGCAATTCGGTCAGCGGGGGCTCGGCGGTGGCGCGAAGGCCGGTCTCGTACGCGGTCACGTCGTCCAGCATCTTCGGGGTAGGGTCCACCGCGACCTGTGAGTGACTCTGGAACGCGCCGAGGGCCTGGTGCTGAAGCGTGTCCACGCGTCCGTCGAGTTGGTAGCCACCCTGCGGGTTGGGACCGCGCGGCCACGTGGGACCGTCACGATCGGGGCCTGACGAGACGACGTTCAGCACGCTCGGAACGGCTCTCCACACGTCGGTGAACGTCGCCGTCGACACCGCGTAGTTCTCCGCCGACTGGCACGGCGCCGGGACGCCCGCGGTCGTGCAGCTGGTGGGCTCGACGAGCTTGATGTTCGCCGGCAGCGGCATCCGTATTCGAAACAGCCCGTTGCTCCGCAAGTTCGTGTAGTCGGCCGCGAGCGGTCCATTGGCGGCAAAATCATCCGCGTCGATCGGCCGAAACAGGGGATCGTCGATCCCGGTCGCGACCATCTGTTGGTATCGCGCCTCGACGTCGACGGGACCGACCTGGAAGCCGCTGGCGTCCGTGTGGCAGTCGGAGCATGCGCGGCCGTTCCCGCCAAGCCCGGGCGGCGTCCGATCGTGAAAGAGCGCCTCGCCCGCCACAGAGTCGCCGGCGGGCGGCGACGAGCAGGCGAGCGTGGCAAGCACGCCCATGATCACGA
>Ga0265319_1002133_pt1 | contig 11072 bp, 9 predicted proteins | sample 4824metaG_FD_192443 | JGI IMG/M metagenome (GOLD analysis project Ga0265319, IMG submission 192443) | Rhizosphere microbial communities from Carex aquatilis grown in University of Washington, Seatle, WA, United States - 4-8-24 metaG | ecosystem: Host-associated > Plants > Roots > Rhizosphere >...
GTGCCGTCGGCCAGGGCCGGCAGGCGCCTCGAGAGCAGCTCCGGCCAGCCGGTGTTGCTGTCGAGATCGGAATTCGCGCCATCCGTGATCGAATCCCCAAATGCGACGATCACCTTCGCATTCGCCGGAGCCGTCACCTGGATCCCGGAGACAAAGAACACCGAGGTGGTCGTGGGGCTTCCCTCCGCCGGAGGCATGATCACCGCCCCCGTGTGGTCTCCCGGCGCCGAAAGATAGCTGGTCTTCAAACCAATCGCGTGAAACGCCGTGGGCTTGAGCGCCTCGGGGAGGAACAGGCTGACCATGACCTCGCCATGCTGCCGGACGGGGAGGTCCACCGGATCGCTCCACAACTCGGCGCCGGGCGGAATTGTGACCGACGCCGCGCCGCCAAAGGCCAGCACCCGATCGGTCTCCGGGACAATCGCCCCGCCCGCCGCGGCCTGGGCCAGATGCGCCGCGCCAATGACGAGCGGGGCGGCCTGGAATCTATTGGTGAATCGCACTCGGGCCCGGAAACCGCCCAGCCTGGAAAATACGGCGATTCGCACTGTCTGGCTTTTGAACGTCGGCACGTTCCGGACCGCCCCGTTGACCAGCGTCGGCAGGTAGCTCGCGCCCCAGGCATCGATCCACTTCGTTGCGGAGGACGCGGGCCCGGCTGTCTGGGCCGCGAGATTGGATCCAGCCGCAACCAAGGACGCCAGGACGACGATCAGCCCAAAGGCCTGCCGCATCGAACAGCGGGCCAGGGCCTGGTTCAGGCGAATAGGGGTGGACATAGGGTGGAAGCGGGCTCGGTTCTCAATACCCCAGGTGCCTTCTCAAGGCCGGGGGCGTCAGCCAGTAGACCGCGGTCGGGAGCATCGAGCCCACGATGGCCATGCTGCCAAAATTGAGCACGCGGGTCAGGGCCTGCTCGGCCCGCTTGGTCCGGTCCGTGCCACGGCCCTCCAGGCGCTTCCGGTTGCGCTGGGCCAGGAGCAGGACCGGCAGGAGCAGGACGATGCCGATCGGCGCGGGAAAGAACAGCCTCCAGGCCGGGCGCCAGAGGATCGGCAGCGCATACGTCAGCGGAAAGAGCCAGATGCACCAGCGCACCGCCATCGTCTGGCGAAACTCCGCGAAGATCGCCCGCTCCCTGCCCAAGTCCGCCGTCGTGAGCACGGCCAGGCAGGTCAGCAGCACGATGACGAGGAGCTGGAGCATGAGGCGGGGTCTAGCCGGCGGGAAAGGGCCGCACGATCCGCAGCGTCTCGCCGGTGTCCTCCAGCTCAAAGAGGAGCGGATGCGGCTGATGCCCGTCCGGCGCGTGCAGGACCAGCATCAGCCGGCCCTCGAAGGTGTGGAAGATCATGCCATGGCCGCCGTTCTCCTGGAAGATCGGCTCGTCCTGCTGGCGCCACGGGCCGGCCAGCTTCCCGGAATCCGAGATCGACACGCCCACCACATAGCCATGGGCGTGGTTCCGGCTGGACCAGATCATGTAGAGTTTTCCGGTCTTGCCCTTGTACAGATAGGGGCCGTCGGTCACCCACCCGCCCTCGCTCCCCTGCTGGCTCCACTTCGCCGCATTGCCGCGGAAAAGGAGCTTCGGCTCGCCCGCCGCCTCCGACAGGTCGGCCTTGAGCGGGAGGTACTCGATCGAGCCGTCCGTGACCTGCACCCATTCGTGACAGAACACCATGTAGGGCACGCCGTCCTCGACCCAGAAGGTCCCGTCCAGCGTCATCATGTCCGACGGCGTGGTCGCATGGTGCTGAAAGGGCGTGAAGGGCCCGTCCGGCGAATTCCCGCGCAGGATCTGCGAGCCGCGCGTCACGCGCGGCCGCCAGTTGCGCCACTGCTCCGGCAGCGGGTGCTGCGAATTGAACGTGAGGAAGAGGTAGTACTTCCCCTGGTAGTAGTGCATCTCCGGCGCCCAGATGCCCGCCGTGCGGATGTCGCCCCAGATGTCCGGCGGCGTCCGGAAGATGGTCTTCGGCCCCTGCCAGCTGACCAGGTCGTGGCTGGTCCAGGCCCGCACGCCGCCGAAGCCCGCCGCGACCATATAGTAGGTGCGGGAGACCGGGTCCGGCAGGATGCAGACATCCTGCGCGCGAATGTCAGCGAGCCGGGAGATCGCCGTGGAGTCCGGCGGCGGCGTCCGGAACATCCGGCCCGGGTCCGCGGCGGCGGCACGGGCAGCCGGCGGCGCGGGGGGCACGGCCGCGGGCGGCTGCGCCCGCGCCGCGCCGAGCAGGACGGCCGCCGGGAGCAGGAGGAGGAAGGGACGGTTGGACTGCACAAGGGAAGTCGATCAGCGGCACGGGCCCGCCGCTGGTTGACTCGCGCTTGGTATAATAAGTAGCGTGGCGCATTCCGAGCGGAATTTCGCCTAGGATGACTGCCCCCTCCCCCCCGCCGACCATCGCCTTCCGGGAACGGGCGGCCCTCGTCGCCATCTTGGCCGTCGCCGCGCTGGTCCGGCTCTGGCGCCTGGACCTGATGGAGTTCAAGGGCGACGAGGCCATGGCCTGCCGGCTGGCGCTCACGGTCGTGGATCACCTGCGCGGAGCCGCGCCCGCGGGCCAGCCCTTCCCGCTCGTCGGCCTGCTCTCGAGCGTCGGGGTGCCCAATCCCCCGCTCTTCATCTACCTCCTGGCGCTGCCGCTGGCGCTGTGGCGCGATCCCCTCGCCGCGGCGGGGGCCATCGCCCTCAGCAACGTGGCCGCGGTCGGTCTCTGCTACCTGATCGGCCGGCGCTATTTTTCGCCGTTCGTCGCGCTGGCCTCGGCGGCCCTCTACGCCCTGGCGCCCTGGGCGGTGATTTTCTCCCGGAAGATCTGGGCTCAGGATCTTCTCCCGGTGTTCCTCGCCGGGTTCCTGCTCGCCGCCCACGCCTTCCTGGTCGAGCGCCGCCCGCGCGCGCTGGCGTGGCTGCTCCTGCTGGCGGCGGCGGCGATGCAGCTGCACCTCTCGGCCCTGATCCTCGCCGGCGTCCTGGCCGGATTGCTCCTGGCCGGCCGCGCCACCCTCCGGGCCCGCTGGCTTGGCCTGGGGGCGGCCGCGGCCCTGGCCCTCGGCGCGCCGTATCTCCTCCATCTCGTCCGGACCCATGGGGGAGATTTCGCCCATCTCGGCGCCTGGAGGAATGAATCAGCCCGCCTCGTGGCCGCGGACCAGCGGATGGACTGGGCGCTGCGCTTTCCGCTGTCGGTTTCCGGGGCGGACGAAACCGACGCGCTCGTCGGAACGCAGGCCTCCTGGGTCTGGCCCTTCGCCCTCGCGACGGGGCTGACGGCCTTCGGCGGCCTCCTCTGGCTCTGCTGGCGCGACCGGCGGTCTCCGCTTTTTTCCGCCCGGCTGATGCTGGCGGCCTGGTTTGTCCTTCCCACCCTCGGGCTGATCGCGACCGGAGCGGTGCCCATCATGCATTATTTCATCGTGCTCTACCCGCTGGTCTTTCTGGGCCTGGCGGCCGCGCTGGAGGCCGGACTTCGGTGGCGGCCGGCGGCGGCCTGGACGCTGCTGGCCGCCTGCCTGGCAGGGTACGCCTGGCTGGACGCAGGCCTCTACCGCGCGGTGGCCGCGCGCGGGGGCGCGCCCGCGGACTACGGCGCCGCCTATGCGGAGAAGGCCGCGGCGGTCGACTTCGTCCTCCAGGACAGCGCCGCCTACGCCGACAAAACCGCCGGCCCCGACCTGACGCTCGCGGCCGGAGCCAGGCAGCGGCCCTTCCTCACCGATGTCGCCCACCCGGACAATCTCCCTCCCGAGTACCGTTTCCTGCTCGAAGCCCGATCCGGCGGGCGTCCTTCGGCGGAGGCCGGGGGAGTGATGCAGCTGCCCCGCTACTTCCTGCTCGATTCCCTCCGTTTCTCCCTGACCCCGGCCGGACAAACGGGGACCAAAAACCTGCGCCGGCGGCAGTTCGGGCCGCTGACGATTTTCGTCCTTCCGCCGTCCTAGCCCGGGCCGCCTACTTCCCGTAGGTGGGATCCACCGGAATGGAAATGACATCGCCCGGCGACAGCTGGAATTTCGCGTTGCCGTTGTTCAGCGAGAAATCGGAATAGTCCAGCGTGGTGGGCGGCCCGCTCGCGGCGCCCTTGCTCGCATGCGCGATCCGCACGCTGCTGCGCAGCGCGCGCGCGGTGAAGCCGCCCGCCAGCTCGATGGCGTCGATCACGGTGATATCGGACGAGACCGCGTAGCGGCCGGGCTTCAGGACCTCGCCCTGGACCATGACGTCGAATTTCGCGGCCGAGTCGGGCGGGGACTGGGCTCCCGCGGTCAGGACCAGGGCGCCCAGGGCGGCCGCCAGCGCAACGAGGGCAAGGTGCGGTTTCATGGTGAGGGCAATCTAACCCCCGACCCCGCCGGATCAACTCCGTTCCCCCGGCGCAGCCGGGCGGCCGCCTCGAGCTGGGCCCCGGCCTCGGCGCGGCGGCCCAGCTGCCCCAGGACCAGGGCGAGGTTGGAGCGCAAGTCCGCGTCGCCGGGCTCCAGCCGCACCGCCTCGGCCAGGCGGCCGACGGCCTCGGACACGCGGCCGGCCTGCGCCAGGGCCTGGCCCAGGTTCTCCTGGGCGGGGACGGAAGCCGGATCGATCCGCAGCGCCTGCTCGTACTGCGCGATGGCCTCCGGCAGCCGGCCGGCCTGCGCCAGGACGTCCGCCAGGTTGCAGTGGGCCTCGAAGGAGCCGGGCTGCAGCCGCAGCGTCGCCTCGAACTCGGCGATCGCCTCCGGGGGCCGCCCCGCCTTCTCCCAGGCCAGGCCGAGATTGTTGTGGGCCTCGAAGAATGCCGGCCGGAGCCGGAGCGCCGTGGTGTATTCCGTGATCGCGGCGGCAATCCGGCCGTCGTTCGCAAGGATGTTGGCAAGGTTGTAGTGCGCCTGGGGGTCCGCCGGATCGAGTTGCAGGGCCCGGCGATAGTGCGCCTCGGCCTCGGGGACCCGGCCCTCGAGAAACAGGGCCTGCCCGAGGTTGTTTTCGGCAAAGGCGTTGCCCGGCCGCTTGGCCACGGTATCGGCCCAGAGGGCCGTGCCGGTGCGGTAAGTCTCGGCGCGCCGGGCGGTCGCGCCACCCAGTCCCGCGGCCGCCAGCCCGAGGAGAATGAGAGCGGGAATCCTCCCGGCATAGGACAAAAGCAGGAGAACGCCGGCCGTGACCACCGCAGCCAGCGGCAGGTACATCCGGTGCTCGGCGATCGCCTGCACGCCGCTCGGCAGCAGGGAGGTCGGCGCCAGGATCGCGAAAAACCACGCGCCGAGAAAACCGGCCGCCGGGCGGCGCGCCAGCGCCCAGGCCGTGGCCGCCGCCAGCAGGACGACGACGAGCGCGCAGGGCACGAGTCGGGCCGCAGCCGGCAGGCCGGACAACTCGTAGTCGAAGACCAGCGGAGACGGCCAGAAGGAGAGCCGGAGATAGTGGGCCACCGCCTCAAACTGGGTGAGGAGGTAGGACCACCAGCCGACGCCGATGCCCAGGCCCGCCGTGCCGCCCCGGTTTCCGCCGGCGCCCGCGACAAGGGCGCCGAGCGGCAGCCAGGTGGCCGCCAGTGCGCCGTAGAATCCGCGCCGCCGCCGCCATGCCTCGCGAAAACTGCCGGCCACGAAGGTCCGGTCGTAGAGGAAGACGATGATCGGAGCGGAGACCATCACCTCCTTGGTGGCCATGCCAAAGAGACAGGACAGAACCGCCAGCGCCAACCAGACACCCCGCCCTGTCTCTTTGTCCGCCGACGCCTCGGCGAAGGCGGACTGCCCGCTTTCATCCCCCTCCACGCCCCGCACAAAGCAATAGAGTGTCAGCAGGTAGAACAACCCCATCAGCGATTCCGCCCGCTGCGCGAGGTACACCACCGACTCGGTCTGGAGCGGATGCATCATCCAGAGTAACGCCACGGCAAAGGCGAATAGCGTGGGGTCGATTCCCGGCCCTCCTTCGCCAAGGCTTCGGCGGGCGGTGGCCCGGCCATCCCGCCGGGCCACCGTCCGCCGCGCGACCCCGAACAGGGTCAGCCCCGCCAGGACATGGATGAGGAGATTGACCGCGTGATAGCTCCCGACCGCCGTCCCGCCGATCGCGTAGTTGAGCGCGAACGAAAGGTTGAGGACCGGACGGCCGCTGACGGTCAGCCCGCCGGGCGGCGGCGCCAGCGCCGCGGGCGCGAGCCGGCGGATCGTGGGATTCTCGGCGATGGATGCGATGTCGTCGTAGACCAGCGGACCCGAGAAGCTCCCGTGGTAGGCGGCCAGCGCCGCGAGGACGATCAGGCCGGCGGCGATCCAGGTGCCGCGCACCCGCCGCCCGATCCCCGTGTCGCCCGCGGTGGCCATCGCTCAGTTGGACGGCGCCGCATCCAGCTGCGCCTGGGCCCGGGCCAGGTTCTGGCGCGCCTCCTGGAAATCGGGCGCGAACCCGACCGCCGCGGCAAACTGCGTCGCGGCTTCCGGCAGCCGCCCGAGGCGGGCCAGGGCCAGGCCGAGGTTGTTGAGCGTCCGGGGAGAGCCGGGCTTCAGCCGCAGCGCCTCCCGGTAGTGCGCCACCGCCTCCTCGTCCCGGTGCAGCAGCGCGAGCGCGTTGCCCAGGTTGTTGTGCGCCTCGGGATAATCCGGCCGGAGCCGCAGCGCCTCCCCGAATTCCCGCGCCGCCTCCTCGAAGCGCGAGGCCGCCGCGAGGGCGCTGCCGTGGTCGTAGCGCAGGATGGGATTACCCGGCTCCAGGAGGACGGCGGCGGCAAAGGGCGCCAGGGATTCCGGGGCCTGCCCGGCCTGGAGCAGCGCGTCCGCCCAGCCGTGCATCGCGTCGGCGTCGTCCGGCTTGAGCCGCTGGCCGGCCAGGAAATGGGACCGAGCCTCGGGCAGCCGGCCGGACCGGACCAGCGCGTTCGCCAGGTTGTACTCGGCGTCGGCGTAATCGGGCTTCAGCTCCAGCGCCACCCCCGCCTCCTGGACGGCGGCCGCCGGCTGCCCGAGCCGCAGCAGGGCGTCGCTGAGGTCGTTGTGCGCCTGGGCAAATTGCGGCTTGAGGCGCAGCGCCTCCCGGTAGTGGGCCACCGCCTCGTCCGTCCGGCCCAGCTTGTCGAGGGCGGCGCCGAGGTTGACGTGGGCCTCGGCATAGTTGGGCTTGAGCCGGAGCGCCTCGACCAGGTGCGGCAGCGCTTCCTGCGTCCGGCCCAACTCCGCGAGGACATCGCCGAGGTTGGTCTGGGCCTGCGCGTTCCTGGGCTGGCCCCGCAGCACGATCTCGAATTCCGCGATGGCCTCGGTCTTGCGGCCGGCGACCGACAGCGCCGCGGCCAGGCTGGAGCGGGCCGTGAGGCTCGAGGGCCGCTTTGCGACCGCGTCGCCCCAGAGGGCGAGCCCGCTCCGGTAGGCGAGGATCCGGTGAAACGTCAGGCCGCCAAACCCGGCCGCCACGACGAGGAGGGCGGTGAGTCCGCGCCGGGATCCCAGCCGGTGGGCGCCCGCGACGACCAGGACCAGGACGGCCGCCAGCGGCAGGTACATCCGATGCTCGGCGATCATCTGCAGGGGGCCGGGGACCAGCGAGGTCGGCGCCAGGATCCCGAAGAACCAGAGGCCGAGGAATCCCGCCACCGGCCGGCAGACCAGGGCCCAGAGCGTGGCCGCGGCCAGGGGAACCACCACGGCCGCGTAGGGCAGGATCTCGGCGGGGGTTCTCGCCCAGAAGGAGCCGTATTCAAAGATCAGCGGGCGCGGCCAGACCGAGAGCTGCAGGTAGCGGCAGAGGGCCTGGAACTGGGTCAGTCCGTAGGCCCACCAGCCCACCCCGATATCGAAGCCCGAGGTGCCGCCGCGATCTCCGCCCGTGCCCGCCACCAGCAGGGCCAGCGGAATCCACGTGGCCATCAGCGCGAGGTGCAGGCCGCGCCGGCGGCGCCAGGCCTCGCGGAACGTCCCGGCGAGAAACGTCCGGTCGTAGCACAGCGCGAGGACGGGAGCCGAGACCATGACCTCCTTGGTTCCCATGCCGAAAAGGCAGGCCAGCCAGGAAAGTCCGAACCAGGCGAAAGCGGCCCGCCTGGCCGCCCTTTCGCCCGCCGGAGCCTTGGCGAAGGCGGGCGGCTCCATCTGCTCCGCCCCGCGCACCAGGCAGTATAGCGTGAGTAGGTAAAAAAGCCCCATCAGCGATTCCGCCCGCTGCACGACGTAGGCGACCGCCTCCGTCTGGAGCGGATGCAGGAGCCAGAGCGCCGCCGCCGTGAAGGCGAGCGGGAGCGCGGCCGACCCGAGGCGCTCGCGCAGCGGTGGCCGCGCCAGCGTGCGGCGCACCAGGCCGAACACGGCGAGCCCGGCGCAGACGTGGATCAGGAGGTTCACCGCGTGATAGCCGCGGACCTGGGCGCCGCCCCACGCGTAGTTGAGCGCGAAGGACAGGTTCAGCACCGGCCGGCCATCGACGGTGAAGCCACCGTGCGGTGGCGACAAGGGCCCGGAGTGGGCCAGAGGTGGCGCAGCGTGAGGTTGTCCGGAATCGACGACAGGTCGTCGTAGACGAAGGGTCCCCCGAAGCTGCCGGCATAGGCCGCCAAAGTAGCGAGCGCGAGCAGGACGCCCGCCGCCATGACCGTGCAGCGCGATGAAGGCGCACCCTCCGGGGCTCCGGCGATCGACGGGCTCATCTGCCCAGTGAGCTCGGCTGCATCAACCGGGACTAGATGCTGTAGCCGGCGATGAAAAGCAGTAAAGGACGGGGCGCCGCCCGCCCCACCTAGCGCCTCCAGGGCTGGTCGACGAGATCCTCGGCGGCCGGCAGGTGGGGATGGAGTAGCCGGTCACGGTCCAGGCCCTCGACAGCGCCCTCGTCGCGGCGGGCGACCGCCTGAACGAGATCACCGCGGGGTCATTCCCGGCGGCGATCGGCCAGGTTGGGCCCGCGGCCTGAACGGGCGCTCTCCTCCCCGGTCTGGACGAGGACCATCGCCTGGCAGAGGTAGGGGGGCTCGGCCTTGACGACCGATTTGGCCATGGCCACGTCGCCGTTTCGCTCCCAGCCCTTCATCAGCAATTCGCGGACCTTGGCCTCGAGATCCGGGCTGCTCCGGGATCGCAGGATACAACGGCGGGGGTGCTCGACCGCCCCCTGGAAGGATTCCATCTCTTCATCCATCCCTGCATAGTAACCCAGGCCCGTCCGGACAAATATGGGGTATCGGCCCCAATTCCCCCGGAGATACTGGGTCCCCCGCCGGGCGGGCTAGCGGAGCGCGCCCTAGGCCCGGGTTCCGCGCGGGCGCCGCCCGGAGCCCGCCTTGGCCGCGGGCAGCGAAAAATAGAAGACGGACAACCCGTCGCTCTTCCGCTCGTGGCCGCACCGGCCGCCCTGCAGGGCCACCAGGCGCTGCACGATGGAAAGGCCGAGGCCGGGCGCGGGCAGCAGGTGCAGCTGGTCGAAGGGCCGGAAGAGGCCGTCCTGGACCGCGGGCTCGACGCCGGCGCCGCAGTCGGTGACCGAGAAGCGGTACCCGCCCTCCTCGGGGCTCCAGGCCAGCCGGATCTCGGCGCCTTTCGCGCCGTGCCGGAGCGCATTGGCCAGGAGATTCCACCAGATCACGTGCAGCCAAGGGGGCACCCCGGTCACCTGGGGCCACGAGGCGGGCTTCGTCACGGCCGCCCGGGATTCCCGGATCTGCGGGCTCAGCTGGTCCAGGACCGCCGCAACGACCGCCCCCATCTCGACCCGGACGGGCAGGCTCGGATCGGTGGAGGCCCGCAGGAGAAAGCTCACGCGGGCGATGATCTCGGAGAGTTCCGCCGCGGACTCGTCGATGTTCTCCAGCATGTCCGTCATCGCCGCCAGGTCGCCCGCGGCCAGGATGAGCTTCAGCACGTGGGAGCTGGTGGCAATGCATCCCAGCGGCGTGGACAAATCGTGTCTGATGCGGCGGGCGACCGACTTCAGGTCACCCCGGAGCCGGAGATTCTCCCCCAGGAGATCATGCTGCAGCAAGGCGCCGCGAAAGACCCGCGCCAGGAGCGGGACATTCCATTGCTCGGGCGGCACGGCCTCGGCCAGCTCGGCGAGGTCGCGGCCAAGGATCACCACCGCCCATTGCGGCAGCAAGCTGGGATCGACCGCCTGGACGGCCTGCGCGGCGGAAACGGCATCGGGCTCGGTCAACACCAGCAATTGGGAATGGCCCGCTACCACCCGCTGGCCGGCTTCCTCCACCGTGTCCACCTCGACGATCTCCGCCGTGGGCAAGGCCTCCCGGCAGGCGGCCAGCGCCACGGAGCGGCTCGCCGGCGACATTCGCACGAGAAAAATCCTTTGCAGGCTCATCGGTGAGCCGGACATTATTGGACAATCATTCGGTTTTCAATGGCGGGGCCGTTTGTCAGGCTGCCGCTCCGGAGGGCGCCGGGTCAAGGGGCGCGTTTGGTGTTTAACCACCCCGGGAAAAGCTGTTTGCGGCGCCGCGGGGATCCGGCGGGAAAAACTGCAAATCTCGCCGCTTGCGACGGCGCGGGTTTGCCCCACGTTCCGCCAACATGAAGATCGCCGTCGTCGAGGACCATGCCCTCATGCGTGAGCTCCTCGTCAAGGCCTGCCAGGAGGCGATGGCCGGCTCCGTCGTGTCCGGCGCCCGGAACGCCGAGGCGGGCCTCGCGCTCTGCCGCGCCGAGCAGCCGGACGTGATCATTCTCGACCTCGGCCTGCCCGATCGCGACGGCCTCGATGTGCTGGACGATATCCTCGCGACCTGCCCGGCCAGCAAGGTCATCGGCATTTCCGGGTATGCCGACGACTTCACGCTGCACCGCGCCCTGCATTCCAAGCTGCACGGGTTCGTGGACAAGAACGAGCAAACCGTCGAGCAACTGGCGGCCGCCATCCACGCCGTCATGAATGGGGCGCGCTATCTTTCCCCGGTGGCCCAGCGCGCGCGCCTGGCCCAGCAGCGGGATCCCGCGGCCTTTGACAAGATCCTCTCGGTGCGCGAGCAGGACCTCCTGCGGCTTTTCGGCCGCGGCCTGAGCAACGAGGAGATCGCCGCCATGGTCCATCTCAGCGAGCTCACCGTGCGCAACCATCGTTGCCGGACCATGGCCAAGCTCGG
>Ga0265319_1002135_pt1 | contig 11065 bp, 9 predicted proteins | sample 4824metaG_FD_192443 | JGI IMG/M metagenome (GOLD analysis project Ga0265319, IMG submission 192443) | Rhizosphere microbial communities from Carex aquatilis grown in University of Washington, Seatle, WA, United States - 4-8-24 metaG | ecosystem: Host-associated > Plants > Roots > Rhizosphere >...
GCCGACCGGCGCCCGCTGCCCGCCCGGTTCCTCATCCTGGGTAGCGCATCGCCGGAGCTGCTTCGACAGTCGTCCGAGACCCTTGCGGGCAGGATTGAGACGGTGCCGTTGGAGGGCTTGCGCCTCCGGGACCTGGGTTCAGGCGCGCAGCCCCGCCACTGGCTTCGGGGCGGCTTCCCCTCGGCATTCACGGCCCGCAGCGAGGCCGACTCCGTCGCCTGGCGGCGGCAGTTCCTGCAGACGTTCCTGGAGCGCGACCTGCCGCAACTGGGGGTCCAAATCCCGTCCGCCGCGCTGAACCGATTCTGGCACATGGTGGCGCACTATCACGGTCAGATTTGGAACGCCGCCGAGTTGGCTCGGGCGCTCGCTGTAAACGAATCCACCGTCCGTCGCTACCTCGACTTGCTGACCGGCGTGTTCATGGTCCGGCAATTGCCGCCTTGGTTCGAAAATCTCGGAAAGCGTCAGGTCAAGGCGCCGAAAGTGTACATTCGGGACAGCGGGCTCCTTCACACATTGCTCGACATTGGCACCGCGCGGGAACTGACACTTCATCCCAAAGTTGGCGCCTCCTGGGAAGGCTATGCCATCGAGGAGGTAATCAAGGCTCTGCGACCCGAAGCATCGTACTATTGGGCCACTCATGGTGGCGCCGAGATCGACCTCCTGCTGTTCCAAGGAGGGCGCAGGATCGGGATCGAATTCAAAAGGAGTGACGCCCCCACGCTTACTCCGTCGATGCGCATCGCCTCGGAGGATCTCAAGTTGAGCGAGCTGAAGGTCGTCTATCCCGGGGAACGCAGTTATCGGCTCGCTCCGAAAATCGAGGTCGTCCCGCTGCGCTCGCTCCTTGCGAAGACCTGAACACGGACATTCCTCCAATATCATGCGCACCTTCCCTGCCTTAGCTTTCATCCTTGTCCTTGGCATCGCCACCCCGATCGCCGCGGCCGATGAGCAGGGTTCCCCTACGCTCGCCGACGCGCTCCGGGTCATCCAGGGCAAGGAATTCGTCGACCTCACGCACAGCTTCAGCCCGACGACCCCCGTGTGGAAGGGGTTCGGCCAGGCGTCCATGTCGGCGGCCTCCGACCCGAAGACGCACCTGCCGTACACGATCGAAAAGGACGGCTTCCATGCGACCTTCTATTCCCTGGTCGGGCAGTACGGCACTCACATTGACCCGCCGGCGCATTTCAGCACGGGCGGGACGACGATGGACCTGATCCCGCTGAAGGACATGATCCTACCGCTCGTGGTCTTCGACGTGACGCCGGTGCTCGCGAAGGACCCGAACCACGCGCTGAGCGTCGATGACATCAGGGCCTGGGAGGCGAAGAACGGAAAGGTTCCGGCGGGCGCCTTCGCCGCCCTGCGCACCGACATGTACAAGGACTGGGACAGCGACCCGGAACGCTTCAAGCGCTTTCCCTTCCCGGCCTGGTCGCTCGCGGCGGTCAAGTTCCTCTTCGACGAGCGCAAGGTGACGGCGATCGGGCACGAGGCCCTCGACACGGATACAACGGACTCGATGGACTCGGAGACCTGGCTCCTCAAACAGAACCACTTCCAGATCGAGGCTCTGGCCAACCTGGACAAGGTGCCGGCGACCGGCGCCGTCATCGTCGTCACGTGGCCGAAGGTCGAGAACGGCTTCGGGTTCCCGGCGCGGGCGTTCGCGATCCTGCCGTAGGCGTCAGTCGAAGGTCAGCGTGACCTGGATCTCGACCGTGGAATTGCGCGGGAGACCGGCGACAGCGATCGCGGCGCGCGCATGGCGGCCGCGCTCGCCGTAGAGCTCCACGAACAGGTCGCTGGCCCCGTTGACCACCTGCGGGCTCTTGTCGAAGCCCGCGACCGCGTTGACGTAGCCCGCGACGTAGGTGAATTCCCGGACGCGGTCGAGGCGGCCGAGGGCGAGCTTGACGGACGCCAGGATGTTGAGCGCGCAGACCCTCGCGCCGGCGTAGGCGGTCTCGACCGTCTGGTCCCGGCCCACCTGCCCGGCGTGGGTCAGCGTGCCGCCGCTCATGCAGATGACGCCGGAGACGACGAGCGTGTTCCCGTTGATCCGGAACGGGAGATAGCTCGCTGCGGGGACGGGAGCCGCGGGGAGCGAGAGCCCAAGCGAGGCGAGTTTCTCTTCAACGGGATCCATGGGTGTACTCTTCCCAGCCGGAGCGAGGCCTCAATCGAAAATGGCCTCGGGCAGGTAGGCCGATACGGTCGCGACGGGGCCGTTCACCATCTGGCTGATCTTGAGGTCCAGCACGACGCTGCAGAGGACGAGGGCGAGCTCGCGGCCGATCCCCAGGCGACCCCGCAGGAAGACGATGGCCCTGCGCACCGCGGCGCGCGCCGCCTCGCGGGGATCCTCGTGCGACTCGATGAACACGTGGAACGGCTTGGAGAGGTACCGGGCGGGGACGAGGGAGGGAAGGACGACCGCGTAGGGGCCCGCAAGGTCGCGGCGCTTGTGCAGGTGGAGGCGGAACGTGGCCGTCATGGGCGCCTCCATCCCGTTGATCGAGACCTCGCCGTCGCCCTGGGCGGCGTGGGCGTCGCCCGCGCACAGCCCGGCGCCGGGGGTGAAGACGGGCAGCCACAGGCGCGCGCCCGCCCCGAGGTGGCGCACGTCCATGTTGCCGCCGAAGGTCCCCGGGGGGCGCGTCCGGAATTCCCCGGGCTCGGCGCGCTGCACGCCGACGACGCCGCAGAACGGGTGGAGGTCGAGGGTCACGCCGGGGATGCTCCGGGTCGTTCCCTCCTCCAGCTTCCAGATGTGGAGGAAGGGCTCCGAGAACTCGTCGCCCAGCGCCCCGAGTCCCGGCATGATGCTCGTCCAGGCCCAGCCCTCGTGGCGGAACCCGAGGATCTCAATCTCGAGCGCGTCGCCGGGCTCAGCCCCGTCGACGGCCACGGGTCCCGTCAGCGCATGGATGCGGGTCTTGTCGATCGCCGCGAACTCGGCGAGCGTCATCCCTGGGCGCACCTGCCCGTCGCTGGCATCCTTCATGGCCAGGGATACCGTGTCGCCCGGCGCCACGGTCAGGACGGGCGGATAGTCGCGGTTCCAGCGGTTGCGCGTGCGGGAGGTGTCAACGTGGTGGTGCACGGGGCTGTTTCGTGCTCTCCCCTAGTCCACCGCCGGGAAATCCCCGGACCGGTAGAGCGGGTTGCCCATCCGGAAGGTGCCGAGGACATCCTCGGGCGTCACGCGCGTGACGACCGACGCGGGGATGTGCTGCGTGGCGCGCAGGTGGGGCTTGTGGAAGTCGAGGACGACGAATGTGGCCGGCAGGCCCCGTTCAAGGCGCCCTCCCCTGTCCTTCCCGAGGACGGCGCGGATGTTCGAGGTGGCCATCCTCAGGATCGCGAGCGGGTCGGGCCTCACCGCGTCCCCGAACTGGCTCTTTGCCAGCTTGTAGGTGAAGTCGAGCTCGGCGAAGAGGTTCGGGCTGTTCAGGAGCCCGTTGTCCGTGCCGAGGAGGAGGTTCGCGCCCGACTCCATCAGAGCGCGCACGGGCGGCATCGGCAGACCCAGGTTCGCGTTGGCGCGCGGGTTCAGCGCGGCCGTCTTCCCCGACGACGCGAGGAGCGCAATCTCGGCGGCACTCGCCACAGTCATGTGCACGATCAGGTGCGGGTCGTAGAGCTCGATCGCCCTCGCGAGGTCGCCCCGGCCGGTCCGCGCCACGCTCACGTCCCGGTAGCCGGCGTTCTCGAGGCAGTGGATGGCCCTCATCTTGCCGTGCCTTCCCGTGAGCTCCCGGATCTCGAGCCACGCCCGGTCGGTGAGGTCGTTCATCGTGCTCTCGCTGAACCCGTCGGACGCGGCGAGTATGGCCTCGAGCTCGAGCCGCGCGCCTTCGGGAAGGGGGCCAACGTTGGCGGCCAGGGCCGACTCGTCGAAGGGGACGCCCGAGAACTGGCCGAGGATGATCGAGTCGACGCCGGTGATGCGCGAGGCCTCGCGCAGGAGCTCGCTCCCGTAGGGCCCCTGCTCGCGGAAATCAATGTGTCCGACCGTGCCGGTGCGCGCCATGTAGCGCAGGTGGTTCACCACGTGCGGCAGGTGGTCCTCCCGTGAGATCGCCGCCAGCCGGCGGTACTTGAAGCCGTCCGGCCGGAAGAACCCCTGCTCCAGGGTGAGCCCGGTGGCGCCGTCCGGCAGGCACGAGTCGCCCATGTGCGTGTGGCTGTTGTACAGGCCCGGGATGACGACCAAGGCGCCCCTCTCAAGGGTGAGGACCGGCTCGACACGGTCGATTGCCGCGATCGAGTCGCCGCTCCACGCGAAGCGGCTGCAGCGCCAGGGCTCGAGCTGGTCCCCGCAGAGGACCACGACGTCGCGCAGCTCCTTCGCCGCGCTCATCGGACGATCCTCACGTTGAGTCGCCCGACGGGCGCCTCGGCGTACGCCTCGCGGAACGCCTCCTGGCTCGGGAAGGTCCTGCCCGCCACGGTCCGGCAGGGCAGCTCAAAGCGCAGGTCGTCCGCGTCAAAGGGGTACGGGGCGAGGCGGTAGGCGTCGCCGCCGAGCGGGGCGCACGTGATGTCGACCGACGAGCCGTCGCGGCGCGGATGGCGGTGGCGCAGGTTCTTCGCCTCCGGGTACCGCACGCAGACCCCGAGCGAGAGGCTGTCGCATGCCTGGAGGAACTCGAACGCCCGGTTGAGGGCCGCCGGCTGCACCGCGGCGGCGTGGGCCGGATCGGCAGCGAGCGCCGCGATCCACTCGCCCTGGCGCTTCGTCTGGTTCGCGATGAACCGGCGGTGGAGCTCGAGGTCGTGCTCCCTGAGTCCGCTCAGGTCCGCCTGCGTCGTGAGGAGCGAGACCGTGTGCATGGAGATGATGATCCCCGCGTAGGGGTTGTCCGCGGCCACGGCGTCGGCCGCCCGGCCCCGCACGGCCAGGTAGTCCGCGAAGTCGATCTCCTCGAAGGCGCTGTATTTTCCGACGAGCTCGCGGGAAAAGGCGCTCGGGCGGCCCTCACGTGTCAGGAACGGCACGGCATCCCTGGTAGCCCACGCGTCGTCGTGGCGCGCGACGGCCACGAGGACGTCGGCCCGCGGCTCGGGGGGGGCGAAGTCGGCGTTGCCCCAGCGGGCGGCGAACTTCCCGGCCAGGCGGGCATGCTCGGGGTGCTCCACCAGTATCCAGCCGGAATCTGTCTCAATTCGGATCATCGGGCGGCGGATGCAAGGGATGTGCCAAGCTCCAGCCGCCGTCGAGCCCATTGGATGAAGGTGCGCCGTGGCATCGTAAATGCTGATGGGAGCGGACCCATGCCCGATAGCCCCAAGACAGCGCCCGAGGGCGCAGAGCTTCGCCACAACTACCTCTCGGCGCTCGAGAACCTCGCGCAGTCGATCGGGACGATGGGGCCCGTGGCGACAATCGGGACCGTGCTGCCCCTGCTGATCTTCAAGTCCGGCAACGGGACCTGGCTCCTGTTCCTCGGCATCCTCGCGTCCTTTTGCCTGATCTCGAGCAGCATCAACGTGTTCGCGTCGAGGTTCGCCTCGGCCGGGTCCCTCGCGGCGTTCGCGGAGACCGGCCTCGGGAAGTGGGCGGGGAGCCTGACGGGCTGGTCCTACATCGTCGCCATGGCCTTCGTCGTCATCAGCTCCGCCGTCTCGAGCGCCCTGTACCTCTCGATGGCCGTGGCCCATTTCACGCGCCAGCCGGTCGGCATCGCGGGCTCGCTGCTGCTGACGGTCCTCGTCGTCCTGGCGGCCTGGTGGCCCGCCCACCGCGACATCAAGCTCTCGACAAAGGTCATGCTCGCGGCCGAGTCGCTCTCGGTGGTCGGCATTCTTTTCATACTCGGCGCAGCCATGTTCCGGAGCCACCGCTGGGTGGACCATGCGCAGCTGGGCCTCGAGGGCGCATCGTTCTCGGGGATGAAGCTCGGCTTCGTGCTCGCGTTCATGACCCTCGCGGGCTTCGAGAGCACGACGACGCTCGGCGAGGAGGCGCGGACGGCCACGCACACGCTGCCGCGGGTCATGATGCTCTGCATCGTGCCCGTCGGGATTCTCTTCATCGGGAGCCTCTACTGCCTGACGGCCCTCTCGCACAGCCTGAACCTGGCGCTGGACCAGAGCGACGCGCCGCTCGACCTGATCGCGCAGTCGATCGGGCTCCCCACGCTCGGGTGGCTGAGCTCGCTTGGGGTGGCGGTCAGCTGCTTCGGCTGCGCGCTCGGCGGCTTCAATGCGGGCTCGCGCGTTATTTTCTCCATGGCGCGAAGCCGCCACATCTGGGCCTACTTCGAGGGGGTGCATCCCGTGAACGGGACGCCGAGCCGGGCGCTCGCCCTTCTCGGCGGGCTCTCGGTCGCGGTGCCCTGCGCCATGCTCGCCTTCGGCGTGAAGCTGGCGGACGCGATGGACTACCTGATGCAGATCGCCTCGTTCGGCTTCCTGGGGGGCTACCTCGTCGTCTGCGTGGCCGCGCCAGTCTTCCTCGCGAGGAGGCACGCGCTCCACCCGGGACGGGTATTTGTCTCGGCGGCCGCGGTGGCCGTCATCGGGGCCGCCTTCGTGCTCAGCCTCTTCCCGGTCCCGGAGGGGCCATGGCGCTTCCTTCCCTATATATTCGTCGGGATTCTCGCCGCGGGGATGATCGTGTCGTGGAGCCTTGAGACGGAGCGCCAGGGGACCCGCCGCCCCGTCATCGGACAAGCCGGGGATCAAGTCTGAGGGGAATCGGGGCCGAGATACTCAGTTTTCCGAAGTCGGGGTGCTCTGGATTGAGCAGGATATTGAATTCACCCGTCACCACGGCACGCGCAGCGCGACGGTCTGCCGGGACCTCGCCCAGGCGCTGCCGAAGGGCTGGGTGGAATCCGAAAAGGGATATGTACTCCGGGAATGGGGAAGCCACGCGGGGGTCGCGACCCCCGTCCACTCAGGGAGCCTGATAGGCCTCGACCAGCGCAACCCCGCTCGTGCCGCCGACGCCCGACACGATGGCCGTGTAGGAACCGGTAGGGAGGGTAAGGAGGAGCGCGCAGTCGGCGCTGCCGGACGGCAGCGTGAATGCCCCGATCGAGGCCGTCTTTGAGGCGATCGCCGCGGCGTTGGCATTGGTCGACCATCCCGTGTTGGTCGCGACCGTGTTCCCCGCCGCATCGACCACCTGCAGGGAGGGCTGTGCCAAGACGCCGCTCACCGCGAAGGTTGCGAGCGTCGGGCCCACCGCGCGGATCAGAACCTGGGCAGGCTGTGTGCCCTGAATGTACAATCCGGCGATCTCCACGGAGGCTCCCGTGCCGACGAAGGCCCTCGTTGAGATGTTGGTCAGCTGCGCGGGGCCGCCCCCGACCTGGTAGATCTCAGCGAGGGCGACCCCGGTCTGGCCGCCCAGCCCGGAGACCTGCGCCGTGTAGGCGCCCGGGGGGAGGCTCACGAGGAGCGCGGAGTCCCAATCACCCAAGGTGGGGCGTTCCTGAAGGAACGCGCCCTCCGCCAGCGAGGCCTCCGCGGTGTCGATGGCGGCGGGCACCGAGCGCCAGGACTGGTTCGTCGCTATCTGCGCGCCGCCCGAGTCGAAGAGCGTAAGAACGGGCTCTGCGAGCCAGCCCGAGACGCCGAAGCTGCCGAGCGTCAGGCCGTCCGCGCGCAGCAGGAGCTTCTCGGTGCTGCCTGCCGGGCCCGCGACGACAAAGCCCGCAATCTCGATGGCGGAGCCGGTGTTCACCTGGGCGCGCGTCGAGATGTTGGCGAAGTAGGGAGCCGCGGGGCCGGAGGGCGCGCCCGGCGTGACGCCGGGGCTCGAGAGTGCGGCCGTGCCCGAGTTCACTGTCCCTGAGCTGTTGCTCACCGAGACCGAGTAGGAGCCTAGATTGGACGCCAGCACCTCGCCTATCGTGAGCGTCGGGTTCGTGGCGCCCGCGACCGGCGATCCGTTGAAATACCATTGGTACGTGGGCACGGGAACGCCGGAGGCCGCGACCGAGAGCGTGGCCGACGCATAAAGGGCGACGGACTGGTCCGCAGGCTGGGTCGTGATGGCCGGCGCCGCGTTGGGCGCCGCGTAGCGCATGCGGATCGCGTCATTTCCCGTGTCCGCGACAAACAGGTCGCCACTGGCGTCCACTGCGATCCCGTAGGCGATGCTGAAGAGGGCCGCCGCGCCCGTGCCGTCCGCGGATCCGCCCATCTTGGGCGTCCCGGCGAGCGTCGTGACGACGCCCGAGGGGGTCACCTTCCGGATGGTGGCGTTCGCGTCCGTGACGTAGAGGTTCCCAGCCCCGTCGATGCAGATCGCGTTCATTGCGGCAAATTGGGCGGCCGGCCCCGTGCCGTCGGCGGAGCCGACGACGCCGGGCGTCCCGGCAAACGTGGTGACGGCGCCGGCCGGCGTCACCTTGCGGATGACGTAGCCGCTCGATTCCGTGACGTACAGGTTGCCCGAGGCGTCCACGGCGACGCCCGTGGGCGCGTTGAACCTGGCCGCGCTCCCCGTCCCGTCCACGTCGCCGAACTGCTGGGCCACCCCCGCGAGGGTGGTTACGTTTGAGTCGGGCGTTATCTTGCGGATGGTGTCGTTGTTGGTGTCGGCGACATAGAGGTTCCCGCCCGAGTCCATCGCGATGCCCGTCGCTTCGCCGAACACGGCGTCCGTCCCGAATCCGTCGGCCGACGGCGGCGGGGACGTACCACCCCCTCCCCCGGCGAATGTTGTGACCACCCCGGCGGGGGTGACCTTCCTTATCGTGCCGCCGTCCGTCACCCATAGGTTTCCAGACGGGTCCACCACAATTCCGAATCCCAAGATAGTGGCCGCGCTGCCCGTCCCATCATCGGAGGCTTGCGTATCCACAGTGATGGGGATGCTGTTCGGTATATCCAGGGCCTCCGGAAGTCCCGCAAGGGTGCTGACCACCCCGGCAGGGGTTATCTTCCGGATGGTATAGTTATAGGTATCCGCCACGTAGACATTGCCGCTGCTGTCCACAGTTACGCCCCGCGGGAGCCTGAACTTCGCGGCCGCGCCTGTCCCGTCGCTGTAGCCCCGGACGCCGGCCTGGCCGGCGAGGGTCGTGAATGTGTAGGGCGTGGCGTAGTTGCTTTGGGCGCGCAGCCCCGCGGGCGCCGACGCCGCGACGAGAAAGAGGGCAACGCGCGCAAGCACTCGGCTCTGGAACAGGGGGGATGCTTTCATATTCTTGGGGTTGGCGACAAGGGTTGCGTGTGCGGGATGGCCTGACGGAGGGGAACGAGAAGATTGAGGTGCAAGGATCTCTTGGGCACCCCTGCATGTCATATGCCACGCGCCCCAGATGTTATCTAAGCCGTTATCATAGATAAGTTAACAAAATGTCGCTCCCGATGGGGCCAGGGCCCTGTTGGCCGCGGTGGTTGCACGCACCCGCATTGCGAGGGCGCCCCTTATAACGAATGGATGTAGCCAACCAACTGTCAGCGGCCGGCGAAGGAACCGGCCCTGCGCTACGGCGCAATATTCTCGAAAGTCTCGGGATCGCCGGGCCACGATCCGGCATGGACGCGGCCCTCCGGATCCCGGAAACGAACAGGAAGCCTGGCGTGTGCTACGCCCTCACGAACGACGGCGTCGAGCTGCCCGTGATCGACGTCACCCACCCGGCGTTCGCGATCAAGCTCAGCGCCGAGGAGTTCGAGGCACGCCGCCAGAAGTTGGTGGCCGACATGAGCCGCAACAAGTGGATGCCCGCCGTTCTTCATCGGCTGCTCCTGCGCCTGTTCTTTCGCAAGTCGGTCCTGATCCAGGGCCTCAGGAAGGCCACCGACAGGTTCCTGAGCGGGATGAACACCTACCTCCTGAAGCTCGGCCCCGACAACCTCGGCGCGGGCTACATAGGGCGCGGCGACCGGCAGATTGCCGGGTCGCACCCGGTCCTGTGCCTGCGCCTGCGCCTCCAGGAAACGGCCCGCATGCTGGCCGAGGGGTTCGCGGGGCCCCTTTCCGCCCGGCCCGGGGCTGCCCTGCACCTCTTGAACATCGGGGGCGGCCACGCGGCGGACAGCCTTAATTCCCTGATCGTGGCCAGGGCGGCCGACGCCCGGCTGCTCGAAGGCCGCAGGATCTTCATCCACGTCCTCGACCTCGAGGCCGACGCGCCGGACTTCGGCCGGCGCGCCCTGGCGGCGCTGCTCGCCCCCGGGGCGCCGCTCCACGGCCTCGACGTGGCGTTCAGCCATGTGCGGTACAACTGGAGCGAGCCAGGGGTCCTCCGCGGGGTCATCGCCGGCCTCGGGTCCGGCGACAAGGTGATCACGGTCTCCACCGAGGGCGCCCTGTTCGAGTACGGCTCCGACGGGGACATCCTGTCAAACCTGACGCTGCTCCGGGAGGTCACGCCCGGCGACTCGACCATCACGGGCAGCGTCACCCGGGAGCGAACCGAGTTCAGGAGGCACTATTCCGCGACCCGGATTCCCGTCGTTCACCGCGGCCTGCCCCGGTTCACCGCCCTTGTGAAGCAGGCGGGATGGGTCGTCGACAAGGCGGTGGAGGGGACCTTCTCCGACGTGGTCAGGCTCACCCGGGGCTGAACCGGCCCCGGTGGCGTCACATGGAGTGGAGCGCGATCCGGTTGCCCTCGGTGTCGAGGATGACCGCGCGCAGGCCGAAGGGCGCGATGGATTCCTTGGGCTCGAGCACCTTGCCGCCGCTCGGCTCCACGGCCTCGATCGCCTCGTCGATGCGCCCGTGGACGTTCAGGTAGACGAGCGGCCCCTCGGCCGAGGGCTTCACCTTCTTGCTCATATAGAGGCAGCCGGCCGCCTCGCCGTCCTTGTGGGGAAAGCTGCCGATCGACATCCCGGGGTATTCCTGGAGCTCGACCTGCGTTCCCATGACGGCCGAGTAGAAGCGGATCGCCCGGTCCAGCTTGAGGACCGGGATGTCGACCCAGACGATGTGGTTGGGCATGGTGGTGTTTCCTTGGGTTCGCGGTTGGAAGGCCTGTCGGCCCTCGCACGGCCCCTTGACTAGGACAACGCCCGGGTCCCGGCGAGCAATTCCGCCCGGGGCGGGGCGGCGTGGCCGTTCCGGGTCGCGAAAACC
>Ga0265319_1002136_pt1 | contig 11064 bp, 8 predicted proteins | sample 4824metaG_FD_192443 | JGI IMG/M metagenome (GOLD analysis project Ga0265319, IMG submission 192443) | Rhizosphere microbial communities from Carex aquatilis grown in University of Washington, Seatle, WA, United States - 4-8-24 metaG | ecosystem: Host-associated > Plants > Roots > Rhizosphere >...
ACCCGCAGTTCGCGGCGTTTACCGCGCGCCAGCTGCAATTCATCGCCGACCGCCTGCCCTATTTCCGCAGGCAGGAGGAGAAATTCCACCTCGCCCGCGCCAACAGCTTCACGGCCATCCTCGACCCGAAGGCGCTCGATGACAGCGGCTCGATGTGCGCCGCACTCATCCGTGCCCGGATCGCCAAGGTCGGGCCCGACCTGCTGCCCGTGATCAACAACTGGAGCGACTACATCGCGCACAAGCAGTTCCGCCTCGCCGACGGCACGCTCGCCCGCCAGCGGCCCCAGGCGCAATCGCTGTGGGCGGACGATTTCTACATGGGCGTCCCCGCCCTCGCGGAGATGGGTCGCCTCACCGGCGAACGCCAGTGGTTCGACGATGACGTGAAGAATGTCCGGCAGATGTCCGGCTACCTTTTCAACTCCCGGCTGAATCTCTACGCGCACGGCTGGAACGCCAACAATCCCGACGCCCCGCAGTTCTACTGGGGCCGCGCCAACGGCTGGGCGGTGCTCGCGATGTGCGACCTGCTCGATGTGCTGCCGAAGGACTATCCCGGTCGCGAGTCGGTGCTGGCCCAGTTGCGCACTGCGCTTCGCGGCATCGCGCAGTACCAGTCCGGCCAGGGTCTCTGGCATCAACTGCTCGACCGCAACGACTCGTACCTTGAGACCTCCGCCTCCGCCATTTTCGTCTACGGCTTTGCCCACGCGATCAACCAGGGCTGGATCAGCCCGACGACCTACGGCTCGATCGCCCAGGCCGGCTGGGCCGGCGTGTCGACGCGGATCAACGCCAAGGGCCAGGTCGAAGGCACCTGTGTCGGCACGACCTTCGCCGGCGACCCGGTTTATTATTACAACCGCCCCGCGAGCGTCTACGCGCTGCACGGCTACGGTCCGGTGCTGCTCGCCGGCGCGGAGATGATCCGGCTGCTCAAGAATCCCGCCGTCGACATCCAGGTGAAACTGCGGACGTACCACTACGTCCCGAAGTCGGCCGGCGCGCCGCAATACTGAGCCGGCCACCGAAGTGTTTTACAGGAGGAAACAGAGGAAATGAAGGAGCCGGCGAAAACCTCTCCGTTGCCTTCGTTGCCTCCTGTAAAATGCGCCGAAGGAAAGGGCAGTATCCTAATTCCATGAAAACGCCTGCGCGGTAGGGCGCGGACCCGTCCGCGCCGCGCACAAGGACATTCCCGGCGGCGAGCGGAGTCGCCGCCCTACCGGGAAATTCGGACATTACCAGAAAAGGCCCTCCCTTGGCCTAAGGCTGCTTCGCCTTCGCGATCTCCACCGCGTAAACCTGGATCGGGCCGCGCAGGTTCGAGCGGAAGATGAGCCACTTGCCGTCGGGACTGAAATTGCCGTTGGGCTCGAGCGAGTAGTCGTGCTTGCCGAGGTTGACGAGGCGCTCGGGGATCAGCCTTGCCGCCTGGATCATGTTGGCCTGGTCGGCCGTCTCGCCGTCCTCGTTGGGGATCAGCTGCGGATGAAAGAGGAACATCCACTTCGCATCCTGGGCCTTCGCGTAGTGCAGTTCCGGGTCGCTGCCGTCGCCGGAGAAATACGTGCCGTCGGGCGACGTGTTGTAATGCACCGACCAGTGGTTCGGCGGGACGTGGTACCAGATGCGCTGGCCGTTGGTGACGTTGTAGCCGCCGACCCAGCAGTCCTCGGAGAGCGGCGTCTGCAGGTCGTAATAGACCCACTGGCCGTCGTTGCTCCAGTACTCGTGCACGGCGATTTCCATCCGCATCGTGCGCTGGTGAACCAGCTTCGGCTCCGACTTGCCGTCGGTGCGGAGGAGCCAGACGCGGTCGACCTTCCACTGGCGGCCTTCGTGGGCGTAGAGCAGCAGCAGCGGGTCCACCGGCGAGAACTGGAAATGGTTGATCCAGTCCGTGGTGTGCAGGAGTTCCTTCACCTCGCCGGTCTGGAGGTTGACGGTGAACAGGACCATCGGGGTGCGCGCGGCGAGCCGGCGGTCCATCATCGCGTGCTTGTCGGGATAATTGTCCCCGCCCTTCTGCACGGCGGGTTCCCCGTCCTTCGTCGGCTCGGCCGGCGCATTCTTCTGCGCGGCCGCTCCGCCGCCGCGACGCGGCGAGCCGACAGCCGGCGCGTCGCCGAGCGTGATCGAGCCCGCGGCGAGCGTTTCGTCGGAATTGATCGTCACCACCGAGCCGCCCGGTGGCAGCTTGGCGAGCATGCGCGAGGTCTTGCTCACCGGATCCAGGGCATAGACCGCACCCTCCTTGGTGTAGAAGATCGCACCGGTCTTGCGGCCGGCCTGAATCACCCGACCGGTCGGGCCGTCGAGCACATGCTCGATGGCACCCGTGTCGATCGTGACCAGATCGATGCCACCGCGGGTGGTCATGAGCAGCTTCGTGCCGCCGGCGGTGAACCCATATTGGGTGAAATAGAGGCTGTTGGTGCCCGGCTCGGTCGAGAGCTGGACGATGCGGTGGCCGGTATCGGGATCGATCCACTCACGCGGGAGCGGGGCGGCGGCAAAGGCCGCGGCAGCCGAGAACACGGCGGCAAGCAAAAGGGGTGTTTTCATGGGAGGGGTTGCTGCCTGCAAGACGCGGCAAACCCGGAAGGGGTACGCAACGAGTTCAGTCCGCGCACCCGGCTCCGCCCCGATTTCGCTGCGTTGGCAGAAAATCGTTCCTCGTGCTAGGCTTCGACGGGCGCGAGAAAGAGGACGACCAACGAGAACGAGAAGATCGGATCACGCGGTGAAATCGGGACACTCCCCGCCTGCGGGTAGAGGTAGTGTTTCGCGCAGAGGCGCAGGGTACGCAGAGTAAGGCATCGGAACGGATCTCTGCGTCCTCCGCGCCTCTGCGTGAAATTCCGGGTGTTCCGAGCCCAACCTCCTGCCTGGCTCCGCGGCTTTGCGCCTCTAAGCGAAACCGGCGCGGTTGGATCGATCCCAAACCATGCCATTACCCACCTGCACAAAGGCTTGTTTTTCAGTCCCCCGCCGTTCAAAAACTGTCTTGGTGACGACGATCAAGGAATTCTTCGGCAGCGAGTCCTGGCACAAGTTCCGGGACCTCACGCTTCCCCGGGATCGTGTCATCGGCGGCGTCTGCGCCGCCTTGGGCGACGGCACGCCCTTTTCGGCCTGGATGTGGCGGGTTCTGTTCTGCGTGCTGCTCGTTGCGTGGGGCACCGGCCTCGTCGCCTACCTGATTCTTTGGATCTGCATCCCCCGCGAGAAGAAATAGTTCGTTCTGCTCCTTCCGTGGAAGTCCGCGGCCGCGCCCAAAACTCGCCTTCTGCCGCTGCCGCCTTGCGCTTTCCTAGGCGCGTCCAAAGCCGTCGAGTCATTTCAAGAGACACCGGATCCGGAACGGAATTTCGCGCCACGACGCGACGGCGCCACGTCCGGGCCCAAATCCAGACCGATGGTTCGGAACCGTTGCGTCGTCGCGTCGTCGCGTCGTGGCGCGAAACGAATTGGTTCGGCGACCTATCCGCGAAAAGCGGACGCCTGGCCCGGTCAGTCAGTGGCAAAGACTTTTCTGGACTCGACCGTGAAGGACCATTTTCCGTCCGCCTCGCGCCGAAATAAATAAAAGTCGTAGCGGCCCTTACGGTTGACCGTCGGAAAGCCCGCGACTTCGGCACTCTTGAAGCCCCAAAGTTCCGAAACCGGCCGGATCAACTCGAACACCTCGTTAGCCTCCTGCTCGTGGGTCGTCGCATCGGCATTAGGATCAGCCGTCACATACTCCATCGAGAAGCTGTCCTTGCCCGTGTCGCGCTCGTCATGCTCGACGCCCCAGACCAGGTTGAGCGCGGTCACCTTGACGGATCGGCCCGACGGCAGCCTTTGCTCGCGCCACACGCTCCGATATTCACCGCAGCCGCACAGGCAGAAGGCCGTCAAGCTGCACAAAAAGAACCGGCATGCCGCGGGACCGAACCTGCTGCGCTGAGAACTCATTGTGATTTCTCTCTAGGCATGTGAGGCCATAAGCGTGACTGGCGTGCGACCTGTACCAGCCACCGGCACGACAAGCGCATGCATTGGCTCCGGGGATGGTTAAACTTCACCACTTGCCGCCACGCTCACGAGCCAACCGACGCCAAAGCGATCGGTGAGCATGCCGAATTTCGGAGACCAAAATGTCTTGGTGAGGGGCATTCCCACCTTTCCGCCTTTGCCGAGGGCGGCGAATACCCGGTCCGCTTCTGCCTCGGAAGCCACTGCGAGCGAAAGCGAGAAACCTTTGAACTTGGCTCCTTCTTCATTTCCGTCGGATGCCATCAGTCGGGAACCGCCGATCTGGAATGAGGCGTGCATGATCTTGTGCTCAAAGCCGGGCGGGATCGAGCCGGGCGGCATCGGCTCCGGACTCTCCTTGAACCGCATCATCATCTGAACCTGGGCGCCGAGCACCGTGCGATAAAACTCAAGTGCCTCTTCGCAACGGCCGCCAAAATACAGATAGGGTTCGATGGAATAGTTGCTCATGGTGGATGGAGGGTATGAATGATTTTGCCCAATCAAAGCCGAGTCATCAAGGGGTCGAACTCGACCCCTTGGTGGGCAGCTCAGCGCCCGCACCAGCCGCCGTCCACGGCCATGACGTGGCCGGAGAGGTAGTCGGAGGCGGACGACGCGAGGAAGACGATCGCGCCCTCGAGGTCGCCGGGTTCGCCCCAGCGGTTCGCGGGAATTCGGCTCAGGATTTCCTTCGAGCGCATCGGGTCGGCCTGGAGCGCCGCGGTGTTGTCGGTCCGCATGTAGCCGGGGGCGATGGCATTCACTTGTACGCCCTTGCCCGACCACTCGTTCGAGAGCGCCTTCGTCAACTGCCCCACCCCGCCCTTCGCTGCGGCATAGCTCGGCACCGTGATCCCGCCGAAGAATGTGAGTAGCGAGGCGATGTTGATGATTTTCCCCGAGCCGCGCGCGAGCATGTGCTTGCCGGCGGCACGGCAGGCGGTGAACACGCCGTTGAGGTTGACCCCGACCACCGCGTCCCAGTCGGCGTCGCTGTAGTCGACGGCCGGCGTGCGCCGGATGATGCCGGCGTTGTTCACGAGGATGTCGAGGTGCCCCTGCCAAGCGATGGACTGGTCGATGAGCCGCTGGACCGCCGCGCGGTCGCCGAGATCGGCGGCGACGGCCAGCGCCCTGCCGCCGAGCGCCTCGATTTCCTTCACGACCGGCGCGAGCTTGGCCGGGTCGCGGCCGTTGATGACCACATCGGCGCCGGCCTGCGCCAGCGCGCGGGCCATGGCCTTGCCGAGGCCCTGGGAGGAACCGGTGACGAGCGCGATCTTGCCGCGCAGGCCGAATTTTTGTTCGAGATAGCTCATGGGGAAATTAAGAAGGAAGAATTAGGAATGATGAATTGGTCCGGAGGGATGTATTTATCCTCCGGTTCTTAATTCATCCTTCATAATTCTTAATTTAGCTCAGCGCAGCGTCGCGATCGGCGCCGGGTCCATGTCGGCGAAGACCTGGTTGTCGCCGCCCATGGCCCAGACGAACCGGTAGCTGCTCGTGCCGACGCCGCAGTGGATCGACCACGCGGGTGACAGCACAACCTCGCGGTCGCGGACGATGAGGTGGCGCGTCTTCTGCGGCTCGCCCATCAGGTGGACCACCATCTGGTCGCCCAGGTCAAAATAGAGGTAGGCTTCTGTCCGCCGGCTGTGCGTGTGCGGGGGCATCGTGTTCCAGATGCTGCCGGGCTCGAACTCGGTGAAGCCCAGCACCAGCTGGCAGCTCTTGATGCCGTCGAGGTGGATGTATTTCAGGATCGTGCGGCGGTTGGCCTTCGTCACGTCGCCGATCGGCGCGGCACTGACGTCAGCCCGGCGCGCCAGCGCGGTCGGGTGCTTCGCGTGCGCGGGCGTGCTGACAAAGTAGAACTGCGCCTGTCCGGTCGGGCCGTTATCAAAGGTAACTTCCTTCTCGCCAAGGCCGATGTAGAGGCAGTCGAGCGAGGCAAGATCGTACTTGGTGCCGCTCACGCGGACGGAGCCGGGGGCGCCGAGGTTGAGGATACCGATCTCGCGGCGCTCGAGGAAGAATGAGGTACCGAGTTCCTTGTCCGCGGGCAGACCGAGAGGGGCGGAGGTCGGCACCGCAGCGCCCACGATCATGCGGTCGAGGTCGGTGTAGTGCGCAATGACGGCACCGGGCTGGAAAAGCCCGCCGATCAGGAAGCGAGAGCGGAGTTCGTCGGTGCCGAGCGTGTTGGTCTGCTCGGGGGTCGGGAAGTAATGGAGTTTCATGAAGAACGGAATGATTTTAGCCACAGATCACACGGATGGGCACAGATGGAAAACTGCCGCAGCTCGTGCTCCATCGCCTGGGCCCGGAGCATTTGTGACATCGGTGCAATCAGTGGCTAAATTTCAGGAAGTTTTGGCGATGAGGCAGGACAAGATCAGGGTGCGGAGAGCGTCACTTTCACGGGTGACGCCAGACGTTTTGCCCATCCGGCCATGTAGGTGTCCCAGGAAGCTTTGTCGGGGAAGTCGCCGCTTTTGTCCCAGCCGCCGCCCGCATAGTAGCTGACGGTTTCGCCGGGTTTCACCTTGGCGAGGACCAGCAGGTCGGGGCGAAAGCCGCGCGCGTTGGCCGGCGCCTTGGTCTCGGCAAAGCCCGCAAAAGCCGCATCGGGCGCGAGGATGACACCGGTGCCGAGCTTGCCGTCGACCGGGCTTTTGTACTCCTCCCAGATGGTGATAGCGCGCCCCTTTTCGTCCTGCGCGGAGGCAACGCTGGCCGTGGCCTGGTGCTCGGTGAGGCCGACGGCGACGGTAAGGGTTCCGTCCGAGCCGGGTGCGGGGGTGAAGTTGAAGGTGCTCTGGATCTCGTCGAGGTTGTGGCCGGCATCGACGATGAAGCGCTTGGTCTCGGTGACCATCACACCGTGTCCGGCGTCCCAGGCCTCGTAGCCGAGGTCGAAGACGGCGCGGATCGGGCCGTTAGCGTCGACCAGCCACGTGCGCCAGTTCTTGGAGACGTGCAAGTCGGTGCCGTCCCAGATGCCGGTACCACCGGAGCCGCGCGAGGTGCCGACATCGTACATGTCGAGGCCCTCGCCGGTGTCGGTGTGCAGGCCGTCGTGGCCCTTGTGGTACCAATGGTCGATGATGGAGTAACGGACCTTCTTGCTCCAGATGTCGATGCCGCTGCTGATCATCTGGTCCTTCGTCGCCGAGGGAAGCTCGAGGCCGGCGCCGTAGATGCGGTGGCCGATGCGGTCGTTCTCCCAGGCGAAGTCGTCATAGCGCTCCGGCACCGGACGGGCGTAAACCTTCGAGGGAAAAGGCGGGACTGGCGTCGCGGACTTCTCCACGGTGAATGTCGCGGTCGTTTCGCCGGCGGCAAAGTCGTGCTGGAACACGAGGTCGTCATAATGAGGCGGCCCTTTGTGCACATGCTTGTAGGCCGTGATCTGCGCCGGGACGATCGCCCCGGAGGCGTCGCGCACCAGGACCTGGTCGAAGACGATGCCGGCGAGGCGCGCCTTCACGTCATCGAACGGAATGGCGATCGTCTCGGCCGGGCGGGCGAGCCCGGCGTCGTTGGTCACGGTGACGGTGAGTTTGTCGGCGGCCCGCGCGACGGACCACGCGGAGAGCGAGGCGATCAGGAGTGAAGTCAAACGGCGGAGTTTCATGGGGGAGTTTTTTAAAACACGGATTTCGGCAATGAGCACGGATTTTTTGCGCCTGCGATGCAAAGAATGACGGCCCGTTCCCCGGTTGGTGATGACGGAAACGGTGACGCCCGCCGCGGCGCGTCAGGTCGGCGGCAGGGTGTGCCGGCCCATCTCGTTTTTAGGCATGACAATCCCCGACCAGGCCTTCCATTTTCCTGCCCTGCCCTTGAAGCGGCGCCCGTTCCACCCTGTCCCAGCGTCGATTGAATCCTCGTGGTCGCGGTCATCGGATCGTATCCCCGCACCGGTTTCATCGAGGCCCCTTCCCTGTCCTCCGCCGTAAGATTTGTTTGGTTGCGAGCCGCCGCGTCCGCCGTCACTTCCTTAAGACTCCCCTGAAAAAAACCACGCCCAACCGGTTGCCGTTTGCGCTGAACCCATCCCCTGCCCCGCCATGACGTCCCCATTTCAGAATCATCCCGAGGGCCAAAGGCCCTCGAACTACCGCTGGGTTGTCTGTGCGCTGCTGTTCTTCGCCACGACGATCAACTACGTCGACCGGCAGATCCTCGCGCTGATCAAGCCGATCCTGGACGACCAGCTGCACTGGACCAACGAGCAGTTCGGCCTGACCAACGGCCTCTTCCAGGGCGCGTACGCGTTCAGCCTGCTGGGGTTCGGGTGGTTCATCGACCGGTTCGGCACGAAGATCGGCTATGCCACCTCCATCGCGGCCTGGAGCGTGGCCGCCCTCGGGCATGCGCTGGTCTTCAGCATCAGCGGCTTCTATGTGGCCCGGATCGCGCTCGGCATCGGCGAGGGCGGCAATTTCCCCTCGGCGATCAAGGCCGTCGCGCTCTGGTTCCCGAAGAAGGAGCGCGCCACCGCCACCGCGATCTTCAACTCCGGCACGAATGTCGGCGCCATCATCGCCCCGCTCATCGTGCCTGCCATCGCCCTGAATCTCGGCTGGCACTGGGCCTTTATCTTCGCCGGCCTGGCCGGCTTCCTGTGGCTGTTCCTCTGGATCCCGTTCTACAACGTGCCCGAGAAGGTCAAGGCGGCCAATGCGGCGGAACTCGACTACATCCGCAGCGACCGCGATGACACCAGCCGGGACGGCGAGAAGATCTCCTGGATCAGCCTGCTCGGATACCGCCAAACGTGGTCGTTCATCATCGCCAAGGGCATGACGGACCCGGTGTGGTGGTTCTTCCTCACGTGGCTGCCGGACTTCTTCAAGCAGACCCGCCACCTCGACATCAAGACCAGCGCCCCGATGCTCGCGACGATCTACGGCCTCGCCACGGTGCTCAGCATCTTCGGCAGCTGGGTTACCGGCTCGCTGGTGAAATCCGGCTGGACCGTCACCCGGGCGCGCAAGACCAGCATGTTCATCTTCGCCTGCTGCGTGATCCCCGTCATCTTCGTAAAGGATGTCGGCGACTGGCAGGCCGTGCTCATCATCGGCTTCGCCTGCTCCGCCCACCAAGCCTGGTCCGCCAACCTGTTCACCACCGCCTCGGACATGTTTCCCAAGCGGGCGGTGGCTTCGGTCGTCGGTCTCGGCGGCATGGCCGGCGGGCTCGTCGGCATGGTTTTCCCCATCATGGCCGGCCATCTTCTCGACCGCTTCAAGGCGCAGGATAACATCACGGGTGGCTACAGCGTGCTCTTCATGATCTGCGCCTCCGCCTACGTGACGGCCTTCGTGCTGCAACACCTCTTCGCCCCGAAGTTTGAGATGGTCGAACTCGACAGGGTCGCGGCCTGAACGGAGACCGGGAAGTAAATTGATGGCGGGTAGTGGGTCCGTTTGAGGAATCCTGGTAGGCCGCGAGCTTGCTCGCGCTCCCATGGCGCCCGCAAGCAGGCGGCCTGCGGGGCAAACGGACCCACTGCCTTATGGTGAGCGCGTGACACCGACGCGTTGCGGCGAAGCCGCCTCGATCCAGCGGGTTGGGTCAACCCGCTCCACCCTTTGTCAAATCCCCGCCGGCTCCATCGGAACGGCGGCCGCGGAAAGGTCGGAGTCGGTGAGCTTGAAATCCTTCGGCTTGGCCCCGTCGAACAGGAGAAACGTGCCGGTGCCGGCTGCAGCGCGGGTGCCATGCAGCCAGATGCCGTCACTGTCCTTCAGCAGGATTGCGGGAACGCCCTTGAGCGGCGCCCGCGTCGTCGCGTCATCGAGCACCAGCCCCTGCACCTGGTCGAAGACGAAGGCGCTGCGGTCCTTCGCGTCCACCCGGACGTTGTGCAGCTCAATGTCGGCGACATGGTCGGCAAGGAATCCCGTTTGGCCCGTCGCATTGATGTCGCTGAAGCGCAGCTGCGCGATCGCCCGCTCCGGCAGGCCCTGGATGCTCGCGACCTGCTTCGCGTTGACGACGGTGATGTTGCTGAAGGCCATGTTGCAGAAAAGGGGCGTACGCACCGAGACGGGCTCGGGCTCGGTGGCGCCATACAGCATCGTGATCTCGAAGGCCTGCTTCTGCACGTCCTCGATCACCCAGTTGTCGAAGCGGAAGTTTTCCAGCACCCCGCCGCGCCCCCGCATGCTCTTGATGCGGATCCCGTAGTCCGTGCCCTTGGAGACGATGTTGCTCGCCGTGACATTGCGGATGCCACCCGAGGTTTCGCTGCCGACGGCGATGGCGCCATGGCCCTTGTACATCACGCAGTTGGCGACCGTGACATACTCGGTCGGGCGCGCGGTGCGCAGGCCGTCGGCATCGCGGCCGGATTTGATGACGATGCAGTCGTCGCTCGTGTTGAAGAAGCAGTCCGAAATGCGCACGTTGCGGCAGGAATCCACGTCGATGCCGTCGCCGTTGGGCCCGGTGCCCTCCTTCGAGGGCTGGTCATCGGGATCCGCCGAGACAAAGCGCACGCCGCGGATCACAATGTCGTCCGAATAGGCCGGATGGAGCATCCACATCGGCGATTTGAACAGCGTGACGTCCTCCACGAGGATGTTCTTGCAATTGTAGAGTCCCACCAGGGACGGGCGGAGGAACTCGGCGGCAAGCGTGAAGTCGGCGGCCCCAAGTTTTTCTCCGGCCTCGATCCGCTCGTAGAGCTTGCGCCAGGCGTCGTTCGCCACCGCGGGGTCCACTCCGGCCGGCGGTGCGCCCCGGCCGGAGCGCCACCACCAGTTCCAGCCCTGGCCGTTGAGGCTGCCACGGCCGGTGATCGCGATGTTCTGCTTGCCATTGGCGTAGATGAGGGGCGCGTGCGCGAAGACGTTGGTGGATTCCCAGCGGGCCGGCACGAGCGGGGAATCCGCCGGGTCGCCACTGTAGAGGAGCTCCGCGCCCGCCGCGAGATCGAGCGTCAGGTTGCTCTCGAGCTGGATCGAGCCCGTGAGGTATTTGCCCGCCGGCACGTACAGCGTGCCGCCCCCGGCGGCCGCA
>Ga0265319_1002140_pt1 | contig 11049 bp, 6 predicted proteins | sample 4824metaG_FD_192443 | JGI IMG/M metagenome (GOLD analysis project Ga0265319, IMG submission 192443) | Rhizosphere microbial communities from Carex aquatilis grown in University of Washington, Seatle, WA, United States - 4-8-24 metaG | ecosystem: Host-associated > Plants > Roots > Rhizosphere >...
CGCCTGAGGATGGAGGCTTTAAATATAATCCGCCCAATGGCGGCCCGGCGGACACTGTAACTACCGGCTGGATAGAAAAGAAAGCCAATGAATTGCTGGAGACGCACCTTGCTGGCGTGCAGCGAGTCCCGCTGAGAAAGGCGCTTAAGGCCCCCACCACGCACCGGCATGATTACCTCAGCGGCTACATTCCCGATCTCGGCAACGTGGTTGACATGGATGTCATCCGCGGGGCAAAACTCAGCCTGGGGGTTGATCCGCTCGGCGGCGCGGGAGTCCATTATTGGGGCCGCATTGCCGAGTGCTTCGGCTTAAATCTCACCGTAGTCAACGAAGTGGTCGATCCCACCTTCCGGTTTATGACGGTGGACTGGGATGGTCAGATCCGCATGGATCCTTCCTCGATGTATGCGATGCAGCGGTTGATCGGGATTAAGGACCATTTTGACCTCTCGTTTGCCTGCGACACTGACCATGACCGGCATGGGATCGTGACTAAAAGCGAAGGTTTGCTGCCGCCCAATCATGACCTTTGCGTTGCGGTTTCCTACCTTTTTCAGAACCGGCCAAAGTGGTCGAAAGCGGCGGCGGTTGGCAAAACGGTGGTGAGCAGCCAGATGATTGACCGTGTCGCCACCAAATTGGGAAGAAAACTTTACGAGGTTCCGGTTGGCTTCAAATGGTTCTCAGAAGGATTGCTAAACGGCACTCTAGGCTTTGGTGGTGAGGAAAGCGCCGGTTCCACATTCGCCAAGCTGGATGGAAGTGTTTGGACGACCGACAAGGACGGATTCATTCCCTGTCTGCTGGCGGCGGAGATGATGGCCCGGACAGGTAGCGATCCGGGCAAACTATACCATCAACTCACGCAAGAATTTGGAAATCCGGTATACGACCGCGTGGAAGCTCCCGCCACGTCGGCGCAAAAGAAATTGCTGGCGAAACTCTCGCCCCAGCAGGTAAAAATTACCGAGCTGGTGGGCGAAAAAATTGTGTCCGTCCTCACCCAAGCACCCGGCAATGGCGCGCCCATTGGCGGGTTGAAGGCAGTCACGAAAAGTGGCTGGTTCGCCGCGCGTCCTTCCGGAACTGAGGATATCTACAAAATTTACGCTGAAAGTTTTCAGGGGGAAGATCATTTGCACTGCATCCTGGCGGAAGCCCAAACCATCGTCAACGCGGCGCTGGCGGCACCAGCGGGGCAATAATGGCGATCCCCTTTAAACATTTTTGTTAATCAATTAAATCTCATGAACGCAACAAAACCTGGCACCCCGCCTTCCGATAAACCGACTCAAGGGCTTGCCGCCCTGACGGAATTGGCGATGGACCTGCGGTGGTCATGGAATCACAGTTCGGATGAGTTATGGCGACGGCTCGACCCTGCGCTGTGGAAACTCACGTGCCATCCCAATGTGGTGCTCCAAACCGTTGCGCGGGAAAAAATCGCGAGCGCACTGGCAGACGCCGACTTTTGCCGATTGCTCGATCGCTTGGTCCGGGAAAAGCGAGAGGCAGCCAAAGCACCCGCATGGTTTCAGCAGAAATATCCTCAAACGCCCCTTTCTTGCATCGCCTATTTTTGCATGGAATTCATGTTGAGCGAAGCCCTACCGATTTATTCGGGTGGCCTTGGCAACGTGGCCGGTGATCAACTCAAAGCCGCCAGCGACTTGGGAGTCCCGGTGGTCGGCGTGGGGTTGCTCTACCAGCAGGGCTATTTTCGCCAGATGATTGACCGCAATGGAGCGCAGCAAGCGTTCTATCCCTATAACGACCCTGGCCAAATGCCGGTCACGCCCTTGCGCTTGGCCAACGGGGAGTGGCTGCGCCTGGAAATCACCTTGCCGGGTTACTCGGTCTGGCTGCGCGCTTGGGAGGTTCAGGTCGGCAGGGTGAAACTCTACCTGTTGGACAGCAATGACGCGGCCAACTTTCCCATCCATCGGGGAATCACCAGCGAGTTGTACGGCGGAGATTCGGAATTACGTTTAAAACAAGAGATGCTTCTCGGAATCGGCGGTTGGCGCTTGCTTGACGCGCTCGGAATAAAACCGGAGGTCTGCCATCTTAACGAAGGTCACGCGGCCTTTGCTTTATTGGAGCGCGCTCGCAGCTTCATGGTCGAGACGGGGCAATCGTTCGCCGTCGCCTTGGCGGCTACGCGCGCGGGCAATCTTTTTACTACTCATACCGCTGTCGCGGCGGGATTCGACCTTTTTTCTCCGGTATTGATGGAGCAGTACCTCAGCAGGTATGCGAAGGAAAAACTAGGTATTTCGCTGCGTGATTTGCTGGCGCTGGGACGCCAAAATCCCGATGACGGAAACGAGCCTTTCAACATGGCAAACCTGGCGATGCGCGGAAGTGGTACGGTTAATGGGGTAAGCCAATTGCATGGCCGGGTGAGCCGACATATCTTTAGGTCGCTTTTTCCGGGATGGCCGGAAAGTGAAGTGCCGGTCGGTCATGTAACAAACGGCGTGCATATGCCAACTTGGGATTCAGCCGCGACGGACAATCTTTGGACGGAGGCCTGCGGCAAAGAGCGTTGGCGAAAGGCGACGACGACCCTGGATCCAGACATCCGCAAAGTCTCCGAGGAAAAACTGTGGGCGCTCCGCACCACGAGTCGAAAATCCCTCGTGGAATTTGCGCGCGAATACGTCGGACGGCAAATGGCAGTTGTCGGGGCGGGGTCGGAGGAAATCGCCCGTACTCAAGCAAGGCTGGACCCGGGCGTGCTGACCCTTGGCTTCGCGCGCCGTTTTGCGACCTACAAAAGGCCCAATCTTCTGTTGCATGATCCTGACCGGCTGCTCCGCATTCTCAAAAATCCCCAGCGCCCGGCGCAACTCATTATCGCGGGCAAAGCTCATCCGGCGGATCAGGCTGGCCAGGCGCTAATTCAGGAATGGTCGCATTTCATCCGTCGCAGCGATGTCAATCCACCGGTGGTCTTTTTGGCCGATTACGATATGCTTTTGGCGGAACACTTGGTGCAGGGAATTGACGTCTGGATCAACACACCCCGACGGCCTTGGGAAGCCAGTGGCACGAGCGGCATGAAGGTACTCGTCAATGGCGGCATCAATTTGTCCGAATTGGACGGCTGGTGGGCGGAAGCTTATATGCCGGAAGTCGGTTGGGCCTTGGGCGATGGACAGGAGCACGGTGATAATCCCGGCTGGGATGCCGCCGAGGCCGAGGCGCTGTATGAGCGACTTGAGCAAGAGATCATTCCGGAATTTTATGCACGCAATGAGAAAGGCATCCCCAGCGCCTGGGTGGCGCGAATGCGCGAAAGCATGGCGCGATTGACCCCGAGGTTTGCCGCCAGCCGCACGGTGCGCGAGTACACCGAGCAACACTACCTCCCGGCGGCCACCGCGTATCGTGCGCGCTCCGCGAACAAAGGCGCCACGGGCAAGAACATGATCGATTGGCGAAACGAGGTGGAACGGAAATGGGCGGCCCTGAGCTTTGGCGAAGTGAAAATGGAGACGCGCGGGGGGCAACATATCTTTGAGGTTCAGGTTTATCTCCATGACCTAGACCCAGCGGCAGTGCGAGTTGAACTATATGCCGATGGCGTCAAGGGCAGTGCATCCCTCCGACAGGAAATGAAACGCATCCATCCACTGGCCAACGTATCAGGCGGCTATGTTTACAGTGCGGCTGTGTCAGTAGGACGCCCGCAATCGGACTACACGGCGCGAGTGATCCCGCACTGCGACGGCGTCGCGATCCCATTGGAAGACAACCGAATTCTATGGCAGACATGATGAAAACAGCCCCACACGAGTTGCACGAATATATCGCCGAAGCCTCCGAACATGCTGACGTGCGGGTAGGCACTCCGCTGCCTTTGGGAACCCAGGAATGGGAAGGCGGGGTTAATTTTGCAATTTTCAGCCGATTCGCCACGCGAGTTCGACTGGAGTTGTTTAACCACCCCGACGACGCGGCGCCCTCCCGGATTATCGATCTGGACCCGGCCCACAATCGCACTGGCGACGTATGGCACGTTTGGGCGAAGGGGATTGGTCCAGGTCAACTCTACGCTTACCGCATGGACGGGCCTTACAAGCCCAGTGAAGGCCATCGCTTTAACTTCAACCGGCTCCTGCTCGACCCATTCGCCAAGGTGATTTCGCAACTGCCCTCGTGGGATTTTGCCTCGGCACGCGGATACGACCCGTCGGCCACCGAGCCGGATCTGGCAATTTCCAAGTTGGATAATGCCAAATCAATGCCTAAGTGTATTCTTGTTGATGAAGCTTTCGACTGGAATGGAGACCGGCCGCTCCATCATCCATGGTCGAATACCGTCATTTACGAGACGCATGTTCGCGGTTTTACCATCCATCCGAGGTCGGGCGTGGAACATCCGGGCACCTACCGGGGCTTAATGGAAAAATTACCTTACCTAAAGACCTTGGGAGTGACTGCGTTGGAACTGATGCCGGTACAGGAGTTTAACGAAAATTCAGTCATCAAGGAAAATCCGCAAACGAATCAACCGCTGAAGAATTACTGGGGTTACGATCCCGTGGCCTTCTTTGCGCCTAAAGCGTCATATAGCAGTGCGGGCGGCATGGGTCAGCAGAAACTGGAGTTTAAAGAAATGGTCCGGGCCTGCCACCAGGCCGGCATCGAAGTAATTCTGGACGTCGTGTTCAATCACACAGCGGAGGGAGACGAACTGGGGCCAACGCTCTGTTTTCGCGGGATGGAAAACACCATTTTCTACACGCTGGCAGATGACAAACGATTTTACATCGACGACACCGGTACGGGCAACACCATCAATGCCAACCATCCGGTGGTGCGCGACCATATCCTCGCGGCGCTCCGTTATTGGACGGTTGAGATGCATGTGGATGGATTCCGATTTGACCTGGCGTCGGTTCTTGGTCGGGACGGAGCCGGCAGGCTGCTGGCGGATGCCCCACTGCTTGCAAGGATTGCCGAAGACCCCATCTTGAGTGACGTGAAAATAATCGCCGAGGCGTGGGATGCCGCCGGAGCCTATCAGGTGGGCAGTTTTTCTAAACGCCGTTGGGCGGAGTGGAATGGCCGATACCGGGATCATGTCCGACGCTTCTGGCGCGGCGATGCTGGCTTTCTCGGCCTATTTGCCCAACGCCTCTGCGGGAGTGCCGACATTTTTGCCAATTCTGGCAAAGGCCCCGAGAGCAGCATTAATTTCCTAACCTGTCACGATGGCTTCACGCTCAACGACCTCGTCAGCTATCAGCACAAGCACAATGAGGCTAACGGGGAGAGTAACTGTGACGGCACAAACGCAAATTTCAGCGAGAATTGCGGTACCGAGGGCGCGACCAACGATGCCGGTATTGAGTCCCTACGGAAACGTCAGATCAGAAATTTCCTGGTGACGCTCCTGGTTTCGCGCGGCGTGCCGATGCTATTGGGTGGCGATGAATTCCGCCGCACGCAAGGCGGCAACAATAATGCCTACTGCCAGGACAACGAAACCAGTTGGATGGACTGGAATTGCCTGGAACAGCACAAGGATATTTTTCGCTTTACCCAGGGCATGATTGCCTTTCGTCACGCCCATCCGATTCTAAGCAAAGAGCAATTCTACTCCGATACCGAAATTCAGTGGTTTAACCCGCAAAGGGGAGTGCCCAATTGGGCTGACATGGAAGAAAGGCAGTTAGTGTGTCTAATTCGTGAAAATGATCAGCATTCAATTTGCCTGATGTTCAATGCCGGTGCCGATGCGGTTGATTTTCAGTTACCTCCAAATTTGCAAGGGGCACAGTGGCATCTGGCCGTTGATACCGCTGGCGAATCGCCGCATGATCTGTTTTCGGTCGGCGAGGAATCACTATTGAAATATCCTCAGTCCTACCTCGTGAAACCGCGTTCCAGCGTGATACTTCTGGCACGACGACCAAACGGTCAAGAGTCGTAGGCGAATGGACGAAACCCAAATGAAAGAGACGACCCCCATCACAACGCTGTTTTTGGATATCGGTGGTGTTCTGCTTACCAACGGGTGGGATCATCATGCCCGCAAACGGGCGGCGAAGAGCTTCCATCTGAACTGGGAGGAAATGAAGGAACGACATGGGCTCAACTTTACCACTTACGAAGAAGGCAAGCTCACGTTGGAAGAGTATTTGGAACGGGTGGTTTTTAACCAAAGGCGGTCGTTTACGCGGATGCAGTTCCGGCGCTTCATGTTCGCGCAGTCCAAGTCGTATCCCCGGATGATTGAGTTGGTCCGCAAACTCAAGGCCCGGTATGGATTGAGGGTCATCGTGGTTAGCAATGAAGCACGGGAATTGAATTCTTATCGGATCAGAAAATTTAAGCTGAATGAGGTAGTGGATGCCTTTATTTCCTCCTGCTTTATCCATCTTCGCAAGCCCGATGCGGACATCTTTCGGCTGGCGCTGGACATCGCCCAGACGCCGGTCCAACAGATCCTCTATATTGAAGACACTCCGCTATTCGTCCAGATCGCCGAAGGCTTGGGGATTCGCAGCATTCTGCACACGGATTACCAATCCACCTGCGCGAAACTATCCATGCTCGGGTTGAGGATTAGCAAATGAGTAATGCTGGATAAAATTTTTATCTTTAACAGTGCGCTGCCGACGAATGCAAATCCTGAATGCTAATAACACCCCATAGACCACGCCGCTGGTTGGGTTTAGAGTGTCAAAGAGACTCGCGTCTCGGACGGAGGCAAAAACTCCTCCTGAGCAGTCAACAACGAAACAAAACAAATACCATGACAAAGAAAATCCAAGAACAGCACACGAAGGCGGCGGAATGTTGCAAAACGGCCGCATCGCATCATGAGCAGGCGGCGGTCCATATGACCGCCGGGCAGCACGAGGCGGCCGCCCACCATGCCCAGTGCGCTCAGGGGCATCAGACGAGCGCGCGGCATCACGCCGACGAAGTGGCCACGTTGCACGGCACTGCGTTCGGAAATAAGTAACCGGAGACACTTCGGTCCAGTGAAACGCCCTGTGAGCGGGTTGCTTACAGGGCTGTTTCATTTCTTCACGAAGCGTATATTTATGGAGTTTTCACCCTGTTCATTTCGCCGCGTCTCAAAACTACAATTCCCACAATGGATTTAACCGGCCATTATGAAATCAACACAAACACTACACGAGCTGGGCCAGAGCCTCTGGCTCGACAATATCACGCGCGATCTGCTGAACAATGGCACGCTCAAACTCTACATTGACGAACTTTCAGTGACCGGGCTGACCTCGAACCCGACGATTTTCGACCACGCCCTCACGAATAGCGCTTCATACGACGCCGCAATCCGCGAGGAGCTGACGAAGGGGAAATCCGGCGAGGGTCTTTTCTTCGATCTGGCACTAGATGATCTCTGTCGGGCGGCCGATCTATTTCGACCAGTTCACGACCGGACGAATGGCGTGGATGGCTGGGTTTCGCTGGAGGTTTCGCCACTGCTGGCGCATGACACTGCCCGCACCATCGCAGCGGCTACGGACCTTTCCCGCCGGGCAGCACGACCCAACCTCTTCATTAAAATTCCTGGCACCAAGGAAGGACTGCCCGCAATCGAAGAGGCGATCTTTGCGGGTGTTCCAGTCAACGTGACGTTGCTGTTTTCGCGCGAACAGTATGTGGCGGCAGCCGAGGCATACCTGCGCGGTATCGAACGGCGTATCGCTGCCGGACTTAATCCCCAAGTTGGCTCCGTGGCCTCGATATTCATCAGCCGTTGGGACGTGGCCGTGGCAGGCAAGATTCCGGAGGCATTGAGCAATCAGCTCGGCATCGCCATTGCCGGTCGCATCTACAGCGCATACAACGGCATGTTAGGCAATCCGCGCTGGCAGCGTGCGTATAATGCCGGAGCGCGGCCACAGCGCCTGCTTTGGGCCAGCACCGGCACGAAAGATCCGAAGGCGTCCGATACCCTTTACATCAAAGCCCTGGCAGCCCCTTTCACGGTAAACACGATGCCCGAGGCAACCTTGAAAGCCCTCGCCGATCATGGTGCCCTTGGCCCGATTATGGCGGCGGATGGTGGCAATTGCGAAGCGGTGCTGGCTCAATTTGTCAAGGCGGGCATTAAAGTGGATGCCTTGGGTGCCCAACTTCAGGATGAAGGGGCAAAGGCATTTGTTCAATCATGGAACGAGCTGCTGGCGGTAATCGTTTCCAAGAGTGCCGCGCTCAAGCACGCCTCCCACCCAGGCCTTTGAATCAACAAAAATCATGAGCACGACTTCCACTATCGAACCACTCACTCAACGACTTGCGTGGAAGTCTCTCGCCTCCCACCATAAGAGGATCCAAAAATTGCATCTTCGGCAACTATTTGCCAAAGACCCCAAACGCGGTGAGCGTCTGACCGCCGAGGCAGCGGGCCTTTATCTGGATTATTCGAAAAATCGCATCACTGACCAGACGCTCAAATTGCTGATTCAACTGGCCCGGGAGTCCGATCTCGGCGGGCGGATCGCCGCCATGTTCAGTGGCAAGAAGATCAACCTAACGGAAAACCGGGCGGTCATGCATGTGGCCCTGCGCGCTCCGAAAGGCGCAAACATCGTCGTGGATGGAAAGAATGTTGTGCCGGAGGTCCATGCCATGCTCGACAAGATGGCCAAGTTTTCCGACCGCCTCCGGGGTGGCGATTGGAAGGGCCATACCGGAAAGCGCATCCAAAACGTCATCAACATCGGGATCGGCGGTTCCGACCTTGGGCCGGTGATGGCCTATGAGGCACTGAAACATTATAGCGACCGCAGCCTGACCTTCCGCTTTGTGTCGAACGTGGATGGCAGTGATTTTGTAGAGGCGACCAGGGATCTCGACCCGGCGCAAACGTTATTCATTGTTTCGTCGAAAACCTTCACCACCCTGGAGACCATGACCAATGCGCATAGCGCGCGGGACTGGTTGCTCAACGGGCTGGGCGGAAACCAAAGGGCCGTCGCCAAACATTTTGCGGCGGTTTCCACGAATGCAGAAAAAGTGTCCGCGTTTGGCATTGATACCGCAAATATGTTTGGCTTTTGGGATTGGGTTGGTGGACGCTACTCAATGGATTCGGCCATCGGACTTTCGACGATGCTGGCGGTTGGGCCGCACAATTTTCGGGCCATGTTAAAGGGCTTTTACGAAATGGACGAGCATTTCCGCAACACGCCATTCGAGAAAAACCTGCCCGTGCTCATGGGCCTCCTTTCGATTTGGAACAACGACTTTTTAGGTGCGCAAACAGTGGCGGTTTTGCCTTATGAACAATACCTAAAGCGCTTTCCCGCATATCTTCAACAGTTGACGATGGAAAGCAGTGGCAAGCATGTCACGCTCACGGGAAGAAAAGTGGATTATCAGACTGGACCGATTTATTGGGGCGAACCCGGCACCAACGGCCAGCACTCGTTCTATCAGTTGATTCATCAGGGCACGCGATTGATTCCCTGTGACTTTATTGCGTTCGGTCATGCACTTACTCCATTGGGGCATCACCATGATATTCTTCTGGCCAATGTTTTTGCCCAAGCTGAGGCGCTGGCCTTTGGCAAAACTCCAGGGGAAGTCAGGGCGGAAGGCACGCCGGGCTGGCTCGTCCCACACCGGGTATTTGAAGGCAACCGTCCTTCCAATGTCATTATGGCTGATCGGCTCACACCGGAGGTTCTCGGCAAGCTTGTCGCGCTTTACGAACATAGCGTCTTTACGCAAGGCGTCATTTGGAACATCGATTCGTTTGACCAATGGGGCGTCGAGCTGGGCAAGGTGCTTGCCCAGCGAATCGTCCCTGAACTTGGGGGTAAGACCACGCCAAAGCTTAAACACGACAGCTCGACGAACAGCCTTATCCGTCGCTATCGAAGATTGAAAGATGAGAAATGAAAACTCCCGGATAAACTCTTTTTCGGCGGCAGGCGTCGACACATAATCTGCGGTCGGGTTTTACCCCATAGATTGCTGGCGGGTGACGGGTGTAAACTCAATTTCTCGGGAGGAAGGAGGGTGGTGTTGCCAGATTACGCAAAAAATCAGTTCCCGTTCGGGAGCCAAACCGGAGATCATCAAAATGAACCAAAACCGATCGTTTGCACTGTTGATATTTTTTATAATTTTGGGCGTTGGTGCCGCGCTCACCTATGCCAGATACAGCGTTGGGGCAAAGAGGGCCAGTTGCATAGGGTTGGCACGGTGACATAGGAGTAACCACGCCAATTGCGGTGCGACCGATTTCTTAAGCTTACCGTGAGCCAAATATCGACCATGAGAAAACACCATCCATGCCAGAGACTGCGGAAGGTGCGTCATGATGTAATTTCCAAACTTAAATCATGAAAACCGACACTCTGCCTCCGGAATTGCTCCAGAAGATTAACGCCTACTGGCGCGCCGCCAACTACCTGTCCGTCGGCCAGATTTATCTATATGATAATCCGTTGCTCAAACAGCCGCTTAAACTGTCCCACGTCAAGCCGCTGGTGGTCGGACACTGGGGCACGACGCCAGGCCAGAACTTTATCTATGTGCATTTGAACCGGGTTATCAATAAGTATGACCTGGACATGTTCTACATCGCTGGCCCAGGCCACGGTGGTCCGGCGATTGTGGGCAACGTTTACCTCGAAGGCACCTGGAGCGAAGTTTATCCGAATGTAACCCAAGACGAAGCCGGGCTAAAAAAGTTGTTTAAGCAATTCTCCTTTCCCGGCGGGATTTCCAGCCACGTTGCACCCACAACGCCGGGGTCAATTCACGAAGGCGGCGAATTGGGCTATTCACTCAGCCACGCCTTTGGGGCCGCGTTTGACAATCCCGATTTGGTTGTCGCCTGTGTCATTGGCGATGGTGAGGCGGAAACCGGGCCGTTGGCGACTGCGTGGCAATCCAACAAGCTGCTCGATCCCATTTCTGATGGCGCGGTATTGCCGATCCTGCATCTCAATGGTTACAAGATCTCCAACCCGACCGTCCTCGCCCGCATTGAACATGAAGAATTGGAGCAATTTCTGCGAGGCTGCGGCTGGACCCCTTACT
>Ga0265319_1002141_pt1 | contig 11043 bp, 10 predicted proteins | sample 4824metaG_FD_192443 | JGI IMG/M metagenome (GOLD analysis project Ga0265319, IMG submission 192443) | Rhizosphere microbial communities from Carex aquatilis grown in University of Washington, Seatle, WA, United States - 4-8-24 metaG | ecosystem: Host-associated > Plants > Roots > Rhizosphere >...
GACGGTGCCGATGAAATGCCGACGGGTAATCAGGGATTTTTTCATAGGGTAAAGTGAGGATTTTTCGCCACTGATTGCACGGATGGCACTGATATTTAATTCAAGTCGACGGATGATGGAGGCGCGACCTCCCGGTCGCGTTCTGACAGCGACCGGGAGGTCGCTACTCCAGCCCAGACTGGCAGGCGGGATTCCTTGGGAATTCCGGCATCAGTGTAATCTGTGAAATCTGTGGCAAAAAAACGGATTGATCCGACAGGTTCGTGATTGCCGTGGCTTACTTTGTCGGCGCCGCCTTCGGGGTATTGGCGGAGACGATCTTGATGACCTGGTAGGAGGCGGGTCCCGCTCCGATGTTCTTGAAGGTGCGCTTGTCGTTCGGGGCGCAGTAGAAGAGCGAGCCCTCCTTGAGTCGGCAAGTGACGCCGTTGACCCGCGCCTCGAGCGTGCCGGTCTTGAGGATGAAGAGTTCGTCGCCCGAATCGATCATGTCGGCCTGCGTCGTCTGGCCGGGGTTGAGCGTGGTGATGTGGCTGTGAAGGGTGTTGAACGTGAGCGTCGGGGAATCGACCACGGTGACGCGGGAGCCGGTGGGCGTGGGCGTCGACGGGAGGCTGTTGCAGTCGATGACGGAGGACGGGAGCTTGCCCGGCACGGCCTGCTCGGCGGCGGGCTTGTCGGCGACGGTGTGGACGAGGTCGGTGTAGAAATTGATGACGTAGTAGGTGACGGGAATGTCGCCGGCGTTCTTCGGGTTGTGGACGTCGTGCGAGGCGAAGAAGACGAGGCTGCCCGGGCCGGCGGAACGCTTCTGGCCGTTGATGGACACCTCGAGTGTGCCTTCCTTGATGAGGAGCATTTCTTCCCACGGATGGTGGTGTTCCGCATGGGACGTCATGCCGGGGCGGAGGGTGGTGATGTGAACCTCGAATTTCTCGAGGGTCGGGGTGGGGCTGTCAAAGACGGAGCGGGACAGACCGACCGGAGTGGTCTTGGGATTGAGCGAGTCCCAGTCGACGAAAGTGGTGCCCATGGGCGTCGTCTGGGACGGCGGGGCGTATTTGACGGAAGCGGGTTGGGCCAGCAGGGCCGTGGCAGAGGCGGCGAGGAGGGCGAGCAGGAGGGTGCGGGGTAGTGAGGGCATGGGGGCGGGAATGGTGGGGGCTGGCGATTGGAGACAGGGACGGGCGGGGTGGGGTGAAGGTGACGTTGAGAGAAAATGGAATGAGTGGCCAGCATCCTCTCGATTCTGGAAGCGGGGTTTCACCGCGACGTTTGGGTCTACCGTATGGCTGATTGCAGCCCAAAGCCGCTCGTATGGGGCACAGCATGTGCCCTGATACCGCCAAAATTGAAGCACCAACCCCAACCAGATATTCATCTCGACGGGATCCTTCGGGCTGCGGCATGGGCCTAGGGCGCTACAAGACCTTTGCAACCGCTACCCAATAGATTCCTCAAACCCAAGATCCGTCCGAATTTGGAAGATTCGATTGGAAGCGTTACGTGGAGAGTTTCTCGGAATCGGCGATTGATTCCACCTGCTCGATGCTTCGCCGTGGTTACCGAATTCCGATGGCGAAATTTGGCTCCTCCGAGCGGCCCCGATCAGCCTTGTCCGATCCGCAACGATCCTGTGTTCTTCGCGAAAACCGAACCCGCGAGTCACCTGAGCCACGAAGAGGGCCATGCGACTGGCCTTTCTGAATATCATGCCCTCAATAAAACGTGCGTCGAATTTAACCCGTCAAGCATCCCAGGATGTTCGGCGTGTCCTGGCCGTGGGAGCCTTCATCTTCTTTGCGATTCCAACATTCGGACAGCCGATGCAGACAGCGACAGTCGACGAGGTGCTCGGTCAGTTGAAAACCGCGCTTTCGGCAGTAAGCGGGTCCGAGACACCCGAACTCAACCAAGCTTTTGCCTCGATCAACGACCTGCTGGCTCAAGGGCGCTACAAGGAGGTGGAAGAGTACCTGCTTGGAAGAACCTCCAATCCGTTTGCCCGCAACCAGGCGACGGTCGCCTTGGCCGAACAATTGCGCATCGTCGTGCATGCCGAAGTGACGGCCAGTGAACTCAAGTTGGCGGGCGTCTTGGACCCGATCATGAATGAAGCCTGCACCAAGTTGAAGGCGGGAGCTCCGGCGTCGGAATTTGACCCTTTGCTTAGGCGTCTGTCCAACCTTCAGCTTCCCGCAGGTCTGTCCAACCTTTCCGCCAGTCAGCAGATCGAGCTGGCGCGCTCGTTCCTGAACCGATGCCAAGATTATGTGATGCAGAATCAACAACCCGGAGCCGCAGACCAGGCCGACGCTATCCTCAACGATATCATTCAAATTGCCGCCCGACTCCCTGCCATACCCCGCAGCCAATTGCTCGAGATCCAAGCTGAAGCCGCCCAACGCTCCATAACCCGCAACGCGACGGCGGGCGCCCGACTCGAAAACCTGAAGAAACTGGTCGCAACGGCCTTTGACTCCGCCAAGGTCCCGGCGGATCTGGATCCGGTGCTGGCCGAACTCGCGAAGCCGAGCGGCTTGGGACCCGATCGCTACGGCAACCCGTCCGCCAATCTGAATAGCCAATTCGAATTGCTGCGCCGCTATGCCCGTCGCTGGCAGGATTATTTGAGTCAGCTTGAGGCCGGCAATGGTGCCGGTTCCCAGTCGATCCTCCGCGATCTCGCCGGCGACAACAATATCGAGACATTTTATCCGCGCTCCCGGATCCTTGCCCGGATCAACGGCCAGGCCGTGGCATCGACGTCCAGCGATCCTCTTGTGACCGCGGAGACATTGTCCTTGGATACGCTTGAGAAATTCAATCTGCAGGCCATGGCCCGGCAAACGGCTAACGGGCGCGGGGATGTTCAGCTGGACAACCTCGTGCTTGAGTCGGCGAACCTGATTGCCGCGGAGAATCAGCTGAAGATCGGCAATCCGCGCCCCGCCATCATCCAGGCGCGAGGCCAGAATGCGAACATCCGGTCTGGGCCCTATGCGCTGGCCTTTGGCCGCATGCAACAGGCGCTCCTGCTCCGGGCGCTGCCCATTTACATTGGTGCGCCGGCCGGTCTTACCGTGACCGCCCAGGAAACCGCTGAGGCCTATCTCCAGCGTGTGATCGGCTGGGCCCGCGACCGGCAGGACTGGCAATTGGTGTACCGCGCACTTGATACTGCCCAGACCCAGGCGCCGGCTCTCAGCAATTCGCCCCTGGCCTCTGACCTCAACGGCTACCGGCTTTTCTTCACCGGCATGAATCAGGAACGTGGTGAGCAATGGACTCTGGCGATACGGAGTTATTTGTCCGCGTTGAATACTGATGCGCCGAACTTGCCGGCGGAAGAGATAGGAAACCGGCTGAAAAAGTTGAAAGCAGCTCATCCTCAGGAATACGACGCCGCGGAAAAGCCGGCGGGATTGGATCCCAGGCGCGGAGTGCCGGGTGGGCTGTCCCGTGCCGGCGGCGTTTTTCAGGGAGAGGTTTCAGGCGGTGCCGTTCCTGTCGGGTTGCAGGGAGCGAATGCAGGGACAGCACCGAATCAACCCCCTCTGCCCGCGCCTCCGGGGCCCCTGCCGACAACAGCTCAACCCGCAGACCCGCGGAATTGATCCGAGCGGTCCGGTGGACCTGGCTGATGGATGCGATCGGAAGGAGGCGCCCCTCGCGAAAGCCCTTCCGGGATCACTTGCACTGGGTCTACTGGAAATTCAGGTTCACCGGGGTCTTCGGTAGCGTGCGGGCCTGGTTGTTGATCAGGTTCGTGCTGGGAACCTCCGCCGGGACCTCCTCGATCTTCGTGCCGCTGACCCACATCTGGCCGGTGCCGGCGACAAAGAAGCCGTAGGCGAGGGCGGTGGCTTCCTGCGGGACGTCCACGACGATCGAGTACTGCTGCCAGTCGGTCGTGCCCTTGATCGGGCGGTTGTCCATGTTGTCGAACTGCAGGGAGGCGCCGGTCTGCTTGCCGTCGACGCGGAACCACAGGTGGGCGCCACCGTCGTTCGCATCCTCCGTCTTCACCCAGCCGCTGTAGCGCACGCGTTTGCCGGCAAATTCGTCGGGCGCGTTCATCTGCATCATGCCGCCAAAGCCGTCGATGGACGACTCGAGGGACTTTACATAGGCGCTCGGGAGGCCGGCGTAGGTCTGGTTCTGGTCGACTCCGACGACGTACGCGCCCGGCTTGCTGCCGTTCTTCGACCAGCCGGCCGGGGCCTTGATCGTTACGCCAGGAGTCTCGACGGGCGCCTGGATCACGGGCGGTTCCTGCGTGGCGATCACGCGAGGCGGCTCCGATGGCGGCGTGGCGAGCCGGACCGATTCGCGTTTTTCCGCCTCCGCGCTGCGGCGGATCACTTCATCCACCTGGCGAGATAGGCGTTCGCGCTCCTTGCCGGCCGCGGCGAGGGAAACCTGGAGCTTATGCGTTTCGTTGATCTCGTACACAATGGCGGCGATCAATACGACGGCCACCACGGCTATCTTCGTCCGGGTCGTTATCATGGGCATCGGGGGGATTGGAACTGACGCTGGGAGCGGAAATTCACGGCGGGGGCGGCGCAGGTGCGGCAAAATCATCTTCGTTCGCCGTTCCCGAAGTAAAGGGGCTGGGAACAAGAATGAGGACAACGAACGAGAACGTTGGGGAAAAGGGGAACGCGGCATTACGACCGCGGAGGAGCCCCGCGGTGCCGTCGATATTGGGTCGAAGGAAGGCGAGGCATCCCGTGCCCGAGCCGCGACCCACTCGGGAGGATAGGTTTACCAAGCCATCAACCTGCGGCGGCGCTAGCGGCTTTTCTTCCCACGGGGGGAGACGGACAGCATCACGGAGATGAAGTTGGCGGTGAGTTGCGACGCTTGGTCGGCGCGCCAGAGGGCGTGCAGGGCAATGTGCAGGTCCGAACCCGTCTCTTTGATGGGCTTCAGTACAAGGTCTTCGCTGCGCGACAGGCTGCCGGACTCGGCGATCATCGACACGCCGAGGCCGCTCTCGAGCGTCGCGCGGAAGGCCTCCACGCCGTCGATCACCCGGAGCGGGCGGATCTTCAGTCCGCGGGCGGAAAAGAACCGGTTGATGATCTCGCCCTGCACCGAGACGGCCCCTTTCTTCGGGGTAAAGCAGAGCAATGTCTCGTGCTGCAGGTCGGCGAGGCTGATTCGGCTTTGCCGGGCCAGCCGGTGTCCGCGGCCCACGACAATCCGGATGGGCGAGCGCGCGACTTCCACGTTTTTCAATCCCGGTGGCGGGGGCGCATCGCGCGCCACCGTGAACCCGATCTGGATCGTGCCCTCCTCCAGGGCCGTGAGCTGGTCGGCGATCGGCAATTCGACCAGGGTCACTTCCACGTCGGGAAACTTGTCGCGGAACGCCTTCAGGCTCGCCGGCATGATGCCCATGAAGATCGGCGCGAAATAACCGACGGTGAGCCGGCCGCGCCGGCCCTTGGCCGCCTCCTGCGCGACCGTGACCGCCCGCTGCGCATGGGCGAGGATCAGGCGGACCTCGTCCAGGAACGCGGTTCCCGCATCAGTGAGCCGCACGCCACCCGTGTCGCGGTCAAACAGCCGCACACCCAGTTCGTACTCGAGGTCCTTGATCTGGCTGCTGAGCGCGGGCTGTGCCACCCGCAGGCGCTCGGAGGCCTTGCGGAAGTTCAGTTCCTCGGCGACCGCCGCGAAGTATCGGAGGTGTCTCAGCTCCATGCGCCGATGCTGATAGGAAAAAGCGATTAGCGTAGGAAGAACAAAGTCATTCCGGCCCTGCGCATCCGGTGATACTCTCTGCGCACACCGGGCCGCTCAACGCCCCGGACCAAACCAAAAGCATCACCCGCAACTTTCCCCCGCCATGACCACCACCACCTCCGCCGCCCCGGCCCACGCCGACTTCCCTGCGTTTTCTCCCGCCCAGCCCATTGCAGAGGTCAAGGTCCGTGGCCGCCGGCTGCCATGGGGCAGGATCCTGGGCGTAGCCGCAGGGTTGATCGTTGCCGGAACCGCCGTCGGGACGTACCTGCACCATGCCGCGGGCTTTGAAACCACGGACGACGCCTTTCTTGAGGGCCAGGTGCACCCGGTCAGTGCCAGGATCAACGGAACCGTCACCCGCGTGCTGGTGGACGACAACGCGCACGTGCAGGCGGGCGACCCGCTGGTTGAGATCGACCCGGCCGACCTGAACCTCGCGGTGCAGGGCGCGGCAGCCGACCTCGCGCAGGCCCGCGCGAACGCCACGCAGGTGGCCGCGCAGATCATCCGGGCCCGGGCGGACGTGGAAGCGGCGACCGCCCGCATCGCGCAGAACGAGGCGCAGCTCACGCGTGCGCAGATCGATTTCCACCGGATGGAGATGCTGGCGAGCGACGGGGTTGGCGCGGCCGCGAAGCGGGAACTGGATCTCGCCCGGGCGGAATTCGACGCCGCCCAGGCGAACCGGCAATCGTTGGTGGCGGCACGGGCCTCGGCCGAGGCCAGCCTCGGCGCCACCGAGGCCCAGCAGGCGGTCGCGCAGGCGCAGATTCAAAAGGCCGAGTCCACGCTTGCGACCGCCAAGCTGCAGGTCGACTACACGGTCATCCGGGCCGCGAACTCGGGCCGGGTCGCCAAGAAGAACGTGGAGGTCGGCCAGCGCCTGCAGCCCGGCCAGCCGGTGATGGCGATCGTGAGCGACGACGTGTGGGTCGTGGCCAATTTCAAGGAGAGCCAGCTTGCCCACTTGCGGCCCGGCCAGAAGGTGGCGGTGAAAGTCGACGCCGAGGACGGCCGGGAATTCCCCGGCGTGGTGGAGAGCTTTTCACCCGGCACCGGGGCGCGGTTCTCGCTCCTGCCGCCGGACAACTCGACGGGCAACTTCACCAAGGTCGTGCAGCGCGTGCCGGTGAAGATCCTGTTCGCGCCCGACTCGCTTGGCAGCGCGGCGGCGCGACTCGCCCCGGGACTGTCGGTGTTCGTGAAGGTGGGGATCAGGGAATGAATTCCACCCTATATGTTCGTAGTCCCGGCTTCAGCCGGTCCGGAATTCCGGCTGAGGCCGGGACTACGAACTGAAAATTCCTGCGACGATGAAAACAACCGCAAGCCTTCCGCACCAGCCGGCTGATAAAGCCTCGGTACGGGCCTGGATCGGCACGCTCGGCGGGATGCTCGGGGCATTCATGGCGGTGCTCGACATCCAGATCACCAATTCGTCGATCCGCGACATCTCCGGGGCGATCGGGGCGACGCTCGATGAGAGCTCGTGGATCTCGATCGCGTACCTGGTGGCCGAGATCATCGTGATTCCCCTCACCGCCTGGATCACATCGATCCTGGGATTGCGCCGCTACCTGATGATCACGACGGTGCTGTTCCTCGTGTTCTCGGTCCTCTGCGGCCAGGCTTGGAGCCTGGGCAGCATGATCGTCTTCCGCGCCGGCCAGGGCCTCTTCGGCGGCGCGCTCATCCCGCTGGGGTTCACGGCGGTGCTCCAGATGCTGCCGCGGTCGCAGCATCCCATGGGTTTCGCCCTGTTCGGACTCTCGGCGATGTTCGCGCCCTCGATCGGGCCGAGTGTCGGCGGGTGGCTGACCGACAACTGGGGCTGGCAGTGGAATTTCTACCTGAACCTGCTGATGGGGCCCCTGCTGCTCGGGGCCATCTGGTACGGCTTCCGCCCGGAACCGCCGCGCTGGGAAAAACTCCGCGAGGTCGACGGCTGGGGCATCCTGTTCATGTCGCTTGGGCTCGGCGCCCTGACAACCTTCCTTGAGGATGGCACACGGAACGACTGGTTTGGCTCGTCGTATATCGTGTGGCTGGCCCTGGTCGCGGCGGTGTCGCTCCCGGTTTTCATCGGATGGCAGCTGGTGGCAAAGAAACCGGTGACGGACCTGCGCCTGTTTGCCGACCGCAACTTCAGCCTTGGTTCGCTCATCAACGTGGTGCTGGGCGGAGCGATGTTTGGCTCGATCTATCTCCTGCCGCTGTATCTCGGCAGCATCCAAGGCTATGGCGCGTCCGACATTGGCGCCACGCTCATCTGGGGCGGCATCCCGCAGCTGTTCATCATGCCGCTGCTCCCGTTCTTTATGAAGCGCTTTGACGCCCGCTGGCTGATCGTTTTCGGCCTGCTGATGTTCGGTGCGAGCTGTCTGCTCAACACAGGGATGTCGGCCGACTTCGCCCACGACCAGCTGCGCTGGTCGCTGCTCGTGCGGGCGCTAGGCCAGCCCTTCATTCTTGTCCCGGTCTCGGCCGTGGCCACCGGTGGGCTGCCCGCGACCCGGGCCGGCAGCGCCTCGGGGCTGTTCAACATGATGCGCAACCTCGGCGGGTCCATTGGCATCGCGCTGCTGTCGGCGCTCCTGGCCGTCCGCGAGCGGTTCCACTCCAACCGGCTTGGCGAGGCGGTCAGCGCCTACAACCCGCTTGCGCAGGAGCGCATCGACGCGCTCACCGCCAAGTTCATGGCGGCGGGCAGCGATGCGTACACGGCCGGACACCAGGCGGTGGTGGCACTCGACGGGATGGTCCGGCGCGAGGCGAACCTGATGGCCTTCAACGACTGCTTCCATGTGCTCGGGCTGGTGCTGTTCGGGGCAACGTTGGCCGCCGTGCTGTGCCGCCCGGTGAAAGGCGGGGCCTCGGGGGCGGCGCACTGATCGCACGAATCCTCACCGGGCGTCCGCGAGGGACGCCCCCACATTCCAATCCATGATCATTACTACACTCATTCTTGCGGCGCTGGTGCTGCTGACCGCCTGGGACAGCGCGGAAGTGCAAGTTGCGCCGGTGCGCGAGCGCATACCGGAGGCGCAGAATTCCGACGGGTCGCGCGGCTAGGCGATAAAAGTGGTAGGGCGAGGTGTCTCTGCTGAGCCGCGGCTCACCTGAGCATTCGTCCTACCGTTCGCGCCGTTCGGGCTGGGTTCGTACGGCAGGTTGCTGGGTTGAAGTGGCCTTGGGTTTTTACATCAATCGACCGATTGGAGCAAATTTCCGCCCCGGCCAAAGTTTTGGTTGCCTTCACCCGGGCCGGCCGTATGACCTGACCCTCTTTTCCATTACGCCTGCCTCCAATTCCGGGGTGACAGGGGGAACGAAACCATGAAACAACAGCTTAAACTCAACGTCACGCCCCGCGCCCAGACCGGCCGCAGTTCTTCGCGCCGGATGCGCAAGGCCAACCAGGTTCCCGCGATCCTTTACGGGAAGCACACGCCGCCGGAGACCCTGGCCATCGATGGCCCCGAGTTCACCCGCCTGATCAAGACGATCGCCGGCTCCGCCGCCCTCGTCGAGCTCGAGCGCAAGGACAAACCCGAGAAGGCGCTTTCCTTCCTCCAGGAGGTCCAGCGCGACCCGATCACGGACAAGTACCTCCATGTCGATTTCCGTGAGGTCAAGGCCGACGAGAAGTTCGAGATCCGCGTCAAGCTCCACCTCGCCGGTGAGTCCTTCGGCGTGAAGAACCAGAGCGGCGTGCTCGAGACGCCCACCTACACCCTCCGCATCCGCTGCCTGCCGAAGGACCTCCCGCCGTTCATCGAGGTGGATGTCACGACCCTCAAGGTCGGCGAGACGATCCACGTCGGTGAGATCAAGGCGATCCCCGGGGTCGAATTCATGGACGACAAGAGCCAGCCGGTCGTCTCGTGCGTCGAGCCGGTCGCCGAAATCGTGCAGGAAGTCGTGGCTGCCGCGCCCGCCGAGGGTGCTGCCGCGACCCCCGCGGTCGGAGCCGACGGCAAGCCCGTTGCGCCAGCCGCCGGTGCCGCTGCCGGTGCCGCCCCCGCGGGCGATGCCAAGGCCGGTGCTCCCGCCGCCGGCGACAAGAAGGCCGCCGCCCCGGCCGCTGCCGGTGCCAAGCCCGCCGCTGGTGCCAAGCCGGCCGCTCCCGCCAAGAAGTAAGCCTTTTCCGCTTCCGGCCCGCCGCTTGACCGCGGCGGGTTGGGACGATTGTTCTTTGAGTCATGTCCATCTCGCTCGTTGCCGGCCTCGGCAACCCGGGCCGCGATTACGCCGGCACCCGCCACAATCTCGGCTGGGTGGTGGTCGACGCGCTGGCCCGCCGCCTGGGCCTCGCATGGCAGGCAGTGCCGCGGTTTTACGCGGAAGTCGCCCGCTGGGACCTCGCCCCCGGGCGGACCCGCTGGCTGGTGAAGCCGCTCACGTTCATGAACGACAGCGGCACCGCCCTGCGCAGCCTCGCGAGCTTCCACAAGGTGCCAACGACCGGCATCGTGGCGGTTTACGACGATCTCACGATTGAACTGGGCCGTGTGAAGGTCTCCGTGACCGGGAGTGCCGGCGGCCACAATGGCGTTGCCAGCCTGCTTGAGCATCTCGGTGACGGCTTTGTCCGCTACCGCCTCGGTATCGGCCCGAAGGAACCCGCGCAGATGGACCTCAAGGATTTCGTCCTCGGAAAATTCACTCCCACCCAGCTCACTCTCATCAACCAGAACCTCGACCACTATCTCAACGGCCTGTCACTCCTGCTGGAAAGCGGTGTTGCCCAGGCCATGAACTCCCTCAATCGTAGAGACCAAAATGAACCCGACCAAACGTAACTACCGCGCGACCTTCATCCTCGATAACCGCGGCAAGGAGGACAGCATCGACCAGATCATCGAGGGCGTGAAGAAGGACATCGCCGCCGTGCAGGGCGAGGTCACCGCCGTGGAGAACATCGGCAAGAAGGACTTTGTCCGCGTGACCGACCGGAAGTTTTCCGGCGCGGCCTACGTCCACGTGAATTTCTCCGCGCCGGCCGACGGTCCGTCGCAGCTCAAGGAACGCCTCCGCCTCAACAGCAGCGTCTACCGCACGTTCGTCCAGTCGGCCTGAGCGCTGCCGGACCGCTGCCTCGTCCCCATGGCCTATCTCAACAAAGTCTTCCTGATCGGCAACCTGACGCGCGACCCGGAACTCCGGGTGACGCCGAAGGGCACGGCTATCTGCCAGTTCGGCATCGCGGTGAACCGCCAGTTCAAGGATGAGTCGGGCGCGACGCGCGATGAGACGACGTTTGTGGACATCGAGGCCTGGGGC
>Ga0265319_1002142_pt1 | contig 11043 bp, 7 predicted proteins | sample 4824metaG_FD_192443 | JGI IMG/M metagenome (GOLD analysis project Ga0265319, IMG submission 192443) | Rhizosphere microbial communities from Carex aquatilis grown in University of Washington, Seatle, WA, United States - 4-8-24 metaG | ecosystem: Host-associated > Plants > Roots > Rhizosphere >...
GCTTCTGTCCCAAAATCGGCGGCGCGAGACGCACCGCCGTGCGACCGGGACGGTCGCGCTCCCCGAGACCGTTCAGTCTTTGTTTTCAGAATAATGGCCATTTGTCCCTAAATCGCCAGGGCCTAGGGCATCCATGAGTGTTACGCTGCGTAACTAGCTGGTAGCGCTCTAAGGCCGCGCGGCCAGGAAATGGCTTTACATTTTTGCCGAAGGATGAAATGCAAAATTTTCCGCCCGCGTTTTGATTCCGATTACGTTCACGGCTTGTGCTTTTTGGGTTGTTTGGGACGCGGCAGCTTTTGAATCTGTCTTGCCGTTTGTTCGAAGTCGGCGTCAATGGGGCGCGGTTGGGCATCCGTAATTGCGCGATAACGATCGTATTCCAACTCGGCCTTTGCCCGAGCGGTTTCGGCGGAAATTTTCCCGGCGTGGTCCAGGAGCTGGCGGTCGGAGATTTTCATGAACTCATCCAGTTTTTCAATCCACTTGCGCATTGTCATGGGTCGGCGGTCCAAGGCCTGGAGTTCCGCAAACTCAAGGTAGATGGTCACAATTCGGTTCAGCGTTTGCAGTTCCTCCTCGTTGAGGTAGTTTTTGGCGACCGAAACATCTTCGCGGCGGATGATCTGGCCGGGGCGCGTGGACTTCAGGCCCATAAGCGGCTGGGCGGCATCGGCGCGCTGGTGGATAACCTCCGCCGCCGTGTGGCCGTGGGTGGCCCAGTGCATTTTGTTTTGCACCGTGGCGAAAAACTGCTGCGACATCTCCGCATTGGGCGTGTAATCCACACTCGTTGCGTAAATATCGAGCACCTTCTGGTAGAAGCGCCGCTCCGAGGAGCGGATGTCCCGGATGCGTTCGAGCAATTCGTCAAAATAATCCTTCCGCCCCTTGCCCGGTGGATTTTTCAATCGCTCGTCATCCATCGTGAAGCCCTTCACCAGGTATTCGCTCAAGCGCGCCGTGGCCCATTGACGGAACTGCACGCCGCGATGACTACGCACCCGGTAGCCGACGGCCAGAATCGCGGGCAGACTGTAGTGTTCGATTTGGCGGGTAATCTGTCGCGTTCCCTCGGATCGAACTATTCGGAATTTCCGAATAGTTGCCTCCGCCGCCAGCTCGCCCTCGGCATAGATGCCCTTCAGGTGTTCGTTGACCGTCGGCACGGTCACTTGGAACAACTCGGCAATGAGCGCCTGGGTCAGCCAAAGGGTCTCCTTCTCGAACCGGCATTCGATGCGCGTGCGCCCGTCCTCGGCTTGGTAAAGGATGATCGAGGATTGGGGCTGGGCTTCGTCGTTCATGACCAAGCACACCATTTGCGCCATAAAGGACAAGAGTCAAAACGAAACCCGTGGACAACGGCAGCCTGGGGCGTGAGCAGATTGATCGGCCGGGGAGGAAATTGACAAAAATCTAATCGGGCCAGAGGCAATAAACAGCTTGCGCGGGGCGGGGAGAATCTGGATAATGACCGCTTGTCTCCGTGCCTTTGGCGCGGAACAGGCCGGGATAGCTCAGTTGGTAGAGCGGCGCATTCGTAATGCGTAGGTCGTCGGTTCAAGTCCGATTCCCGGCTCCATTTTTTTGGGAAGGGCAAAGCCCAAAGGGGCAAAGGGACAGAGGGACAAAGGCACCGAGGGTGGCGAGCGAGAGGGCCGCTGAACACCCGGAAATCTTATCTACCCCGTTTTTCTTTTCTTGGTGCCTTAGTCCCTCTGTTCCTCAGTGTCTCAGTGCCTTAGTCACTCAGTTCCTCTGCTCCTTTGCTCCTCCCCTCCTTCGTAGTTGCCCGGGCCGCCAAACTCTGTTCCACTGCGGGCGATGACTGCCGAAGCTCCGCCGCCCGCGTCCGCCGCGGCCTTGCGCCGCCTGCTGGACGACCCGACGCCGCAGGTGCGCGAGGCGTTGCTGGCCGAGTTGGTGCGCCAGGGCGAGGCGGGCCTCGACTTTTTGCGCGCGACGGCGGATGGGCCGGACGCCGCGCTGACCGCCCATGCGCGCCGCTTTTTGCGCGAATTGGGCGGCGAGGACACGGTGCAGATGTTTTTAGAAATGATCCGCTCGTTCACCTACGAGATGGAGACGGGCCTGCTGATGATCGAGCGCACGGTGTTCCCGGCCCTCGCCGCCGCTGACCCGCACGGTTTTCTCGACGGCGTGGCGGCGCGCTGCCGGCAACTGTTGCTCACGCCCTCGACGGCGCGCGAAAAATGCCTCGTGCTCAACCGCGTGCTGTTCCATGAATACGGCTTTCGCGGCGAGGCGGAGAATTACCACGACCCGCGCAACAGCTTTCTCAGCCAGGTGATCCACCGACGGCGCGGCATCCCGCTGACACTCTCGGCGGTGTATATCCTCGTCGCGCTGCGCTGCGGGATTGAACTGGAGCCCATCAGCCTACCGGGCCGATTCATGGTGGCGTGTTTCACCGGCCCGGAGCCGTTTTACATCGACGCCTACGAGCGCGGCGCGTTTCGCAGCATCGAGGAATTGCGCGCGTATTTCCGCGAGATTGAGCAGCCCTTCGAGCCGGGTGCGCTGCTGCCCGCGCCGGTGGGCGAGGTGCTGGCGCGCTGCTGCCGCAATCTGGTCAACCAATACACGGCGGCGCGCGATCATGCGAAGGCCAAACTGTTCGCGGAATTTGTCCATGAGTTCGACCTCGCCTACCGCCGTCATGCCGAACCCCGCTGACACGCTGACGCTGGCGGATTTGCAAAACTGGAACCGCCGGGACGAGGCGGGGAATTTTCTGCCCTCGCTGGCGGTGCTGGGGCATCCGGTGGCGCACTCCGTCAGCCCGCCGATGCACAATGCGGCGCTCGCGGAGCTGGCAAAAAAACACCCGGCGTTGCGGGATTGGCAGTATTTCAAATTCGAGATCAAGCCGCGGGAGCTGGAGAATGCGCTCGGGATTTTTCTCAAAAATAATTTCAAAGGCCTGAATTTGACGGTGCCGCATAAAATTGTCGCGTTGGATTTTGTCGAAACGGCGAGCGAGGAGGCGCAGGCGGTGGGCGCGGTGAATACTTTGGCGGCCCAAGCGGCGAACGGATGGGATGGGTTTGTCACCGATCCATATGGATTAAAAATGGTTTTGGCGAATGAGCTGGAGGTGAATTTGGCGGGAAAAACCGCCGTGGTGCTCGGCGCGGGCGGCGCGGCGCGCAGTGCCGTGGTGCACGGACTGGAGGCCCGCGCGGCGGCGATTTGGGTCGGCAACCGCACGAAGGATACGTTGACCGGATTGCTGGAGCGTTTGCAGCCCTTTGACCCCGGTCGGAAGGTGCGCGGGTTTGACGCCCTTAATCCGCCGGTCCGCGATTGGCCGAAGGATGTGGTGGTCATCAACGCCACCACGGTCGGGATGAAACGCCATGATCCCCTGCCCTTTGACGTCAAACAGCTTGGCCATGACGCCCGGGTATTCGACATGGTTTACAATCGCGAGGGGCCGACCAAATTTGTGGCGGCGGCCCGGGCCCACGGATTGCGCGCGACGGACGGCCTAGGGATGCTCGTCTGGCAGGGCGCGAAGTCATTGAGCATTTGGATTCAGGCGCTGGAAGGGATAGAGATTAAGCCCGAGGCCATTGCCCAAACGATGATGGCGGCGGCCTGCGCCGCGCTCGGGTTGCCGCCCCGCCATGCGTGACCTTTTTCATTTCATCCAGGCGACGCACCCGTGGCTGTTCCGGGTGATGGCGTTCTACATGGGCGCGTGCGTGGGGAGTTTTCTGAACGTGTGCATCCTGCGCATTCCGGCGGGCCGGTCGATTGTCACGCCACGGTCGCACTGCGCGTGCGGGCAGTTGATTGCCTGGTATGACAATATTCCGATTTTGAGCTGGTTTATTTTGCGCGGGCGGGCGCGGTGCTGCGGGCGGAAATTCAGCATCCGCTATTCCTTGATCGAGGCGGCGACGGCGGGCGTGTTTTTGTGGCTGTGGCTGGCGCTGCCGCCGGTTGTGGCGGTGGCGGGCATGGTGTTTTTCTCGCTGCTGCTGCTCGGCGCGATGGTGGACCTCGACTGCCTGCAGTTGCCGGACGTCACCACGATTGGCGGGCTGCTTGCGGGGCTGGCCTTGTCGCTGCTGTGGCCGCAAATTCACGGCCAGGCGGGCGGGAGCTGGACGTGGGCGGCGGCGCGAGCGAGCGGGATGATGGCGGTCACGGGCGCGGTGGCGGGCGCGGGAATTATTTACTGGATTGGCGAACTGGGCAGTTTTTTCCTGCGGAAACCGGCGATGGGCTATGGCGACATGCTGCTGATGGGCTGCATCGGCGCGTTTGGCGGGTGGCACGGCACCCTGGCCTCGATTGTCGGCGGCACCGTGGTGGGACTGTTCGCGATTATTTTGGTCGCGGGATTTAGCGCATTGCGCGGCGGAAAAAAATCGGCGGAAGCAGTCGCACCAGCGGAAGTGTCGGCGGTAGTCGATGAACCGGAGGACAATCCACTGGGCCGGCGCTATTTTGCCTTGGATTATATTCCCATGCTGGCTGCGCTGCTCGCGGGGCTGGGCTGGATGTGGCATGCGCGGGGCGCGGCGCTAATTTGGCCCGGGGCGATTTTTTTGGGAATTATTTTGGTGCTGGCCGTTCTGCATCGCAGGCGATTTTCGCTACACGAACCGTGGCTGGTACTCGCGCTCTTCGCGGGCGTGATGGCTTCGGGCATTTACCCACAAATTCACGGCATCGCTCCGGCGGAGGTCTGGTTTGTGGATGTGATTCGCGGCGGGGCGGGCGCGGCCATGGCTGCGGTGATTGGTGCGGGCGCGGCGCTGTGGGTGATGGAATTCGCGAATTTGATCCGGATATATTTTTTCCCCCAGGCGCCCGCCGGCCCGGCGCTGGATGACTACAACCAGATAGGGGGCGAGGGCTATCTGCTGCTATTCGGCACCGTGGGCGTGTTTTGCGGGTGGCGCACGGCGGTCGTGGCCGTGTCGGTCTTCACCGTGGCGGGCGCGATTAAATTCCTGGTGAGTTTGTTTAGCCGGAAAGGTCTGCAAGCGAACGCCTCGCCAACGACGGAGGGAGCCACCCAAGCCGATGCGGCGGCGCTGGCGGATCCTTCGACCTGGACCCTCGGCCAGGAAATTCCCTTCGGTCCGTCGCTGGCCATCGGCGGATTTTTATATTACGCATGGCCGTGGCTGCACCTGAGCGTGGACCGGTATCTTGACTTGGCGCGCTAGTTTTCTCTTTGAACGGAAGCTCAAATCGCGTGGATGGCGCGCTGGTCGACGGCAAGGGCGGCTTCCTTGATGGCTTCGGCAAGAGTCGGGTGCGCGGTAACGGTGCGGGCGACATCTTCCGCGCTGCCGCCGTATTCAAGGTGCGGGGTAATGGCGGCAATCATCTCCGAGGCATTGTGCGCGATGATTTGCGCGCCGAGTAGGCGGTCGGTCTTCGGGTCGGCAATGATTTTCACAAAGCCCTCAATCGCGGCGGCGGAGAGGGCGCGGCCGTTGGCGGCGAGGTTGAACTTGCCGGTTTTCACGGTGATGCCCTTGGCCTTGGCCTCAGTTTCGCCAAGGCCGACGGAGGCGATTTCCGGCTCGGTGTAAACAATGCCCGGAATGGTGTTGTAATTCACGTGCCCCGCCTTGCCGGCGAGAATTTCCGCGCACGCGACGCCCTCCTCCTCGGCTTTGTGCGCGAGCATCGGGCCGGGAATCACGTCGCCAATGGCGTAAACATGCGGGAGGTTGGAGCGGAAATGTGCATCCACCGTGATGCGGCCCTGCTTGTCGAGGACGAGACCGGCTTCGACCGCGCCGAGGCCCGCGGTGTTCGGCTTGCGGCCAACGGCGACGAGGATTTTGTCGGCGGGAAATTCGAGGGTCTGCCCGTCGCGTTGCGCGGTGAGCGCGGCGCGTCCATTTTCCGTTTTCAGGCCGGTGACTTTCGCACCCAGCTCGAATTTCATTCCCTGTTTTTGGAAAATCCGCTGGGCGGTGCGGGAAATATCCTCGTCAAAGGTCGGCGCAATACGCGGCAACAATTCGACCACCGTGACCTCGGAGCCGAGGCGTGCCCAGACCGAGCCTAGTTCCAGCCCGATGGCACCCGCGCCGATGACGACGAGTTTCGCCGGCACTTCGGTGAAGGCAATCGCCTGGTCGCTGGAGACGACTAGCTGGCCGTCAAATTTGAGGAACGGCAGTTCAACCGGCGTCGAGCCGGTGGCAATCAGAATGTTTTGCGCCTCATGTTTCTGCGTGGAGCCGTCGGCGCGACGGACTTCGACGCCCTTGCCGCCGGGGCCGAGCTTGGCGAGGCCTTGAACGATGGTGACGCCGCGTTTGTCGAGCAACTGCTTCACTCCGCCGGTCAGTTTGCTGACGACATCGAGCTTGCGCTGCATGAGCGCGGGAAGGTCGGAAGAAATTTTGCCCGTCTTGATACCGTGGAGGGCGGCTTGGGTGGCGAGGGTGTGAAAAAGTTCCGTCGAGTGCAGGAGCGCCTTGCTCGGGATGCAGCCGACGTTGAGGCAGGTGCCGCCGAGATACGGGTCTTTTTCGACCAGCGCGGTGCGCAGGCCGAGTTGGGCGGCGCGAATGGCGGCGACGTAGCCGCCCGGGCCCGCGCCGATCACGACGAGGTCGTAGGGAGAATCAGGCATGTTAAAGCGCAAACAGGAGACGCGCGGGGTCTTCGATGGCTTGCTTGAGGTGGACGAGGAAAGTCACGGCCTCTTTGCCGTCGACGACACGGTGGTCATAACTCAGGGCGAGATACATCATCGGGCGGGCGACAATCTGGCCGTTCACCACCATGGCGCGTTGCTGGATGTTGTGCAGGCCAAGGATGCCGCTTTGCGGCGGATTCAAAATGGGCGTCGAAAGCATTGAGCCGTAAATGCCGCCGTTGGAAATGGTGAATACGCCGCCTTGCAGGTCCTCAATTTTGATTTTTCCATCGCGGGCGCGCTTCGAGAGATCGCCAATGGCTTTTTCCACTTCGGCGAAGGACAAGCGGTCGCAATCGCGCACGACGGGCACCATCAGGCCGCGGTCGGTGCCGACGGCGACGCCGATGTCGAAGTAATGATTTTGCACCAGTTCATCACCCTCGATTTGCGCGTTGAGCGCGGGCACGGCTTGCAAGGCGTGCACGGCGGCCTTCACAAAAAACGACATGAAGCCGAGCTTGACGCCGTGGCGGGCGGTGAAGTCCTCTTGGAATTTCTTGCGCAAGTCCATGACCGCGCCCATGTCCACTTCGTTAAACGTGGTCAAAATCGCGGCGTTGTGCTGCGCGGAGACCAGGCGCTCGGCGATGCGTTTGCGCAAGGGGGACATTTTGCTGCGGGTCGAGCGTTCGCCCGCGGCGGGCTCGGCGGCCTTGGGCGCGGCGAGCACGACCGGCGGGGGCGGGCTGGCGAGCGAGGGCGCGCCCGGCACAGGAATCGCGGTGGCGACGGCGAGCAAATCGCCCTTGGTCACGCGCCCGCCCTTGCCGGTGCCCGCGACGGTCGCGGGATCCACTTTGGTTTCGGCCGCAACGCGACGCGCGGCGGGGGAGAGCGCGTCGAGTTTCGCGTTGGATGTCTCGGCGGGAGCGGAAACGGCGGCGGGCGACGGAGCAATTGGCGCAGGCGCGGGGGCGCTGGCGGTCGCAGTTTCGTCAATGGTGGCGACGACCTGGCCGATGGCGACCTCGGTGCCAACCGCGGCCTTGAGCGTGATGCGCCCGCTGGATTCGGCCTGGCCTTCCGACGTAATCTTGTCGGTCTCCAACTCGAAAATTGGCTGGCCGCGCGTGACGGTGTCGCCGTCCTTCACGTGCCACTTGGCCAGGATGCCGCTGGAGATGGATTCGCCGAGCGCGGGGATTTTGACGTCAATCATGGGGGTAAAAATCAGGCGTTGAAGGCGTGCTCGACGAGCGCGTCTTGTTCGACCTTGTGGATGTTGCTCGAACCACAGGCGGGGCTGGCGCTGGCTTTGCGACCGGCATAAACGGGTTTCATGCCGCAAATTTGTTCGAGAATGGGGGCCATGAACGTCCAGCCACCCATGTTGCGCGGCTCCTCCTGGCACCAAACGATCTTCTCATAGCCGGCGTAATTCTTGAGGATGCGCTGGAGCAGCTCGGTATTGAGCGGGTAGAACTGCTCGACCCGCAGAATCGCGGTGTTGCGGATGTTGTTGTCGTTGCGGCAGGCGTGCAGGTCGTAAAACACCTTGCCCGAGCAGAAGATGAGGCGCTTGGGATTTTTGGGTTGGACGGGGTCGTCGAGAATTTCCTGAAAGCGCCCCTCGGTGAAGTCGGTGAGCTTGGAGACGCAATCCTTGCGGCGGAGCAAACTTTTCGGCGACATGATGACGAGCGGTTTGCGGAAGTCGCGCTTCATCTGCCGGCGCAGGGCGTGGAACAACTGCGCGGGCGTGGTGAGGTTGCAGACCTGGATGTTGTTTTCCGCGCACGATTGGAGAAAGCGCTCGACGCGCCCGCTGGAGTGCTCCGGCCCCTGGCCTTCGTAACCGTGCGGCAGGAGCAGCACAATGCCGCTGGTGCGCTGCCACTTCGACTCGGAGCTGGTGATGAATTGGTCGATGATGACCTGGGCGCCGTTGGCGAAATCGCCAAACTGGGCTTCCCAGAGGCAGAGCATTTCCGGGTAATCGAGCGAATAGCCGTAATCGAAACCCAGGACGGCAAATTCGGAGAGGCTCGAATTATGCACGCAGAAGCGCGGCTGCGTCGGCGAAATATTCGCCAGCGGCACGTAGGGCGCCCGGTTGGTGGTGTCGTAAAGCACTGAGTGACGGTGGCTGAAGGTGCCGCGCTCGACATCCTGGCCGGAAAGGCGCACGGGGGTGCCTTCGGCGAGCAAGGTGCCAAAGGCCAGCGCTTCGCCCATCGCCCAGTCCAGCCCCTCACCTTTTTGGAAAGATTCCCATTTGATTTCCAATTGGCGGCGAATTTTCGGGTTGATATTGAAACCCTCGGGCACAGTGGTGAGCGTGCGCGCGACTGGCTCGAGATTGTCGCGGGCCACGGCGGTGGGCCGGGACTCGAAGGAATAATGCGGGCGGAAGGGCGTGGACATCGCGGACTTTTTCACCGGGTTCGCCGCTTTTTGCGCGGCTTCATCGGCCCGCACACGCGTGAGAATCTCGTCGAGGCTTTGCTGGAACTGATCCTGCAATTTTTTGGCCTCGGCCTCGGTCAGGTCGCCATCGGCGATGAGCCGGCGCGCGAGCGTCTGCGAAATGTGCGGGTGCTGCGCGATGACGCTATAGAGCGTGGGCTGGGTGAAGCCCGGCTCGTCGGTTTCGTTGTGGCCATGGCGGCGGTAGCAATACATGTCGATCACCACGTCGTCACCAAAGGTCTGGCGGTAATCCAGCGCGAGTTGCGTGACCATGACCATCGCCAGCGGGTCGTCACCGTTGACATGGAAAATCGGCACTTCGATCATCTTCGCGATGTCGGTGCAGTAGAGGCTGGAGCGCGCGTCCTTCGGCTCCGTCGTAAAACCGATTTGGTTGTTGATGACAAAATGGAGCGTGCCGCCGGTGCGGTAGCCGGCCAGGCGCGAGAGATTGAAGACTTCGGCCACGACGCCCTGGGCGATGAACGCGGCGTCGCCGTGGATGAGCACGGGCACAACCTTCTTGCGCTCTTCCATGTCGCCGCGGCGGCGCAGGCGCGCGCGGGCCTTGCCCTGCACGACGGAGTCCACCGCCTCGAGGTGGCTGGGGTTGGCGGCCAAACCGAGGTGGACAACTTTGCCGCCGGAGGTGGTGCAATCCGCCTCGTAACCCAGATGGTATTTCACGTCGCCGTCGCCGTGCGTCGTGTCGGGGACAAAATTTTCCGAAAATTCGCGGAAGAGATATTCGTAGGATTTGCCGACGATATTGACGAGGACGTTGAGCCGACCGCGGTGGGCCATGCCCATGACGAGTTCCTCCACGCCCGACTGGGGACAACGTTCCGTCAGCGCGTCGAGCGCGGCAATGATGGTTTCGCCACCTTCGAGGGAAAAACGCTTTTGGCCGACGTAGCGCGTGTGCAGGAAACTCTCGAAAACTTCGGCCTCGGAAATTTTCCGCAGGGCGCGCAGTTTTTCCGCGCGGGGAAGTGCCGGCTTCATGCTGGTCGGCTCGATGCGCGATTGGAGCCAGCGTCGGCGCTTGGTGTCCTGGATGTGCAGGTATTCAATGCCGACGCGGCCGCAATAAGTTTCATGCAGGCGGCGCAGCAATTCGCGCACGGTCATCGTTTCGCCCGAAAGATAATTGCCGGTGAAGCAGGTGCGGTCGAGATCGGCGGGGGTGAAGCCCAAACGCTCCAGGGACAAACGGGGATTCTGCGGCGGCTGGAGTTGCAGCGGATTGAGATGCGCCTGGGTGTGCCCGATGCCGCGAAAGGCGTAAATGGCGCCGACCGCGCGGGCTTGCAGAATCGGGTCCGTCGGCCCGCTCGTTCCCGGGGCGACTCCGCCGGGCATCGTGGCGGTAGCGGTGGACGATGGCGCGGCTTCGGTGCGAGACTGGCCCAATTCAAAGCCCTCAAAGAAAGCGCGCCAATCCGGCTCCAAGCTTTCCGGCTGGCGAAGCCAGCTTTCGTAGTATTGGTCAATCAAATCGGCATTCCACCGATTGGCGAAGGAAAGGTTCTTCATGGAATAACAAGGTTGGGGTAGGTAAGGGGTAGGTAAAATCAGTATCTGAATCTATTCAGATGACATCAGCAAGCAAGAGCCAACAGACTCAAAACGCGAGATTAACAGACTTACCTGTCTGTCTATTATTTTAATCAATTTTTATGTTGTTTATTTTTAACAAGTTATGAAATATGAATCAGATTGAGCCATAGAATTGATGACAGAAATGTTGCAATAGCTCGTGTGGATGGTATAGGTGGAGATGTGACTCAAAACAGTGAACCGATTTGGCTGGAATCCATGCGTGTACGCTTGGCGGAGGTATTGGCGCCCCAGCATGGTAAAGAGGGATTGGCTAAAATGATGGCTTCGCTGGCCGAATTGGATGCGCTGCTGGCAAAGCATCG
>Ga0265319_1002143_pt1 | contig 11041 bp, 8 predicted proteins | sample 4824metaG_FD_192443 | JGI IMG/M metagenome (GOLD analysis project Ga0265319, IMG submission 192443) | Rhizosphere microbial communities from Carex aquatilis grown in University of Washington, Seatle, WA, United States - 4-8-24 metaG | ecosystem: Host-associated > Plants > Roots > Rhizosphere >...
GATAGGGAAAGATCCATCGGGGAGCGCTTGCCCTGCATCTGCCGCCGCTCCGCGCTCACTCTCAGAGAATTCACGCTTCTCCGTCGCTGATTTTCCGCCAAAATTGCCGTTTGGATTTGTTTGAAATGCGTCGTCAGCATTTGGATCCTTGACTCTAGGGACTTTGTCTGATCCCTCTGAATCATCGGCCTTCGTAGCATCATGAGGGTACTCTTCCCCCGCAGTGTTCACAGCCTGCTGATTGCGCGGTTGGTTAACGTCACTGTCCTGTATTGCAGTACCGCTTGTAACCTTAGTAGGCTTCTTGGTACCTTCTAAGTTATAACCTTGGATGCCACTCGTAGCGGAGGCTGGAGGTGCCCAATCCTTGAAAAGTACTTGAACGTCGCTGCCATCCCGCTTGTGAACAGTAAAAAACTTTGCAGAAGGAACACAGGGGCGGTCAACAACTGAGATTTCGGAGGGTACGGCGGTGTAGCGACTTATCATCTTGCCGCCCATCACATCTGCCCACTTACGTGCGTACCGCCCTCCAATAGAGAACCCTGTGTGGACACCCTCTAAGCACTTTTTCCACTCGTTGTCATCAACGATCTTTGCGGTGATGTCGATTGCCTTTTCAACATCATCAAAATGAATGTCTGTTAATTTGCCCGCTGCAACATTCCCGTGCATGGAGCGGACGTTGCCTAAACTCTTACCGCCACTGTCGGCGAATACTTCAGCAGACCACCGCTGAAATTCAGGCTTACTAGAGGCGTAGTCAAACACCTCGTTGTCACGATCAATAATTTCCTGCGTCGCGCGGCCTGTGACCGTGCGAGTCTCCTCATCTACTTTCGTAATGCGAGCAAAAATTGGCGACACACGTAACCTACTACAAAACCCCTACTAGAAACTAGTAGGCTTTCAACTAGATACAGGCAGTATTATAGTTGATTTGAAAGTAGTCGGCGCAAGATGTAGTAATGGAAACGTGAACAAGCGCCAGATGTAGCGGTTACTAGCCAGCCGCGGGTTTACTTGTATCCCCGTCCTGTAGCCATTGTAAGAAGGCCTTCCAAGGTAACCGAGTAACGGTACCTACTTTCCAGCCCTTTTGATAGCTCTTCAAGTAGGCTTTTACAGCTTCTTGATGGCTGTTCCAGCCTACCATTACTTTGTGCTCGTCAAAATCCCCTGTATCTTGCTTAATTTGATCAATTACAAAAACAGGTCCCTTATAGTTCTCATCAGTACCGGGCTTTACAAACACGTCTACTTCGTCCCCATCCGCACCTTCGTGGCGCTTTACATACCCGTAATGCGCAGCCAACTTAGGCCATTGCGGACATCTACGAGATCCGAAAGGATTCTCAATGGCAATATCTAACCCACCTACGTTAATGTGGCCTTTCTTATAGTTGCCTGCTGACATTTGTGCGTCAGTAGGCGGGGGTAAGGAATTACGCGGCGAAGCGGCTGCTTCATGGGCGGCGGCGTCAATGGAGCTTTTGGCTACCTTGCCCGCGTCTCCACCGTCCCAATCCTCGCCATCCTCACTCTGAAGATCATCGTCAGCCCCGTAATCCTCATTTAGATCTGAGGTCCAATCGCACCAACAATTTTTTGCTACAATGCCGGAAGTACTGTACAACCCGCTAGATGTCGACGCGTCGTAACACCAACCAGAATAGGTTACTTTGTGAACTCCGATGATACGCAAGCCCGTAAACGGCGAGAAAAGTCCGAAAGAACGCGGCTGTACTGGGCCAACATTACGCCTGAAGCCCGCGCTGCTCGTAAAGCTAGAAATTCTGCGCGCATGAAAACCGCTTGGAGCCGATTCACGCCAGAGGAGAGGGCTCAAAGAGTTCAGGCTGCTCACGAAACGCTTCGCAACACCTCGGGTTTGATCGGCAACGCTACGAAAAACCGCTGGCAAACATTTAGTGAAGAAAGACGTAGTGAAATTATGTCCGCCGCTTGGACTGCTAGACGTGGAAGAAAAGATTCTATTGAGTCGCACCTGGCGCGCGCGGCTACGCGATACGCGCTCGGCCTCCATATCGCGCCCCGTGAAAGCACCTTCGCCAAACTCCTTGACACCGCCGGAATCAAATACCGGCAGCAAAGCCCGTGTGGGCCTTACAACATCGATTTCACCGTAGATGAATTCCTCGTCGCCGTGGAAATAGTGGGCGGCGCCAGCAACCGTGGTTGGTGGAGTTACCGCGATCAGCGTCTCGAATGCCTCCGAAACACTTGGAATGTGCTTGAAATTATCTCCTACAAAGGCGTTGAATTCAACCCTACGATCGTAGAGTACCTCATCACCTTCGCGCAGTTCTGCAGCGCGCACCAACCCCCTACGGGTCAGCACAGGGTGATTCGGGCCGATCTTAAATTGTATCGGGGGCGTATGCGGACTCCCGCCGATATCTAGTTCGATAGCAGGACCTTCATACCACGAACGAACCATTTGTCGAAGTTCGCCGTAAGGCACGAAAGATCCTTCAAAAACGCAGTTTGGATGCCCCGGCGGGAAGTCGTAGTCATCATCATCCACAAAGGTGTCATCAATAGCGACCCATCCCGCATCTGCTGCATCACTGCAATAGCAGTCCTCGTGAGGGTCATGGTCCGCAGATAGTAACCACTTCTTCTTCTCCGCTCCAGCCTCCTTAGCTACCGTCACGCGCCCGTACGAGTGCGCCATAGCCAATTCGGTATGAGCAATCATATCACTACGTACGTCTGAAAACGCGAAAGAGTTGGCCACCTCGTCTGAGAGCTCACTTTTACTCCAACCTTCCGTCAATGCATCACGGATCGTCGAACGAAGTTGATCGCGTGTTGTATCCTCTATCTGCGTTACAAGATCCGCGGCGTGCTCATTAACCCAATCCACCGCATCCCTATCAAGAACATCTGTCAAATCGGAAGCTTCGGTACCGGCAAAACCCATCTGAGCAATTTCAGAATACCCCGCTTCCTTAAATTGAGCCAGCATAGCAGGCGTGAGCACGCCTTGAATCAAGGCCCAGTTAGCATCGCCTATTACAGCGATAATAGAGGCTACATCGGCCGCAGAAAGCACTACACCATTAGCAGTAGTTACAGAGGTGTTGTCAGATTCAGCCTTTGCCAACTTACGCACACCGCAAGGTATGTTCGCCGCCTCAAAGACCGCCACCATGTCCGGCGGCAATCCTTTGGATTCCGGATATTCAGGATGTACCCACGCAGCAAACGCTTCAGCAAACATCTCTCTAGAGTTTGTACCCGCGTACTTGGAGATCTTACTTTCCCAGTATTCCTTAGGATGACTGTCGAAAATGATAGCGATCACCTTGCCGGCAGCACGCTCAACGCTATCCATCACCGCGTGCCCAACCTCGTGGCTCAATACTGTCTTAAACCCCCGCGCTACGTTGTGCTCTCCAACCCCTAACTTCAGTTCTGATTGAATATTCTCTACCGCCCGACCCGCTGCAATGTAAAGCGTCTGCGCCCCCTGCTCGAAATTAGCCATAGCAGAGGCATGTTCACCGCCTATCCCAATGTACTCCCCGGGCTGCAAATACAGGTACTGAACCATCGGCCCACGTAGTACGTCTTCAATTAACGAAGCAGACGCGCTCAAACTGTCGAATACATCTATGATCGCTTGAAGGACCACATTCAGTGGAACAGTGTGGTCAGTTTCATCGATGAGATGAATCTCGTAGTAGTCTTTCAGACGCGCGGTAAGACGACCTGCATCAGACAGCTCTTTGGCCAGTTTCTGCGAAACTTTAGGCTGGTGGGGGGCTATGACGGCCCACAACCGAACCGCTACCTCACTCGCTAAAGTTTGTAACGCTCTATGCAGGTCCGCCTTGACCGGATTGACTTTTCGTGAAACGGCGCGGGACAACGGTGTGATAGTACCTTTGGCTTTTCTTAAATGTTGGTGTGCGGCGAAAGGGGGGCGTGCTGCTCGCACTTCCCTCCTTTTTGGTAGCTTCCAACGCCGCGTTGGGTTTGTTTACAGACGGCTTAATCTTGCCGGTAGGTGTGATCTTCGGCTTCGAGGCTGCTTGTGCAGCATGCCGAGCAGGAGACGGCTTCTGCGGCGCATTACTTGGACTCCCTGATGAGGGCGCTCCTCCAGGGCCTGCTTTCGGTTCCGGAGGCTGTAAATTCGGCGCCGTACCGTCCGCATACATGGATACAGGAACTGGGCCTGTGGGCAGGTAGATCATAGGACCTACCCCTAAAGGATTCAACCCGTCACGAGTGCGCAATTCATCAATGCTGCGCGAACCATTCTTTAACAACGTATCATCAATCGTTGCTTGGGTAGAGGGGTCATTCTCCGCCTCTAATGCCCATACGAACTCAATACCTTCTAACTTCAGACACTTCGTAATAACGTCGTCAACCATATCTTTCAAGAACATCAGAACGGGGCCTAAACCTTCGTCCCGTGCTTCTTCTTGCGAAGTGAACGCGGTGGCCCGGTTAACTTGATTGATAAACGGCGTAGGTGAAATGCCCAAATTAAAACATATGATTCGAATGATCCACTCATCAAAGGGAGTCTTAAGTAGGGCTTCCTCACTCTTCAACTCTTTGATGTTCTTAACAGGTTCGCCAGGAACAAACCAAATCTTACGTCGTGCGCCAGTATCCCCTTGCAGCATGGCGTCGAAAGCGTCCTGAAACTGTTGAATAGTAGCTGAATTCCAAGTATCAGGAACTCCCGCTAACGCGGCGGGCACGTTGCCATCCGTAAAGAACTGCAATTGCGAGGTTTCACGCCGCAGCCCAATCTGGATGGTGATCATTATCTGTTCGACTTTGCTCAAACCGTAGACACGATTTGAAGCTGGGTTCGAAATATAATAGAACAGCTCATCCTGTGTGTAGTCAGACGTTGGTACACCATGCAGTACCTGCTGGTAGGCAGGTATCGGGGCTACAGGGCGGCGGCCACTCTCATCAATGATTAACTTGATGGTGGCGGGGTCAACCCATTCCAAACGCTGGAGTTGATTGCCCTTGAACACAGGCCACAAGGCCACCGCATCAAGAACCAACATGTCCTCAATAACGCCGCGTAGCCATGTATTCCAGGTATTGCGCCCATCCGGGTACTTAAAGAACTTCATCGCGGCGGCAGCACGTTCTGTAAGCTGATCTATGTCTTCACCCGCAACACGGGACGCGTTGGTCGGTTGAATAGTCCACTCGAATGTGGCAATCTGATCTTTACGCCGCTCAATGAGAATACGCAGAATGTCGTAATAAAGCGAGAAAGACCGCAATGTTTGAAAATCTATCCCACTATCACGCCGCGGCCGCGTCGATATGTTATACCCGGCAAGGTAATCAAAGCGGCGCCCTTCCGTCTGTTGCTGTTGCGGCATCAACGGGCGTTCGGGGGAAAACCAACCACCTGTCAAGCCGTACGTAACAACTTGTGTCAACCGCTTCATCAGCGGTGTAGGAACTAAAGCACGAGGATCAGTTGCCATATCTGGTTCCTGTTAGGGGATATCTGGGAACCCAATAATGTTGTAAAACCCACTATCATACCGCAGGGCGCCACCGGAGGCGGCGATACGAAAAGTGAGAATACGCGATTCTTGTAGATTCGCGGAGTTCCCTAACGCGTTCATTGCAGCAGGGATGTCGATTTGATTAGAAATTCCAGGAATGGGTATGGTTGTCCAATCCTGAAGAAGAACCTTGTTAGTGTCGTCCCACAGACGCCAGGCGACCACTAAAGGGGTATAGGGGTTCCCATTGATGTCTAAATAGGTGATGCTCGCGTAGTAATCACTCAACTCAGGAACTTGGTTATTCGAGGATGCCGGCAGAAACTTAATTACTGACGGTCCAGGAAATATCAACAAACTCCCTTGCTGGAAGTTTGACTGGAAAGGCCCAATTTGAAACCCACCAAACATAGTAACTACTCACTGACCGAATGCGAAGCCTACCTCAAGTGCCAACCAAGGTTTGCCCTCATATGTATAAGAAGCCCTACTGCCCAACCAGTCAACCCCAACCACAATCCCGTATTGCAGCGAATTGGAGGTGCCTATTAATCCTGTTGCAAGCGAGAAACCACCATTCGTTGACGATACTGTAGACCCTACTGGGGTAGTATTTATCAACGCCAGACCTCCCCCTATTATAGGCGTAATCGTGAATACGTTGGCAAAACTAGTTTGATACCCTATGTAGCCACCTACAGTAGATCCGAATGTGAGCGATTTGTCAGACAAATGCCATTTAAAAGGGACTGCTAGAATCCCGGTGACGATCGCTTTGCTGGTGAATTTACCACCAACAAGTTCCTTATCTTGAATTGAATACAAGTGGTCAACAGCAACAACCCTATGCCCGCACCACGCACTTGCAAGCATCGTGGTTTTGTTGCCTGAGGCTGCCTTGATCGAAGTAATACTAACGATTGAAGCAACACCGTCATCGGACACCACGTATACCTCTGTTCCTGCAGGAGCACAGGTGATGATATTGGTGTCGCTATCGGGCACAAAGCCATAGGTGACGTCGTAAAGATGAATAGTTTCTCCTTGCAGGGAAGATTTAGCTTCTACTGAGAAACTAAACAGAAGCAGGAACAGCAATGAAACAATGTAATTCATTCTGACTTCTTACGCGATACCGCGGTGCAATGCAGGTCTTGACAGGCTTCCTTGTACCAAGTCATCGCAAAATTCTGATATTCAGAATTGCGCGCTATGATTTGTTCGTGCATACCGTACCCCCAGGTACAATCGAAATCACACGCATATCCATCGGGGTTCCACTCAATGTCGTTATCAGGTGCGTTAGCCTTGCGCCACTGAGAATTCAGATAATAGTAGAACATCTCCGAAACTGGCTTATCTGCGTGCGTAAAATCCCCGTACGCACGATTACTCGCCCAGTGTGGGGTAATGATAGTGGCCTTACCGCCCGGCACTAAAACACGGTACAATTAATTCATAAAACGGGCGCGTGCCGGATCCGCAGCGTTGTGATTCAAATGTTCCAAAAAGTGTGAGCAGTGCACTTCTGTTACACTGCTGTCACGAAAGCGGTACTGCCCCCCAGAATCAAGTTCTAAGAAAGGGGGCATATCATCGGTAGGCCAATCTTTGAAACACCACCACAGCTTTGAAAGATCAGTGATCCCCTTAACCTTGTCATTAAAAGCACGGCGATCAACCCCCACAAACCCGTCTCTACAATTCATGCCGCAGCCAAGATCTAGCTTCAGTTCTACTGGAGCCTCTTGTTTCTTTTCAGCAACCTTCGCAATCATGGTGAGCTCCGATTATTCGATACTATAAAAGAAACAACTTACGCAACGCTACGTACGCGCTGCTTTGCAGTCAACCAATGGGGGTTAGCTAGAGACCACGCAATGATGTCTTCAAGACACTCAAAGATGTTTCTTTCTGGTACCCAGCCCAACGCCCGCATTTTCATGCCATTTAACGCGTACCGCAAATCATGCCCAGGACGACTTGAATGAAAATCTACCATTTCGTAGTTAAGTGGCTTTGCCTGCTCGCTCGCTATGAACTGCGCAAGCTCTAGATTATCTAGTTCACGCTCCCCCACTACATTGTACTTTTCGCCTACCGTTCCGCAAGAAAGGAGGAACAACACCGCCTTAGCTACCTCATAAGCGTCAATGTAGTACCGACTGCCCGCCTTGGTGAGCGTTTTATCCGCATGAATAGTGACCTTCTGATGGTCACGTACTTTGGCGATTGTACCTGGAACCATTTTTTCAGGGTGCTGGCGTCGCCCAATCACATTCATCGTATGCGTCACTATCACCGGTACTTTGTAGGTATTGTGATAACTAACCGCCAACTCCTCCGCTCCCGCTTTGCTTGCTGCATAGGGGTTGCCACTCCGATACCGGTCATCCTCTTTGTAGGCCGTACCCGGAGGAGCAGGACCAAACACCTCATCAGTGGAAAAATGGACAAACCGCGCGCAACCAACCTTGCGTGCGAAATCTAGCAAGTTACACGTGCCCACCACATTGTCCATGACGAACTCGAGTGGGTACTCGATAGACCTGTCAACATGAGTAGCAGCAGCAAGATGAATTATGTAATTGAACTCACCCAACTGCGCACACAATTGATCGTTAAAAGGAGCCTTCAGATCATGAAACGAAAGGCGCACTCTAGGATTTTTGGCTGCGCCTACTTCAGCTAATCGATTGAGGTTGCCTGAAATATCAAGGCGATCAATCAAAGTGATTGACCACTCCGTACGTTGTAGTATCGCTTCAACAACATGATGCCCGATAAACCCGGCACCTCCGGTGATAAGTACTTTGGTCATTAGTGACTCCTATTATAGATTCTATCGAATTACCACATCATATCAGGCGGGCCAAACTTCCCTTCAAGGTCGTAATGCCCTACTTTTACAGAACAATCAATCGCACATCGGTATCCGTACTTACGAGCATCTCCCCAAAAGTACAAGTCTTGGGTTGATACTCCGTTCTTGCGTTGCGTAACAAACCAGGGTCTGCGCAATCGCGTATCTTTAAACATGCTCAAACGAAACAGGTTAAACCCCATACCTGTCCCGCAGCATTCAATTAAACTGCCATTTGAAGAAGGCGGCTGTGGTCTGAAATTCAATTGAGGATCTTTTGGATCGCCCCAAATTTGTGCTACGCCTCCAGGTCCTTTGGTAAAGTACAAGCCTCCAATGCAAGCCAATTCTGGGTGCTCTTCCATCTGCTCTACAAGTTTAATCACGCCGTCAGAGGGGGGCGCATTATCAGCCTCAATGGTAAGAATGTACTCCCATTGTGAAAGCTCGGAGTTCGAGAGCACGTTCTCTATCGCACTTGAGTACGCATCCCCCACCTCCATACCCAAGGCTAATAAGCGGAGGACCCCGTTATTTGGAGGAAATGCCAAATTCCAATAAGCTAAAGCTACTTTCGCTGCGATCGTATCTGCAGAAGGCAGTAACACAATAATGCGCTGCTTCTTCCAAGACCCCCCTTTCATCAAACGAGCCCGGGCTCTCTTTGGGTCTTTATTGTGTTCGCCGCCGAAATCGGTGAGTACAAATTGTGGTTTCATTGTATATTACATCGGTGATAGAGAAACAATGAATATCGAGAATGTCTACTTGTATAGGACGGAACTTCCGGACTTCACCGGGTGACCATTGGAGATGACGGGGCCATTGACAACCGCGCCCGCTCCCTGCTTGAAGGCGACTGTGATGCCGCCGGAAAAATCCGCCGGGCTCATCGAGTACGTGTCAAAGACAGCCCCTGTGGTTGCCTGGATCTTGTAGGAGTCCACTGCGCTCTGCACCCCGCTAGTAACGCTGGGATTGCTTTGATCTAGGATGGCACTCCAGCCGGACGCGTCGCCTATAGTCGTGTTGTTTCCAGTTCCGAACAACGACAGCACCAGATCATTGGCGGCGGTCGTGGTGACAGAGGCCCCGGCCTGACTCGAGGCGTTGCTGTTGTTGGCAAAAGTGTTGGACGTGTCGTAACTCGGATTGGCAGCGCCGGTGATTTCGACGAAAAGAATGGCGACCGCCGCCGATGCGCTGAGGTTCGCTGTCGCGACGTGCCCGGCCCCGCCGGTGGCGTTGTCGGTGACGTAGACATACAGATTAATGCCGCCAAATATGGCGGTGCTGCTGGCCTTCAGCGTGTAGGTGTTGCACGGGCTCGTGCAGCCTGTGGTGGCGTCCGACACCGGCGTCGAGGATGCGACAGTGGTGGTGGACCACAGCAGAATTACGAACGTGCTACCGCTCGCGGACGTCGTCTTGGACGGCGTCGAGATCGTGGTCACCGGCGAGAATGCCGCGCTGACGTTAACCGCGTGCTGCCCGACAGCGATCGCCGCCCATGACGAAGCTGGAAGTGCTGCGAGCAACAACATCAGCGCTAGTTTTTTCACGGCTTTAATACCCATAGTCCAGCACTCCACATCGCTGAGTACATCAATCCATTCGAAGAATCCCAGTACATTTGAAATGGCCCGTTGATGAACGTCTGCGCGCCGCCGTTGTACTGCGTCCACGCCGACGAACTGCCGGTACTCGTCGGAGTCACATAGTAGGGATCAACGTGCCCGGTTGACCCCATCACTGCGTTGCCGGGCAGCGCGTACAAGTGCGACCCGTCGTTGCCGACATAGTAATACTGGAAGTTATCCAACCCGCTGGAATTAACCTGGGCCCAGGTGTTGCCGTTGTCAGTGCTATAGATCGGATACGGCGCCGAGCCCGTGAACACGGTCCCATTGGCCGTGTAGGTGAGCATGTTTTGACCACCGTGGATCGGCAGATAGGTCGAGACCTGCGTCCAGCTTGTGCCGCTGTTGGTCGTTTTCCAGAAGCCTGCGGTCGTCGGGTCGCCTACTAGCCACGTCTGGGAGTTGCCCTGGCCGGTAGCTGGGTCGTAGAGGAACGCGACGAGGTGGGTGTTGGAAGTCCACGCACCGACCGGCGCGTGGGCCGTCCATGTTACGCCTGCATCGGTGGTCTCAAGCACGCCTGAGCTGGAATACCCGGACCACGGTGAGTGCCCGGTCAGGATCATGTGATTCCAGTTGGACGGGTCAGTCGCCAGCTCAGTGACGTCATTGGTCGTCGTGGCGGCAATGGTAAAGAAGCCAGTCGCGCCGCTAGATTGGTACCAAGTGTTGCCGCTGTTGTTGGAAATCCAAAAGCCCAGCGCGGTACCGCGAACGCCCTGCGTAGCAACGAGGTGGGTCGAATCGGCTGGGTCAACGAGAACTTCAATCGGGCTGTCTAGGTAGGGCGTCGAATAGCCGTTTCCAGAAGAAGGAAACGTGGCCGGCGGTGTGCCGAGCAACGTCCACGACGATCCGCAGTTGGTGGACCGCCACATCCCCTGCTGATCGACCACCGCGTACAGGATGGCCTTGTTGTTCGGGTCGATCGCCATACTAATGATGCCGTAATTCGCGGAGCCGATGCCGGGCGCGGGGGGTGAGATGTTCACCCATGTCCCGGAAGTCGCCGG
>Ga0265319_1002146_pt1 | contig 11037 bp, 9 predicted proteins | sample 4824metaG_FD_192443 | JGI IMG/M metagenome (GOLD analysis project Ga0265319, IMG submission 192443) | Rhizosphere microbial communities from Carex aquatilis grown in University of Washington, Seatle, WA, United States - 4-8-24 metaG | ecosystem: Host-associated > Plants > Roots > Rhizosphere >...
CTGCCCGACGCAATAGTCGCGCTGTTCCTCGCCGCGGACGGATATCCAGAGGCTGGCCGTCGTGGGGACGCGATCACCGGAATTGATGCTGCCCGAGCGGCCGGAGCACTAGTCTTTGGCGCCGGCTTGGCGCGCGGCACGGATGGACAGCTGGTCACGGCAGGCGGACGCGTGCTGACGGTGGTCGGCCGCGGCGCGAACCTCAAGGAAGCCGCCGACGAGGCCTACGGAGCTGCCGCGCAGATTGACTATGCCGGCAAGTGGCTCCGGCGCGACATCGGCCGCCCGCTCGTTGGAGCCACGGCGTGATCCCGCGCTACACCCTGCCTGAGATGGGCGGGCTGTGGACCGACCAGGCGCGCTTCGAAAGCATGCTGCGCGTCGAGATCGCCGCTCTGCGCGCCGTGGAGCGCCACGGGCTGGTGCCCGCCGGCGTCGCGGACGAGGTCAACGCCGGCGCACGGGTCGATGTCGGGCGCATCGCCGAGCTCGAGCTGACGACCGACCACGACGTGATCGCCTTCGTCAGCCAGGTTGCCGAGACGGTTGGTCCCAACGGCCGATTCATCCACTTCGGGCTGACTTCCAGCGACGTCGTCGACACCGCGCTCGCGCTCCAGTGCCGCGCAGCCGCCGACCTGCTGCTGAGCGCGACCGACGCGCTCATCGCAACGCTCATCGCCAAGGCGCGCGAGCACTCCGAGACGGTGATGATGGGCCGCACTCACTCGGTCCACGCGGAGCCGATCACGTTCGGCCTGAAGCTGGCGTCGTGGGCGTTCGAGCTGCGACGTGATCGGGACCGCCTGGCGTCGGCGGCGCAGGATCTGGCGACTGGCAAGCTGTCCGGCGCCGTCGGGACCTACAGCCAGCTCGCGCCTGAGATCGAGGCGGACGTCATGGCTGAGCTCCACCTGGCAGTCGACCCGATCAGCACTCAGATCATCCAGCGCGACCGCCACGCCGCGTTCATGGCCGCGATCGCAGTCTGCGGCGGGTCGCTCGAGCGTTTCGCGACCGAGGTACGCAATCTCCAGCACACCGAGATCGGCGAGGTCCAGGAACCTTTTCGCGCCGGCCAGAAGGGCTCGAGCGCGATGCCCCACAAGCGCAACCCGATCACGTCGGAGCGGATCGTCGGAATGTCTCGGCTGCTGCGCGGTTACGCCGTCGCCGCGCTCGAGGACCAGGCGCTGTGGCACGAGCGCGACATCTCGCACTCGTCGGTCGAGCGCGTCGCGCTGCCCGGCGCGACCACCTTGCTGCACTACATGCTCGTCCGCTTCCGGCGCCTCGTCGACGGTCTCGTCGTGCGCCCGGAACGGATGCGCGAGAACGTCGAGCGCGGCCTTGGCCTCTTCGCCAGCAGCCGCCTGCTGACGATGCTCGTCGAGGACGGCGGGCTGTCGCGCGAGGACGCATACGGCATCGTCCAGCGCGCGGCGCTGCGCGCTGCGGACGAGCGGCGCCAACTGCGCGAGCTCGTCGAGGCAGATCCGGCCGTGACCGGTGCGCTGTCAGAGGCGCAGATCGCCGCCTGCTTCGACATCGCACGGCTCCTTACCCACGCCAGGACATTGATCGATCGCCTTGAACAGCTGGAGGATCACGCCCATGCCGCTCGCTGAACTCGTGCCCGGTTTCGTTCGATCGGGCAAGGTGCGCGACATCTTCGCGCTCGATGACGCGCGCCTGCTGCTCGTCGCCTCGGATCGCATCAGCGCCTTCGACGTGGTCCTGCCGACGGAGATCCCGGACAAGGGCCGCGTGCTGACGGGCATCTCGCGCCACTGGTTCGCGCAGACGTCGGCGGCCGGGATCATGCCCAACCACCTGCTCTCGACGGACGTGGCCACGTTGCCTGCCGACTACGGCGCGGCAGCAGCGGAGCTGCGCGGCCGGTCGATGATCTGCCGCCGCGCCGACGTGCTGCCGGTCGAGCTCATCGTGCGCGGCTATCTGGCCGGCAGTGGCTGGAAAGATTACGGCCGGACCGGCGCGGTGTGCGGCATCCCGCTCCCCGCGGGCATGCGCGAGAGTGAGCGCCTGCCCGAGCCGATCTTCACGCCGTCAACCAAGGCCGAAGTGGGTCACGACGAGAACATCTCGTTCGACCAGATGGTCGCGCTAGTTGGCGCGCAGCGGGCGGAGGAGGCGCGCACGAAGGCGCTCGAGCTTTATCGCTTCGCTGCGTCGCGCGCGGAACCCGCGGGCATCATCCTGGCCGACACCAAGTTCGAGTTCGGCATCGTCGAAGATGGCCAGATGATCCTGATCGACGAGGTGCTGACGCCCGATTCGTCGCGCTTCTGGGATGCGTCGACCTATGAGCCGGGCCGCGCCCAGGACTCGTTCGACAAGCAGTACGTGCGCGACTACCTCGAGACGCTCGACTGGGACAAGACCTACCCCGGCCCGGAGCTGCCGGCGGAAGTGGTCGGCGGCACCCGAGCGCGCTACGTCGAGGCCTTCGAGCGCATCACGGGTGGCTCGTTCGAGCGCTATCTCGCGCAGGACCTGGTCGGTTGATGGCGGGCTACCGATTCAGCATCTCGATCATGCCGCGCGAGGGCATCCTGGACCCCGCCGGCAAGGCGGTCGAGGCAGCCCTGCCTGAGCTCCACGCGGACAACGTCCACGAGGTGCGCGTCGGCCGCCGCGTTGAGTTGACCGTGGAGTCCGATTCAGCCGACTCGGCGCGCGCCACGGTGGACTCGCTCGCTGCGGACTTCCTGGCCAACCCGCTCATCGAGCGCTGGGAGATCAGCGCCCTGTGAGGGTCGCGGTCGTCGTCTTCCCGGGCAGCAATTGCGACCGCGACGCGCTGCATGCCGTGCAGCTCGCCGGCGCGGAAGGCGAGCTCGTCTGGCACGAGACGACGGACCTGCACGGCGCGGACGCAGTGATCCTGCCCGGCGGCTTTGCCCACGGCGACTACCTGCGTGCAGGCGCTATCGCCCGCTTCAGCCCGATCATGGGCGCGGTCCGCGCGCATGCCCAGCGCGGCGGCCTGCTGCTCGGCATCTGCAACGGCTTCCAGGTGCTGACCGAGGCCGGCCTGCTGCCGGGCGTGCTTCGCCGAAATGCCACGCTGCGCTTCGAGCACCGATGGGTCAGCCTCAGTGTCGAGCGGCGCGACACGCCGTTCACCTGGCGCGTGCCAGATGTAATCACGCTGCGCATGCCGATCGCGCACGGCGAGGGCAACTACTGGCTGCCCGACGACCAGCTCGACGAGCTCGAGGCGGCCGGCCGCGTCGTCTTCCGCTACACAGGTCCGGAGGGAAACCCGAACGGCTCGGCGCGCGACATCGCGGGCGTGATCGACGCGACCGGCCGCGTGTGCGGGCTGATGCCGCACCCCGAGCGTGCCAGCGAGGCACTGCTCGGATCGGACGACGGCATGCTCCTGATGCGCTCGCTCGTCGAGAGCGTGGCAGCCGCGCCGGCGCGCGTCCCGGCCGCCGCGTGACTGTGGCCGAGGCGCCTGCGTCGGTAGCGCTCCATCGCCGGCTCGGGCTGACCGATGCCGAGCTCGAATCGATCAACGAACGGCTGGGCCGAGCGCCGAACGACCTCGAGCTCGCCATGTTCAGCGTCATGTGGAGCGAGCACTGCTCGTACAAGAGCTCCAAGAGGCTGCTGCGCACGCTGCCCACCGCGGGCAGTGACGTGCTCGCCGGCCCGGGCGAGAACGCCGGCGTCGTGTCGATCGGCGACGGTCTCGCGGTCGCCTTCAAGATCGAGTCGCACAACCACCCGAGCGCGGTCGAGCCGTACCAGGGCGCCGCGACCGGAGTCGGGGGCATCCTGCGCGACATCGTGGCCATGGGCGCCCGCCCGGTCGCGCTGCTCGACGCGCTCAAATTCGGCTGGCCCGACGATCGGCGCACGCGGGGCCTCGTCGACGGCGTCGTGCGCGGGGTCGGCGGCTACGGCAACTGCGTCGGGGTTCCGACCGTGGGCGGCGAGCTCCTGTTCGACCCGACGTACACGGGCAACCCGCTGGTCAACGTGATGTGCGTCGGCGTCGTCGCGAGTGGCGGCATCGCGCATGCCATCGCGCCCACGCCGGGCTCGCTCGCAGTGCTGTTCGGGTCTCCCACCGGGCGGGACGGGATCGGCGGCGCGTCGGTGCTCGCCAGCGCGAGCTTCGTTGAGGGCTCGGCGGCGATGCGCCCGAGCGTCCAGATCGGCGATCCGTTCGCCGGCAAGCTGCTCATCGAGGTCACCCTGGAGCTCGTCGAGAATGGGCTCGTCGAGGGCATGCAGGATCTTGGCGCGGCCGGGATCACGTGCGCGACGTCCGAGGTCGCCGACCGCGGCGGGACGGGCATCAGGCTGGATCTGGATGCAGTGCCGCTGCGCGAGCCGGACATGCAGCCGTTCGAGATCATGATCAGCGAATCGCAGGAGCGGATGCTCGCCATCGTCCGCCCGGAGCGGCTCGACGAGGTCCTCGCTGTGTGCCGGCGCTGGGCATTGCCGGCGGTCGTCGTCGGCGAGATAACCGGTGACGGCGACGTCGTCGTCGTAGGCGGTGGCACCGAGATCGCGCGGATCCCGGCGCGGGCGCTCGCGAGCGATGTTCCCGAGCAGCTGCATCAATCCGCCCCGCCCACCCGACGCCGGCTCGCGCCCGCGCCGGGCGAAACGCCGCTGGCGCACGACGGCCTGCCCGAACGAGGCATGGACCCGGGCGCTGTCCTCGAAGCGCTGCTCGGCCATCCCAACGTCGGTTCGCGAGCCTGGGTCACCACGCAGTACGACCAGACCGTCGGCACCGACACGATCGAGGGCTGCGAGCATGCCGCGGCCGTGCTGCGCATCAAGGGCTCCCGTCGCGCACTGGTCATTGCCACGGATTCCCAACCGGCCGTGGCCCAGTACGACCCGGCCCTGGGCGCGCAGATGGCCGTGGCCGAGTGCGCGCGCAACCTCGCGGTCACGGGCGCGCGACCGCTGGGGCTGACGAACTGCCTCAACTTCGGCGATCCAAACGTGCCCGAGGCGTACTGGCAGCTGACCGAGTCCATCCGTGGCCTGAGTGAAGCGGCGATGGCACTGGGCATCCCGGTCACGGGCGGCAACGTAAGCCTTTACAACGAGTCACCGCTGGGGCGCATCGCGCCGACCGCGCAGATCGGCATGGTCGGTCTGCTCGACGACATCGACACGCTCGTCCGGCCGCAGTTCAGGAACGAGGGCGACATCATCGTCCTGCTCGGCGAGACCGGCCCGGGCATGGGCGGCTCGGCCTACGAGCGTCTTGCCGGCGCGGCGCCTGATGACCGCCCGCCGTCGCTCGATCTCGTGCGCGAGGCCGCACTGCACACCGTGCTGCGTCGCGCCGCGGCCGAGCGCCTGCTTGGTTCCGCCCAGGACGTCAGTGCCGGCGGCGTCGCCGTCGCCGTCGCCGAGTCGGCCATCTGGTCGGGCCTGGGCGCCGATCTCCTTCTGGAAGTGTCCATCTCCCCGGCCGCGTCGCTCTTCGGCGAGAGTCCCGGCCGGGCGATCGTCAGCCTTGCGCCTGAGCACTGGAGCTCGCTCGCCCGGCTGTGTGCCAGCCATCGCCTGGCTGCCCGCCGGCTCGGCGCCGTCGGCGGCAATCGGCTGCGCATCGGCCTCGTTGGCGTCGGTGCGACCGGCGCCGCGGAGGAGCGCGGCGCCGGCGTTGCGGACGAGCTCGACGTCGCGCTCGACGAGCTCAAGCGCGCCTGGACGCAGGCACTGCCGCGCGTCCTTGGCGTGCGGGCGTAGCGCGATGTGCGGCGTGGTCGGCGTTCACGCGCCGGGTCAGGATGCGGCGGGGCTCGCCGCGCTGGCCCTGTTCGCGCTCCAGCACCGCGGCCAGGAGTCGGCCGGCCTGGGCGTCAGCGACGGCCGTGGCGTGATGGTCTACAAGGACCTCGGCCTGGTCGACCAGGTGCTCGACGAGCGCCGCATGCAGTCGCTCAGCGGCCCTTTTGCAATCGCCCACTGCCGCTACTCGACCACCGGCTCGACGACCTGGGAGAACAGCCAGCCGACGTTGCGCATGGGCTCACGCCGCACGGTCGCCGTGGGCCACAACGGCAACCTGGTCAACACTGCCGATCTCCTCGCGCAGCTGCCCGGCGGCAAGGCACGCCTGGTCGGCACGACCGACACGGACCTGCTCACTGCGCTGCTGGCGATGGAGCCCGCCACGGACACGGTTGGCGCGCTACAGCAGCTGCTGCCGCGGGTTTCGGGCGCGTACGCCCTGGTCGTCATGGACGAGCAGCACGTGATAGGCGTGCGCGACCCGTACGGCTTCCGGCCACTCGTGCTCGGCGTCCTGGCCACGCCCACAGGCACGGCGTGGTGCCTCGCATCGGAAACGGCAGCGCTCGACATCCTGGGCGCGGAGTACGTGCGCGATGTCGAGCCGGGTGAGATGGTCGTGCTCGGCGACGGCGACGGGCCGCGCTCGGTGCGCTTCGCGGAGGGGCACGAGCGGCTGTGCGTCTTCGAGCTGATCTACTTCGCGCGGCCCGATTCGTACATGCTCGGGCGCAACCTGTACGAGGCCCGGCGGCGGATGGGCGAGCAGCTCGCGCTCGAGGCGCCGGCTGAGGCCGACCTGGTCATGCCCGTGCCTGACACGGGCGCGCCTGCCGCGGCCGGTTACGCCGAGGCGATCGGCATCCCGTATCGCGAGGGCATGGTCCGTAACCGCTACGCCGGACGGACGTTCATCCAGCCGTCGAACGGGCTGCGCCAGCGCGGCGTCACGGTCAAGCTGTCGGCGCTGCGCGAGCAGGTCCGTGACCGGCGCCTGATCGTCGTCGACGATTCGATCGTGCGCGGCACGACGACACGCGCCATCGTCGGCCTGTTGCGGCGCGCCGGCGCGCGTGAAGTCCACCTGCGCATCAGCGCCCCGCCCATCTTCAACCCGTGCTTCTACGGCATCGACACGCAGATCGAGACCGAGCTGATCGCCGCGTCGAAGTCGCTCGAGGAGATCCGCCAGTTCGTCGACGCCGACTCGCTCTCGTACCTGTCGATCGATGGCGTGCTCAACGCGCTGGACCTGCCGCGCGAGCGCTTCTGCTTCGCCTGCTTCGACGGCAACTACCCCGTGCCCGTGCCGTACGACGTCGTCAACCACAAGCTCCTGCTCGAGCGCGAGCCGCTGGTCACGGCGGGATGACTGACCGACGCGCCTATGCCGAAGCCGGCGTCGACGTGGGCGCCGCCGAGCGCGCCATCGAGCGCGCTCGGCGGAAGTGGCCGATGACGACTGCCGACAGGTTCGCCGGCCTGAGCGAGTTCGGCTCGGTCGCACAGCTGCCCGAGGACATGCGGCGGCCGCTGATCGTGACCTCGACCGATGGCGTCGGGACCAAGACCGAGATCGCGCGCCGGCTGAATCGCTACGACACCATCGGCCAGGATCTTGTCGCCATGTGCGCCGACGATGTCGTCTGCCATGGCGCACAGCCGACGTACTTCCTCGACTACATCGCGGTTGGAAAGGTCCATGAAGAACGCGTGGGCGAGCTCATCGGGGGCATTGCCAGAGCGTGCGAAGAGATCGGCTGCGTGCTCGTCGGCGGAGAGACCGCCGAGCACCCCGGAGTCATGGCCGAGGATGCATTCGACCTCGCTGGCTTCTGTGCCGGGTTCGTCGAGCAGGATTACCTGATCGATCGCGCTCAGGCCCGACAGGGCGACGCGATCGTCGGACTGGCGAGCTCCGGGCTGCATTCGAATGGCTACTCCCTGATCCGCAAGCTGGTCGACGAGGGCAAGCTGCCCCTTACGTCAGACCTGCTGACTCCGACGCGTCTCTATGCCCAGGCCGTCCTGAGCGTGACCGATGCGATCCGTGAAGCGGGCAAGCGCATCGGGGGCCTCGCCCACGTCACCGGCGGCGGGCTGCGGCGCAACATCCCGCGTGCGCTGCCCGACTCCATGGCCGCCCGCATCCGTCCGTCGACGTGGCCGCAGCCGCGGATCTTCGACCAGGTCGCGCGGGCGGCCGGCATGGCCGACGAGGAGATGCGCGCCACGTTCAATTGCGGCATCGGCTTCGCGATCGTCCTCGAGCCGTCGGCCGTGGATATCGCCCTGAAGGTCCTCGACGCGGCCGGAATCGGGGCCTGGGAGATCGGCGTGGTCGCGCCGGCCGACTGGTACGACGGGGAGCGCTACGTAGAAGCGTGAACAGCCGGATCGCGGTGTGCGTCTCGGGCGCAGGCACCAACCTGCGGGCGCTGCGCGCGTACGAGAAGCGCGGCCTGCTGGGCGGTGAGATCTGCCTTGTCCTTGCCGATCGTCCGTGCGACGCGCTCGGTTACGCCGCCGACGAGGGCATCCCGACCGCGCTGATCGACCCCACGGTTCTCGGCGAGCGGGACACGTGGGACGCCGCTGTCGCCGACGCGCTGCGCGCGGCTGACGCCGACTGGGTCGCGCTTGCCGGATTCATGCGCGTCCTGGGCCCGCAGACCCTGGCTCGTTTCCCCGACCGGATCCTCAACATCCATCCAAGTCTGCTGCCCGCGTTCCCCGGCGCGCACGCGGTGCGCGATGCGCTCGGGGCAGGGGTGCGGGTCACGGGCGTGACCATCCACATGGTCGATGAGCAGCTTGACGCCGGCCCGATCGTGGCCCAGCAAGCCGTCCCGGTCCTGGCTACGGACACTGAGGAAACGCTGCTGGCTCGTGTGCACGCAGCCGAGCATCAGCTTTACCCGAGAGTCGTTGCGCTCGCGCTCGCCGGTGCGATAGGCGTATCCAAAGGACGCGTGGCGATCGACTGGTCGAAGGCTGCTGAATTGCCGCGGCCGCGGCGAGCGCTGCTCTCCGTTTCGGACAAGACCGCGCTGGCATCGTTTGCCAGGCGCCTCGTGGGCATTGGCTTCGAGCTCATCTCGACCGGCGGCACGGCGCGTGCGCTGCGCAACGCCGGCCTCGAGGTGACCGACGTCGCGGACGTGACCGGCTTCCCGGAGATGCTCGACGGTCGCGTCAAGACGCTCCACCCGCGCATCTCGGCCGGGGTCCTGGCCGACCTGCGTTTGCCGGAACATTCCGCACAGCTCGCCGCCCAGATGATCGAGCCGTTCGAGCTCGTTGTCGTCAACCTCTACCCGTTCGCGGACGCGGCCGCGCGCGAAGGGACGACCGAGGACGAGCTGATCGAGCAGATCGACATCGGTGGGCCGACGCTCGTGCGCGCGGCCGCGAAGAACCACGCCAGCGTGGGCATCGTCACAGACCCCGCGCAGTACGACGCCGTGATGCTCGAGCTGGGCCACGGTCGCGGATTGACGATGGGCATGCGCCGCGAGCTCGCCGCGGCAGCTTTTCGGCTCACGGCCGGCTACGACGCGCTCATCACCGAAGAGCTTGGCCGGCGCTGGTGGGCGCGCCGGCTGGTGGTCAGCGAGGAGCAGGTCGGGGCACCCACTTCGAGCGCGGAGCTGCCGCCGACGATCCAGCTCAGCCTCGAGCGCGTCCAGGCGCTGCGCTACGGCGAGAACCCGCACCAGGCGGCGGCGCTGTACCGGGTGGCTGGAGCCGATGTGGCGCCGGGCGCCTTCTCGAATGGCGTACTGGTCGTTCAGGGCAAGCCGCTGTCGTACAACAACATCCTCGATGCCTCGGCCGCGTCGGGGCTGGCGCGTGACCTGCGCGGCCCAGCGTGCGTCGTCATCAAGCACGCCAACCCGTGCGGCGCGGCAGAGGCGGCCGATCCGATTGCGGCCTGGGAGCTCGCCCTCGCCGGCGACCCGGTCAGCGCTTACGGCGGGGTGGTGGCCGTCACGATGCCCGTCGACGCGGCGCTCGCCGACCAGCTGGTGCGCATCTTCCTCGAGGTCGTAGTCGCACCGGCCCTGGCGCCCGACGCGCTCGAGATCCTCGCCCGACGACCGAACATGCGCGTCGTGCTGGATCCGGGTCTCGGCGCGCCGCCGCTGGCGGGTCTCGAGTTCCGCAGCGCCGGCGGCGCGCTCCTCGCGACCGATGCAGATGTCGCGGCCGACGATCCAGGAGCCTGGAGGGTCGCGAGCACGCGCCAGCCAACGGCCGACGAGCGCGACGCCCTCGATTTCGCGTGGCGCGTGTGCCGCCACGTCAAGTCAAACGCGATCGTCCTTGCCCGCGGCCGGACTCTCGTCGGCGTGGGTGCCGGGCAGATGAGCCGGGTCGACAGCGCCCGCCTCGCCGTGGCCAAAGCCGGACCGGAGCGGGCGCGCGGTGCAGTGTGCGCCTCGGACGCGTTCTATCCCTTCCCCGACGCGGTCGAAGTGTGTCTCGAGGCGGGCGTCAGCGCCTTCGTCCAGCCGGGCGGCTCGCAACGTGACGATCAGGCGGTCGCGGTGATCGACGCGGCAAGCGCGACGATGCTCATGACCGGAACGCGCCACTTCCGGCACTGACTTACGACTGATGGGCGGCATTGCCCGGCGCACCTAAACTGGTTCGTATGGACGACCAGCACAACGGATTCGACCAGCCGGCGGAGCCGACCGGTCCGGAAACTGACGACAGCGCAAACCCGACAGAAGCCGCGCCAGGCGCCACGGACAAGCCTCGCGCGCCGGCCGGGCGCGAGATGCTGATCCAGCTACAGCAGATGATCGACACCGTGGCCCTGCAGACCGCGCCCGTCATGCGCGAGGTTGCGGCCAAGGCGGCCGAGCTGGCCGGCGTCGCCGGCGAGAAGGCAGGTCCGCTGGCACACAGAGCGGCCGATGTTACCGAGCACATCGGCCAGCGGCTTGCGGCACGTTCCAAGAACATCGCCGCAGACCTGCGCCGGCCGCGCGAGGACGAACCGGCCGCGGATGACGGAAGTGCGGGCGGGGATGGCGCCAACGGCTCTGACGGAGGCGGCGACTCAGCCGCGCACGACTAGTCCGGAGCTGACTTCCGACAGACACAGAACCGGCGCCGCCCATTCGGGCGACGCCGGTTCTGGCGTTGAAGGATCGTCGCGTCAGCGGCGCTTCTTGTTCTTCTCCTCAGCCTCGCGCGCCCGCTGCCGTTCGCGGATGTCGC
>Ga0265319_1002147_pt1 | contig 11035 bp, 7 predicted proteins | sample 4824metaG_FD_192443 | JGI IMG/M metagenome (GOLD analysis project Ga0265319, IMG submission 192443) | Rhizosphere microbial communities from Carex aquatilis grown in University of Washington, Seatle, WA, United States - 4-8-24 metaG | ecosystem: Host-associated > Plants > Roots > Rhizosphere >...
GGGCCGGATAGTACCCTCCGCCGCCCCCACCTCCGCCACCGCCTCCGGAAGAGTGACTGCTGTGCGATGAATGCGACGAATGCGAGCTGTGCGAGCCGTGAGCCAAGTAGCCCGCCGTTTTGTTGGATGGGACGAGCAGTAGCGGCGTGTCGGTGTCGCCATCGTCGTCCGGGCGACGCGCGACCTGGGCGGCGGCATCAGCTATCAAGAGGCCAGACGATGCGGCTCCCCCGAGCAGCGCGAGCACCGCCGCGCCAAGCGGCATGAGCTGGCTCCCCGGCTTGCGCACAGCCTATATTCCGTTCGCTCGGGACGCCGCGTCAAGGATGCCCGGTAGTCGCTGGCGCCTTTTGGAGCTGGGTCGGTCATGGCCTTCTGCGCCGCGCGGGAACCCAGCAAGCATTGCGGACAGGAACGGGCCCTCGGGCAGAGCTTTCGGTCGGTGTGCTTCCTCTTGCAGTCCGAGGCTCGGCCGCGCGATGCTCCGCGGCTGCCTCTTACATGCTGTCCTCTCCGGGGGGAGCCTTGTGACCGATTCGAATCCGTCTGCGCCAAACTGTCCGTCGTGCGGGGGCCCCGCATCCCCCGCCGCCGCGACGTGCTCGTACTGCCAGGCCACGCTTGCGTGGGGCGGGATGGCGCCCAAGACCCCGAACCGAAGCGTTCAGGAGGCTGCGGCGTCCTGGGCCAAGTCCGTCTTCGGAGCCCCCTTTGGCTTCGCCGACCTGATTTTCGGCGTCCAAGTGCGCGACGAAGTGCTCGAAAGACTTTTTACGACCGTCGCTCGTCGAGATGTTCGGGAGGAGCGGATTCCGACAAGCCAACGGAGAAGCTCTCCGCCACGCGTGGATCCCCGCTCGGTTGATCCGTTCGCCATCGCGCCCGATGCCCTGCGCGCCGCCAGCGAGTACGTGACGAGCTGCGCACGCTGCGGTGGTTCGGGATCCTCAGAATGCGGACATTGTAGCGGTGGCGGTCGAGCGGCCTGCCGTAACTGCGGCGGAAGTGGCCACGTACGGAAGTACAACAGGAAAAGCAGCCGACTGGTGAAGTGCGGCGTCTGCCGCGGTGGCGGCTCCGCACCCTGCGGGACGTGCAACGGCGGTGGGACCGTGACCTGCCAGGGCTGTACGGGTAGTGGGCACGAAGTGGCCTGGCTCGCTTACGATGAGACTTCCCACGGCAACGTCACTGTCGTGCCCGACAGCCCCGTCCTCGTTGCATACCCACAGCTCCGGGAGGGCCGCGCGCTCGCCGCGAACGAGCTTTCGGCGTTCGCGACACTCAAGTCTGTCGATGCGCGCGGTCCGTTGCTGAGGGAGGGGATCGATGCCATTCACTCGCCCCTCGTGCGAGAGCAGGCTGCCTCGGTCGATCCGCGTCTGGAGCGCATCAGCTTCCAGCAATACCTGAAGCTGGCGGTCGTCAGGCGCGACGCGACGTACGAAATGTGCGGAACGTCTGGTGTGCTCGTTTTCTCGGGCTGCGACCTCGTCGGAGCGAGAACGCCGGAGGCGCTACGCCCGATTCATCGACGATTGTACGTCTGGGCCGCTGTGGCGCTCGGCTTGATCGTGGCAACCAGGCTCATCGCAGGGGCCCTGGTCGGGACCACGGCATATTTTGCACGGACCAACGGAGAGGTGGTCGCAGCGTCCTGGACGGGAGCAGCACTCGCCTTCGTGTTTCTTGGCGCGGCGCTTCGTGAGCTTCGGCCCAGTTTCAAGTTCGGAACCCTCAAACCCATCGAGAAGATCTCGGGTCTCGGTGCCCTAGCTGCCGTAGGTGTTGCAGGCATCATCGCCGTCGCCTCGCGACCTCGACTTGCCGAGGTTCAGCAGGCATTGTCAGTCGGCGATACCCCCCGAGCGAAGCTGGTCGTAGAAGCTCTCGTCGCCACGAAGGGGGAGACCCCGGACGTTCGCGAAGCGGTAGACGCCACTCTCATGGCCGAAGCAGAGAAGGTTTCCGGTGAGCCGAAGCTAAGGGTTCTTGATGAGGTTGCGTCACGCGGAGGAGGCAGGGCCCCCCAGGCCGTCCAAGCGGCGCGCGTGGAGCGGATCCGAGAAATCCAGCAGGCTATCGACGAGAAGAGGATGGTCGACGCCGTCGCGAACATCGACCGTTGGTTTCCAAACTGGAAGTCTGACCCGGAGGTGGGGTCCAAGCGAGCCTTGGCCGACGATGTGGCGTACTCGTCGTGCCCGGACGATCCCTGTCGCTACGCCAATGCGACGGAGGCGAACACCGCGTTGAGTACCTCTGAGCGCGCCGCGCGAGCAGCCGCCGCGAAAGCGACAATCGTGTCGAGACTGTCCGTTTCTGATGTTCCGAGCGAACCACCACTGACCCGTCTTCAGCGGCTTCGCTCCATGATCGCGGTCGCAACGCAGCCCGCTATTACAGCGAGCATCGATGCCGAGATCGCTGGAAAGGCTAAGATCGCAGTTGAGTGGGCGCGCGGCGAGCGTGCCAAGGTCGCGCTCATGAACGCCGATGAGGCGGTAGCGTCCGAGCTGCTCGGGCCGCTCAATGAGCAGGACTCCAAGACAGCGACCGCCACGGTTGACGGCGTTGGCGTCTTTCTGTCGCTCGATTCGCAGAAGAAGTGTCGCGGCGTCTACATGGTCGGCCCAACTCCCGGGACGCGTCAGCTCGATGCCAACGGGGAGGCTGCCACCCGCTTATTGTCCCAGGCCGTTGGACACCCGGCGACCGTCAAGCCCGCCGGCAACGCCGCGACGTCACGCTGGACGGAAGGCGCGACGCCCGTGTTGGCGCGGTGGAAGGACGGCAAGCTCATGGAGTTGAGGGTCGGAGACGCGACGCCGTAGGCCGATGCTCGTGATCGTCGACGAGGCGTGGCTCTTTCTCCGTCGTCCTCGCGCACATTCGTTTGCCGGCCCGAGACCACGTTCATCGTCGGTCTTTCTGACCGTCTGCGCTCTTATACTGCTTTGCTGGAAGGCGCCCAAGTCCCGCGGCTGCTCTCCTCGGCGGATGTCCCCTGTACGTCAGGTCACCGATGGGATAGCGCGCCGGGATAAACCGGCATGGAGATAGGAATGAAAGAGTCCAACGTCGAAGGAATAGCGAACCACGACGACCCCGAGCTGCTGCCGCGAGTGCAGCCACGACGGCGGGGCTGAAGAGTCAGGCGTGGCAAGCTGAGCGGGAATGGAAGCGCGTTCGATCAGCTGTCGACGCAGGTTATCGGGCGACCTTGCAGGCCATCCAACCCGCCCGTCACGATGGCTTCTAGCTGATGTGGTCGAATAGTAGAGGGAGCGCCCGATGAGGAAGCAACCAGCAAGGAGTGGGTGTCGATACCGCCGCGCATTTCGGAGCCCGCCCTGGAGTTCATGCAGGCGCGCACCATCGCAATCTGGGGCGACCACCGGGTTCACACGAAGGGTGAGCCGATCCAGTACGGGTCAGGCGTCCTTATCCAGGTTGCGGACTCGCGGTTCATCGTGACAGCTCACCACATCTGCGAAGCGTTTCTGAAGCACGGGTATACGTGCGCTATCTCGGGCGCGGCGAAGCTCGTTCCGCTCGACAAGACGAAGGTGTGGCACACGGAGTCCGCTGACGTCGCGATCATCCCGCTGACCGAGTCGATGTGGACCGCGCTCTCGCCGGCCAAGAAGTTCGCTCGGCTGTCGGAGCTGGACGCGAGGGACGAGACCCATAAGGTGGGCGGGATTTATTGCGTGTTCGGCTACCCTCACGCCGCGTCGAAGACAGATCACGATGCGCGCGTCCACAAGATGGTCGCGGAGCACGTTTGGGGCCGTCCCGTATGGGGCGAGCAAGCAACCGTTGCTGTCGTTCGATCCCGCTCGCCAAATCGCCATCGAGTTCCGAGAAGGGTCTCACCCACACCCTGGAGGGATGAGCGGATGCGGGATCTGGCGCGTCCTAAAGGCTGGGGTAGCCGGTGCCGCGTGGTCCCCCGACGATATCCGATTGGTCGCGCTCGAGCACACCCTCGGCCATCGTGACGGCGACGCTCTGGTCGGCAGCCGAATCGGATACCTGCCGACGATGATCGAAGCGCACGACCCGTCGCTCGCGCCTGTGCTCGCGCTCGAGTGGCCGATGCGAGCACGGACCAGGAGCGACCGTCTCGTCCAGGACTAAGCCCGCCTCGCTTGAGGCCTTCTAATGCGGTCGCCTACGGCATCGTGGGCATGCCGCAGAGGCTCGTCGACGGGCAGGGACACGTCGTCGGTGCGCGCTGCCTGACTTCCTGGGTTCTTTCATCACGTGGATCTCTCGCGTGAACAAACCGGCGAGCCGCCCGATCGACCATCGGGGCCATACCACCAAGGGCCGCGAACGCCTCCGCGAACGAGTTGACACGAGCATCCGCTCGCTCACCTGGGTCGTAAACAGGCGGCGTGAATCACGCTGGATTCAAACTTTTCGTCGTTCTCTAAGGCTTGCTGAACTCCACAACGGCTCGCAACCAGGGGCGCAGCCACGAACCGTCATTGGCCTTCTCTTCCATGAAGACGTCGTTGTCCTCGAGCGTCTGCCAGTTCCTTTCCGCTGCGCGAATGAGATCGCGCGCCGCAACGGCGCCCGACGCAAGACGGGCCTCCACGTCGGCAAACCAGTGCATGTATTGCCGCCATCCCAATCCGACCCAGGCCTTCGCCGGATCAGACGCAAGCTGCGCCAAGATCTCCGAGCCAAACGGATTCGTCGTCGTCGTTGCAAGGCCGTGCGCCTGCACCCGAGGGACGTCGCTTCCACGCAAGAACGAGAGCAGGGGTTCCTCGAACCAGTAGGCCATGAGCCGGCCGCCCTCTTCGGGCTCGTTGAACCGGCCCGGAGTGAAACGGCGCAGGTTGGCGAACTTGCCCGTGGCGCAGGACGTTGCCCCGGCGGCCTTCCAGAGCAGCACGTCGGACGATGAGCACCCGACGAGCACAGGGAGCCCCGACTGCTCAAGCAGGTGTACCAGTCTCATGGCGCCCTTGAGCTGGTCGACGTCGCGCAGCTCGTCGCGCGGCCTCACGTCACAAAGAAGGATTAGGTAGATGCCTGCCGCCTTTGTGTTCGAAACGACCGAGGCAATCTCAAGCGCCCGGTTCGGCGCCGCCAGATCGGGTAGCCGCGCGATAACCGTCTCGAGAACCCGAAAGCCGTCCCGCGCACAGAACTCCGTGAGTCGATCGGCAAGTCCCCGCATCGCCTCGTAGTATTCGTTGGTGAACATCGACGCGGCGATCGTTGCCGGCGAGCACACTGCGCGGGCACCCACGCGTCCCACGGTGCTTGCTAACGCGTCGAGGAGGGTTCCCCACCAAGTCTCGGAGGTCATGTCCGCCGTGTCGAAGTCCTTGGGGAAGTAGCTCCACGTTGCGAGCTGACCGCGGTCAGCCCGGCGTGGGAAATAGAGCTGCGGGTCGAAGATGAACTCGTATGCGTTCGAGCTCCGGGACGAGACCATCGCGCTCACACCGGCCTCGACCTCGTTGACGGGGCTGATGATGGCTCCTCCAAAGCCGGAAACTTCGCCGAGCAGATTCTGCGAGTCGTGCCCCATCTGGTGGTAGGCGGGCATCAAGGTCCTCCTGTTGACTGCCAGGCCAGCGCGAGCTGCGGCGGCGTGCGAAAGCGGGCGATCGGCCAGGGCGCTACCATGCCAACGAGAGGAGCGAGACCGTTGTCCACTGCCCATGCGTTGAAGGTGGGCGCGGAGGGTTCCCGACGCGCAACGCGATCGACGACCTGCATCGGGTTCATCTCCGGCAGCTCGTAGGGGTGCCGACCAAGGCCGCACATCGTCAGCACGACGCCTAGCGCGAACTGGTCGGTGCGCCAGTCGATCATCGGCTTCTCGTTGTTGAGCTGTTCTGCGGCCGCGTAATACGGCGTACCCGGCCCGTGCGGGAGCCACGTCTTGGTCAGCGAGCTCTGACCAAGGTCACGGACAAGGCCAAAATCCACGATCACCGGCGTCCCGCCGGCGGTGCGGAACATGATGTTGTCGGGCTTCAGATCACGATGAACGAGGCCCAGGGAGGCGATGTGCCCGACAGTATCGATGAGGCTCAACGCTAACGCGCGCACGTCCCCGATCGCCAACGGGCCGCCAGCGAGCCGTGCCGTCAAGGTGCCACCGGAGAGGAACTCCTCGAGCGAGTAGACGTACTCGCCGGACCCGTCCTTCCAGCTCTCGATCAACTCGAACCGAGCAACGCCCGGGTGAGAACACCGGGTGATTGCATCGACCTCGCGCTGCGTTCGCGCGTCGGCGCCGGCCTTTCGGTAGAGCTTGAGCGCGCGCGCCGTCCCATCCGCCGCACGAACCTCGAACGTGTGCTTGAAAGCGCCGGACCCTACCTCGAGCCCGAGCGCTAGCTTTCGTGCCGCGCAGATTGCTTGCGCGACTTGTTGGAGCTTAGCGTCTGCCGGCATCGAACTCTCGACCCCCTCCGCGACCCAAGTTCAGCGATCGCTCGCGTGGCTACCCAAGGCTGCAATGGTACCGAGGGCGCGGCATCAAGAAGCACTTCAATGCCACGATCGGCGCTGACGGAGCAGAGGCCCACTCGCCGGCGATGAAACTCGTGCTCATGCTGCGCAGCAATCCGTGCGGCTCCCGCAGGGAGGACGACATACGAGCGATGCGCGAAGCAGCGCGTGCGATACGCCTGGTGCAGGGCGTCGCGCCAGCGCGCGAGCTTCGCTTCGAAGGCGACGAGATGCCCGGCTTGGCTGAGAGCAAGGACATCCGTGTAGCCCCCGACGTAGTCGAACTCGAACGCGATGCTCACGCGCCCCCACTGGGTGTCGCCCCGTCGCAAGCAGCGGGCGAAAGCGGCGACCAGGTTGCTCTCGAGGAGGTAGGTCCTACGCGCGCTCGGAGCACGACGCATCGTGCGGGTGATAGCACAGTCGAACGGGTCGGGGGCCACGAACCGGATGCCGCGGCAGCGCGGACCTGGGCACTCAGGTACGCCAATACGTGCTTGCCTTGCGCCATCCGTCGCGCACGCACGGCGGTCGTCGCTACGATATCGCGCCCGCTGTGCGCCCCACCGACGGCAGATCGTCCGATTGCCGGTGCTTGGCGGCCTGCATCCCCTCTCGCCCATCTGACGTTTTCTTACTGGGAACCATCGACCTCGATCGGCTCATTCGCGCGCGTCCACCGAGAGCGGTGCGCCTCGTCACCTGACCGGCCCTTCGGGGGGCCGAGCCTTGCTTTCGCCGCTTCCCGCATAGCGGGAACCCCACGGCGAATGCAGCTCGTCCTGCCGAGGAGCACCGCGTGGCCGCGCCCCTTCGGGGATGCGAACGAGCCGCTCGAAGTCGAGCGGCCCCGCGAGAAAGGCCAAGAAGCTCCTATGAACGCCACTCATCACGCCCCGACATCGAAACCGTCTCTCTACGAGCGCATCACAGCACGAATCGTCACTTCCCTCGAGAATGGAGTCCGTCCGTGGGTTCAACCGTGGACTTCCCCCAACGCCGCCGGGCCCGTCTCCCGCCCCTTGCGCCACAACGGTACTGCGTACGCCGGCATCAACGTGCTGGCCCTATGGTGCGCCGCCGCCGAACGCGGATTCGCCGCTCCCTACTGGATGACCTTCCTACAGGCCCGCGAGCTCGGCGCGCACGTTCGCAAGGGGGAAACGGGGTCCCTCGTCGTATACGCGCGGTCGATCACGGTTGATGAAGACCGAGGCGACGAAGACGCGGACACCGAACGCCAGCTGCACTTCCTCAAAGGCTACACGGTCTTCAACGTCGAACAGGTCGAGGGTCTTCCCGACCACTACCGCGCAACTCGCCGCGCGGAGCCGGTTCGCTCGGAGGCGCGAATCTCCCGCGTCGAGCGATTCATGGCGGCGACGGGTGCCACCATTCGATACGGAGGCGCACGAGCCTACTACGCGCCCGCGGCTGACTTCGTTCAGCTCCCGCCCTTCGAGTCCTTCCTCGACCGCGAGAGCTTTTGCGCAACGCTGCTGCACGAAGCAACCCATTGGACATCGCACCCGAGCCGGCTTGCCCGCGAGCTCGGAAAGCGCTTCGGGGATGAAGCGTACGCCGCCGAGGAGCTCGTCGCGGAGCTCGGCGCCTCGTTCCTGTGCGCCGACCTCGGAGTCACTCTCGAACCACGAGCTGACCACGCCGAGTACCTCGCGATCTGGTTGAAGGTGCTGCGCGCGGACAGCCGGGCGATCTTCACTGCCGCGTCCCACGCGCAGCGGGCAGCCGAGTATCTGCACGGCCTGGATGCGGCGTCCGCCGCAAGTTGAAATCGCGTACCGCCGGGGCGCTCCCCATACCGCGCCCCGGCGGATCGTCAGCCCAGGTCTTTCTCGGCACGATTCGCTTTGGCCAAGATTGCATCGAGCTCTCCGTCGTCGGAAATGACTTCCTTCGGCAGGTCATCGAGGAATCGACGGCCTCCTGCGAACTGCTCGCTGACGTGCTCGACGAACCGCATGTACCGCGTCTCGGCCATGGCTCGAGCCTCGGCTTTGTTTTCTTCCGCAACCGGGGGCGTGTGGGCAAACCAGAGCCGCACGAAGACCCCAAACGCTTGCATGAAGAGCTGCTCGTCTCGGTGCATGCGCGCGAGAGCCCGATCGAACCGATCGAGCCGGCGAAGAAGCAGGGCCAAGTCGCTCGTCCCGACCAGGTACTGCTCGACGCCCGAGGAGATGACCGCGCTTTCGGTCAGACCGCTCGCTGCGCAGAACCCGGCGAGGCGCTGGCGGAGATCGAGCCGCATCCGCGTACCGATCCGCACGACCTTTTTGCTTGGTGCCTTGTTCACCCACTTTGTCCTTTCGGTTCGTGCGGCTCGTCAGAGCGGGATTTGGTCTCTTCGGGGCAAGCGAGCCTCGGAAGCCTCGCTTTCCTCCGCCGTCGGAATCTCCGACCGCACAACCTGCATCCACTCTTGGGCCGCGGACGCAGAAGGCGACGAAGGCGCGACCACGGCGGTGGAGCTCGGCGCGGCCGGCGCGGCGCTCAGGACGTGAGCCGCCCATTCACTCGCCCGCTGGGCGAGAAGCTCCTGGGCCTGCTCTTCGGGTGCGTCGGGCGGGGGCCGGCCGGCGCGATCGCGAAACCGGGGGTCGAGGAAGTAGCGCACCTTGCGGGCTCGGTAGGGAAGCATGCCGCCGACGAGAAGCAGCCCCTCGTCGGGCGAGAGCTGCATCACCTCGCCCGGCGTGAGCAGCGGCCGGCCGAACTCTTGTTCGCTTTCGGTCCGGTTCGAGAGCCAGAGGCCCGAGCCCGAGTAGCTCTTCTGCAGTTTCTTTTGCGTCGCTTGACCCAGGAGATCCGAGATTCGTTTCGCGGTCCGGTCATCGTTGGCGGCGTACGTGAACCGAACACCGCAGTTGTCGAGGATGGAGCTATGGGCGCCGTAGGCCTTCTCGAGCTGGTTGAGCGACTGGGCAATGAGAAAGGCTTTGATGCCGTACCCTCGAATGAACGCGAGCGCCGACTCGAAGAAGTCGAGGCGTCCGAGCGCTGGGAACTCGTCGAGCATGAGGAGAAGCCGGTGCTTGGCGCTGCCGACCATCGACTCGGTGAGCCGCCGGCCAATTTGGTTGAGCACGAGGCGAACGAGCGGGCGGGTGCGCGTGAGATCACTCGGGGGCACGACCAGGTACAGGCTCACCGGCGCGTCGGCCGAGACGAGATCGGTGATGCGAAAGTCGCTCGTCGCGGTATTTCGCGCGATGACCGGATCGCGATAGAGGCCCAGATAGGAGAGCGCCGTGGACCACACGCTCGAGAGCTCCTTGTCGTGTTTGTTCGCGGCCTCTCGCGCCACCTGGGCCACGACCGGGTGCGGCCCGTCCGGCAGATGGGACGTGAGGAGCATGCGCTCGAGCGTTTGCAGCGCTGTCCTCGACGGGTCCGACAGAAACGCCGCGACGCCAGACAGTGTTTTGTCGGCCTCCGCGTAGAGGACGTGCAGGATCGCGCCCGTAAGAAGCGCATGCGCAGTCGTTTGCCAGTGGTCGCGGGTTTCCTTTTCGCCCGTGGGGTCCACGAGCATGTCGGCGATGTTCTGGACGTCCTTGACCTCGCTTCGGCCCTTTCGCACCTCCATCAGCGGGTTGAACCGAACCGAATCCTCGGCCGTCGGCTCGAAGCGCCAGACGCGGCTAAACTGGCGCCGCCAGCCGGCGGTGAGCGCCCAGTTCTCCCGCTTGATATCGTAGACGAGGACCGAATGCGGCCAGGTCAAAAGCGTCGGTACGACCAGCCCCACGCCCTTGCCCGAGCCGGTCGGCGCGAAGCAGAGCACGTGCTCGGGCCCGTCATGGCGCACCAGGCGACCGAGCTTCCGGGACTTGATGTGCGTCCTGCCCGCCCGATCCATCCGGGTATCGAAGCGCGCGTCGTCGGTCTGACAGAGGACGACGCCCGCGCCTCGAAGCAGGCCCGCCTTGCCCATCTCGGCGGTCGTGGCCCATCGCGAGCTCCCGTGTGCGTGACTCGCTTGGGTCTTTCGTCTGATGCCGACCGAGACCATGGCGACGAGCGCGCCCGCGACGGCGGCGAGGGTCGTGATCGCGCTCGCGGCGCGAAAGACGGCTGGCGCGCGCGCTTCGTACGCGCGGGCCCATCCCATCCATGCCCACGGGGCGTAGACGCGCAGCTCGCCCGTCGTCCACCACGGCGGCCCGAGCGCTTGCGCGTAGTGAAGCGCGGCGGCGACGTACTCGGTGGCGCCCCAGCTGCCCGCGAGAGCGAGGAGCACGATGCCGAGCGCGGCTACCGCGCGCATCGCGCCCTGCCCTCCGCTTTCGCCATGGGCCACAGGGACGTTCCGGCGCGGCGGCTCGCACGCTCGCTTTCGCCGAGAAGACTCGAGGGGTCGAACCAGGTGTCCTCGCTCGACTGCGCGAGCGGCGCTTGCCGCGCCCCGAGGACGGCCGTCTCGTCGTCGTAACTCCCCACGATCGTCGAGACATCCTCCTCACAGCACGCGAAATCGCCGCTCACTCCGAACGCCTCGCGAGCTCCGGCGTGCAAGTCGAGC
>Ga0265319_1002155_pt1 | contig 11002 bp, 12 predicted proteins | sample 4824metaG_FD_192443 | JGI IMG/M metagenome (GOLD analysis project Ga0265319, IMG submission 192443) | Rhizosphere microbial communities from Carex aquatilis grown in University of Washington, Seatle, WA, United States - 4-8-24 metaG | ecosystem: Host-associated > Plants > Roots > Rhizosphere >...
CTGTCCAGACCTTCCAGCCTTTTTTCCGGAACGACGCCGGCGGCACGATCATCGCGAAGTTCGTCTTCCCGCACGCGCTGGGGAACGCCGCCGCCACGTAGGTCTTCTCCCCCGCGGGATTCTCCACCCCGAGGATCAGCATGTGTTCCGCCATCCAGCCTTCGTCGCGCGCCAGGTTGGAGGCGATGCGCAGCGCGAAGCATTTCTTGCCGAGCAAGGCGTTGCCGCCGTAACCCGAGCCGTAGCTCCAGATTTCGCGGGTCTCGGGGAAATGCACGACATACTTCTCCGGGTTGCACGGCCACGGCACGTCCTTCTGCCCCGGCGTCAGCGGCGCGCCAACCGAGTGCAGGCCCGGGACCACCCGCTTTTCGCCGCGGTCGATCTCGGCGTAGACCGGCCGGCCGATGCGGGCCATGATGCGCATGCTGACAACCGCGTACAGCGAGTCGGTCAGCTGCACGCCGATTTGCGCCATCGGCGAGCCAACCGGACCCATGCTGTATGGCAGCACGTACATCGTGCGCCCGCGCATGCAGCCCGAGAAAAGTCCCCGGAGCTTCCGGCGCATCTCGAAGGGATTCATCCAGTTGTTGGTCGGGCCCGCCGCCTCGCGCGACAGGGCGCAGATGAACGTGCGGTCCTCCACCCGCGCGACATCGCCCGGGTCGCTGCGCGCGTAATAACAGCCCGGCCAGAGCTTCGGGTTCAGCTTCGTGAACGTGCCCGCGGCCACCAACTGTGCGCAGAACGCCTCGTTTTCCTCCGCGGTGCCATCCACCCAGTGGATCCGGTCCGGCTGGCACAACGCCGCCATCTTCTCGATCCAGCGTACGAGGTGCGTGTTCTTGCTCAGCGGCCGGGCCGGGTTGCGCGTCTTCATGGAGGGAGATTAAAACCCGGGGGTGAATGCCGTGCCACGCATAAATGGCCGGCCTATGCGCAGAAACCGGGCCAAGGGCACCGAGTCGGTGTGCGGTGTTTCGTAGGCCGCGAGCTTGCTCGCGCTCCCAGAGCGCCTGCGAGCAGGCTGCCTACCTATTTAAACTGACCCACCGCCAGCCCATGCGCATCCTCGCCCCCGGGCGGATTTTCGTACTCACTCGCCGGCGTGAACAAGCTCTGCATCTTCGGCGGCACCACCGTCTGCAGCTACGCCTTCTGGGCGCTCGGCGACGCCCTCGGCTTCAGCTTCTTCGGCTCCTTCATGCTCAGCGGTGTGGGCAGCATCGTCGGCGTCTACCTCGGCTGGAAGCTCGCGCAGAAACTGGGTGGATGAACGCGCATCGTTCGATGCGCGAAAACTCCAAGGTCCAAGTTCCAATGAATCACCAGCTCCAAGCGCCCGTTCGCTCCCAAATCCGTGATGGCGATCCAGGCATTTGAGCCCGCCCAACTTTTGCGCCACCAAGGGCAACAAAGGTGTCACCGGAGGTTGGAGGTTGGAGCTTGCAGCTTCCCGCCGCTTGGACGCGGGTACGGTTCGACGTGCACCGACACATCGGTGATCGCATGGGACACCGACGCCAGCAGCGCGTCCTTCACCGCGTGCGCGATGTCGTGACCCGCGCGCACGCTGAGGTCTCCGTCCACCCTCACCTGGATGTCCACGAGGTGGCTGAGCCCGCTCTTGCGCACTCGCACCTTGTCGAGCGCGAGCACGCCGGGCACGGCCAGCGCGATCGACCGCACCTCACGCTCGAACCGCTCCGGCGCCGCCGTGTCCATCACGTCGCCCAGCGCCTTTCCCACCATCCCCACGCCGTTGAAGGCGATGATCACGCAGGCAAACAGCGCCGCCCAGTCGTCAGCCGTCTCGAAGCCCTTGCCACCCATGAGCGCGATGGCGATGCCGACAAACATCGCCGCCGAGGTCATCGCGTCCGCCCAGTGGTGCTGCGCCTCGATGTCGAGCCCGATGCTCCCCGCCTCCACGCCAGCCGTGCCAAGGCGCCGCGAAAACCAGATCTTAAGTCCCACCACGAGCGCCAGCAGCGGAAGGGTCCACCACTTCGGGCCCTGGTGCGGCGTGACGATCTCGTGCACCGCGTGCTGCCCCACCCATCCCGCCATCGCGAAGACAAACACCGCCACCGCCAGCCCGGCCAGCGGCTCCGCCTTGCCGTGGCCGTAAGGATGGTCCGCGTCCGGCGGCCGCGACGCCACGCGGAAGCCCGCCCACACCAGCAGCGAGGACAGGATGTCGAGCGTCGACTCCGCGCCGTCCGCAATCAGCGCATAGGTGTGCCCGAAAATCCCGCCGGCAAACTTCACCGCCGCGAGGACGGCGTTCAGCGCGATGCCGCGCAGCACCAGTCCCGCGCTCGCGCGCGCGCGGCGCTGGTTCTCGGCATGGTGGCTGGGCAGCTCGGTCGGCACTCCGCGACGTTGAGTCCCGGGCCAACCGAGCTCAACGCGCGAGTTGACGCTCCCCGGCCCCGGCCCAGACTCGCGAAGTCCCATGGCCGCCTCCAGCAGCACGTCGATCGCCACCGATCCGGTGAAGCAGTTCTCGGTCTTCGCCGAGAATCGCGTCGGCCGGCTGTACGACCTCATCGGGCTGCTCAAGGACCACAACGTCCATGTCATCGCCATCACGGTGCTCGACACCACCGACAGCGCCATCCTCCGGCTGATCGTCGACGATCCCGGCAAGGCCCGCGAACTGATGGTGAACAACGATTTTCCCTACACGGAGACCGACGTGCTCGCGATCGAGATCACCGACGAGTCCGACCTCAAGGGCGTGCTCGCCGCGCTGTTCGAGGCCGAGATCAACCTCCATTACGTCTACAGCTTCATCAAGCGCCCCGAGGGGCGGTATGCGCTCGTGATCAACGTCGAGGATCCCGACGTGGCCGCCCAGGCGCTGGGCCATCGGGGCTACAAGGTGCTCACGCAAAGCGACATTTCACGCTGAAGCGGGGGCTGTTGATTCTCCATTCGCGCAGGATCCAAAGACGTTCCCGGCGGCGAGCGGAATCGCCGCCCTACCGGCAAGCCACGCGGCCGGATCAGTTCTGCACCGCACCCATCTTCTCGCCTTCGAGTTGATAGATGCCGGACAGATAGCCATTCTCGAACATCGCGCCGATCTTCAGCACGCCATAGAAGGCGATCGGCACGTCCATCAGCGGGGTCACGCCCTTGGTCATCTTGACCACGATCCATTCGTTGATGTTCGGCACCGTGCCGTAGCAGCACATCATCGGGTCCTTCAGCAGCAGGAACTCCGTGACGAGACCCTTCTCCATCTTCACCGGCATCATGAAACCGGTCACGAGCACCTTCTGGCCGCTCCAGCTTTTCACTTCGCCCGGGATCTGTTCCTCGCCGGTGGGCGGCACTGCTTTTGGATCCACCGCGGGATCGAACGCCGGCGGCACAAACTTGTAGGAGGCGAGCCGGTCAAAACCGAGCTTGAGATAACCGTCCACGACCTCGGGCGGACCCTTGGTCGCCTCCGCCACGAGCGCCTTCATCGCCGCCGGGACGGGAGCCGCCGCGCTGTCCGCCGCCGTCGCGATCCGCCCGGTCAGCAACGACGCCAGAACGACGGACCAAAGGATTGAAGGGCGGGGATTCATGAGGTGAACGCGAACATACGCATGACGCAGCATTCGTCAAAAGGTTTGAGCGTGAAGCAGATTTTCCCGATTGCGCCGTCATCGCCCGGCAAATGAAGGGGTTGCATGGCCGGACAACCCCGGGGAAAAGGCCTGCCGCCTCAGGAAACCGGCGCCAGCGTCTCGGCCACCGGCGTGCGGTAGGCCTTGAAGGCGGGCACGACCCCGCCGAGCGCGCAGAGGGCGATCATCGCGAGCGGGCAGATCCACAGCACCGGATGCGGCGCAAACACCTCCAGCACCACGCCGGTCTGCGTGCGGATGATGCCGGCGACGCCCGCAAACAGCGCAAGATAGATCGCAAAGCCCGCGACCGCGCCGAGCGCGCCGATGCAGGCCGCCTCGGCCACCACCGCGCCAAAGATCGTGCGCCGCCGCGCGCCGAGGGCGCGGAGAATGGCGAGGTCGCGCTGCCGGGCGCTCATCGAGTTGTAGATGCTCGCGAGCACCGAGCCCGCCGCCACCAGCGCCACCAGGTAGGCCACCAGCGCCAGCACCTGGTCGAACCAGGAGATCTTCTGGAACAGCTCGGCAATGATCGCGCCCACCGGATAGGCAAAGGTCAGGCGGTTGCCCTGTTTGTTGTAGAGCATGTCCATCATGAAGCCCGCGGTCGGCGCCCGCAGCTGCAGCAGCACGGCGCTCACGTCGGTCGCCGCCCGCGGGTCGTGGCCGCTCATCGTCTGCAGGCCGTGCAGCGGGATCCAGATCACGCGGTCGACCGGCGTGTTGGTCGGCTTGAGCACGCCAACGACCGTGTAGGTTTCGGCGTGCTGGTTCTTCTCGTCGTAGACTAACCCATGGAAGGGATGGAACGTGTCGCCCACCTTGAGGCCGAGCCGGTCCGCCGCAAAGCTGCCCGCCACCGCCTCCTTGGCGTCGGGGTCGAAGATCTTGCCGCCCTCCAGGGTGTATTTTTTCCCCTGCGCGTATTCCACGGTCTCGAACAGCTCCGGCAGCGTGCCCACGAGGCGGTAGCCGCGCAGGTTGTCGCCGACCGCGATCGGGATCGCCGCCTTCACCGCGGGGTTGCGCTTGATCATCTCGTAGTCGGCGTAGGGCAGGTTGCCGGGCGACGCCTCGAGGTGGAAGATGGCGTTCAGCACCAGCTGCAGCTTCGAGCCGCGCGCACCCAGCACCGCATCGAAGCCGGTCGTCGTCTGCGTGAATGCCGCCTGGGACTGCGTCTTCACCATCCACACGCACATCAACAGCCCGCTCGCCAGCGCGATGCTGCCGGCCGTGATGACGGTCGAGAGCGCGTGCTGGCGCAGGGAGCGGTAGATGATGAGGGGAAGGGTCATGAAAGCTCCATCAGGCGGCGCCCGCCCGGTTGATCTCCGCGAAATCCTTCCGCTGCTCGAACTGCGCGAGCACCGTTTCGTCGTGGCTCACGAGCAACAGCGCCGCGCCGTTCTCGCGGCAGACTTCGCGGATCAGCTCGAGCGACTCGCCCGCGTGCTTGTGATCGAGGTTCCCCGTCGGCTCGTCGGCCAGCACGAGCTTCGGCCGGTTCGCCAGCGCCCGCGCCACCGCCACGCGCTGCTGCTGGCCGGTCGACAGCTGCCGCGGGAAATGGTCCAGCCGGTGGGCCAGCCCCACCCGCCCCAGCAGATCGCGCGCGTGCAGCCGGTCCGCACCCGGGCCGAACGACATGCCAAGCACCACGTTTTCCAGCACTGTGTAGCCTTGGAGCAGGTTGAAGGTCTGGAAAATGTAACCGATCTTCTCCGCCCGCAGCCGGTCGCGCTTGGGTTCGCCCAGCGCGGTCATCTCCGTGCCGTCGATCGCCACCCGGCCGGAATCGGCCGCCAGGATGCCCGCGATGAGGTTCAGGAAGGTCGTCTTGCCCGACCCGCTTTCGCCGCGCAGCGCGAGCTGCGCGCCCGCCGCCAGCCCGAAGGCCGGCACCCGCACGATCTCGACCCGGCCGCCCTCCGGCGAGGGATACGATTTCAACAGGTCGGAGACGGCGAGCATGGCGGGGAATCTTGGCATGACGCACCCGGTTGGCCAATCGTTTCACATTAAAAATTTCGGCGCCCTCCTTGCCTCCCCCGGCCCGGGCGGCATCCTGTCGGCCGGTTTCGCCGATCGCATCCCTCACCCCATGCACTACACCCACCTCGGCCGCTCCGGCCTGCGCGTTTCCCGGCTCTGCCTCGGCACCATGAACTTCGGCACGCACACCGCCGAGGCCGACGCATTTGCCATCATGGACAAGGCCGTCGAACTCGGGATCAACTTCTTCGACACCTCCAACACCTATGGTCGGAGCGTATCGCTCGGCCTGACCGAGTCCATCCTCGGCCGCTGGCTCGCCCAGGGCGGCGGGCGTCGCGATTTCGTCGTCCTTGCCACGAAGGTCTACGGCCAGATGTCCGGCCAGCGTCCTGACCCCAACCTCGACCGCGGTCTCTCCGCGCGGAAGATCATCCGCGGCTGCGAGGACAGCCTGCGCCGCCTGCAGACGGATCGCATCGACCTTTATCAGATGCACCATGTCGACCGCTCCTGCCCAACCGAGGAATGGCTCGGCGCCATGGAAACGCTCCAGCGCCAGGGCAAGATCTACTACACCGGCTCCAGCAATTTCGCCGGCTGGGACATCGCTGCTGCGGCCGCCACCGCGCATGTCACGCAGCGTGCCGGACTGGTGAGCGAGCAGAGCGTCTACAACCTCGCCAACCGCACGGTCGAACTCGAGGTGCTGCCGGCCTGCCGACATTTCGGCCTCGGCGTGATCCCCTGGAGCCCCCTCGGCGGCGGCCTGCTCGGTGGCGTGCTTGCCAAGGCTGCGGCCGGCCGGCGCGCCAGCGCCGATATGGAGCAGAAGGTCGCCCGCTTGCGCCCGCAGATCGAGGCCTACGAAAAGCTGTGCGGCAGCTTCGACGAAAAGCCGGCCGATGTCGGCCTCGCCTGGCTGCTCGCCAATCCCGTCGTCACGGCGCCCATCATCGGGCCACGCACCCTCGACCAGCTCACCGGCGCGCTCCGGGCGCTCGAGGTCAGGCTCGGCGACGATGTGATGAAGAAACTCGACGCGATCTTCCCCGGCCCCGGCGAGGCGCCCGTGGCGTACGCGTGGTGAACCTTCGCGGGCATTTTTTGCGTCCGGCAGGGACGCCCGCCCGTAACCGTCCTCATGCCTTCCGCTCCGGCCACGACCCGGCGTTCGTTCTGGCAGCGCCGCCTCATCGATCCCGTCCGCGCGCTTTTTTTGCAGGGCATCACGCCGGACCGGGTCGCCCTCACTTTTGCCGTCGGCACCGCCTGCTCGCTGCTGCCGTTCCTGGGCTTCACGTCGCTGCTCAACCTCGGCGTCGGCCTCTGGCTCCGGCTGAACCAGCCGATCCTGCAGACGCTCAACCAGCTGCTCGGCCCCGTGCAGCTGGTCCTCATCATCGCCTACGTGCGGATCGGCGAAACCATCTGGCGGGCCGCGCCCATGCCCCTTTCGGTGCCCATCATTGTCCGGACGTTCCGGGCCGATCCGTGGGCCTTCCTGCAACGCTTCGGCTGGACCGGCGTGCATGCCGCCACCGCGTGGATCCTCAGCGTGCCGTTCATCATCGCGGCGGTCTACTACCCGCTGCGCCCGGTGCTGCGTAAATTCGCCGCCCGGTGACCGGCGCCGCGGCCGGTCAGGGCGTCCCGGTCATTTCGCCTCCGCCGCCCGCTCGCGCGCCAGCTGGGTGCGAAACGACTTTTCCATGCCGTCAACCAGCGTGCGCCAGCCCGCGGGGTCGATGAAGGGATTCGGCTTCGCCCCGCTTTCCAGGCGCGCGAATTTGTCCCCCATCGCAAACTGACCGCCGTGCGGGGCAAAGAAGATGTCGCACGGCAGCTCCTTCAGCCGCGCGAACGTCGTCTCGAAGTCCGGCACGATCTCCGGATACGCCGGGTCGCGCACCAGCCTCGTCCCGGCGTTGATCGACGCGCTGCTGAAAAACACCACGTGGTACGGATGCCCGTCCTCCGTCACGTCCATCGTCCAGGTCGTCGCACCCCGCGTGTGCCCGGGCGTGAGGTGCGCCGTCAGCGTGACGCCGCCGAGGGTCACCCGCTCGCCGTCCGCCACGATGTGGTCCACGTGCGTCGGCGTGTAGACGATCATGTCCTTCGGGAACGGGATGAAATCCTTCGCGCCGCCCGATTCCAGCACCTCCGCGTCGCGGGCGCTCGCGTAGATTTTTGCCCCGGTGAGGCGCTGTATCAGGGCGTGGCCGCCAACGTGGTCGATGTGCGCGTGGCTGCTGAGCAGGATCTTGATGTCCGCCAGGTGAAAGCCCAGCTGCTCCACGCCTTGGCGGACGATCGGCACCGTGTCCTCAAAACCGGTGTCGATCAGGATGTGCCCGGCCGGCGTCGTGACCAGGTACGAGCTCACGCCGATCGCGCCCACATAATAGATGTTGTCGACGAGGTGCCGCGGGGGCACGGGCGCCTTCCACGAATCAAACAGGCGCCTCACGGAATCCCGGCTCGGTGGCATCGCATCCGGTGCGGGAGCGGCGTCGGCGGCCAGGGCACGGCCAGCCAACAAGGCACACAGCATCAGGGCTCTCCTCAAACGGTGGGAAATCATCGGGGTGGGGTTCGCGTCGCGGCCGGCGGAAACGGCAGCGGCAAAATCAAACGGGTAACCCGTCCACTATTGGGACGGGGCCGGTCGACGCAAGCCGCCGGAACCGACGACTGTCTCCGGATTTCACACTCGATCCCATCCAATCGTTCTCGTTCTTCGTTCTCGTTCTCCCCTCCGAATACCAACGCGAGAACGAGGAACGAGAAAGAGAACGATAACGATTTTTAACCCGAGCCAACGAAATTAAGATGCTAACGAACGCCGTTGGCGGCCCGGCCTTTTCCGGCAGCAGCCGCGGACGATCCGACCACTCAGCGCCAGACGCCCTCGATGAACACGTAGCCCTCGCCCCGGCGCTCCCAGCGCGGTGCCACCCACACGGCGTTGGGCCGCGGCGGGAGTTCCCAGTGGCCCTTCATCCATTCATGACGGCCCCCGCGCCAAACCCAGTAGCCCTCGATCCAGACATGCCGCGGCGACGGCCGGTCACGCTCCACGACAACCTCACGGATCACGGGCGGCGGCGCCACCTTGACGACGACCACCTCGGCCCTCGGAGGCGGCACTTCCCGCACAACCACCACTGGCGGCGGAGGGACCGTCTCGATCACCGTGACCGGCGGCCGCGGGCGCCGCGGCGCTTCCTCGACCACGCAGCCCGCCCAGGCGGTGAGTAATCCGACGAACAGGGTAAGTCGCCCGACGTGGGAAATGACCGGCCGAATCGCAACGGAACGGGAACCAGCTGGAATGGAGTTCATGCCACCATAGACGGGGCTTTCGCCGCAGGGTTGCAAGAGTAGTGTGTAAATTTTACGCCAAGTTTCGTGCGCACAAAAACGGCGCGGAGTTTCCGCGCCGTCGAAATTCAAGCGCCCCACAGTAATGAGTCAGTTTGAGCACTCTTCGTAGGCCGCGAGCTTGCTCGCGCTCTCACCGCGCCTGCAAACGGGCGCCCGCAAAGCAAACGGAGCATTACCGATCCGCCGGGGATCAGCGCCAATAGCCGTCAACAAAGACGTAGCCTTCGCCGCGGTGTTCCCAGCGCGGTGCGACCCATACGGTGTGTCCGCGCGGCGGAAGTTCCCAGTGGCTCGCGATCCATACTTGGCGGCCGCCCTGCAACGCCCAGTACCCTTCGATTAGCACGTGATGGGACGAAGGCCGCGGCGCAATGACTTCGTGCCGGGGCGGCGGTGGCGCTTCGCGAAGCACAATCACCTCGCGCGACGGGCGCTCGACGACGACTTCCCGCGGCGGCGGCGGGGCGCCAATCTCAACCGAAACCCCCACGTCGCGCCAGAATCCGTCGATCAAGACATACCCGTTGCCCCGGCGCTCCCAGCGCGGCTCGACCCAGACGGCATGCTCGCGGGGCGGCAGCTCCCAGTGTCCGCCGATCCAGATGTGGCGACCCGCGCGCCAGCCCCAGTAACCGGAAATCCAGATATGCGCCGGCGAGGGGCGCTCGATGATGACCTCGCGATTCGGCGGCGGCGGCGGCACATCCACGACGACCGCATTGTCCGGAGCGGGGGCGCCCATGGCGGCGGGGGCCGCATCCTGCCAGAAGCCCTCCACCAGCACGTACCCCTTGCCCTTGGCCTCCCAGTGCGGCTGCACCCAGGCGGCATTCGCCACCGGCGGCAGTTCCCAGTGCGCGGAGACCCAGACATAGGCCCCTTCCTGCCAGCGCCAATGGCCGGGGACCCAGACATGCTGCGACGAGGGCTGTTCGTCCTGGACTTCCTGCGCGACGGCCGGCTGCAGGGGCTTGTCGACGATCGGTGCCGGGGACACCGCAGGCGCGTCGGGAACGGCGCCCCCCTGCGCCAGCGCCGGGGACGGGATGAGGCAGCCGAGGCCGAGGCCAAACGCCAGAAGCTGGGCCCCGCTCATCGCGAGGCGAAACGAAGATTGGTTGGAAATGGGTGTGGAAGACATGACCGCTTAGACGCGATCATCGGGCGAAAGTTTCCTGCGTCTTTTGCTGCTCATCCTTGCCGACCACGGGCAGGCGCCGCGTCCTGCCCGGCCCAGGCTTCAATTGGCGCTCGCCAGCAGGGTCGGCGCAGGCGCCGCGCTGCCGCTCCGCATCGCGTTCATCGCCACCTGGCCGAGTTTCTGGTTCCACACCGTGGTGGTCGTCGAGGCGTAGGCCTGGGTGATGACACCCACCAAATTGCGCGGCGTGACCAGATCCTGGTCCTCGTCCTTGTTTCCCACGCCTTGGGCGATCCAGCCGCCGGGCAGATCGCCCACCAGCACGTGCGCCACGCCAAAACCGTCATGATTCACGTAAAGGACCTGCATGCCCTTGCGCAGCTTGGTGAAGTCGACCGGTGTCACAACGATCGCCGTGCCGCTGGTGTAAAGGGGCTCCATCGACTCACCCAGCCCACGGAACGCCTGGCCACCACGGATGCGGGCCGCGGCTTCCTCGGCCGCGTGGAGCTCCTGGCCCTTCGCCACGATCTGAGGGACCGGGCTCATCGCCAGGATGCTGTCGAGATCCCGCTGCACTGACATCGTGCTGCAGCCGCTGCTGAAGATCATGCCGGCGATCATCGCCAGCGCGCCACCGAGGCGGGCGAGGGACGGAAGGGCGAGACGGCGGCTGGCTTGTTCGAGGGATTGGGCGCTTTTCATGGGCCCAGAATACCTTTCGGCCGCGTTTCTTCCTATCCGTGCACCTACGGATCCTAGGGGTGCAAATTCCGCTGGGGTGTTTTCCCCGGCTGATCGGGAGAAACCTGGGATATAGCCAAAGTCTAAGTCGACAATGGGT
>Ga0265319_1002159_pt1 | contig 10986 bp, 3 predicted proteins | sample 4824metaG_FD_192443 | JGI IMG/M metagenome (GOLD analysis project Ga0265319, IMG submission 192443) | Rhizosphere microbial communities from Carex aquatilis grown in University of Washington, Seatle, WA, United States - 4-8-24 metaG | ecosystem: Host-associated > Plants > Roots > Rhizosphere >...
CCGATGACCAGCGCGAACAGGGAATAGTGCGAGCCGTAATCCCAAAAATGAAACCATTGCCACAAGACGACCCGGATCGCCCCGATGACCGCCAGAATGCAGACGAGCAAAAGACCACCTGCCAGTTCGCGCCGGAAAACGCGCCACCAATCGCTCAACAAAACATCGCGCACAGCCATCGCGCGTATGATGAGCGACGTGGCCTGTGAGCCAGTGTTGCCGCCGCAGGAAAGGATCAGCGGCATGAAGAATGAAAGCGCCACGATTTTTTGGACCTCGCCGCCGTAATTTTGCATCGTCACGGACGTGAGCATTTCTCCGACGAACAAAATCGCGAGCCACGGCGCACGTTTTTTGACCATCTCGAAAATTCCCGTTTTCAGATACGGCGCGTCCAATGCCACGACACCGCCGAGCTTTTGGATGTCCTCGGTGGCGGCTTTTTCCGCCACATCCAGAATGTCGTCCACAGTGATGACGCCCAGCAGCACGTCCTGCGAATCCACGACGGGCAGGATTGTCACGTCGTATTTTTTGAAAGCGGTGACGGCTGTTTCCTGATCATCCGTGGCGCGCAGAAAAATCCGCTGGTTCACCAGCAATTCCAGGACGGAAGTTTGCGGCGGCGCGACGACCACGTTGCGCAACGGCACGAAATCCACCAGCCTTCCCTTCGCATCCACGACGTAAAGCTGGTTCATGACCTCGCGCTTGCTTTCTTCGCGGCGCAAATGCGCCAGCACCTCGGCAACCGTCCAGTTCTGCTGGATGGCGACGTATTCCGGTGTCATGCGCCGACCGACGGATTTTTTGGGATAACCGAGAAGTTCCGTGGCTATTTTCCGCTCTTCGGGATTGAGCAGGTTCAATAATTTCTGCGTTGCCGCCGCAGGTAATTCCTCGAGCAAACGCGTGCGGTCATCAGGCGCAATGTCATTCAAAATTTGCGCGACATGCTCGTTGCCGAGCGCATGAAGTGTTTTTTCCTGATCGTCCAGCGGCAGATATTCAAAAACTTCCGCCGCCAGTTCGCGCGGAAGCAGGCGCAGGAGAACGGCCTCGTCGTCGGGCTTGAGATCAACGAAGATTTCCGCGATGTCCGGCACTGGAAAGCCACAGAGGATTTCACGCAGCCCGTTGAAGTCCCGCTTGTGGATCAACTCGACCAGTTCGGGCATGAGTAGGTTGCCAATCATTTTGCCTATGAAACAAAATTTTCCGGCGCGCGTAAAACAAAAAGCCGTTCAGCATCGCACTGAACGGCATTGTTAGGCTTGCGCGGGTTGATCGAATCCGCTCAAGCCTCAAAGGATTTTCCGCAGCCGCAACTCTGTTTCGCGTTGGGATTTGAAATCTTGAAACCGCCTGCAACCAACGCATCACTGAAATCAACCACTGTGCCGCGCAGATATTGCGCACTGATTGCATCCACGAGAACACTGAAGCCGTTTTGTTCGGCGACCAGATCGCCGTCGCGCTTTTCGTCGAAGACCATGCCGTATTGCATCCCCGAACAACCGCCCTGCTCCACATAAATCCTAAAACTTTTGCCCGCATTTTCCGGCGACGACAACAGCGACTTGCATTCCTCGATGGCTCGCGTCGTCAGTCCGACAACAGATTCGGTTGTGGTTGTTTCTGTCATTCTTTTCCAAGTGAAGCTAGACTTGCCTTGCGTCCGTGTCAAACGGCGGGTCATTTTTTCTCCGGCAACAGTGCGACCCTTTTCTTTTCGAGCGAATCCTTCAACTGCGGCAGTTTTTCCTCCAGCCGGTCAAAAAATTTGTCCATCTGCGGCCATTCCTGCAACGCCTGCATCACGTCCAGCGCCTGAAGCCCGGCTTTTTTCAACCAGAACGAATCCGCCTGCTCGCCGTCGCGCAGATTCGTTTCGTAAAACACATCGAGATAATTATCCAAGGCAAGCTGGCGCAACTTGGTTTGATTGTCACCCAACGCCTGCGCCGCCTTCTTTTCGAGCGTAAGCCCGAATCCGATCTGCGCCTGGCTGCGCGCGGAAATGTTCGCGGACGAAGAATTGAAGACTTGCGCGTAGGCGTTCGTCGCCGCGTCATAGTTCGTCAATTGCAGATAGCAGTCGCCGAGTTCGCCGCACGCGAGCGCACCCCATTCGTTCGTCGGATACGACTGGCAAACCGTTTTGAAAATGGAAGCGGCCTGCTCGTAGTTCGCCAGCGGATTGTTCGTGTCCGTGGAATCCATCCGCATCAGCGCGCTACCCCAGTCGAACCGTGCCTGCACGTCCAGCTCCGGCGGACAATTCGTGTCGCCTGTCAACCCCGTGAAATATCCGATGGCGTCCGAGTAGCCCAGCCGCCCGACCGCCGCGCGACCGGCCATCATCTGCGCCGGATAAAACAGGTTTGTCCGGTTCACCAGCGGAGAACCCTGCCAGTTCGTGTTCTGAAAAATATATTTATAACTTTTCTCCGCGTTCACAAAATCACCGGCGTTGTAAAAAGAATCAGCCACCCACCACTGCGCCTGCGGCGCGAGGCCGTCCGTTGGAAATTGCGCAACAAAATTCGTGAACAGCATCAACGCGTTCGTCTCATTGCCCGCCTGAAAATTCGCCCACGCCAGCGCGTAACCGGCCCGTGCCCGCAATGAATTCGTCGGGAAGCTTTTCAGCCAGTCTTCGTACCGGCCGATTGCGGCAGGCCAGTTCGTCTCCTGTTCAAAAGTCCGCGCGACGGCCAGTTCCAACGGCGCCTGCAAAAGTGAACCGGAAAATTGCGGCTCGATTTTTTCAAACAGGGATCGCGCATCCGCCGGACTCGCCAGGCTTTCGCCATAAAGCAGCGAACTGCTTTGCGCCAATTCGCCGGCGGGATTTTCTTGAAAGATCTGCACGAGCGCGTTGCTCGCGCCCGCCGCATCTTTTAACTCCAGACAAGCGCGCAACGTTTGATACATCGCCCGCATGCCAAGATCTTTCTCCACAACTGCAAATCCAGAAAAGTCATCAAGCACCGATTGATAATTTGTCCGCGCGGCGGAAAAATCATTTTGCGCGAACAAGGCGTCACCCATCTTGAATTTTGCGACCGCCAAATCTTCCGACAGCGGCAGCCACCGCGCGGCCATTTTAAAATCGTCGAAGCTTTCGGGGAATTTTCCAGCAAACCAGTTACACCAGCCGCGATCCAAATAAGCTTTGCCCGTGAGCAGGTTGTTCGTGAACACGCCGAGAAACCGGTCGAACGCCGCGGTCGCCCGCTGCAAGTGGTCCGTTGCCGACGGTTGCGCGGCGTAATCCCTCAAATGCAGTTCGCCCAGCGTGAACAGCGCGATGTCCGTCGATTGCGAACCGGGAAACTGCGCGAGGAATTTTTCCAGCGCCGCTTCCGAGTCAGGAAACTGTTTTTGAGCGAGCGCCAGTTGCGCGATTTTCAAGACCGCCTGCCGCTGCCGTTCGTCCGGCGCATTTGTCGCGAGATTTTCCCGGTATGCGGCGATGGCCTCATCCACCCGTCCCATTTTTTCCAGCACGTCCGCTCGCAATGCGATGCTCGTGGCGCGCAGATCGTCGTCCTTCGTGAGCGCCGCGATCTGGAGCAGATTGGTCGCGACCACAAGCGCTGCGGAAGTGTCGCCCGCGGCGAGCTTCACCTGGCAGAGCAGATACGCCCGCTGCCAGTCCAGTTCCGGCGCGAGCGTCTGCGAGTTGAGCGATTGCAAAACCGATGACGAGCCGGCGAAATCATTCCGCACGAATTTCGCCTGCGCCAGCAGCAATCGCCCGCGCGAAACCAGTTCGTTCCCGGAATCCACCTGCGCCGTGCGCTGGAAAATCCCATTCGTCTCCTGCAACGACGCCTCCACCTGCGGCCATTGCGCAAGCTGTGCATACGCCGACGCCGACTCGACTGCCGCGCGCAAACGCAACGGCGATCCGGGGAAATTTTTCGACAGCGAATCGAAGGTTTCCGCCGCTGCTGAAAAATCAGCGTTCTGAAACTGTGCCTCGCCAATCCAATAAACATATTGGTCGGCGAGATTTCCAGCTGTTGCCTCGCGCGACGTTAGCAATGCGATGGCCGGTTCAAGTTTTCCCTCTTGGAATTCCGCCTGCGCCTGCAACAGCACCGCCTGCGGCGCATTGGTGGACTTCGGATATTTTTGAACGAACTGCGCGAACTCCGTTTCCGCGCGGCTCCACATCTCGTCCTGAAACGCGGTCACGGCGGCGGCGTAAGCCCGCTGCTCTTTCGCACCGTTGGCGGCGAATGAGATTTCGCCGCTCAACACGAGCGCGAACAAAATCAAAATCCATCGCCAGCGAAATGCCATGTGTTGAATCTAGTTGAGAGCGCGAAGCGACAAAAGCGGTAAAATCAGTTCACGTTCAAAACGTTTTTCAAATATTGACCCGTAAAACTTTCTGCACATTCGATTATTTTTTCCGGCGGACCTTCCGCCACAATTTTTCCGCCTGCGCCGCCGCCTTCCGGGCCAAGATCAATGATCCAGTCCGCCGTTTTGATCACGTCGAGATTGTGTTCGATGACGACGAGCGTGTTGCCCGTGTCGCGCAATTTGAAAAGGACTTCGAGCAGTTTCGCCACGTCGTGAAAGTGCAGGCCGGTCGTCGGCTCGTCCAAAATATAAAGCGTCTTGCCCGTCGCCTTGCGGCTCAACTCCGTCGCCAGCTTCACGCGTTGCGCCTCGCCGCCGCTCAACGTCGTCGCCTGCTGGCCGAGATGGATGTAGCCCAGCCCGACTTCCGTCAGCGTCAGCAGCGGATCGTAAATTTTCGGGACGGCGCGGAAAAAATTCAACGCCTCGTCCACCGTCATGTCCAGAACGTCCGCGATGTTTTTTCCCTTGTAGGAAATCTCCAGCGTCTCGCGATTGTAACGCTTGCCGTTGCACGCCTCGCACGTCACATAAACCGGCGGCAGAAAATTCATTTCAATCTTAAGGACGCCATCGCCCTCGCATTTCTCGCAGCGACCGCCCTTGACGTTGAAACTGAAACGTCCCGGCTCGTAACCGCGAACTTTTGCAGCCGGCAATCGCGCGAACAGATCGCGGATTTGATTGAACATGCCGGTGTAGGTCGCCGGATTGCTGCGCGGCGTCCGCCCGATCGGCGACTGGTCGATCACGATGACCTTGTCGAGATTTTCAAAACCCTTCAGTGCGCGATGCTCGCCGGGCCGTTCTTTCGAGCCGTAAAATTTACGGAACAGCGCGCGGCGCAAAATGTCATCCACAAAAGTTGATTTGCCGGAGCCGCTGACGCCGGTGACGCACGTGAACGTGCCGAGCGGAATCCGCACGTCAATGTTCTGCAGATTGTTTTCCCTCGCGCCGAGGACTTCCAGCCAGTTGTGTTCTTTCGACGGCACGATCCGTTTTTTGGGAATCGGAATTGAAAGTTCGCCGCGAAGATATTTTGCCGTCAGCGAAACGCGGCACTTCAAAACTTCCGGCAACGTGCCAGCCGCCACGAGTTCGCCGCCGTGGATTCCCGCGCCCGGACCCAGATCCAAAATGTAATCGGCATTGCGAATCGTGTCGGCATCGTGCTCGACGACGAGAACGGTGTTGCCCAAATCGCGCAGGCCTTTCAGCGTGTGAAGCAGGCGGTCGTTGTCGCGCTGGTGCAAGCCGATGCTCGGTTCGTCCAGAACATAAAGCACGCCGACAAGCGCCGCGCCGATCTGTGTCGCGAGCCGGATTCGCTGCGCTTCGCCGCCGCTCAATGTTCCACTCTCGCGGTCAAGCGTCAGGTAACCGAGGCCGACGTTTTTCAAAAAACCGAGTCGTTCGCGGATTTCCTTGACGACTTCGTTCGCGATTTTCTGCTCGAACTCCGTCAACTTCAGAGTCGCAAAAAAGTCATCGGCTTTTTCAACGGACAAACTGCAAACGTCCATGATGGACAGGCCGGGGATTTTAGGTAGCACAGGCCTCCGGCCTGTCGCCTTCGGCGTCTCGCCGAAGGTTTTTTTTCTTGAAGAAGTTTCCGACGAGACGTCGGAAACAACAGGCGGGACGCCTGTGCCACCATTTCCATTTGCACCCAAAGTGACGGCAAGAATCTCGGGTTTAAGTCTTTTGCCGCGGCACGCGTCGCAAAACTGCGGACTCATGTATTGCTTGAGCCGGTTGCGGACGAATTCGCTTTCGCTGTCGGTCGCGAGCCGTTCGAGGTTCGGCAGCACGCCTTCAAACGGACGGCTGATGACGCTGACTTTCCCTCCGCGCCAAAAACGAAAATCAATGTCGTCCTCGCCCGAACCGTTGAGCAGGACTTTTTTGAAATCATCCGGCAGATCCTTGTAAGGCGTCTCGGTGCTGACGTTGAAATGCGCCGCGACGGAGCGCAACATCGCCTTGTAATAAATCGTCAGCCGCTTGCCCGCGCGGCGCCACGGCTGGATCGCGCCGTCGAGCGGCAGTTCAGGATCGGGCACGACGAGCGCCTCGTCGAAAATCATTTTCTGGCCGAGGCCGTGGCAGACCGGGCACGCGCCCGCCGGTGCGTTGAAGGAAAAATGTTTTGGCGTGGGCGGATCAAAACTTTTTCCGGTGGCCGGCGAACACATTTTGTTCGAGTGCAAAGTCTCGATCCAGGTTTCGGATTTTGTTTGCGGCTCTTGATGCAGCGCGAACATCACGCCTTCGCCCCAGCGCAGTGCCGTTTCGATGGAATCCGTCAGGCGCACGCGGATTTTATCGTCAATCACGAGCCGGTCAACGACGGCTTCGATGTTGTGAAATCTTTTTTTATCAAGCTTCGCGCGCGCGACATTTTCGCCGAGTTCAAGCATCTCGCCGTCCACGCGAACGCGCACGAAGCCTTCGCGCGCAAGGCGCTCGAACACGTCGCGGAACTCGCCTTTTTGGCGGCGCACGACCGGCGCGAGGAGCATCACTTTTGTTTTCGGCGGCAGCGCGAGGATTTTGTCCACGATGTCGCTCGTGCTTTGCGTGGAGATCGGCACGCCGGTTTCGGGGCAATGCGCCTGGCCGATGTGCGCGTAAAGCAGGCGCAGGTGGTCGTAAATTTCCGTGGTCGTGGCGATGATGGAGCGCGGACTCGAACCGGAGCTTCTTTGCTCGATCGCGATCGCCGGCGAAAGTCCCTCGATGAAATCCACGTCCGGCTTTTGCATCTGGTCGAGGAACTGCCGCGCGTAGGCGGAAAGCGACTCGACGTATTTGCGCTGGCCCTCCGCGTAAATCGTGTCGAAGGCGAGCGACGACTTGCCGCTGCCGCTCAAGCCGGTGATGACGACCAGTTTGTCGCGCGGGATTTCCAGCGTGAGGTTTTTGAGATTGTGCTCGCGCGCGCCGCCGATGCGGATGAATTCTTTGCTCACAGATGTAAAATTTCAGACCGACCGAATCTGTAATCTTACACAAAATTTCCGCGAAAGCAAAGTTGGAGTTTGCGCGAAAAAATCCCGACCGTTACGGCAACAGGATGAGCCGGTAGAATTTCATGGGACCAAGGCCGCCTTGCGAGCCGTCGTCAAAGAAATCGAAGAGTCCGTTCGTGGGATCGATGAGCGTGCTGTAAGAGATGATTTCCGGGAACGTGCTCCATGTGATGATCGGCGTGAGATTGGTCGCCCATTGCACTTCGAACAAGTCATTCGTCGGCGCGGACCACGAAAGCAAAAGGCCGTTTGTCACGCCCATATTGGTCGAAATGATGATGCTGATAAGCACCGCATTGGTATGCGTTGACGGAATCATGCCGACAAGTATCAACTGATAGAAGCGCGCGGACGGCGGCGGGCTGAACGGGAATTGCGAGCCGTCGTCGAAAAATTCAAAAAATCCGATGCCGTTCGTGGGCGTGAGCGACGTGTAAGTGATGAAGTTGGTGAAGAACTGCCAGTCCAGCGGCGCGAGACTCGGCGTCCACCGCACCTGGAACACGTCGCCCGTCGGCGCGAACCACGTGAGCAGGAAGCCGTTTGTCCCGCCGATGTTGGTCTGCGTGATGCTCGAAATGACCGGTGGCAGGGACGTCACAAGATGAAAATCAACTTCGATCCCGTAAGTCACCGCAAAACTGTTCGTGTTTTGCACGCCGAGATAGTAAATCCCGCCGGGGATGATATACGCCGGAGCCGAGTTCGTGCCTAACACGCTGACTCCATTGGTGGAACTTGCGATCAACACCGTCGCGCCATTGGTTGTCGGCGGTGTGTTCGTGGTGAACAGGATGTTCAACGGCGCGTCGGCGAACAGCAAAAGGTTGGTTGCGAAATCCGCATTCACCGGCACGTCGATCTCATAATAAACAACGCCGCCGGGCAAGATGCTGTTCGTTTGCGGCTCACCGGGCGAAGCGGGCAATACGATGGGGGTGGAATTGAAACTGGACAAAGGCGTCAATGCCAGACTGTGAAGACTACCGCCGGCGATGGCCACCACGTTGCTCAAACCCAGGGGCACGCTGGTTTGACCGGCAGAATCGTCACCCCACGCCACGATCGTTCCATCGCTTTTCAAAGCCAGACTGTGGAAACCGCCGGCGGCGACAGCCACGACATTGGACAGGCCGACAGGCACGTCCGTCTGACCGGCGGTGTCATCGCCCCAGGCCACGACCGTTCCGTCGCTTTTCAACGCCAGACTGTGAAAACTTCCGCCCGAAACGGCCACGACATTGGCCAGACCTGCGGGCACGTCCGTCTGGCCGATGCTGTCATCACCCCAGGCTATCACAATCCCGTCGTTCCTTATTCCCAGGTTGTGAAAACTTCCGCCCGCGATGGAGACCGCGTTGCTCAAGGCCGCCGGCACGTTCGTCAAACCGGAGATGTTTGCGCCCCAACCCGTCACCGTTCCATCGTTTTTCAACGCCAGACTTGAATATTGCCCGCTGGCGATCAGCACCGCGTTGGTCAAACCCGACGGCACGTTCGTCTCGCCGGGGAAAATATTCGCGCCCCAGGCGACCACCGTCCCGCTGTTTTTCAAGGCTATGTTGTAGGATTGACCGCCGGCGACGGCCACCAGATTGGTGTTCAGCGCGGCAGGCACATTCGTCTGGTTGAAAGCATTGTCACCCCAGGCCACGGCCTTTCCATTATTTTTCAACGCGAGGCTGTGATCATAAGCGCCGGCGATGGCCACCACATTGCTCAAACCCGCCGGCACGATTTTCTGACCGGCAAAATTGGCGCCCCAGGCCACCACATAGGCTTCATCCAAAATCTGGTCGAACCCATAAATCGTGCCCACGGCATTGCTCACCACCAGCCGGAAATGATACTCCACGTTCTTCACCAGACCGCCGATCTGGTTGGTCACATAAACCACATTGAAAGAGTTGCTCACGCTGACCGGCGGTGTGTTGCTTCCATAAAGCGTGTTCGTTCCCCATTGGAACCATGCGATGGAAGGATACCCGTTCGGCGTCGCCATGCCGTTCAGTTGCGCGTTGGTTCCCGTGACCAGTTGGGCCGGTTCCGTGAACGCGAACGCCGTCGCCACCAAATCGAAATCCACCTCGATGCAGGCATCTACCGGGAAATTATTTAGATTCTGCACGCCGAGATAATAGGTCGAGCCGGGAATGAGCAGCGGCGTGCCATTGGTGGAACTCAAAATGTTAGTGCCGCTCGCGGAAAGCGACAGCAGTACCACGCTGCCGTTGATGTCCGGCGCATTCTGATTGAACAGCAGGTTCACCGGCTGATCGGAAGAGAACAATATGTTGGTGGCGGAGATGGCATTGAGCGGCACGTTGACCTGATACCACAGGATGTCATTCGCCGGGACGGGATTGCAGATTTCGTTTCCGGGGGTCACGATGGACGGGGATGGGCTGGTGTTGGCAAAAGTGAATTGCAACTGCCAGCTCACGAGCGTGTTCGTCAGCCCGGCACCCGCGCGGTCGTCCTGAATCTCCAGTTGCCACGTGCCGGCGGCGCTCTGACCGTTGATCGCACTGATGTCCTGCTCCGGCAGATAGTAAAGATTGCTCGAAGCCGCCGGCACGAACGGCGGCGGCGCGAATTTGATCGGCGTCGTCGTCAGGTTCGTGTCTTCGGTGAAGGCGAGATAAAGAAAATTTGAAGCCACGCCACCTGCAGTGTAAGTCCAGGCATCTCCGCTGACGTTCCCGCCGGATTGGTTCATGATGATTGTCAATGCTCCGTTTGTGGTCGTGAACGGAAGATTAATCTGGCCGGTGCCGTTGGTCAGACCGGTGTCAAAGAGTCGGTTACCCAGGCCATAATCACCATTCGTAACATCATAAACCGTCATCTCGTCGGGAATCGTGAAGAAATTCCAACTGATCGGCAGCGTGCCGGAATTTTGACTCACAAAGACAAAATTAGTGCTGGCATTGGTCGTGCCTGAATCCGAGGTGTTAGCAATGTTGTTGGTCGTATAAAGCGTCAAGCCGCAGCCATTGGTGCTCGTGCCGCCGCGGTTTTCCATCAGCAGATAACGCGTGCCGTCGGGACTGATGAGATGAAACACCAGATCCGAGATGCGCGGATGATCCACGCGCAGGCCGACGCTGAAATCCTGGACGATGTCCGTGTTCGTCACGTTGATGCTCGAATACGTCACCGCGTCGTCCAAAATCGGCTGCGATCCGCTCGAATCAAAATCCAGCGTCTCAATCGCCGACGCGGAAAATGCCAGCGTCGCGATGACAAACACATTCGCCGTGGTGGGACTCTGATTGTAAATGCCCACGAAATAACGTCCCGGCTGCAACGGCGGGCCTGTGGAAATTGAATTGCCGGGATCAGTGCCAGTCGGGTAAGTGCCGGTGAGGCAATTCGTCAGCCACACACCGTTCGTATTTGCCGAAGTCGGGAATGCACCTTGCTCCACAAAAAGTTGCAGCGGCGGATTGACGGTCGGCGGCAGGTTGGTGGCTGACACCGTAAGATTGGTGTAGCCGACCGGCACATCAACGTAGCCGTAAAACCACGAGTTCGGCGCGATGGAAACGTTGATGCCTTTGGTCAAATC
>Ga0265319_1002160_pt1 | contig 10986 bp, 11 predicted proteins | sample 4824metaG_FD_192443 | JGI IMG/M metagenome (GOLD analysis project Ga0265319, IMG submission 192443) | Rhizosphere microbial communities from Carex aquatilis grown in University of Washington, Seatle, WA, United States - 4-8-24 metaG | ecosystem: Host-associated > Plants > Roots > Rhizosphere >...
GGCGACAGCTGTTGAGCGTTCGGCTTCGAACAAGCCATACGAAACGTTCGAACAGCTTGGTTATACGTAGGATGCATAACGCTGTCGACTTGCAGCTCCTGGTACTTCGTGACGAATAGCGAGTTGAGCGTATGCGTCTTGCGGTAATCGAGCATCATCGCTACGACTTCCTTGGGCGCGCCCGGATATAACAGGTAATTTGCGAGCGCGTGTTTGTCAAACGACGGCTTGCGCTTTTCCTCATCCTTCTCGCTATCGTCGGTCCACGCCAACACGGGTAGACCATATCGACCGCACAGAACTTCGTAACAATCGTCGTTCGTATGCGGGCGAATACAAAGGCCCGTGAGTTCGTGAATCTTTTCTTCGATTTGCAGCATCTTTGTCATCGCGATGAGCTCAGTTGCCTTAAGCTCATTCATGTCGACACGCATGCCGCGCTGCTCGATGTCCCATAGCGCAAGCGTCAAGCGTTGGTCGTTCGCATGAACTTCCTGACAGCGCTCCGGGATTCGAGTTTCAGTGTATTCGTCGAGCTCGTCAGTTAGGTTGACGTCGAAGCAGGCATACAAACCGCACACGTCGATGGGTATGCGCCCGAAGTCTTTGTTTTTAACTAAGTACGGAGCGAGTGTCGCCTTTTGCTTACCGTCGTCATCGCCTTTGTGCAGCCACGCCTTTGACAAAGCGTCGAGACCGTAGCCGCCGTGAAACAAGCGATCGCAGTCGATGATCTTCGCTGAGTCCATTGTGCAGCGAATTTGCTCGGGCGGGTCGATGCCAAAATCGTTTTTCATCACATGCATATCATATTTGATGTTGTGATTGATCCAACGATTACAGTTGCGAATCACGTCACGCGCCCACGCGATAACTGCGTGGCGAGGCAGGTTGTGACCCACTGCGTGCGCTACAGGAATGTACCAAGCGTCAGCGCCGCCTTTAACTTTCACTGCAATGCCCGCAATCTTGCAGTGGTGCCATGGGTTAATCGAATCGAGCTTAACGTCGCCGCTCGTTGTTTCAAGGTCGAGCACGATATCGAGGCCTGGTGGGAAAATCGGCATCTCGCCTACATCAGTTACTATGTGATTCAACATCCACCTCCTTGTAAAAGCGCGCATCGAGCTTGCCGTCGTGGTTTTCGATCCACGCGCAGCGACACGCGTGATGCAACGCCATCATTCTGTTCTCGGCCTCTTCGCGATCGGGCGTGCAAATATCGCGAACGACTTCGTGTCGTAGGCCTTCGCGGCCCGCTAATACAAATACTGTCATGTTAAAACTCCATGTTAATCAGATTCTTTTAGTTTATACGGGCTGTTGACGTATCGCCATAGCGCAACCCATTCCTTACGTTTCTCATCGCATAACCACTGCAAATATTCCAGCGGTACTTCCTCCCAAGGCAGCCCGCGATGCTGCCCAAATTGCATGACGTTCGCTACGCCTACGCGCTCCGCTTCCTTGTCCGTGCAAGGCGCAGGCGTGCCCGGCGCGATTACGGGCTTATCAGCCCAATCCTTAAGGTGCTCAAGGATTCGCCGAGCTACGATACGCTTACCCAGCACGTCGTAGTTGCCCATTAGCGCGTCGATCGCTATGAGCAACGCTTTCGGCGACTCGCCCGCTTTAAACGAGCGGGCGTGAGCCTTGATTATCGTCGCCAGCATTTCAGCGGCGAGCGCGGCTTTGCTTGTTGGGCTGCAAGCGTTGTACTCCTCGACAAACAATTGCGCGAGCGGTGGTAGTACTTCGACTGTCATGGTTTCAACGCCTCTCGATCAAGCGCGCAGCTCGCACAGCTGCAAGTGTTAGGGCTCACTCGATATTCAGCCAGCGCTGCTGCCTTTTGGGTTTCGATTTCGCCCGCGATGTTCGGCGGTAAATGATTCGGCGGCTTAACCCACTTGCCGTCATCGCGGCGATAGCCGCCCGGGCCAAACTTGGCGAGGTTGTTCAAATCGACAAGCGACTGTGGGCCTTCGTCGTCGATACCGCAAGCCGAAAGCGTTCCCGTCGTTACGACTTTGATGTCGCAGCAACCGTCAACGATCTCAACGAGATTCGGTTCGCCCCGAATCGTGTAGTCCCATTCTTGCTTCTCGCCCGCGTCGCTTACGAGATCAACGCGAACGCCCAACGCCTCGAGCGTTTCCATGCACTCCTCGTGTATCAGCTTGGCGCGTAATAGCCGCGCCTGATTATCGGGCATCATGGGCCCGCTGGGTACTCGCTGTCCCGCGAGTCGCATAAACTCATTCACTAATTTTTGATGCATCGTGCTCATTCACAAGCTCCTCAGTAATGTAATAAGGTTCGCCTTCGAATAGTTTAACGTTAGGCACGTCGAGCGAAGGCTTCTCGACATAGCTAATGATTCGTGGTAGCATGTGTGTAAGGCAATGCACGCTGATAAATTTACGAGTTTCACCGAACATCACTCGCAGCCTTTCTTAGCAGTTCATCAAGCTGCGACGCGGTGAACGTAGGCTGTCGAGCGCTCCACGCTGCTAGGTTAAACGCTGTGATTGTGTTTCGACCACCACCTTGCGCGTCGCCCATAGTTTCGATATACATAATACTGCACGGGGCGCAGTAAGCAAATGCCTCCCATGAATCAGCGCATAGCTCAGGCCGCGGCGTGGCAGGCTTTCCGCATTCGGGGCAAAATTTGTGCATTTTAATACTCCTCAGTAATGTGCTGCGGGCGACACGCGTTGAGCAGCGCCTCGCTAACCAAGCAGCCTTTTAGCAGTTCGATAAATGTCGGCGTTTTGCGATAGGCGCGGCCGTCTCGTAGTAGCGCGTGCTTACGCACGAGCAGCGATAATAGCTCGATCGCTGAATCATGGCTCCATCCGCACCAATCGCAGATGTCGCGCAGTTCGATTTGATTCGTGTTAAGCAGCTGTTCAACGAAGTCCTTTGGAAAGGGCGTTGTTAGCAGCTTCGCTCTAACAACTTCGGGCTCGGTAACCTCTTGCGTCACGCGCAGCGCTGTTGAAAATGCTTTGTAACCGAATACGCGACTCGAGTACACGCGTTCTAGGAACTGCGATACGTATTCGACATGACAGGCGCGAACGATCACGACTTCGCTGTCATCAGTCGAAAATGTGCGGCATGCGAGCGAGGCAGCCAGTCGCGCTATTTTTAATCGCATTGAACCTCGATCGACGAGCGGTATTTGTTCGCTGAAAATGCCGCACAGCCGCGTCGCCTCGCTGAGTATATAGTGGCGCGTTTCCTCGGTAAACTTGACCTGATGTGGGTCACGAGTCCAAGCCCATAGTATCAGCCGTTTACATAAATCAGCAGTATGGGCGTGGATGGCTTCGGGCCTTGATCGCATAAGCTCATTGAGCGCCGCGCTGTCGATTTCGTCCGCTGAAACAAGGAGCGCCATGTCGAATCGACGAACGTCTTCCAGGCCGCCAATGAGCTCATGGATCGCCTCGACGCCGAAATTATACGAGGACAACGGATGCTCACTGCGTGGATTCGATAATGCGAGGAGGCGCGTTCGCGCATGAGTCCGCCTCTTTTCGATCTTAGGTATTTCGGCGATGCCCGATGAACGCATGTCGGTAAGCTTCGATATGACATCTGTACTAGCTCCTTTCAATTCCTCAAGCACCACGAGGCGCTTGTCGTGCGTGGGTATGACGCCCCAGGTAACAAACCATTTGCTACCCATTTGTTGCAGCCCGCCGAGCAAGCCCGCGACGCTGGCGTTTTTACATTCCACCTTTTCGCCGAGGCCATAGTGGCGCATAAGCTGTATCGAAGTTTCTGATTTGCCTTGCGACGAGTCGCCGAGTACGAGAGTTTCAACCCAGCCTTTTGTAACGCGATCGTCGAAAGTAAACAGCAGCGGGCTGTGATAGGTGAGATCGATCACGAGATGAAGATCGCGGCGCTGAAAGATGCGAGTTACGTTTGACTCGAAGTCGCAATAGATGTCGTTGAGCTTTTTGTGCAACGCTTCAGTCGTCCATGCGCTCGGCTGAAATATTTTAAGATCGTCGGGCTTTTCGAGTTGGTAGCTTGATAGCGCGTCCTGCGCTGTTTTATATTTCGAAATGAGCAAAGTGCTTTGCTGCGTTTTCGGATGCGGGAACATTCGACCAATGAATTGATACGTTTCATTAAGTTCGAGGCCGTGGCCAATACAAATCGCGGGCTGCATTACGCGGTCGGCTGATCGATTCGTTATCTCGAGCTGCGGGCTAATGCGCACGTCCTCAGCGTTGTAGTACTTCGTGGGCTGAAATTGAACCGCGCTGCATATCGGCATGCTCAATGCAGTCATGACCGCGTCGCGCAAGTTTTGTTTCGAAGTCGAGATCATTTCGAGTATGCCGGGCGATTCGGGCGAAAGTTTAACTAGCCTCGAGCCATCTGATTTGGGCTCGATCGAGAACAAGCCGCATAGCGCGCATTCGGCTTGATCGCGACTGCACGTGATTTGAACTTCGCTGGGTATTACGTACGGCGCTGTGTCCATCGCGCTGATTAAGCCCTTGACACGAATGCGCTTGCCCGTGTTTTTGGCGTCGATCGATTCAGCGAGCGCGAGTTTCGTAGGCTTTTCCCGGGCATTATAGTCAACGAGGACGGGCGGCTTCCATTCCTGCGTAGCTTCCAGCAGCGCAGCGAGTTGATCCGAGGTAGCGCCTTCGCGCCCGACCCAGTCGTTGATATCGCCTTTCGGGTATTTGTCGATGTCAAGCGGCAGTACTACCGAACCGACCCATCGCGCGTGGCCTCGCAATGCTGCGCACCTTGCGGCGGCGGCTTCACGACCTGCTTTGTCGACGTCGAGCATTACCCATACGCGCTTGCCCTGAAACCGCGCTGAAAACGAAGCTTGCCAATTCGATTCACCGCCGCTCGCTGTAACTGCGCCGATGCCCTTCGAATTAAGCAACGCGGCAGCAACGACTGCTTTTAATTCACCGCCGCATATCACGATGCGATCGAATTTCAACTGATCAGCGGGAAACAGACGCATCGCGCCGTGCCCGCGAGTGTTTTTCATCTTCTCGCTTGTAGGCGCGCCAGGCAGATACTTACGAACGTTAACGAACAGCCCGCTTTCATTCGTGATGGGTATTGTAATGCGCCCAGCGTCATAGCCAATTCTATACTGCCGAATAAGTTCGTTGGTCACGCCGCGATCGTAAAGTTCTTTGAGTAGCGGTTTCGCAGCCCATATCGCAGTATGAAACTGCTCGATTTTCAGCGCGTCGATCGCTTTGACTTCGTCAACATCGTATCGAGCAATTACGTCTTCGTATATGACGCGCCGAGTCGTTTTAAGAATCTTTGCGAGTAGCGTAAGCGCATCGCCCGTCGCGGGGCACGATTGGCACTTGAAAAGCTGCTTAACAACGTTAACGTGGCAGCTGGGATTTGTTTCGTCGTGAAACGGGCATAATACTTTAAGTTCCTGTTCGCTAATGAACTCGAACGCAACACCTATGCGCTCGAACTCCATGATCATGTTTATTTTGGGTATCGCAGCCGGCATGTGGTAGGCCTTCCTAGCGAACGTATGTCAGGGATGTGAAGGGCACGAAGGTCGTAACGTTACGGCGCTCGTGCCCGCCACAGCTCGCTCCTCGCCTAGGAGCGCACTGACGCTTGGCGGGCCGCAACTAACCGAAGTCTGCGTGCGAGTCTTTCTGCACACGCGGCTTTCTGCGCTGCGCGGTACGGGCGTGCAAATATCGCGAACGAAGTACTCGTCGAACTCGTTTAAGACAGTTGAGCACGGCGAGGCTGCGGCAATGCCCAACGAGAGGCGATAGCATAGCCAATACAGCGATAATGGGTATCGGGAAATACATTGCGATTCGCATAAAAAGCAGCCCGCGCTAACGAATCAGCGCGGGCTGCCGGGCCCGCCCTAAGGCGTACGGGTTCAATACTCCTTTGTGTTAACGTCCGCGGCTTCGGGATCGCTCCCCGAGTCGTAGTCGACGATGAGTCGGTCGTGCAAGCCCTTGAACTCGAGGTGCTGCGCTTTGAACCCTTCGAAGAGTTCTTGCAGCACCCACGGCGAACCGGATTCGAGTTCGGGGTTCTCAGCGACGACCGCCCACCAATCGCCCATGTTATTCTGTTCCCAGATGACTTTTCCCTGGAAGACGCAACCGTAAATGGGCGCCTTTCGCATCTGGATCAGATTGCACAAACGCACTCCATGTCGATGCGAAGCGCGCGAGAACGACATAGCAACGCCTGTGCCCGCGTACGGCCCATCGTGGAGAGCAACGATGAAATTCAAGTGTTCCACGTAGTGAATCTTGAAATTGTTGTTCTCCGGGCAGGGCGCCAATCGCAAATTCTTATCACGCGCCTTAACCGCGATTTCGTGTTTCGGGTCCATCGTCCGCTCACGAACTGCGGGCAGAGTCCCTTTCATTTGAATCGGGTTCCAGCAGCACCACTCCGCGAAGAAGAACACGGGAGTGAAGCGGAACGGTTCGCCTTTCCAGTCGGCCTTCGTTGGCCCTTCGTGCAGCATTTGGCGATACAGCACTGTGTCGGGCGTGACGATCAAATCGCCTTCGCCGAACTGCGCAAGCAAGTCCGACCCGCTCGATTTCTGAATGACTTTAAAGCTAGGCGGCCTTACATACTGCTTAAGCGTATCGAGACCGCGCTCGGCCTCGGCGACGCTTTGCATGTAATCGGGCAACGCAATCGCGTTTGCAGTCGGGCGAACTTCAACGACTTCATTCTTTTTAGCCATGATGACTTTCATCCTTGTTTCAATGTTAACATTTTGTTTAGTAAAGCTTTGAGGCGTTGGTCCGAATAATCCTCCGTTCTGTTTTCGCAGCATTCGGCGGCTGCTAATAATTCGGTAGCGAACGCGGGCCCTGATGATTCGCCCGCACACATTTGCAAGGTGCGCTTTATTACGCCGCACGTCGACCACATTGAAACGTTCGCGATGTATTCGATCGCAGATTTCACTATGACCTTCGAGGCTTCTCTACTTACCTGAGACAGCGCCCATGAAATAGTGCGATACGCGTACTCAGTTATCGCGATTCGCTCAAACGGTCGATCAGTGCATTTAATCCAACCCATAATCGACCAGTGCGTGGGTTCAGCCATTCGTGCCATAGCGCTGAACAGCAATTCAGCGCCGTGCTGCTCTTCAGGCAACCACGCGGCTCCGCAAGTGCACTCGTGCTTTAATAGCGTCACATCGCTGGGCGTGTTGCAAACGAGGCTCAATCGAGCTTCTCTGCAAAGCGTGTGAGGTTCGAGCGTTATGCAAAATGGGCAAGGCATCTTCATGCGTTACCTATTCTTTCGTATCACGAGGCTATAAATATCGTACGTTTTCGAAGTATCGACGCCCTCGGGCATTGGTAAGCCGTTGGCGAGTCGATCAGTAATGTAATCCACCAACTTCGGCCAATGGATGTGAAACACGCCGTCGTCGATGCGCTCGTCAGGGCAACCGAGGAATTTCATAAGCCTGCGATAGCCGTCGGGATCGCGATTAACGTTCGGCACGACCGCCATTTGCCGAACTTGCGGCGATGCGCTGCACAGCGTTCCGCGAATCGGCTTACCCGTATTTAACACAGCCCATTGCATGCAGACAAGTTTTGCGATTAGGTATGCGAGCATCTTGCTCTCAGTTCGCAAGTCGTCACCAAGCTTTTCGATGTCGCGCAGTATGCACGCAGCATCAACTAGCTTTTCGAGGTCCTGCGTTGTTGCCGTTTTGCGAACGCTAACGAACGCTTCGTACAAATCAGCGTGCAGCTTCGTAAGAGCTTCCAGCTGAGGTGCCAGGGTCGATACACAGTCCGCCATTGCTATCTCCTTTCAAATTACCAACAGTACGCATAACGTAACATTCGTCGTGCGCGTCAAACATTAAAATGTTGAATCGGCCGAACAGCCGAGTCAACACAGCGAATAGCACTGCGACGCAGACGATGCGCCCTGCAATGCACACAATGTCCCGCGCCGGGTCGAAGCCCAACGCGTTTAGTCGTTCTTCGATCGCGACTTCGTACGCACGCGTTTCAAAAACTGAGCTGCGCCGATCGCCTTGTTCGAATATGTATTTGATCTCGCCGAAGCTAGCAGCCTTCGTTGTATCAATATTCGACCGCGTAGCTTCGAGTAAAAACACACTTGGTTTTTCAGTCATCGCATTCCACCTTCGTTTCCAGCACGCGCCGCAGGATGTCACGAACGTCCTGAATGGCGAGCGCTTGTTTTTGTTTTCCGAGGACGCGGGCCCGAATCTCTTCGTCAACCGTGTCGGGCACGCAGAGGTCAGTATAGCGAACGGGGGCGCGAGTATTCATACGGTCGCATCGAGCATCGCTTTGGCCGCGATGAATCATCGACCAATTTTGCGAGTAGTGAATCACGTGGTCAGCGTTCGAAGTGCGTTTGGCTTCAGCGCCATTCCACCAGTCGTAGCCAACGAGGTTTAAACCAACGCCACCCGCAGCTGCGTTGCCGATGAACACTTTGCATTTCGGGTCGTCATTGAACCGACGCTCGTGTTCTTCGCGATCTGCGTCAGACGTACCGCCGTAAAATGTTACGCAGTCGATGCCTTCGAGCGCGAGCCTCGAGCTAATCGTTTTGATGTCTTGAACCCAGCACGCCCAAATGATCGTTTTCTCGTCCGAGCCCTTTTCCTTGAGCAGCGTTACGAGCTCCTCAAGCTTGGGATTCGGATCGAGGCGATCGATCGTTTTTGGCTGCAGTATTTCGCCATCGTCAGAATAAATCGGGTCCCACGAAATGAATCCGCTCGTGATTTGTGCGAGGCGCATGAGCTTGGTCAACACGTTGTTCACAAGCAGCTGTCGATTCTCAGCGCGTTGCATATCGGCTTCGATTTCGACCGCGAGCTGCGTTTGGACCTTCGTGTACAAATCAACTTGTTTAGGCGACATCTCAACCTCGACCACGTCGTACGTGTGCTTCGGGAGGTCGGGCAGCGCTTCTGATTTGCGAATCAAGAACGATACGCGAGCAAGGCGTTCCTGCATCAGCGGGAGGTTCTTGAAACCGAACAGCTTGTTGTGGGATGCTTCCTTCGCCCACTTGCCGTAATATTGTTTGAACGCTTGGTACGACTGAAAGCCGCTCCAGCCTTCGCCGAGAAATTCGAGCTGCGTGTAGATATCGAATAGCGTGTTGGCTATCGGCGTCCCGGTTACGACCATACGCTGTTTGCAATGGTCGCGCAGCTCGAGGCACTTCTTCGTGCGCTTGGTGTTATGGTTCTTGATGTAGTGAGCCTCGTCGAGAACGCAAAGGTCCCACTCCGTCATTTGAAACGCTTCCCATGAACGAAGCAGCGATTCGTACGAGCAGATCACAACTGTCCATTCGCAGTCCTCGTCGGGAGTAAAAGCCTCGATGAGTGACTTGGTGCGTTCGAGTTCGCTACCGCGCACTATCGTAACTTTGCCCGCAGTAAAAGCGAATCGGCAAATTTCATTGCGCCAATTCGTTCGAATGTTTTTGGGGACAACGATTAACGCGCGATACATGCGCTTATTTTTCGGTTGCGCCGAGGCCGCGTCCGTTTTCATTTTCTTAGCACGAAGTACTGCGTCGTTGATAATTGTTTCAGCGTACAGCTTTGCTTCGCCTTCGGCTTGCCAAATCACGTTCTGTTCAAAGCGATCAGCTTCCTCGGCAGCCAAACGCAAATCCTCAGCTGCTTCGAGTTCGACTTGGCGAATCGCGCGTTGAACTTCGCGAAGCGCTTCAGCAGTCATTCCCGTGAAGTTAATCGAAACTTGTTTGCGCAGCGCTTTGTCTTTCGCAAGCTTTTCGAGCTGATCGCGTTTCGCCTTGGCGCGTGCCTTAGCGCTGTCCATCAATTCGACTGCTTTGCGCGCTGCTTGCTGCTTTGCGTTTTCGATAAGTCGATGCGCTTGTGCGATGACCTCGGCGGGCGCTGCTTGGCGAAGCGCACGAGCTTCGTTGCAAATTCGGTTGATAACAATCGGCGTTTTGCCAGTGCCCTGCTCCATGAAAAGGCCGTAGCCTTCTTGTTGATACGCACAAGTTCCCGCAACGCGCTGGTATGCGTTGAGCGGCAGTTCAGCGTGGTCGGCGAGTTTGAAAGGCAGCTTGACGCGTTGGCCGTTTTTCAACTCAGCCATCATATGCGCCATGCCCGCTTGAACGACGAAGCGACTGAGTAAATAGTCATACGTCGTTTTCGCGCCTTCGTCGCCGTATACGATTTGTTCGGCGGGCCAGACTGCGTTGATGATGAGCGCAGTAAAATCGGTCGCAGCGAAATGGTAGCAAATCGTCATTTGCGACGAAACCGATTCTTTGCGCTCGGGAATGCGCGTGATCCAACGACCTCGAGCTTCCCACGACGCGCTGCCGAATTGATCGCCAATCACGGCATAAATTTCGGCGATGAACTTTTTGCCATCTTTCGATAGCGTAAGTTTTAAACGATCGCTCGCGCGCAGCGTAACAGGCGCGAAGAGGTACGACGTTTCTGCGCAAAGCGGAATTAGAAAATTTCGCGTAAGCTGCGCAGCCTTCAGATTGATGTCCATGGTACTATCTCCTTTCGCGGTTACCGCTTTTGGGCGGTTTCAGCCTCATTATACAGTATTGTATATCGTCATGTAAATCCCAGAAGTTTAATTTTTTTAAACCGTTAGCCAGTATAGACTTAGAACCTGAATTGCTGATAGTGAACATGTGTACACCGTTCCTTAAAACGCCCTAAGTCGTGGTCTAGTATAGGCTTGAGAAAACTCGATAGGAAATTTACGCGCAAAACCTGTCCGTATTATATACGCGCAATACTAACGCCAAAACGCGCGTGGACAGGTTTCAGTCGCCATGCGAATTTTATTGAAATGCGCCCACGTCGATTCGTTTACGTTGCAGCGACATTCGACGCAGCGCGACGTTGCTTCGTCGAATTGCCCACACGCGTTCATA
>Ga0265319_1002163_pt1 | contig 10968 bp, 6 predicted proteins | sample 4824metaG_FD_192443 | JGI IMG/M metagenome (GOLD analysis project Ga0265319, IMG submission 192443) | Rhizosphere microbial communities from Carex aquatilis grown in University of Washington, Seatle, WA, United States - 4-8-24 metaG | ecosystem: Host-associated > Plants > Roots > Rhizosphere >...
TGGTGTCCGTTCTTACTGAAAGTTACGATACACCGGCTTGATGCGCTTGCTTCCATGTTGAATGTCCCCGCATTCATAATATCGCCGGTGATATTAATTGCGTGAGATGTTTGAGAGTATCCGCCGTTTACATTGAGACTTCCCCCTGTGTTCACCGTAATGCCGCCATTGACAGTCAAAGTCCGAGCGGTAGCACTGTTGCCGATAATTAATGTTGCTCCGATGCCTCCTTGCCCAACCGTAACGCTGTTTGTAGTGTCGTTGCCATCAAGGGTCACCGTTGTATTATCGGCGATGGTTACATTTGCGGTCGCAGCGGGAACGACTCCGCCTATCCAAGTCGAGCCGGTGTTCCACGGCCCGGTCTGTGCAGAAATAATATTGGGAGCGGGACTGGTCGCTTGACTTCCCAGCAAAGCAGCGCTAAGTCTCCCTTCGGTCACTGCATAGACTTTCCAGTAGTATGTCGTGCCCGGGAGCAGACCTGTCTCAATAGAAGAGGTCGAATTTGCTGCGAGTTGGTGGATGAAATTATAGGTGGCGCCGCCATCATCCGAGCGGTAGATCACGTATCCAACTTCGTTGTTTGCATTGTCTGTCCAGTTGAGCTGCATCGACGTTAACTGGATATTCGAGAACGTGAGGTTCGTCGGGTTGGAAGGTGTCGGCGGTGTAAAGGTGAGCATGGAGTTCGCCGTCGGCAGCGTTGTTAGATTGTTTTGAGCAGCATTACTGAATGTAGTCGTATTTGCTGTTTGTTGACTAAGAAGCTGAGCTGCCGTTGGAGATGCGCTCAATACCGAATCATTGATCCCGAGGGTGTAAGACCATACGGCGGTCCCGGGAGTCATCGATCCATAAATGAACTGAATTGCACCCGTTGATTCAAACAGCTTCACTTGAAAATTTACGTTCGCATAATAGGTCCACACAGACATGTCAAGCCATTCAACCGTCAGGACTCTGTTCGGGGCAGTACCGGTGGTCAGGTACATAATACTATTTCCGAGTGGATCCGTCTCCCCCAGCGTGGTTAGATCAAAGTATAAAGGTGCCAAGGCCAGAACCGTTCCGCCGGCTTGTGAATTCGTAGTGAGGTCGGCGTCATACGGGCCGAACGGGCGTGAATTTGGCCCTCCATCAAACGTCTGCCAGGAAAAGTCAATGAACCCGTTCGTGGAAACGCTAAACTGCGTATAGCGAGTGCCGTTGTACCAGAAATCGAACCCTATGTTGACCGGATAGCTTCTGTTGTCGTCCTGATTGCTATTACCATTCGTGTTGTTCCGCCATGCCGGAAATGCATTGCCCGTTAGCGAGTCCGATGAGTAGATAATGCCCGTCGTTTGCGTGACGGGAGCGTAGTTCGCGATGCTCTGGCCTCGCATAGAAGAACCCGCGAGCATCATCAGTCCCGCCAGAACGATGACTTTCGCACAAGCCTCCTTCTTCAAACCACGATATAAGCGAGATATTCGGTTCATAATTATTTTTGCCAATGATGTCAAACTGTGTTCAGTGAACAACGTTCTCATCAAAAATAGTTCAGGATCTTTTCAGTGAACTTTACTCCCATGGTCACATACGGCCCTTTTGACCAATACGTGTAATCTATCAAATCGAGATCTTTGTTTCCAATGAAATTATAGCCGACCGCGATGTGAACATTTTGCAGCAGAACATAGCCGACTTCAGCGCTGTATCCGATCTTAGCGTCATTTGCTTGGTGCTGGCTTAGAATTCTGTATTCGCCTGCAACGTCGAAACTGTGCCAGTTCAAATCGTATTCTGCATGGAGCAGATAGAAATCTGTGAGAGTCTTTGATTCGAGGCCATACGATGTTGCATTGTCCACTTTCAGGGCATATTTTAACCCCAGTTCCAGCCTGCGAAACGGCTCAATGAAAGTGTGCAGAGAAACGATCGAGGCATTATCGTAGGTCTCCGGCGATACTAATCCGTTGTACGACATTCTCTGGTCGAACTTGCCTATCGCATTCAACCAATCCCATGCTACAGGCCTGTATGCGATGCCGATGGTGTTGTGCAAGTTCTTCAGCGTCCCGTCGGAAAGGCCAGAACCGATTTGATTCAAGCCCAATGTCCCGCCTGCGAAATTATTTGTATCCGTGGCCCCGTTGCGCACTTCTTCGTAGTAAGATAATTTTTCTATGAGAGTGAAATCTCTGGCCAAACGCAGGTCTCCGCCAAAGGTAAGGTTGCGCTTGTTGCTCTGTCCGTCGCTGGCAATCTCACCTTTGATCGTCGCTTTGTATGAAGCCTTCGGCAAATACTCTAAACCGGCTGAGAAGGCATTGTGATCGGGCGTTGCTGTCTCAAGAACGTTGCGGCTAAGGTCTCTGGTTTTTTCGTATGCCAGTTCGGATGTGAGATCGTCCGTGATCTTTGTCGTATTCTTTAAGCCGATGCTCGCCTGATTGCGTCTTCCGCTGATCCCGTTTCCGACTTCATATTTGCCTGTGACCGTCGTTCCAAATCCCATCGAAGAACTTAACCCGACGATGGATGAATTGCCCGCACCTTCATAGATTTTTTCCTGCAGCGTTATCGTCACCGGGTCGATGATGCGATAATCGACACCAACTGTGCCAACCGAAGGTTGAATTGCGTCTTGGCTTGAGGAGCTTATGTTGTCCACATATTCACCCGACACGTTGAGACGGCTTGATGCTTTCACCGTCGTCTTAGCATCGATAAGCGTTGATTGACGTTTCTCTTCTGAGAGTGTGAGTGTGTCGGATGAGAGGCTTTCATACTGTGCATTTTCGATTTTCAATGAAGAGGTGACAATATCGGCAAACGTATGTTCGATTCCGCCGGAAACTGAATTTGTTGTTACCGTTGCGTTGCCCGATTGTCCTGTCGTATGATAATAATCGCCTTCCAACTTCGTTGAAGTAATGCCTTCAAACGACCCGCCGACGCCATAGCGTTGTGTGCTGGTTCCGCCCAATCCGTCGCTGAGTCCGCCGCTGCCGATTGTGGGGTTTAAAAATCCTGCTTCAACTTTTCGATAATACGATTTGAGGTTAAGTTGTTCAACCGGCGAACCGCCGACTTCAACATCCCATGCAGCGCCTCGTTGGGCATTGTCCTGGCCTTGAGCGATTTCGCCGAGTACCTTCAGCGAATTACCGATCTTGTATCCTGTATTGAAGCCGAGCAGTGTGTAATTCTTCGGGTCGCGTTGTTCTGTTACCGCCGATGCGCCGACGGTTAAGCCTTTTACAATTTCTTTTTCACCTTGGGCTCCGGCAACGTAATTATCCGGGAAACCGGATTGTGATTCGTACGTTACGACAATATATATCGGATTGCCGCCGTTGTCGATACTCGACACGGGTTGCTTGAAAAACAGTGTGCCTTGTTCGTAATCGATATCATAATCGTTGATTCTCGTTTTGTCAACACGGGTCAACACGACTTCAGAATGCAGTTTATCGCGGACTTCGATTCGGACCTTTTCCGAACCCTGCACTACGTTGCTGTTGTTGAGGAAGTAGAATCCGGAAATGCCTTCGCCCCGGATTTCTTTTTGAACTACTTTACGGTCTGTTACTGTCCCAAACGCATCAACTTTCCCCGTTTTTGTTTCGTAGTGGCCCTTTACACCTGTGAAGCTGCGGTCGTACCGCGCCAATTCGTTTTGCGCAAAAGCAGTGTTGAAATCACCGAACATCAGGAATGAACGATTCCGCTCGAGCTTAACATAGAGAGGGCTGTTTGTTTGTGCTGTGTAGTCAACGTTGCTGTTGTCGCCATAGACCGAATAGAGCACGTCGGGATCCAGGTCTCTGAAAAGCCGATCTTGCTGAATTCTCTGATTGTCATACGATGCAGTCAGCAAATAATTGCTCCATATTGAACCGCGTCCGTAGAACGCCAGCCTGCCATCCGAATGTATTCCATCTGAGATTTTATTTGCGCTCTGCAACTGGGAGAACGAACTGTCCGACATCGATCCACCGGTTTTCAGTGAATTCACGGAACCCTCGGCAGAGCCAACAAGCATTAACGGTTCAACAGGCGTAGTAAATTCTTTGGTGACGCTCGTAGAAATATTAGATGTTGAAACTTTAAGAGTATACGACCCAGCCTCTTTGGGGGCATGCAATGGAATTGTAACCAATCCATTTTTTAATCGGAGTTGAATGCCCGGGGTATTCGGATCCACATCTTGAACATCCATATCCATACTGTCGGCCTCAACAGTGACAAAGTATCCGTCGCCGACCTTCACACCCCATTTATCGACAACGACAGCCGTTACATTCACGATTGTACGCCCGTCTGCGCCGACCTCATTTTCAGGCATTGCGACTATGATTGAATCAGGGGAGCCGATGCGGTGGATTTGCCGATTAAGTGTTAAATAATTGCCGTTCGGCATTCGCGCTGTCACTGTATAGGTTACCGGACCTTCAGGCGTCGGAACTCCCAAAAATTCAAAGACACCGTCAGGACGCACGGAGGTTGAATCCACGGGGGTTCCATTTACTTTTAATAGAATGGGCGTGCCCGGGGCAGCTTGACCCGCAACAAACTGATTTTGGAAAACAGTTACCGTTCCTTCTTTCGGCTCAGTGATGACCACTTGGGCATCAACGAGAGAAACGGCGAGAAGCATGTTTCCCAGGATCAGAACAGCGTATTTTTTTAATATTGCGAGCATTTACTTTTTTTGGTCTTTCTCTTTCATTGTGGGCTTACCAGGTTTCACTCCTGGTAAGCCCGGCACAGATTGAACTTAATTTACAGCCACACGATATTTGACGATTTTTGTGCCGCCGCCGCCGTTCACGGTAGCCGGACCAACCGTCACGGTATTTGCGCTGAAGGAAGCTCCGTCAGCATCGACAGCATTCGTTTTCGCAACGCCATCGACCAAAATCCCGTTACCCACTCCATAAGAATTCGGGCCGAATGTTGTATTGCTTGGAATTGCATTCGAAGTGGTAAGGCTGGTTGCATTTCCAGTTCCGCTGTTGGTGATAGTCAGCGTATACTCGATCGTATCGCCAGGGGCAGGATTTGCAAGAGTACCTACACCATAAATCCAGGCCTGAGTTAAGACGATGCTTAGATTAGGTGCAGTAACAGTAGTTGTAATTGTAATAGATGGATTGTAATTGCTTACGCCAACAGGCTGCGTACCGGCAGTTCCCGGAGTTGCGGTGAGCAGGCGAATGATAGTGTTTCCATTTTGGCCTGTTACGTTCACTCGCAGGTAGACAAACAATGTAAGTGAATCACCCGCGTTGACCGAGGCGGTCGTAAACGGCTGACTTCCCGCGACGCCCGATGTTGCCGTGAATAAGTGAACCGTATCAAGGTTGCCGCCCGATTGAGCTTGGCTGAGCGTGAAGGTCATCGCGGCATTGCCTCGATTTTTCACCCTAAACTGGTAGACAACCGAATCTCCAGGATTTCCATTTTGATTCGCAGTCAATTGAGAAACATACGCGCCGGAAGCTTGTGATACGGTCAGCGACGTCAAAGCTGCCGTCCCTTTTGTATACGCATGCAATCCGTCGTTATAGATTAACTGGGTCGTTGTAGCGTGGGTCGAATCCATTATATAGATGGAATTTCCTACATGTGCACCAGTTCCATTTGTCGTCACTTGCTGGATTGTTACAACTACTTGACGCGTGATTGGTGAACCCATCCCAGCCGGAAGATCGACAGCATTCAATGTCCATGATACTGTGCCGCCATCGCCAGAACCATTAACTCCGGAATTTGATCCGCTATTTGTAGCACTCGTAAAATTGAAGTTGGTATCGAGCTTGAACGTAAGTGTCGCACCATTCTGGATTGCAAGGTGCCCTGTATTTTGAAGCGAGAGTGTATATGTAAACGACGAGCCCGGGATTAACTGGGCAGCAGTCGGTCCAGCGGGAAGTTGCGCACCGGTTACCGAAAGAACAGGTTTCGCGATTGTTACGTTAGCGAAGTATACCTGACGACCAACTCCGCCGACAAGAACAACTGCGGGCAGACCACCGTATGATTGTGCATAGACCGTCACTGAGTCTTTCATGTTGTCGGGTGCGTTTGCTCCTTGCGGGATGGCAATCTTTAAAATTAACCCGATGCGGTTTGCAATCGTCGTATCTGTGTAGACATTGCTTCCGGAAGCAATTGCCGGGTCGGTGCCAACATAGACACCGCTATTGGTAACATCTCTGTAAAGCTGAGCAACCCAACCGGTCGGCAGATGACTAACGGTAAGGTTGACACTGTCGGCATAGTTGCCGTTGTTCGAAACGTAAAATGCTTTATAGAGGATTGTGCTGTCAACAGTCGTCGTGGACGAGCTTGAAGCGACCATGTTGAGCGACACTTTATATCCAACCGTCATCGAGACCGTATTGGACGAGGCATTGCGAACATTGACGCCGGCGTTGTATTGCACGGTCGCCTGGTTTGAAATTACTGTGCCTGCCAATGTTCCGTAGGCATACACATGCTGCATTGAGGAAAGCAACAGTATCGCTACCATCGCTATTCCGAGTCGAGAGAACAGATTGTTCGTTCTCATGTTTGTATCTCCTATATTAGGGTTGTGGTTGATTGTGGTGTTATTTGTTTTATTTCTTTTTCTTATTTTCATTTTGATACTCTTAAGTTTTTGTCTGAAGTTTCGTTTAGAAAATCGTTTGACTGGAAACAGAGTTTAAGGGGGCAATGTATCCATTGTTAGATCTCCTATATTGTTTTCAGTGTTCATGCGTGTGCTCTAAATTCTGATAATTCAATTTCTTGTGTCGGCATGAGCCGAGACGATATCGCGCTGGACATCGGCAAATTCTTTAAACGTGCCGCAGTACTTGTCGAATGTAAGATCGGTTTCGGGCGGATAATGTTTTATCGTGTATGCGGCGCCTCCGACGACGAGCTTCGCTCCGCATGCTTTCGCGGTTTGGCATATCGTGTTATGATGTTTAAAGAATGCATCGGTGTCGGAAACATGAAACGCGAACAGATAAACAGATTGCGGCCGCAGGCTTTCAATAAGCTGGGCGATGGTATCTGTTGATGCGCCGACTCCAAGATTCAGAACTTCATAGCCTTCGCTCTCAAGAAGAATGGCAAGCGATTTTAATTCGATGTCGCGAGTCTCTCCCTCGACAGCTGCACAGATGGCTCGCTTTCCGCTTGGCGCCGGCTTCACGACAATATCAGATAAGAGGACGATCGCATTTGAGAGCGCGTTATAGGCTAACTGCATTTCGCCGGCGGAGAGTTTGCCGGAGACGCTGAGGTCAGAAATTCTTTTCAACGCGGGGCGAAGAACCTCATCAAAAAGTAGCGGAAGAGTTAAACCGTTTTTGTAGACTTCGGTAAACAATTTTACAAGCTCATCTTTTCTACGGTTGATGGCAGCAGAGAAACAAACATTTGCTAAGACGTTGAATTCTTTTCTCGTTATGATGCGGCGGAGAATGGCGTCATCGGTCGCAAACTGAGGATACAAGTTGACCGGAGAAATGCCGTAGTTGTAATCGGACATGAATTGATATAAATCTTCTGCGCGAAATTTTCGATGTCCGCCGGGAGTACGAAAACATTTCAACTTGCCTTCGTCTGTCCATCGCTTGACTGTCGATTTGTCGACCTGAAGCATCTTCGAAACATCCATTGTGTTGAAGAGTATTTCAGTCATGACTTGTTTCTCCTGCCTTATGAGTCGAAAAAATCTTTTTGCGCGAAATTCTCAATTTGAGCTTAATGAGCGTTTTACCCTTTTTCCACTAATAAGATAGTTTTCGATGGCTCTAGATGCAAGACATTTCTTCCTGTTTTTAACCGTATTTCTTGAAATACGGTATAGACCGGACATAGTGGGAAGCGCTTCCGTTCTCCATCTCCTAATCAAGAACAACTATGTATATAGCATTTCAAGTACATTATCTATAATGATGGGTGACAACATCATCATAGTAAAGAGGCCTCCCGATCAAAACGGAAAATGCCGACAAAAAGTCGGCATTTCTTTAGTCCCATATCTACTTTTAAGTACCGAGGGCCGGACTTGAACCGGCACGGAGCTTGCGCCCCTCAGGATTTTAAGTCCTGTGCGTCTACCAATTCCGCCACCCCGGCAGGTTTACTATCCCGCTGAATTCTACAACATCGCGTACTATGTACTAAGTTGAGGCGCCGGGCGGATTCGAACCGTCGCATAAAGGTTTTGCAGACCTCTCCCTTACCACTTGGGTACGGCGCCGGACAATTTAAATATCATTCAAAAAAAAGCGCCCAAAATAACAGGGCGAGAAGTTTCTTTCTCATCTCAATTTCTGCATCTAGAGCCACCCCCATTGCTTGCAACGAAGAGCGGGAAACGGGACTCGAACCCGCGACATCAACCTTGGCAAGGTTGCGCTCTACCAACTGAGCTATTCCCGCTTTGGATTTTCAAATATACGCTTTCAATGGCTGCAAGTCAAGAAAAAACATAGCCATACCGGGCGGACGTGTCAAGCAATTAGGAATTACACACTTGTCGTAAAATGCAATAGATATAGGTAATTGCAAAGGCTCTCCACACTACCTCGATCCGAGTTTTTGCCGTATTAGATCGGCGTATGAGCCTCGAATGATGTCTTTCTCATTTATTCCAAAGATATTGACCAGTTCATTGTAGAGTCGTATTGCATTTTTTTTATCCTTTTTACATAGTACTTCAAATTCAATGAAAGTTCCTAATCCTTTAACTCTGTCAAAGTGGATTCTGCCATCTTCTCTATAATAGTAGACCCGCCTGATCTTTTGTACGACGGCAGCAATCCCTAGCGCGCTTTTCAGGATTTTCTTCATTCCTTTCGTATCGGAGATCGTCAAGATGTTAAAGTTGCTCCAACGGCGTCCGGTATTCTCTGCCCGATTGTAAAAAATCAATTCGCCTTTCCCTTTTTTCAACTCACGCAGTTTTAACCGCCCCTTAGTTACGCGGAAATAGGTATCCACTTGAACCAGCGTCTCCGTTGCACGCCCCATTTTCCTCAACGTTAGCATCACGCTCATTGGGGAATGAATCCTGGCCTTTAATTCGAGATTGACGGGCATTCTTTAACTATTCCGTAGTGGAGAAAAGATGAGCTGGAACAAGAGGATGAGGAAAAGATATAAAAAGAGGTCTATCGAGAAATATCAATTATCTGGTATGAAAATTCGCCAGCCGGAACGGATATTTTTACAACATCATTGACTTTTTTGCCAATCAGCCCTTTTCCTATCGGGGATGTAACGGAAATCTTGTTTTCGTCAAAATTTGCTTCTTCGGGAGAGACAAGTTTATACTTAAGGATCTTCTTCGTCTTTACGTCTTTCAAAGTCACGTTTGAGAGAATATATATTTTATCATTCGGAAGGTCTTTACTGTCGAGGATTCTTGCCCGTGAAAGTGTCAGCTCAAGCTTCGATATTTTCAATTCAAGATGCTGCTGCGCCTCTTTGGCTGCATCGTATTCCGCATTTTCGCTCAAGTCCCCGTGACCTCTCGCCTCCGCAATCTTTGCAGCAATTTCAACTCGCTCGTGCACCTTTAAATGACGCAATTCCTGCTCCAGCTCGACCAACCGCTCGCGCGTCAGATAGACAACACCATTGTTGTTCGCTTCGTTCATACACACATCCCAAAGAATCAATTATGGTTAACTGCCTAAAAATAAAAGCCATCGTTCGAATGAACAATGGCTGTAGAATTTCTCTTCACAAATGTAGACGAAATTCCTGCTAGATGCAAGAAAAAAATATAAAACCGACGCGGGGCTTTCTTATTTCTTTCCCCCTTGCCCTATGAGAATAAGATGTCCCAGTTTATCGCGCTTTGTTTTTAAATATCGTTCGTTGTTCGTATTTGCTGCAATTTCAATAGGAACGCGCTCTACGATTGTCAAACCATATGCATCGAGTCCCACAACTTTTTTAGGATTGTTGGTCAGCAGGCGCATCTTGGAAACTCCGAGGTCGCGAAGAATTTGTGCTCCGATTCCGTAATCCCGTAAGTCGGCGCGAAATCCCAATGCTTCGTTCGCTTCTACTGTGTCCTTTCCCTCGTCCTGAAGTTTATAGGCTTTTAGCTTATTCATCAGGCCAATGCCGCGTCCCTCTTGACGCATATATAGAACAATGCCGTTCCCCTCCTTCTCAACCCTTTCCATCGCAGAAATCAATTGATCGTTGCAATCGCACCGCAGGGAGCCGAACACATCTCCCGTCAGGCATTCTGAGTGAACGCGGACGAGCGTCGGTTTCGTACCCTCGATAGTTCCTTTCACGAGTGCAATGTGCTCTTTTTGATCGGTCTCAGATTTGTACATATGAACGAGAAACGTGCCGTGGCGCGTCGGCAACGTCGTGCTGACTACACGGGATACTAATTTTTCTCGATGCATGCGGTGTTCAATCACCGATTTTACGGTGATCATCGTTAGCGCATGAGATTTCGCAATTTGCTCCAACTGAGGAACCCGGGCCATCGTGCCATCGTCGTTCATGATCTCCACTAATGCACCTACCGGCGACAGCCCCGCAAGGAGACACAAGTCGGTTACCGCTTCCGTATGACCTGCTCTTCGCAAAACACCTCCCGGCGAAGATTTCAACGGAAAGATATGTCCCGGCCGAGCCAGGTCGCTCGGTTTCGTTGCAGGGTCGACCAGAGATTTTACGGTTGCAGCACGGTCTGCGGCTGACACTCCAGTTGTTGTGCCGTGAATGTAATCAATTGAAACCGTAAACGGAGTTTCGTGAAGCGACGTATTTGAATCAACCATCAAATCGAGGCCGAGTTCTTTAGCTCGATCGCTCGTAATGGGAGTGCACAGAATGCCGCGTCCGACCTTCGTGAAAAAATTTATTATTTCCGGCGTGATAAATTGTGCTGCAACAACGAAATCGCCTTCATTCTCGCGGTCCTCATCGTCGACAACGATG
>Ga0265319_1002166_pt1 | contig 10963 bp, 5 predicted proteins | sample 4824metaG_FD_192443 | JGI IMG/M metagenome (GOLD analysis project Ga0265319, IMG submission 192443) | Rhizosphere microbial communities from Carex aquatilis grown in University of Washington, Seatle, WA, United States - 4-8-24 metaG | ecosystem: Host-associated > Plants > Roots > Rhizosphere >...
TGGTTGGACGAGATTTACGGCGTCGCGAAAGCCTACACGACCCGCGTGGGCGAGGGACCCTTTCCGTCGGAAATGGACGCGGTCTTCAGCGAAAAGATCCGCCACCGGGGAGGGGAATACGGAGCCACCACCGGCCGCCCCCGCCGCTGCGGCTGGATCGACCTGGTCGCCCTGCGCTATGCCTGCCGGATCAACGGCTTCACCGGCATCCTTTTGACCAAGGTGGATGTTTTGAGCTACCTGAAGACCATCAAGCTTTGCGTGGGTTACAAGGTGAACGGCAAGGTCGTGGGGGAATTTCCCGCGGGGCTCCAGCAATTGTCCCGCTGCAAACCGGTATATAAGGAGATGAAGGGTTGGGACGGGGATTTAACCAAGGCCTCGAAACTGAGCGACCTGCCGGCGGAAGCAAGGCGTTATCTCGATGAAATTGAAAGAGCCATTGGGGTTCCCCTGTCCTGGATCTCGGTGGGCCCGGACCGTTCCCAGATCTTCCAGAACCACTAAGGCTTGGCCGCGAATTGGCGCGAATTTCCGCCAAGAAACAAAAGCCTGAAAGAATCGGATGTTGGGTTGAACAGCGATAATTTGCGTTAATTTGCGGCGATCTTTCTTTTGGCCGTCATTTGTTTTGCTATTTCCGGTTAAACAGTATATTTTTTAGAACCTTCCCAAGGCTTTGGGTGAGTCGTTAGCTCAGTTGGTAGAGCACCGCACTTTTAATGCGGGTGTCCCGGGTTCGAATCCCGGACGACTCACCAAAGGCCTTTTTTATTTTCGATTTACACCAATCCAGTCATCCCAGTTTATATCCTGCCTCGGGCACCATTTTTCCCTGATAATAAATGGAAATGCCGTAAAACCTAGAGTTTCATGTAACTAGACAGCTCCAAATCCGGATGATAACCTGTTTGCGCTTCATATCCATCCATATATATTAATGCTCCTTATGAAATAAGGGATGCTCATGATTACCCGAACTGGTTGTTTGGCTATTACTCTCGCGGTTTTCCTGACCCTGGCTTCTGCCCCGGCCAACTCTGACCCCCAAGATGTTCCCTTGCAAGTCCTACAAAAGACCCCCTTCGGCGAGACCAATTCGGTCGAGCATATGGAAATCTCCGCCACCTTTAGCCAGCCCATGGTTCCCCTTTCTTCGAACGATGAAATGGGATCATTGTGTCCGATTAAAATCATCCCCGAGATAGTAGGTCGTTGCCGTTGGAAGGGGACTCAAACCCTGGTTTTTGAACCGGCCAAGCCCCTGTTGCCGGACCACCATTACCATGTCACGATCCCGGCCGGCACGGCGTCCAAGGTCAGCGGGGCAAAACTGGATAAGAATGTGTCCTGGGATTTTAATACCCTCCGCCCCCAGATCAACTACAGCTTGCCCTACAACGGTTCCAAATGGGTTGCCTTAAACGCCGCCCCCTTCGTTTGTTTTACCCTGGATGTAACGTCCGCTGAAATAAAACCCTTTATCCAAATGACAGAGACCGAACTGGATTCCAAAGAGGCGGGGATCGACGTTCCGTTCACCCTGCGAAGGCCCACCGGAGAAGAACTGAAGAAAGTTTACCGAGGAAACGCCGATAATGTTGTCATCATTCAACCGTCAAGTCCCTTGAGGCGGGATCATGCTTATCATCTTTTCTTTAAAAAAGGCCTCCCTTCTCGGGGCGGGGAAGTTGGCCTGCCTGCCGACCGTGAAATTCAATTTGAGACCTGGTACACCTTCAAATTTAAAGACCATAGCGGCGACATCGGCTGTCTGGGTAAGGGAACGCCTTCATTCACTTTGACGAACCCGGTTTTCGGCAAGGAGTTCCTTGCCAACCTTTCCATTGATCCGCCGGTGAAGCTCAACCTTCCGGAGGGGGAATGGGGTTCGCCAAGGTCCCCGGCCAGGGATGTGGTGTTCTATCTTTCTCAGGCCGAATACCAACCGGCGACAACCTACACCGTCACCCTAAACGGAAATCTCACGGACAAGTTTGGGAACCATTTGGGCGAAAACCAATCCTTCAGTTTCAAGATCGGTGACTTTTGCCCCAGGCTCAACATGCCTGGAGGGTTTGGCGTTATGGAATCGGACCTAAAACATTACCACCCGGTCAATGGGGTGAACATTGAAAAGGCCCGGGTCAAGGTCAAGAAAATCCCTCTGGAAAAAATTATTCCGACCATGAACCTGCTCAACCGGTCGGGAGAATACGACCAGGAGGACGGAGAAGCCGGGTGGTACACGCCGGAAGCCAAAGATCCAATCAAGGATTACGGAGTCGACAAGGATTGGGCTCCTCATGTGAGCCATCCCAATAAAATCTTTCATTCCTACGTGAACCTAAATCCTGTCTTGGACAAGGATAAGGGAGGGTTTGTCCTGACCCGGATTCTGGGATTAAACGGTTATTGGATGACGGCGGTAGACGATGTCACCCCCCTCGGCCTGACCTTTAAAACCAGTCCTGACAGCACCTTGATTTGGGCGTCCCGCTTAAAGACGGCGGAAGGCGAGCCGGAAGTCCCGGTGGAGATCCGGGGAAGCGCCAACCAAGTCGTTTGGTCCGGCGTGACGGATAAGGACGGTTTTGCCGAAGCCCCTGGCTGGGTGGGTTTGGGATTGAAGCCGCGCGATAGTTACGAGCATCCGAGCCTTTGGCTGGTCGCGAAAAACCCCCAAGGCGCGGCGGTTCTCTCCTCGGACATGCGGGAGGGAATTGAGCCCTGGCGTTTCAATGTCGAGGAAACGGGATTCGGCGAGGAAACGAGGGCCCGGGGTTTTCTCTTTACGGACAGGGGAGTTTACCGCCCCGGCGAGACATTACACCTTAAAGGAATATTCCGGACCTTGGGCGTGGACGACTGGGACGGAATGCCGAAGCGAAGTTTCAAGATATCCCTTCGGGACGCCAGGGGCCAGGAAGTATTGAGCCGATCCGTCACCACGACTTCTAATTCCTCTTTCAGCGCCTCTTATGAAATTCCCGAGGGAGCGCCGACCGGTTATTGGTCCTTCAATCTGCGGGACGAAAAAAACCAAAGGATTCAATTTTCACAAAGCGTCAGGGTGGAGGACGTCAAACCCGCCGCTTTTGAGGTCAAAATTCACCCGGCGCAGGAAAGCTTCCTGGCGGGGGATAGCTACCGCTCCTCGGTCGAGGGCTGGTACCTTTTCGGCGCTCCCATGTCGGGGGCGAAGGGCGACTGGCACCTGATGTTGAACCCGACCAGTTACCAGCCTCCGGATTGCGAGGGTTATGACTTCAGCCCTGGTTGGTGGGAAAACCAAAAATACGGGGGCTATGAGGCGGCATCGGGGGACCTGAACCTGGATGCCAAGGGTCAGGCCGCGGTCACGGCCCAGTTGGACCCCGCCAAGCTTACCGGCCCCTTCGCGGCCGAATTGGAAGCCAGCGTGACAAGTCCGGACCGGCAAAGGCTGTTCGGGCGTTCCTCAGTGGTAGTCCACCGGGCCAACCTTTATGTGGGCATCAAACCGATGGGCTATTTCACGACCAAGGGAAAATCCTGGCGCGCGGACATCATCTGCGTCACTCCCGAGGGTAAAAAAATAAAAGGCGTTTCGATGAGGGGAATGTTGAAGCGCCGGCAATGGATGAGCGTTCAAAAGGCCGGCCTGGGTGGCCGGTTGGAATGGGTGAGTGAAACAAAAGATACCTTGGTCAAGGAATTCACGATCACATCGAATTCGGGCCCTTATCCCTATAGCTGCAACCCCGAACAGACGGGGCAGTATTTCCTGAGCTTCTCGGCCAAGGATGAAAAGGGACGTCCTGTGGAAACGGCCGTCCAATTTTACGTGGGGGGGAGCGGCGAATCCTTTTGGGAACAGCGGGACGACGACATCATTGAGCTGGTGCCGGACAAGAAAAGCTACAAGCCGGGGGACATTGCCCACATTTTGGTAAAGTCCCCTTATCAGCGGTCGAAGACCCTTGTGACCCTGGAAAGAGAGACGGTGTTGAACCACTGGGTGACGGAGACGAAGGGCGGGGCCGATTTCATCGATGTACCCATTACGGAAAATTGTCTTCCCAACGTATTTGTGGGAGTGATCCAAGCCCAGGGCCGGGCAGAAAAACCAAAATACGGCCCCTTGGGAGACGACCTCGCCAAACCCCAGGCGAAATTTGGGTATGTCAATCTTCCGGTGGACCCTTCGGGCCGGCGGCTTAAGGTGGAGGTCAAAACCAACAAGGAAGATTACCGGCCCGGTCAATCCGTCACGATAACCCTGCGGACGCTCAATGAGGCCGGCAAACCCACTCCCGCCGAAGTGACCCTTTATGCCGTCGACGAGGGTTTGCTACTTCTGACCGGTTACCAGACGCCGGATGTCTTCAGCGCCTTCTACGGGCCGCGGGGACTGATGGTGGGAACCGTGGATTCCCGCCCCTTTGTCATCGGACAGCGAAACTTTGGGGAAAAGGGCGAGGAGCGGGGCGGCGGCGGAGGTGGCAAGGGCCTGATGCAGGGAATTGATCTTCGTTCCAAGTTTGTGCCGACGGCCTATTGGAATGCCTCTGTGAAAACCGGGAAGAAGGGTAAAACAACCGTCACCTTCAAGCTGCCCGACAATCTTTCGCGGTTCCGCGTGATGGCGGTCGCGCAAGCTGGAAAGCGCTTTGGAAGCGGCGACAGCAAATTCAAGGTGAATAAACTGCTTTTATTAAGGCCGAGCCTGCCACGATTCTCCCGGCTGCGCGACCACTTCAAGGGAGGAGTGGTGGTGCATAATAACGGCTCCAAAAAAATGGAGGTCGCCCTGGAACTTCAAGCTGAAACCAGCGTCCTAAAAATTGACGGGGAAGTCGGCCGAACTCTTCAGGTGGATCCTGGCGAGGCAAAGGAAGTTTTGTGGGACATCAGCGCGGTTCAATTGGGGGAAGCCAAGCTCGCTTTCCGGGCCAGGGATGTGCACTCAAAGGAATCGGACGGTTTGGAGTGGAAGCTGCCCGTGGAAGAGCCCGAGCATCTTGAAACCGTCGCGACTTCCGCGGCCACGGGCGATAAGGCCGAGGAAGGGCTGCAGCTTCCCCCCTTCACTTCCAAAGAGAATGGCGAGCTCAAGATCACCGCCTCTTCCTCGGCCCTTTGCGGCTTGAAACAGGGCGCCGCTTATCTTTGGGATTACCCCTATGGATGCCTGGAACAAAAACTTTCACGGTCCTTTCCCGTCATCGTGGGAGCGGACTTGATGGAAACTTTCGGATTGGCGAAGATGGGAAGCTTGAAGAAATCCGTCCAGGAAGTAATGAGTCGTTTGGGTGATTATCAAAACCCCGACGGCGGTTTCCGTTATTGGAATCCGCCGTTTTTTAATGATCCCAGCGACCCCTGGCTGACGGCCTATGCCCTGGAAGCAGCGGCCTACGCCCTGAAGGAAAAATACGAAGTGCCGGAAGGCGTCACCACCCGGGCCAGGCAATTCTTGAACCGGTACCTGGGAAGCCAACAGCAATGGGCTTATCCCTACAGCGCCAGCGAGGATTACGCCAGCCGGGCCTACTGCCTTTACTGCCTGAGTCTTTGGGGCGAACAACCAGCCAATTATTTTAACGAACTTTACCAGAAGCGGGATCAGATTCCCTTCCTGGCCAAGGCATATCTCTTAAAGGCCTCCACCCGTTTGCTGAAGGACCCAACCGTGACCGAAACCCTTGCCCAGGAGTTGTTGAACCAGGCCAAAATTTCCCCGACGACCCTCCATTTTGAGGAGCCGTCGGAAACCAGGATGCCCTGGATCCACGGTTCGACGGTGGTCGCCACGGCCCAATGTCTCCAGGCGCTTCTGGACGCCAAAGGTGGGTTTCCTGGCGACGAGAAAGCCATTGCCTGGTTGACGCAAGAACGAAAAACGAAGGGCCGTTGGAACAACACGATGGATAATGTCCGCGCCCTCCAGGCCTTCCAGGATTTCTACCGTCTCTACGAAAAGGACACCCCCAACTTCAATCTGAAGGCTGGCCTGTTGAGGGATGGAGCCTACCAAACGGTTTGGACGGATTTGTTCCAGGGCAGGAGCCTCGAAGCCAAGGTGAAATCCTTGCCCTTGACCGAGGTTTTTTCCGGAGGACCGGATACCCACTTGCGGTTGGAAAAGGAAGGCGCGGGGCGGCTCTACTACACCCTCCGAATGAGCTACATCCCGGCTTCGTTCGACAAGCCCGTTTCGGAGGGATTTGAAGTGTTGAAAACCATCGAGTCCACCAACGGCGCGCCCCTGGACCAAATGAAAGCCGGTGACCGGGCGGTGGTGACTTTGCGGGTCATTACCAGCCAGGACCGCATATTCACGGCGATCAATGATCCCCTGCCAGGTGGGTTTGAAATTGTGGATCCTTCCTTCGCGACGGAGGGCACCCAAAACATTTCGACGGGGGAAGGCGAGGGTTCTTCGTTGAAACGGCATAAAAAATCAAAAAGGATTTCAGTGAACCAGGACAATGACTGGGGAAGCTCTTGGGGCTCCTTCAACCACCATGAGAATTATGACGACCGCATCCAAATATTCGCCGACTTCCTCAGCGCTGGGGAACATAAATATTCCTACCTGGTGCAAGCGACAACCCCGGGGCAATTCACGATCCCATCCACCTGGGCGGAGCAAATGTATGAGCCGGAGGTGTTTGGACGGACCGCCACCGGGGGCGTTACCATCGTCAAATGAGGAGCAAACGGATATTGGCCGTCCTGGCGGTTGCCGCGGTGGGATCGGCCCTTTTTTGGTATTCGAGGCCGGCGGATTTGATTCCGGGACTGGCCCCTCCATCCCCCTCCCTTTCGGTTTTTGACCGGTACGGACTCCCGATGGGGAGTCTTCTCTCTTCCTCGGAAAGTTACTCCATGCCGGTGAGCTTGGAGTCGCTTTCCCCTTGGCTGATTTTGGCTACCATCGCCACCGAGGACAAGCGGTACTATTTTCATTCCGGGGTAGACTTTCAGGCTGTTCTCAGGGCCCTGTGGCAAAATGTGTCGCGGGGACGGGTGGTCTCGGGCGCTTCGACCCTCACCGAGCAATTGGCCCGCGCCCTGGAACCCTATCCTAAGACATTTTGGGGAAAGGCCCGCGAGGCCCTGTTGGCCCGATCCCTGGAAAAACAAAACTCAAAACGCGACATTCTTGAAACCTACTTCAACACGATTTCCTATGGAAATCAGTGCCAGGGCGTGGAGGCTGCCTCCCGCCGTTACCTGGGGCTTCATTGCTCGAATTTGTCTCTGGCCCAGGCCGCCTACTTGGCGGCGATTCCCAAATCGCCGGTCCGCTATAACCCCTTTCGGTTTCCCGGCCAAGTGCTGGAACGCCAGAAAAAAATTCTGGACTCCATGAAAGAGAAGGGTTGGGTGGATGATGAAAATTGGAGGTTAGCCCAAGCCGAAGCGGTGCAAATCCAGAAACCCTCCCCTGAAAACGCCGCCCCCCATTTCATGAGTTTTTTGAAGGACCATGCGGATTGGGACCGCGAAAGGGTTGAGACGACCTTCGATCTTTCCCTTCAGACGGAACTTCAGGAACTTTTGTCCAGCCAGTTGAAGCGTTTAAAAAATAACCATGTCACCAATGGCGCCATGCTGGTGGTGGATACGGCGACGGGGGGTGTATTGGCCTGGGTGGGTTCGGCGGATTTCGGCGACGCTTCCATCCAGGGTCAAGTGGACGGGGTCCGGGCTTTGCGCCAGCCCGGGTCCTCCTTAAAACCCTTCCTTTACGGTTTGGCCTTCAGCCGGGGAATGAAAACCTCCGATCTGCTTTTAGATGAGCCCACCTATACCGAAGGTGGGTTCATCCCGCGTAATTATGACGATCAATATCATGGATTTGTCAGGATGAGGACGGCTTTGGCCTGCTCGTATAACGTACCGGCGATCCGGCTGGCCGAAAAAGTGTCCGTGGTTCGGTTTTTGGAATTTTTACATGAATGCGGGTTTTCGTCCTTGAGTTCTCCCCCGGATCATTACGGATTGGGCTTGGCTCTGGGGGACGGGGAGATCACCCTGCTGGAATCGGCGACAGCTTACGCGGCCCTGGCCCGGGGAGGAATTTGGAAGCCACTGCGGGTTTTGAAGGGAAGGGAGCCGGACTTGCTTTCCGCCGGGGAGGAGCCAAGGTGGATTTTAGATTCCGAGGAAGCTTATTTGGTCACCAGCATTCTTTCGGATAACACGGCCAGGTCGGGAGCCTTTGGGCTCTATTCCCCCTTGCTTTTGCCTTTTCCTTTCGCAGCCAAGACGGGAACCACCAAGGATTATCGGGATAATTGGGCCGTTGGTTATACCCCCGAATGGGTGGTGGCCGTATGGGTCGGAAATTTTGATGGAACCCCGATGCGGCATGTATCGGGTATCACGGGGGCCGCTCCACTATTGCACGACGCGGCCATGCTTCTTTCTAAAAAATATCCCCCCTCGCCGTTTACGGTGCCCTCCGGAATCGTGGAAAAGGAAGTCTGTTCAATTTCAGGCGATCTGCCGTCGGCCGACTGCCCGAACCGAATTACAGAAGTGTTCGACAGCCGCTTTATCCCGACCACCGTTTGTAAGCTCCATCAGCGGAAAACAAACGAGGCTTCCAGCCAAAAAGATTCCATCCTTTTCCCCCGGCAGGGTGATGTATTTAAGATCAACCCGGCGGTTTCATTACGGGCCCAGTCCATTCTTTTACAGGCTCGGTCCGGAATGGCCGGAAACCTTTATTGGAAAGTAGATGGAAAAAGCTTAATGCCACAGGGTGGAAAGACCTGGTGGAATTTGCGTCCGGGAAAGCATCAAGTTGGATTGTGGCTGTCGGAGGGGGTCAAAAAAGTTTGCCAACAAACCGTGTTCATTCAAGTGGTACCCTGATTGTAACCTCTGCGAATATTTCGAGGTCCAAAGTATTGCATCGTGAATTAGGTGTCAGTCATCAATCTCGAATAGGAATATTCTATTATTAGTCCGAAACCTTAACTCAATGCACTTCCACCTTGGGGAGGTGGATGGTGACGTCGTTATTCCGGTCGTGAAAATACTTAACCGTAGCCAGGACGGCGATGGCGATCAAGATCCCCGCCGCGATGGAATAGAAGTTCAGGCCGGCTTTATGATTCATGAGTTTCATTTTTTTTCCTTTCGTTGGTTAGTTCTGGAAATTGAAATCCAAGGAGATATAGCTGTCGTTGTCATAAACGTAAATTTCGCCCTGCTGGGTCGGATCCTGCCAATACCAGTTGTTGTTCTGGTAATAGCACCACCGGTCATAATCGGGGTCATACCACCACCAACGGCGGTTGTAATAGCGGGTCCAAAAATACTGGTTTCCGCGGAACCAGCCGTACCAGTGATATCCCCAATCGTCGATATAGTGGTTGTAGTAGAAACCGTTGTCACTGTGCCAATAATTGCGGTCCCGTTGGTTTTCGCCGCTCCTTTCCTGGTCGAGCCTCACGCTGAAGGAGGGTTGGATGACGACCGACATCTGGTCGCGCACGGTTCCGTTGTTGAATTTCCGGGCGGAAACCAAAGATCCCTGGAGGCTCTTGCCTTGGGGCCCGGTTTGGGGGAAGCGGATGACCGAATGGGTGCGGTCCGTTTGGAGGATCTCGGAATGGGTCGTAATTGGTTTGGGGATGGTCCTCACGCCGAGGTTGGTAAGCCTTTGGCGGTCATAGGGACGGGTGTTGGCCGGGGGTTTTCGCACAGGGGCTGGCTGTGAGGTTGCGGCAGGAGCCCGGTACGGTTGTTGTACGGCTTCGCTTCTTTGAACCGGGGCTGGTTTACGGGCCGGCGCGGATCTTTTGACCGTCATGGCCCTTTGTTTTGAAATTGGCGCCGATCTTTGGACTGGTTCAAAGCTTTGGTTGGGCGCCGGGGCGGATCTTGGGGCCTGTGCCTGGTTCACTTTGCCGCTGGGGCGGGCTGGGCGGACGGCTTTAGACCTGGAGGCCTTCGCGGGTCGTACAGGACGGGCCTGCGGGGCAGTGCGTTCCTGGGTCACGGCCCGGTCAGGGGAGTCATTTCTGCTTTGCCCGCCCCCTCCACGATCCTCCGCGGCTTGGGCGGACGCTCCCAGGAGAATGATTGAAGTTAAAAACAAAAGCCTCTTAATATAGTTCATGGCCATTCCCCCTAGAGAATATTGACAATACGTAATAGCACCACGCAAACGCAGATCACGATGACCCACACCAGGACTTGACCAGGACCATCACCCGCCTTTTGTTGGGTCAAGTCAGGCGAACCCTTTTCCAGGTTTTTCAGCGACGATTCTTCCGTCGCCGCCAATCCTTCCGGCGCGTTGGGAAACGAACCGCCGGCCTTCTGCGTCAAAAGGGCGTCGTTGCCGTCCAATTGGCTCAATTGGGAGACTTCCTGGGCTGAGACCGGCGCTGGTCCCGCGAATACCTTTTCGGAAATACCGACCATGGCCAAACAAAATGCCGCCACAAAAACGATCATTATTTTCATTTCCAACTCCTCCTTTAATGCGGGTCCCTTTTATTCCGCGCAGCCCTTTTGTGGAAACCCGTATAGTGTTTTTACTCTAAGCTGGCCAGTCCGAATCACAAATGACGAAGATCATACCTAATGAGCGTTTATCAATTTGATAGGTTCGTTTTGGTTGAACAGAGTTTCCGCCGCCGCTAAGTTGTTTAATTTTTTTCGACAAGGTGTCGGGCACTAATTATTGAAGTAAGGCGAAGGATGGGGGAGACTTAAGAAAAAGGTAAAGAAAAAAATACTGAATGACGGCAATCATATTGAACTGCGTTTTAATGGATAAAATATAAATCAGATTAAGGCTTCAAATCCGGGAAACGAAAGGACGTTCAATATGTTATTCACAATCGGAGCGATTCTAGTGGTTCTTTGGCTGTTGGGCTTGGTGAGTTCCTATACCCTCGGGGGATACATCCATATCCTTCTCATTATCGGACTCATCGTGTTGGTTGTCGGC
>Ga0265319_1002171_pt1 | contig 10950 bp, 9 predicted proteins | sample 4824metaG_FD_192443 | JGI IMG/M metagenome (GOLD analysis project Ga0265319, IMG submission 192443) | Rhizosphere microbial communities from Carex aquatilis grown in University of Washington, Seatle, WA, United States - 4-8-24 metaG | ecosystem: Host-associated > Plants > Roots > Rhizosphere >...
CGGCGCATTCCTCGCAGCACTCGGCGGCGGCTACGGCGCCGTCGTCGCGACGGACGAACTGCTCAGCTAGACCGCGAGCGAGGCCTGCTCGAGCCGCGGCTTGACGTCGCTGATGAAGAGCTCGAGTGAGCGCCGCGCTTCGTCGAAGGTCATGTCGCCCGTCGGGAGCTGCAGGACGATGTAGTCCGTGAGCCCGCTCTCGAGGATCGCGGCGAACCGCTCGGCGATCTGGTCGGGCGTGCCGGCTCCGGCGGCGACGGCCTCTTCCAGGTGCGAGAGGATGCCGCGTAGCGGGGCGAGTGCCGCGTCGCACTCCTCCTCGGGCAGCACGAGATGGTCGTATCTGTGTGCGGCGTGCGCGCGCCGTGTCAGACCGTCCATGCCGCGGCGGGCGACGTCGAGCGCCTCTTTCTCGGTCGGGGCGATCGCGATCAGCATCGTGCAACCGACTCGTGGTTGTGCATCCGGGCCGTCGACGCGGATCGTGTCGCCCTTGTGCTTGTGCCAGGTCTCCACGTACAGGTCGTACGCGCGCTGATCGACCGGGCCGGCAAACATCAGGTTCATGCCGTGGCGGCCCGCCGTCACCGGGCTACCGGGATACCAGAACGGAATTGGGTTCTGGACGGGCTTCGTGGAGAGCGGCATCGTCGGGAAGTCGTAGTACGCGCTGTTCGCGCTCGAGATCTCGCCCGTGGCGAACGCGTCGCAGATGATGCCGAGCGTGTCCTCGAAGCGCTGCTTCGACTCCGGCCACGTGTTGCCGAACCAGTAGTGCTCGATGGGCGCGACGCCGCGACCGACGCCGAACTCGAGCCGGCCGCCGGTGAGCTGGTCGACGACGCACATGTCCTCGATCAGCTGAACCGGGTGGTGGAGTGGGAGCAGCTTCACCATCGGGCCGAGCCGGATCTGCTTCGTGATCTGCGAGGCGGCGGCGATGAAGACCTCCTGGTTCGGCGCCATGCACAGGTCGGAGCCGTGGTGCTCGGCGAGGTGGTATCCCGCCAGGCCGGCCTCGTCGGCGAGCTTGATCAGCTCCAGCCGATCCTGGAACAGCCGGCTCGTCGTCGTGCCCGGAATGTCCTCGATGTGATCGAAGATGCCGAAAGTGGGTGTCGCCACGATGGCGCATCCTCTCAGTTCGCGCCGTCCTGCGGCTTTGAACGGGCCTATTCGCGTCGAGCGAAGCGCCTGCGCGACGATTGCCGACGGCGACCGCGGCGCCGATCACAGGCCGATCGCGAGTCTGGTGGAGCGCACACCGACGTTCCCGGCGGTGTCGCGTACGCGCACCGTGAGGACGTATGAGCCCGGCGCCGCATGCCATCCCTGTACGAGGATGAAGTGGTACGTGCCGCATGACGAAGCGTGGTTCTGCGTCGTCGCCGAGGTGTAGACGCTGTCGAACGGGCGCGCAGGGAGCGCATCCCGGAAGTCCGCCGCCACCGTCCAACGACCGGCCAGATGTGGGCCGGATACGCGCCACTCGACGAGTGCCGGTGTGACCGGCTTGTCGTTCCAGGGCCGCGGAACGGGGAGCGGCGTCGTGTCGTACGCGTCGGCGACGAGGTCGACGCTCGCGCCGTGCCGCTCGATACCGGCCTCGCGAACGACCGGCCGCGTGGTGTCGCGATACGGCGTCATCCCGCCCTTCCGGAGCGGATTCACGTACGTCGAGCCGTGGCGCTCGGCGAAGTGGACGTGCAACCATGGCGCCTCGACCCGTCCGATGACCGTTCGGTACGCCACCGCGTAACCGGAGTCGACGACGGGGACGACGTGCCAGTACTCGAATGTGACGTTGCCGTTCCGAACGAGGAGGACGTCACTCGGGTGCAGCGGATGGCGCGAGACCCACCCCGAGATGGTGGCGTAGACGGGAGTTCCGTTCGGCGCCGAGATGTCGACCCCGAAATGAAGGCTGCGGGAGGTGCCGCCGTGGCCGTCGGCGCCGATGCGTGGATCGCCGAAGTAGGCGCGGATCGGATGCTGCCGGTGGAACGGCTTCACCGGCCAGCCGTAGCCGGCAACTGCGGGCGACGAGGCGAAGAGCGAAGCGAGGACGGTGCAGAGAGCGAGCGCGAGGTGCGGGGCTGGGTTTCGTGTGGTCTCCATGACCACGTTGTGCGCCTCGCCGCCAACGGCTTTCTAACGGCCTGCTCACGTCGCGAAACGACGTTCGCGACCACAGCGACTTGGAGGAACCTTGACGCATCGTTGTCCTCGCTATGGCACGCACAGATGTAGAACCACGAGTGCCATGCAACGCCGACTGACCTTCGATGCGAACCCCCAAGGAGCTCGCGAGCCGCGACTCCGGCACGACGCACATCTCGCTGCTCTGGAGCCGCCGCTTCCACCGCGCCGCTCAGGTGACGCGCTCGTCCTCGACTGCAGGCCGCCAGCGCAGCGTCCGCAGCATCACGGCGAGTGCCAGAGCTCCGAGGGTGACGTTCAGCGCGGAGAGGATCGCCTTCATGCCCACGCTGAGGCTGAGGAGCGCGCTGCGCGAGGCCTGGCCGGCCAGCACGTACACGATCAGGGCCTGATCGGTGCCGATGCCGGCCGGGGTCAGCGGCACGATCGTCGACAGGCTCTGAGTGACCTGAACGCGGAGCGCGTTGTCGAGGTTCGCGGCCACGTGAAAGGCGCGGAGGTAGAAGTAGATCGCCGTCAGCCTCAGCACCCAGTCGACGAGCTGCAGGGCGACGACCGAGCGGAGGTAGCGGCCCGGAGTGCGGAGGATCGATACACCCTGCGCGACGCGTTCGCGAAAGGCGGCGATCCTCGCTGCGGCCCAGAGCCCGAACACGAAGCCGACAACGAGCGTTCCGCCCGCGACCGCCGCAGCGGCGCGCGGATGCCGGAACAGCCAGAACCAGTCCACCGACGGCAGATGGTCGAGCACCTGCACGCCGGGCAGCACGTGTTGTTGCAGCGCCCAGAGCAGGAGAGCCGTCGACAGGACTGCATCGACGATCGTCTCGACGAGGAGCGAGGATCCGAGCGTCGCGTACGTCGCTCCTTCGATCCGCCTCTTGACGAGCGAGAGCTTGAGCAGATCGCCGCCGCGCACCGGGATGACCGCGTTCACGCCGGCTCCGGCCACGTAGGCGCCGTACACGCTTCGCCAGCGGACGTGCGCCTCCGGGTATGCCGCGGCGAGGATGTTGCGCCACGCCCGCGTCCGCACGGCCGTCTTCACGAGCTGGCAGGCGAGCGCGAACAGCACCGGCGTCCACGCGATCGCCCGCAGATGGTCGAAGAACGCCGTAAAGGCGTGGAGGACGTTGCCCATCGCTCTCAGTCTGGCGCGCCGGCGCCCGAGTCGTGGGACAGCTCAGGTCACGAGCGCAGTGACGGGAGCTGTCCCTCTGCGCGCATCGCGGCAACGCCGACGCGGGGGAGACCGAGAACGCTCTCGTACATCAGGTAGCGGGGCTCCCAGCGGGGTGAGAACTTCGCGTTGAAGCGGTAGAGGCTCTCGATCTGGAAGTAGCGGTTGCCGAGCACGACCAACCTGCCGAGAATCCGCTCGAGCCGGCCGCGCGGGCGCTCCAGCAGCCTTCCGAAGGCGGCGAAGTTGAGCGAGAGCTCTTCGATTCCGCGCTCGCCGAGCAACTCGACGGACTTGACGATCAGGAACTCGGTCAGGCCGTTCGGTGCGTTCCGCTCCCGGCGCATGAACGAGAGCGACATCGCGGAACGGCCGAAGGAGGGTACGAAGTGCAGGAAGCCCTTGACGGCGCCTGATGCGTCGCACGCCCAGACGACGATGCTGTCGGCCTGGTACTCCCCCTGGAGCGAGTCCATCGCCATCGAGAATCCGCGCTCCGCGGCACCGGCCCGCCAGAGCCGGGACACGCGCTCGAGCTCGGTGAGCGTTCCTGGGTCGAGTGCGGCGAGCTCCTCGGCGCGGGCGGTGTAGCCCGTGTGCTCGAGCCGGTTGACCGACTGCCGGATCTTGCGGATCGCGCGCCCCTCGAGCGAGAAGGTCTTCGTCTCGAGCATCGCTTCGTCTCCGATGTAGAGCGACCGGAGCCCGGCCTGGCGCCAGAGCGGCCGCAAGGGCGCGCTGGCGCCGAGCGCCGCGACCTTGAGCCCGCGCACCTCGGCGAACGCACACGTCTCGCGTACGAGCGCAGGCAGCGCATCGCTTGCGCCCACCGGGTCGCCCGCGACGAGGAGGACGTTCCCCTCGGTGCGGTAGCCGAGGAATGCCCGGCGGTCGGGGCTGAAGAGGTAGTGCATGTCACGACGGAGCTTGAAGAACGCGAGCGTGTCGCTGCCGTGCTCGCGGACGAGCTCGTTCACCGCGCTGCGCGTCTCGTCGTCCGACGGGAGCCGCGGCGGTGGCAACGGCCGGAAGAACAGGAAGCCGCCGACCACGACGACGGCGAGACCGAAGGCGCCGACCCCGAGCGGCAGCCAGCCGAGCTCGTCGTGGAAGTTGTGCGAGGGCTGTGTCCACGAGAGGAGATCGAGGGTGTCTCGAGCGACCTGCGAGACGCCGGCGCTCTCGCCCAAAGAGACCCAGACGAGACCCGCGACGACGAGCGTCGTGACAAGCGAGACGCCGGCGACGAGCGAGAGGAGCGAGCGCCAACTGAGCCGCTCGTGACGGACGACAAACGACCCGCGACCCCACCACAGGAGCGCGGCAGCGGCCCAGCTCAGCGCGGACTCCTCGAAATCGAGGCCCTTGAGCAGGTGGATTGCACCGAGCGCGACGAGGAGCACGAGCGCGACCTGCCACGCGCGCCGCCGGCGACCGCGGAGGAAGAACGAGGTCATGATCAGCGCGGCGCTCGCGGGGATGGCGACCGAGTGCATGATCGGTACCGCGCGGACCGGCTCCAGCGTGAGGAGCACATGACGTCGCCAGGCGATGTTCGGCGTCGCTGCCGAGATGAGGCTGATCGCGCCGACGGCGAAGGCGATGGCCCCGGCGAGCGTCGGCAGACCGTCGGCATAGCGCAGCGCCCGAAGCGGCGCGAAGCGGCGGTGCACGCCCAAGCGCCAGGAACCGGTGTCCCGAAGGGAGGGCACGAGGTCGCGTCCGTCCTTGAGCAGCATCCAGCCGCCGGCGAGCGCGACGAGGCCGCTCCAGAGCGAGAGCGTCCACGCCCGTGCGAGCAGGCCGGCGAGGGCCCCGGCGAGGAGCAGAATGCCGAGATGGCACTCGTGGACGCGCACGCCGAGCACGAACAGGCGCGGCCCGTGTGAATGTCGCTCGATCTGGACGATCATGCCGCCTCCCGGTCGCAGCTCCGACCTCCGAGGGGTCGACATGCATTCAACGCCGGAGCGGCGCGCTCGGCTACGGGAAAAAGCCGCAGCTCCGATCCGTGCCCGCACGGACACGGAGGCGCTACGGTTGGGTCGGTTGGAACAGGGGTGCGCAGAGAGCGCGCGCGGAACTCGATCGTAGTCAGCGGACTGGAGGGGGCTGGATGGCGAGAGCGTTGCGCTCGGGATCGCTGCGGGTCCGGGGCACCGGCTCTTCAGCCCTGTGCTTCGCCGGGGAGCGGAACCAGCTGCGGGCGAGCGGTCCCAATCCTGCTCGGCGCCGCGCAGAGGCGACGCGCGACCAGCACCTCGAGGGCCTCGAGAAGCACGCCGGCCGGCGGCTGCTGCTCGTCGACGACGAGCCGTCGATGCGCTTGCTCTGCTCGATCAACCTCGAGCTGGCCGGGTTCGAGGTGACCGAAGCCGTCGATGGCGCGCAGGCGCTTCAGCGGGCGGCGACCGACGACTTCGATCTCGTGCTGCTCGACGTGATGCTGCCGGACATCGGCGGGTACGACGTCGCACGACGGTTGTCTTCGGACGCGAGGACGCGCGGGCTTCCGATCGTCTTCCTGTCGGCGCGCGCAGATCGTGACGATCTCGTCGCGGGCTACGAGCTCGGCGCAGTCGACTACATCACCAAGCCGTTCGACCCCGTTGCGCTCGCGGCGCGAGTGGACGAGGCCCTCGGCCGCGTCGCGCGCAAGGAGAGTGAGAGCTACCGCCTTGCGCGGTTGGCGGAGCTCGGCGGCTAGCAAGACGCGTGGCGAACCAGCCGCCAGCCGCCGAGTCGCGGAACGAGACGGAAGAGACGGTCGACCCGGCACGGACGGCCCGCCGGCGGACACAGCTCGCGCTCGGCGTGATGCTCGCCCTGCTGATCGTCCTGGCGGGGACCGCAACCTTCGCGATCAACAGGCTCTACCAGACGGGCGAGAACAGGTACGTCAAGGAGGCGTTTCCGCTCCGCAACAACAGCCGCGACCTGATCCTGCAGATGCTGAACGAGGAGACGGCCGTGCGCGGCTACCTGATCACGGGTGACCGAGCGAGCCTCCAGCCGTACGAGCAGGCGAGACCGGTCGCCGCAGACGATCTCGCAAGCCTCAAGCGGCTGACGCTCCGCCGTCCGGAGATCGCGGCCGACGTCGCCGAGCTGCGTCGGTCTGTCCGCGATCTGGAGACGTATTTCCGCGGTCAGATCGCGCTTGTCGCGAGCGGTCGAGCGGGTCAACTGCGGGCTCAGCACAACCTGCCGGCCGGCAAGGCGCGTTTCGATCGCTTCCGCGTGCTCGCAGGCTCCCTCCTCGGCCGCGCCGAGCAGATCGTGCGCAGTGCCGAGCGCGGCCAGCGAGACACGTACCGGCGCACACTCGTTCTCGTCCTTGCGACCGCCGCCGGCGCGGCCGCCATCGGGATCGCCCTGCTCCTCTTCCTGCCGCGGCGGATGGGGCTCCTCTATCGCCGCGAGCGAGACGCGCGCCGGGCGGCGGAGCGTGGGGATCGTGCGTCGCGGGCGCTCGCGCACGTCGACGACGCGGTGGTGCTGCTCGATCTCGATGACACCGTCCGCTACTGGAATCCCGCTGCGGTGACGAGTCTCGGCGTCACCGAGCTTCACGCGCTCGGCCGGCCTGTGCGCGAGGTCATACCCCAGCTCGCGCTGATCGAGCAGGCGCTCGTGCGCGGCGGCCAGGGAGCGATGGTCCCGCTCGCGCGCGACGGTGCAGATCGCTGGTTCGGCGTGAGCGAGAGTCGCTTCGCCGAAGGGCGCGTCATTGTGCTTCGCGATGTGACGGCGGAGCAGCAGCTCGATCGTGCGCGGACGGAGTTTCTCGCCACCGCCTCGCACGAGCTCCGCACACCGCTCACGGCGGTCTACGGCGCCGTGCGCACGCTCCGTCGCTCCGATCGGCCCGACGAGCCCGAGCTGACCGACCGCCTGCTGGCGATGATCGAGCAAGAATCGGAGCGCCTCACCGCCATCGTCGAGCAGATCCTCGTCTCAGCCCAGCTCGACCGCCGTGCGTTGCACTTGGATCGGCAGACCTGCGACCTGCGCGAGCTGTGCGAGAGCGTCATCGCGTCGGCCGAGCTGCGCGCGGCGCCGAAGGTGCTCACGCTCGACGCACCCGAGAACGTCTTCGTCGAGTGCGATGCCGCGCGGCTCCGTCAGGTGCTCGTCAACCTGCTCGACAACGCGCTCAAGTATTCGCCGGGCGGCACCCGCATCCAGCTGCGTGTACGGCAGACGAGCGACGGAGTCGACGTCGAGGTCATAGACGACGGCATCGGCATTCCCGACGATGCGCAGAAACGGATCTTCGACAAGTTCTATCGGGCCGACCCCGACATGCTCACGGGCGTTGGCGGCAGCGGTCTCGGCCTCTACATCAGCCGCGAGCTGATCGAGCAGATGGGCGGCACGATCAGCGTTCGCTCCCGGCCCGGCGAGGGTTCGACCTTCGACATCCATCTGCCGAAGCGCCGACCGCGCTAGCGGGTCTTCGCGAAGCGTTGCACGGCCTCGAGTAGCTCTTGGCTCTTCTCGTTGGCCTCCTTCGCATCACCCGACGCGAGTGCGCCGGCGACGCAATGCGCAACGTGCTCCTCGAGCACCTTGATCGCGACCGCCTCGAGCGCGGTGTCGACGGCTCCGAGCTGTGTGAGGACGTCGATGCAATACCGGTCGTCCTCGATCATGCGTGCGATGCCGCGCACCTGCCCCTCGATGCGGGCGAGCCGCTTCAGGAGCTGGTCCTTGTCCTGCGTGTAGCCGGGCGTGGGGGAGTCCTTGATGGTCGCCATGCCGTCTACGATAGCATACCCCCGTACGGTATTTGACAGGGCCGGCGGCGAACGTTAGAGTCGTTGCAGAGATACCCCCAGGAGGTATGAGGTGAGCGTCGACAACTTGATCTACAGCGTCCCCGGCGTCACCTGCGAGCACTGCCGGACGGCGATCTCGAAAGAGGTCGGTGCGGTCACGGGTGTCGAATCGGTCGACGTCGACCTGACCGCGAAGATCGTGACGGTTCGCGGCGCAGGCGTCAGCGATGCGGCTGTGCGCGAAGCGATCGACGAGGCCGGCTACGACATCGCGCTCGGAGAAGCAGCGGTCTGATGGCCGGGCGCCTCCGCGATCTCGGAGTCGTGCACACCGCACCGTTCACCGTCGATGTGCAGCGATGACCGCCGTCACCCCGGACCGCGTCGAGCTTCAGATCGAGGGGATGACCTGCGCGTCCTGCGCGTCGCGCATCGAGCGAAAGCTGAACAAGCTCGACGGCGTCACCGCGTCGGTCAACTACGCGACGGAGAAGGCGACGGTCGAGTTCGATCCCGCGCGGGTCTCGACGGACGCCCTCGTCGATGCCGTCGAGCAGGTCGGCTACTCGACGCATCTGCCGCAGGCCGAGCCGGCAGACGTCGAGGACGATCCGACCGCCGGGCTCCGCCGCCGGCTCGTCGCCTCCGCCGTGCTCTCGCTGCCGGTGCTCCTCATGGCGATGATCCCTGCGCTCCAGTTCACGTACTGGCAGTGGCTCGCGCTCGAGCTTGCAACGCCGGTCGTCCTCTGGGGAGGCTGGCCGTTCCACGTCGCCGCGTGGAAGAACCTTCGCCACGCCGCTGCGACGATGGACACGCTCATCTCGCTCGGCACGCTCTCGGCTTGGGGCTGGTCGGTCGTTGCCCTCTTCTTCCTCGACGCCGGTGTCACGGGGATGAAGATGCCGTTTCACCTGACGCCGTCACGGTCCGGGTCGACCGGCCAGATCTATCTCGAGGTCGCGTCCGTCGTCGTGACGTTCCTGCTCGCCGGGCGGTACTTCGAAGCTCGCGCCAAGCGCCGTGCAGGAGCAGCGCTGCGTGCACTCGTCGAGCTCGGGGCAAAGGAGGCCGCGATCCTCGAGCCGGATGGGACCGAGCGCCGCGTGCCGATCGAGCAACTCGCGGAAGGCGACCTGTTCGTCGTACGCCCGGGCGAGAAGGTCGCAACGGACGGCGTCGTCGTCGAGGGCCGCTCTGCCGTCGATCAGTCGCTGCTGACCGGCGAAAGCGTTCCCGTCGACGTCGCTCCCGGCGACGAGGTGGCGGGCTCCACGATCAACGCCGGCGGGAGGCTCGTCATCAGAGCACAGCGCGTCGGCGCCGACACGGCGCTCGCCCAGATCGCCCGGCTCGTCACCCAGGCGCAGTCCGGCAAAGCTCCGGTGCAGCGGCTTGCCGATCGTGTCTCTGCGATCTTCGTTCCCGTCGTCATCGCGATCGCCGTCGGGACGCTCGGCTACTGGCTCGGAAGCGGTGCCGACCGCACGTTTGCGTTCTCTGCGGCCGTGGCCGTGCTGATCGTCGCCTGCCCGTGCGCGCTCGGGCTGGCCACGCCGACCGCGCTGCTCGTCGGAACCGGTCGCGGTGCGCAGCTCGGCATCCTGATCCGAGGCCCGGAGATGCTCGAGTCGACGCGGCGCGTCGACACGATCGTGCTCGACAAGACGGGCACGATCACCGAAGGCGCGATGTCGCTCGTCGAGGTCGTCGGCGCTCCCGGCGTCGGCCGCACGGAGGCGCTTCGACTCGTCGGCTCGGTCGAGCACGCGTCCGAGCACCCGGTCGCGCGTGCAATCGCCGCCGCCGCGCAGCGCGAAGGCGGGCTCGCACCCGTCGAATCGTTCCAGAGCCGCGACGGCCTCGGCGTCGAGGGCGTCGTCGAGGGCCGCGCAGTCGTCGTCGGCCGCCCGGCGCTGCTGCGGGAGTGGGGGCTGGAGCTCGGCTCCGACCTCGCCCGCGCCGTCACCGCTGCGCAGGCCGCCGGCAGGACGGCGATCGCCGCCGCCTGGGACGGTGAGGCCCGTGCGATCTTCGTCGTCGCCGACTCGGTGAAGCCGTCGAGCGCAGCAGCGATCACAGAGCTCAAGCGTCTCGGTCTGCGGCCGGTGCTGCTCACAGGCGACAACGAGTCCACCGCACGGGCCGTCGCAGCAGAGGTCGGCATCGACGACGTGATCGCCGACGTACTGCCGGCCGAGAAGGCGGCGGTCGTGCGCGGCCTGCAGGAGCAAGGAGCCGTGGTCGCGATGGTCGGCGACGGTGTCAACGATGCACCGGCGCTCGCGCAGGCCGACCTCGGCCTCGCGATCGGCACGGGCACGGACGTCGCGATCGAAGCGAGCGACCTGACGCTCGTCTCGGGCGACCTCCGCGCCGCAGGAGACGCGATCCGGCTCTCGCGCCGCACGCTCGCAACGATCAAGGGCAACCTGTTCTGGGCGTTCGCCTACAACGTCGCCGCGCTGCCACTCGCAGCGTCCGGCTACCTGAATCCGCTGATCGCGGGCGGTGCGATGGCGTTCTCCAGCGTGTTCGTCGTCTCGAACTCGCTCAGGCTGCGGCGTTTCAAGCCGCGCCGTCTCGCTTGCTCCACGGCAGCAAGCAGATCCGGGACACCGTGACGGCGCGACGGCCCGCTCGTGTTCACCGGTCATCTCGGTGAAGACCCGATTCCGTCGCGCGGCTGCCCGCAGTCATCGACACACTCGTCCGCGGCCTCGCGCCGCAAAGGAGAAAGCGATGATCTCGACGCCAACCAATGCGACCGCGCGCTCCATGCCGAGCCCGCTGCGCTACGACCTGAAGATATGGCTCGCGTCGCGCGGC
>Ga0265319_1002172_pt1 | contig 10950 bp, 10 predicted proteins | sample 4824metaG_FD_192443 | JGI IMG/M metagenome (GOLD analysis project Ga0265319, IMG submission 192443) | Rhizosphere microbial communities from Carex aquatilis grown in University of Washington, Seatle, WA, United States - 4-8-24 metaG | ecosystem: Host-associated > Plants > Roots > Rhizosphere >...
ACTGCCATGCGAGTTCCTTTCGGCGCGGAACTTGCGCATCGCAGCATCAGGGTTCGTCAGAAAGAGGTCTAGCATGTCGCGGCGGAACCGGCGCACGCGGGGCTTGCCGTAGACGGGAATCTGGCCGGCGCTGACGAGATTGCGGACGTAGTTGACCGACCAGCCGCAATACGCGGCGGCTTGCCGGTAGGTGAGCCAATGGCGTCGCACCTCCGATTCGTCGCGCGGGGGGTGGCAACCGTGGGCGGCGTCTTCAAGGGTCACGGGTGCCGAGTGATGGGTCGTCGTGGTCGCGGGCGCCATGGTTCGCTTCTCCAATGTGGGCAGTTCGGCATCCCCTGGCGCAACCCGTATGCCTGCTGCGCGTCCGCCTTAAGAGGCGACTAAGCCTTCGAAATCACTGGCATGCGGCGATACGAAATGGGCTCGCCGAGCCCAGAGCTGGCGAGAAAGTCGCCACGACCCGCGCGCTCGCCCAGCGACCCGACGCGACGACACCAAAACTTGGCGTTGTTTAAAGATCTTAGGAAACGGCGGTTGTACGGACGTTTCTCTGGCGACCCACGCGGGAGAGCTTCCTTGCGGACACTCAAAACGGAGAGCTGGGAAACGGCTTGGGCGTAACTTGCGAACACTGCAGTCAAAAAGTGGTCCGTGGGCCCACCGCGGCGAGTGGGGAGCGATTCGCCACCGGATGGCGAATGAATCACCAGTGAACCAGGTTCTGGAAAGGCGCACGCTCGAGCTCGCGGGTGCGACGGGCCCGAGCTCCGAAACGAGCAACGACCAGGGTCCCGCGCGGATACCCATTCAGACCAGCCGTAGCCAATCCACGTATTGCCACGTCAGATTCGTGTTTGCCATCGAGGCATATGCGACTCACCGTAGGCCAAAGCACGAGCGCCCCTGAGGGCGACCGGCGGAGGATGGGTACCATGAGAGCCTTTCGAAAGCGCGTCCGACTTCAGGCCTATGTGGAGCCCGAGCTCGCGGAGCGAGTGGCTCATCGCTGCGCCGCGATGGGAACCTCCGAGAGCGGGATAGTGCGGTCGTCCGTCCTGCAGTTCCTCGACGGCGCTAGCGACTCGGCGCTTCTGCTACGGCTACTGGATCGCTTGGGCCGGGCGGATGCGCGCTTGCAGCGAGACCTCGAATTGCTTTCGGAGTCTTTCGGCGTATTTCTCCGTACGTGGTTCGCGCATACGCCCGCGTTGCCGGACGACAGCAAGGCGCTGGCCCGCGCGGCGGCCGAGAGCCGATACCGGCAGCTCGTCGAGCACGTGGCGCAGCGATTCTCCGGCGGTCGAAGGTTTCTCGATGACCTGCCGCGCGAGACGATCGCCAATGACGCTGAGCTGGAGGCGTTTCGTGCCAAAGCCGACCCAGAGCGAGGCGGTTTGCGTTGAACGGCGTCACCTACACCCCATGAGCCCCGGGCATTCGTGGGCGAGGCCCGCCGGTCAGTTATGGCACGACGCTCCCGCGTTTTGATGACGGCCTTCAGCGGTTGTGAGACGCTCCATGCCCGATGGCGTCGAAGAAGACCAAGGGCCCGAGCTTCCTTCGTTTCGTCGCGCCCATCGTGGAGACCTTGCGAGAGCTCGGCAACTCCGGCACCGCCAGCGAGGTGGCTGATCGCGTGCTCGACCGACTCGGCGTTTCGGAGGGGGAACAGGAAGAAACGACGTCCAACGGACATTCGCGCGTCCGCAATCAGATTGGCTGGGCCCGATTCTATCTCGCGAAGGCGGGGTATCTCGACGCCTCGCAACGCGGTGTCTGGAGTCTAACCGAGGCGGGGCGCGCGGCGAAGCTGGATACCGACGCCGTCCAGACCATGCTGAGGGACGTCCGCAAGAAATTCCCGCGCAACGTCGCCGAGACCGCCCGCGCAGGGGGCCCCGTCGAAGAGGACGAGGAGGCGGATGCCGAGACCGCCGAGGAAGAGAAGGACTACAAGGTCCGCCTCCTCGAGATTCTGCGGGCGCTTCCGCCGTCTGGGTTCGAACGCATCTGCCAGAGGCTCCTCCGCGAGAGTGGGTTTCAGCAGGTCGTCGTGACGGGAAGCTCCGGCGACGGCGGCATCGATGGGCACGGCGTGCTGGAGGTCAATCCGTTGGTGACCTTCAAAGTGCTGTTTCAGTGCAAGCGGTACGGCGACCGGCCCGTCACGCCGAGCCAAGTGCGCGACTTCCGCGGCGCGATGCAGGGCCGCGCCGACAAGGGGCTCATCTTGACCACGGGCGTCTTTACGAGCGACGCACGTAAAGAGGCGATCCGAGACGGCGTGCCGCCGATCGAACTGGTAGACGGCGACAAGCTCGTCGCGATGTTCGAACGGGCCAGCCTGGGCCTTCGTCCCATCAAGGCCTACGAGGTCGTGGACGTCTTTTTCGAGGAGTTCCGAAGATGAGGGCGCGCGGCGAAGGGCGTGGCGGAACAGCCAGCCGCGAAAGCGGCTTCTACCTCTCCTGACCGCGGTCGGGCCCGGGACGAACGACGGCGCGCCCGTGCGCATCGCGCGTGAGGGTAACGGACCGCCCTTCCATGGCGCGCATCGCCGCCGTCGTCTCGAGCACAACGAAGCGTGAGCCGTCGGACACCACGCTGTAGGAAGCGCCGGTACGGGTCGCATAGGAGCTCGCCCGCCCACGGAAGCCATCCCGCGCGACGGCGACAAAACTCTGTCCCGAGCGCCCGGCGACTTCCCTCCCCACCGTCCTCCTCTCGAGTTCGCGCAGTTGCTCCAGCCGGTGTGGATCGTCGGGCGCAATGCCGATGTGGCGCAATGCAGCCCGACGCTGCTCGACCGCGCGACGGACCTCGGCGCCCAGTCCGTAGGGAGCCAAGGTCTCGCTCTCCGTCCGGTCGAGCCATACCGGACCCGGATGTCGGACCTGCTCGTCGATCGAAAGCGACGCCTTGCGCATCAGCAGCCGATGTCGGACGGGAGTTTCGTCGTGTCGCCGTTCGAGCTCGTCGAGCAGGTTGGGCGAAACCGCCCAGCGGTTCGTCCCGGTGGGCTTCGCCAGGCCGAGGCGTTCGAGCTCGCGCATGCGTCGGGAAGCGCGCTCGGCGTTTGGGGAGGACTCCGCGCCAAGTTCGAGGATGCCGTTGCGTCGCCCCGCCGCGTCGGCGATGTCGCGGTCGACGGACCGGACCGCCGATTCAGGCTGAGTGGCCAACGTCACGATGTCGCCCACGCGGACAGCTTCGGCGGAGCGGGCGTCGATGGGCACGTGGTACGCGCGACCCGTGGGAGTCTCGACGACGGCGTAGAACGCGCCCTTGAGCTCGTCGGAGAGGCCCTTGCTGGCTACACGGCCCGTCACCGTCTGCTCGACGCCCGACGGGCCCGGAGGCAACGCCTCACCCGGACGAACGATGTGGTAGCGGGCGGGATCGCCGGAGACGGCCAGGTGGATCTGCTTGATGATGTCGCCGCGCGCCCCGAGGTCGCGAAGGGTCTCTTGCCAACCGTCGGCCATTCGCCACGAATTGCGTGAGAGCCGCTCGGTAAGCCTCATGTGCTCGAGGTGCTCGAGGCGGGCCAGGAGCGTGGACTCGTCGATGAGACCTGGGCGCTCGCGAGACCGGGCTTTGATCTCGCCATGGACTGCACGACGCGCGAGCTCCCGATCGAGCGACGTCAACCGCTCTTGGGTCACCTCGTTGACGTACCCACGACGGATTTCGAGGTGGTGGCGCGGCCCAAGCTCCTCCGTCGCAAGCGCCTGGGCTCGCCAGCGCAGACCATTGGAGATGTAGCCGCGGTCCATGCGCACCTCACGTCCGTTCCGGTCTACCCCGCGCACCACGACGTGCGCATGCGGATGGTCGGTGTCGTGGTGATTCACAGCCGCCCACTCGAGCCGGCGACCCACGTCCCGCTCGACACGCGCCATCAGACGCCGCACATAGTCGGTCAGATCCAGCTCGGCGGCATCCTCGGGCGAAATGATGAGGCGGAACTGGTGTTTCTCACCGGGACGCGGCTGCTCAAAGGCCTCGGCGCGAGCCGGGCCATCGACTGAGTACAGGACACCCTTGGTGCCGTCCTTCTCCACCCCGTCGCGCTCGATGTAGCGCAGGTGCAGCGAGGCGGCCTTCGCGCCCGTCGCCGTCAGCCGAACCACGTGCGCCTTGACCACGACTCGCCGCGCGTCCGGACCCGGCACCAGGACACCGATGCTCGAACCGCCAGCCCTTGGTCGGCTCACGCCCGAGTTGTTGGCAAGGCGAATGCTCGCGAGCAGCGTGTTGCGAAACGAAGCGCCGTCGGCTCGCGAGGTCGCCCGCCCCCGCCTGCCGAGGCGCGGCCGAAAGATCGGGAGATCGTCAGCGTCCTTCACCCGTAACTCACGCTTTCTCGCCCGGTTTCAAGCCGTTGGCGGCCCCGTAACTCTGGATCCCCTCCGGGTAACCCGAGACTTCTCGAGTCTTTTCCATTGGATAGAAAACCCGTAACTCGCCCCTTTATCTTGCCCTCCGCTTTTCGCTCCGGGTACATGCATCTCACGACCACCGATTCGGTCAATCGCATTGCACTCGCGCGTGCACTGGTGTGGGCATTGCGAGCGCGAACCGAAAGTACCTCCGCGCCCATCGGAAGGGCGCGCGGGGAGAGGCGTATGGAGTGTTTCCGGTGCACCTGCGTTGCGTGCTGCCCTTGGGCTGCAGATGCATCCGAATGGCGCTGGCGAAAAAATGCGGCCTACCCATTGACGTCCTCAATACGGGGACGTACCAAATGTTCACTGGTCGGCGCTTGCGCTGTCAACCCCTCCGACCAGGGCAACGTGACGCGCTCGTAGTTTCGTGCGGCGGTGCGGGTGGAGTCTGGCGCTGGCGAAGGCGGACGAGAGCCTGGAACGGTCACCCGGCGCGGTGACGTATCCAACGTCTCGGAGAGTTCGCAACCAGGAGCATGCCAGCGTGACGGATAAACCACATACGAAGATTTCGCTTTCGAGCGTGGCCAACTTGCAGCAGCTTCTCGACGAAGCGCCTGCTCGAAGCGATACCGAAGTCAGCAAACGTCGAGCCATCGTCATGTTGGCGCCGAAACTGTACGGCATGCGAAGCAAGGGGTATTCGTGGCGTGCCGTCGCCGAGTGGCTCACCTAGCACGGGCTCACCGTCTCGGCGCCTGCACTGCAGGGCTACCTGCGAGGGTCGCAGGAAGCCCATGCTTCCCATGGTAAGACCCCACGCTCGAAGCTGCGGCCACGTAGTCACGCGAATCGCGAGGCTGCGGCGTCGCGTGGGCAGACCATTGCGTCGCCGGTGGTGCCATTGTCCACTCCGAACGTGGAACACAGCGCCACAACGGCAAAGCCCAGCCAAGTGGTTTCGTCGCCGGCGGCCAGGCGACCGGAGCAATCCCAAGCCCGATCTGCGTTCGTCCCACGCCCAGATACGAAAGACATCTGAGTCGCAGTTCGAAGCGCCTCACGACCTCGGTTGGCATGTTGGCAGTGCGAGCTCTCGCTCGTGGCAACGGCTCGGCAGCCAGCCTCGCCGAGCCTCTCAGACTCGCCGGCTCGAGTCTTCCGTCCGAGTGCATACGGCCGTCGCAGGGCCATTTGCGTCCTGAGCAGTTCGTTGTTCGGGTAACGGCGAGGCAGTCTCGTCCTCCGTCGTACTCATAGCTTTCTCGAAGGAAGTTCCTCATGCGTCAAGAAATCGCGCACCTCGCTTTGAATGACACGGATCTGGGCGAAAGCGTCGACACAGTGTTGATGGGTGAGAGCTCGGCCATCAAGGTGCAGGGAGGGCACCTCGAGACTGAGGACGGCGATGTCCTGCTGAAGATCGGGCATGAGCTGCAGGTCGTCGGGCGAGCCCGCGACAGCTCCCTATGCATCGATCACGAAACGGTCAGCCTGGTACACGCGGAGCTGCAAGCCACGTCCCGAGGCGTGCGCCTCAAGGATCGGAGCTCGCGCAACGGAACGTTCATCGTGCGACCTGGCGGCGACGAGACACAAGTTGGCGAGGCCTACCTGGTTCGACCTTGTCACGTACGCTTCGGTGCAACTCGATTGCGCTTCCGCCCCGAGTGGGGTTCGCACGTGGTGCATCCGGGCGTCGATCGCTTCGGCGATCTCATCGGCACGACCACGGAGATGCGCGCGCTGTTCGCGATGCTCGACCAGCACTCGCGCGGCCGGCGGTCGTTCTTGATCGGGGGAGAGACCGGTACGGGCAAGGAGCGCGTTGCCCGAGCCATTCACCAGGCCAGCCCCCGACGCAACAAGCCATTCAGTGCCATCAACTGCGCAGCGGTCTCGCCGAATTGCGTGGAGAGCGAACTCTTTGGGCACGTACGAGGCGCATTCACGGGTGCGGAGCGAAATCACTCGGGCGTGTTCGTCGACGCCGACGGCGGCACCTTACTCTTCGACGAAGTCGGTGAGATGAGCCTCGAGATGCAAGCCAAACTTCTTCGTGTTCTGCAAGAGGGAGAGGTCCGGCCGGTCGGGGGCAGGCCGCGTCGAGTCGACGTACGAACGATTTTTGCCACGCATGTCGATTTGGAGGCGGCCATCAACCGGGGCGCTTTTCGGCAGGACCTCTTCTTTCGCCTGGCGCAGGTGCGCGTATTCGTTCCCCCATTGCGCGAACGGCTCGCCGACCTGGCGCTTTTGCTCGAAGACATCTTGCGCGAACTCGATCGCCCCGACGTGACATTCGACGACGATGCAGTGACCCTGCTTCGACGGCGCGACTGGCCGGGCAACGTACGCGAGCTGGCCACGCTGGTGGCCGGCGTGGTGGAGGGGTTCGCGGGGTCGAGGATAACACCCGTGGAACTCAAGACGGCCCTGCCGATCTCGAAGCGGGAGCGCGTCGAGGCTGGACGATACGACGCCTCAAAAGAAGTGTTCGATCGTGATTACTACACGGTCATGTGCGCCCAGTACGGCGGCAATGTGTCGCGGATCGCGCACGCTTCGGGCAAGGATCGAACGACGGTGAGAAAGGCCCTTCGACAGTTCCGCCTGGTGGAGCGCGGAAAAGGCGACGATCCCAAACCGGAGAAGGCCAAGTGGTCGCTGCCGGACCGGTTGGCTGCTTGGCGAGCGCGCTGACCGGTGGGCCGGAGCATCGACCGAAGGCAGTCGGCCTGCCGGAGGGGTGCTCGCCGTCTACGGTCGGGTTGTCGCGTGCGGGTCGGGCGGCGGCCGCCATGGCCGAGGACAGGCCCCCTCGCGTCCTGGACGGCCTGTTCGTCCGCGAAACCAGAGGCAACTGCGTGACGCGAGGCATGGCACGGCGACCGCGAAGGTCAGGCCTTCGTGCGCGAAATGGCGCGTGGGCACGGGCTCAGAACATCGTCGGCGCCGTGAGCGGCGCGCTGACGCACGTTCAGCGATTCGGCTCGAGCATTAACTTGAACGTCCACTTCCACGTGATGGTGCTCGACGGCGTGTTCGTCCGAGACCCGCGAGGGCGTCCGGATGTTCCATCCGGCGCCCACGCCGACGCGCGACGAGCTCGCCCGCGTCGTGTCCCGTGTGCGAGAGCGAACCGTCGCCTGGCTGGCCCGCAAAGGATACCTGCAATCGGCATCGCCAAGGGGCACTCTCAAGAGCCGGCGGCACAGACAGCCATCGAGGCATGCGCCTCAATCGCGATGCAGCGCGGGGCCGTGCGCACGCTTCGAGACGGTCCGGATGCCGAAGTGCAAGCAGACGACGGCGCTCGTGCGCCGCCTGTCGAGCAGAATGCCGTCGAGCGCGACGGGTTCAACGTGCATGCGCGCGTCGTGGTGGCCGCCGACGACGACCTCGGTCGCGAACGGCTGATGCGGTACGGAGCGCGACCTCCGCTCGCGCTCGACCGGCTCCGACGGTTGCCCGGTGGGGGCATCGCGTATCGGGTGAAGAATTTCCGAGATGGGCGTGCGAAACATCGCGTCATGACTCCGCTGGAGTTTCTCGCGCGGCTGGCGGCGCTCATTCCGCCTCCGCGGTATCCCTTGCTTCGGTACCACGGAGTGCTGGGGCCTCGGTCGTCGTGGCGCGCGACATCGTCCCCAAGCCACGCGAGGCACCTGCCTCCGCGGGCGCCGCGCCGGCGTCGGCTTGCCCGGAGACGACGAAGCAGAAAACGCCCGGAACAAAATGCCCTAGCCGCCGGGGTGCCGAAGGAATCGGGCGCGCGCGCCCGCGAAGAGCGCGTCGTCGGCAACACGGCCGTCCTCCCATCATCCGTCGCGACGACGACCGCATCCGGAACCTTCCCGCCGCCGACTGCAGGCGCGGAGCTCCTGGCGCCCAACGTGCTCAGCGTAAAGCACTGGAGCCGCCTACCCGGCGGCCCTCTTTACGCCTCTTCGCCGCGCATCGACTGGGCCAACCTGCTGCGCCGGTCGTTCGACGTCGATGTGCTCGTGTGCCCCACGTGCCGGGGACGGCTGCCCGTGCTCGGCGAAGTGACCGACCCGGCCATGGTGGGGCTGACTACTTGCACGAGGAGGTTCGAGTCCTCAAGGAGGCTCTCGCGGCGGCGACCGGCAAGAGCCGGGTCGACTTTACCGCCGAGCAGCGTCGCCGCCTGGCGCTCAAAGGCAAGCCAGCTGACTGCCGAGGAACGCAGAGCCTGCTGCCAGATCGTGCGCCCCGAGACGATTCTCGCCTGGTTTCGCCAACTGGCCGCGGGGAAATACGACAGCTCGGAGAGTCGCAAGGTCGGCCGGCCGCGCAAAGCGAGCGACATTCGCCAACTGGTCCTGGACATGGCACGCGACAACCCGGGGTGGGGGTACACGAAAATCCGCGATGCGCTACGAGGGCTGAAGATCGAGATCGGCCGCACTACCGTCGCGAGCATTCTGGCGGAGGCCTGCGTCGAGCCGGCGCCGGAACGCAACCGGAAACGGACCTGGGCGCGCTTTCTAGATGGGATGAACCGGCGCGAGGTCGTTGCATCTCGAGAGCGGAGAGAGTGACTGACCCCCCGCCGGTAGCCGAGACTACCGACGCCCCCACGTGCTCGAAGGCACAAATCGAAAGAGGGGCCCAAGGGAGGTCAGTCATGCGCAACGTAGGTTTAGATTTGGGAGCGCGCCACATTGCATGGTGCGAAGTGGTTGACGGAAGGGTGACCCGTCGAGGGAGCGTGCGACGGCTCGATGAGCTGGAGCCGATGCTGGGGACGGCGACGGCGACGGCCCGGGTGGCGTTCGAAGCCAGCCGGGAAGCGTGGCACGTGCACGACGTGATGGTCGGTTGGGAAAAGGAGCCGGTACTTCTGGACACCACGCGAATACGCCGGATCGGCGTGGGGCAACACGGTCGCAAGAACGATTCGATCGACGCGGAAGCGATCGCGATGGCGATGGACGCAGGGCGGGTACCTGTCGCCCATGTGCTTTCACCCGAGCGGCGAATTCTGAGAGCAAAGCTGAGCGTTCGCGGCGAGTTGGTGGAGATGCGGGCCCGCCAGGTGACGCTGCTGCGGGGATTGGCGCGAGCGGCGGGAGTGCTGATCTCGAGCTCGAGCACGGATAGCTTCCTTCAGAAGCTCCAGGAGGCACCGCTCAACGAGGCGACACGCGCGCTCATGGCCCCGCTGGTGGCGACCCTTGCGGTGGCCCAGAAGCAACTGGCGCAGGTGGACGCGCAGATCGCGCAGGTGGCCAGGGCCGATCCCATCATCCGACTGTGCGCGACGGCGCCTGGGGTGGCGGTCATCGTGGCGGCGACCTTCGTATCGGTCATCGACGAGGCAAAGCGGTTTCGCAATGCGCACGCGGTCTCCGCGTACTTGGGTCTGGTGCCCGGAGAGAGCACGACCGGGGGCAAGCAGCGACTCGGAAGCATCACCAAACACGGCAACGCGCACGCCCGAACGATGCTCGTCCAATCGGCGTGGCTGATTTTGCGAACGGGCGACTCCGACGATCCGCTTGCGCGTTGGGCGACGGACTTGGCCAAGACGCGGGGCAAGAAAATTGCGGCCGTGGCCCTGGCTCGCAAGCTCGCCGGTGTGCTGTGGGCCATGTGGCGCGACGGCACGGTGTACGACCCTGGCTTTCAGGCCCGCGAGAGCGCCAAGGGAATTCACAAGGACGCCCAGAGCCAGCAGCTCCGCGCTCAGGCCATGGCCCGGGTCGCCAAGAAGATTCAGCGTCGCGAACGCACGCCAAGCCGCGCTTCGCGCGCCAAGACGTCGAGGGTCGCCGCCATGTAAACAGCGCCCCCCGCGATGCGCCTTCGAGCGCGATGCTGAGAGCACCCATCTGGATGCGATGACCGCGCTGGCTCTTGAGACACGAGCCGACAATCCCACGTCCGAAGCTCGAACGTCGTTTGCTAAATTGCGGCTCGCTCCGCTTCTCGCACCCCACACTGCGTCTCGGACTCTTGAACCACTTCTGTCCGATGAACGCGAAGAGTCAATCGAGAGGTAGCTCGTAGCCATCGCCAACGCGGCGCACACTGTGACCCACCCAAAAGCGACTCCGCGTCGCCACAGGAGAGATCTATGCCGACACGCAAGCGCCTCAGTCTGAGCGCCACGAAGAAAACAACGAAGAGAAAGAAAGACGCAGCCGAGCCCTTGACCGAGGCGCCGGTACAGAGTCAAGAGCCATTGGGAGACGCTGTACGCATGCGATTTCTTCAGCGTCGAAGTCTTGGGCATCTTCGGGACCGTCCGCTACATGGTGTTTTTCGTCATGCGGCTGAAGACCCGCGCCGTGCAGATCGCCGGGGTCCGGATCACCCCGGACGGGGAGTGGATGAAACAGATTGCCCGCAATCTGCTCGATCCGGTGGACGGAGTCCTGCACAACCCGAGCTATCTCATTCACGATCGGGACCCGGTGTTCACCGAAGCGTGGACGGCGCTGCTCAAGACCGGCGGCGTGACCTGCGTGCCCATTCCGGCGCGGAGTCCAAATTGCAACCCGCATGCGGAACGGTTCGTAAAGACGGTCCG
>Ga0265319_1002175_pt1 | contig 10934 bp, 10 predicted proteins | sample 4824metaG_FD_192443 | JGI IMG/M metagenome (GOLD analysis project Ga0265319, IMG submission 192443) | Rhizosphere microbial communities from Carex aquatilis grown in University of Washington, Seatle, WA, United States - 4-8-24 metaG | ecosystem: Host-associated > Plants > Roots > Rhizosphere >...
CTTTTCGGTACGCCGTTTATGCTCTCGGACGCAGACCGGTTGATTCAGCCGGAGTTGCTGGACACACTCCCGCCCGAAAGTACCGACGCTCGTCGCAGCCGGCGGGATTTGCGCGTGATCAACTGGATGATGGGGAATCATCGCTGGATCATCCGGTCCGTGCAGCCCCGGCTGCGCCACCAGGAGCGATTGGTCGAAATCGGCGCGGGCGGCGGTGAACTTTGCCAGAAACTGGCGGACCGCGGCATTGCCGCCGCAGGGTTGGACCGTTGGCCGGGACCGGCTTCGCCCTCCAGCCTCGTCTGGCATCAGGCAGACTTGCGCACTTTCGCCGGCTACGCGGATTATCAGGCGGTCGTCGCCAACCTCGTCTTGCATCATTTGAACGACGCTGAACTCTGGCAGCTCGGGCGCAAATTGAACCGGGGCCCGCGCATCATCTGCGCTTGCGAGCCCACTCGCAGCCGATTGAGCCGGAGAATGTTCGCGGCCTTGGGCCCGGTTCTCGGCGCCAATTTTGTCACCAGGCACGACGCGCTCGTCAGTATCGCCGCGGGTTTCCTGGGCGACGAATTGCCCACCGCCTTGGGCCTGGACGATGCGACGTGGAGCATCCACTGCACCCAGACGCTGCTCGGCGGCTACCGGATGCTCGCAATCAAACGGACTTAGCCTCCAGGGTTTCTCATTCATGTATGGGAGTCGAAGAAACAGGAAGCCTCTCGCGCCGCTTGCCCCTTGCGCCAACCCTCATCAAATTCATCCCCCTGCGAGGTGAATCATGACAACTTCCACACTGCCTGCGCCCACCGCCCCACGTTCCAGATTCAAGACCGTTCTCTGGATCGGCCTTGGTTTCACCACGCTCTTCGTCTTCATCACCTCAGAAGTCCTTCTGGTCATGGACTACCCTATGTACCATGCCTACCGGCTGCAGGTCATCTCTGACCGCCATCTGCTCATCCCGCACACGCTCTCCGCAATTCTTGCTCTCCTCATCGGCCCCATCAATTTCTCCTCGCGGATACGCCAGCGGCATCTTCAACTCCATCGCGTTCTCGGTCGCATCTACGTCATCTCCGTCTTTATCGGCGCCGCAACCGGAGTCGCCCTCGCCGCCGGCCGTCCGGGCTTGCCCGGAACCTCCATGCAGGCGGCTGCCTGGATCGTCTGCACCACAGCCGCGCTGCTCGCCGCGCGCCACCGCCAGATCGTCCAGCATCGCCAATGGATGGCGCGCTCCTATGCCGTTACCTTTACCTTCGTTTCCAGCCGCGTGCTCAACCTCTGGCCCCGCTACTGGAGCCACCTCGGAGACACCTTCGCCGCCGTCGGCGTCATCGCCTTCACCCTGGCTTCCCTGCTGATCGTCGACCTCGGCCTCAACTGGCGCGAGCTCACCACCCTCCGTGAGGGAGACCGGTTATAAGAGCGATCAACATGAAACCATTCGCGGCCCTCGCCCATGTGGATCCCTCCGTAGAGGTGGGCCCCAACTCGACCTCCGTTCAGCGGACGAGTGGATGGAGTTCCCGGCTTGTCCCCTTCGGCGTGCTCTGCGCCGGCCTGCATTGAACGTGAACCATGGGATTGCGCGCTCAATTCGCCCGTTGTCACCGCTCTCTGGCGGTTGTAGGGGCGCCGACCCCGCTTTGAACGTTGCAACCCACCCCGCCCTACAATTCCGATCGCCCCAGTCCATTTAAAATAATGTTCCTTCATTCCCTCGTCACCGCTGTCCCGCCCGCGCAATTCACGCAACCGCAATGCTGGGAAATCGCGCAGCGTTCCAGTGCAGTGGCGCGGCTCTCGAAGCGATCACGGATGATTCTGCACAGCATTCTGCGCAGCGACCACGGCGTCAGCACGCGCCATTTTGCGATGCCGGACATCGACAATGTCTTCACTCTCGGTTCCGACCAGCTCAACCAGGGGTTCCGGGCCGAGGCGCCGCGCCTGGCGGGTCGGGCGCTCACCGGCGCCCTCGCGCGGGCGGGCGTGACCCCCGCCGAGGTCGACGCCCTGTTCATCTGCACCTGCACCGGCTACCTTTGTCCGGGCGTGAGCAGCTACGTGGCCGAGCAACTGGGGATCCGTTCGAATGCGTTTTTGCAGGACCTGGCCGGCCTCGGCTGCGGCGCGGCCATCCCGATGCTCCGGGCCGCCGGCCATCTGCTCGCGGCGCAACCGGACGCGGTCATCGCCTGCGTGGCGGTCGAGATCTGCTCGGCGGCCTTCTATCTCGACGACGACCCCGGCGTGCTCGTCAGCGCCTGCCTCTTCAGCGACGGTGCGGCGGCGTCGGTCTGGCGTTCGACTCCCGGCCCCGGCGGTCTGCGCGTGTTCGGATTCGACACGCTGCACCGGCCGGAGGACCGCGACAAACTTCGTTTCGAGCAACGCGAGGGAAAACTTCGCAATCTGCTCGACCGGGCGGTGCCCGGGACCGCGGCGGCGGCTGTCGCGCAATTGTGGGCGGCCCGCGGTCCGCGGCCGGTCTCGCGCGTGATCACGCACACCGGCGGGCGCGACGTGCTCGAGGCCCTCGCGCCCGTGGTCGCGCCGCATTCGCTTGCGGCCAGCCTCCGCACCCTGCGGGATTTCGGCAACATGAGCAGCCCGTCAGTGCTCTTTGCGCTGGAGGAGACGCTGAAGACCGCGACGCCCGGGCCCGACGGCGATTTCTGGCTCGTGAGCTTCGGCGCCGGTTTCAGCGCGCACAGCTGCCGTGTAGGGGTCGGGACCTGAACGAACGGTAACTTTGCCGGGGCCGGGCGAGGCGCCACGCCTCAGCGTCGTTCTCTTTCGACGAGGCGGCGGATATAGTGGATGAACTCCTCGTCCTCGCCGTCGAGGTGGATGGCGAGCGAGTCCCGAAAGTCCGCCCGGCGCACCCACTCGCGCATGTAGTCCTCCCACGACTGCCACATCCGGCGCGTCTGTTTGTCCATTCGATCCTCGTAGACCAGGAGGAAGGCGCGTTCGAAGAGCGCCACCAGAATGCCGAAGATGGTGTGGCGGCGTTCCTTTTGCTCCTCGGTCAGGCTGGGCACCGCGCCTTCGCGCCGGAGCAGGTGCAGGTCGGAGTTGTCGAGAACCAGCTTGAGGAACTCCCGGTATTCGTCGGACAGCCGCTGGTAAATCTCCTCCCGTTCGCTGCGGCGCTCCCGACGCTGTTCGAGCACGTAGGTCAGGATGGCCAGCGGCAGACCCACCACCGTGACGACATAGCTGAGGAATTCCATTTTTTCGAGCGCGGTCATGGCGAGGGCAGTGAAACCGGCTTTCCGCGAAAAGCGAGACAGGCACGCCGGTGGCCGGGGCGTCATTTTCCACCACCGCAGCGCTTGCATGCGGGCCGCCGGGCCTTACAAACACGCCATGCCCCAACGCCGGCAGCTCCGCGCTTTCGACCTCAAGCAACTTTACGGCTTCGAGGGATTGATCGGCGTGGACGAAGCGGGGCGGGGCGCGCTCGCCGGCCCGGTAGTGGCGGCGGCGGTGCTCGTCAACCGCGATTTCCTCGAGGGCCGCTGGGCCGTGGCGAAATCCGGCCGCGTGAACGACTCGAAGCAGCTGACCGCCGCCCAGCGCGAGGAGCTGTGGAACGAATTTGAAGAACTGGCCGGAGAGGGGCTGATCCATGCCAACCACGGCAGCGCCAGCGTGGCGGAGGTGGAAACGCTCAACATCCTCGGCGCGACGAAGCTGGCGATGCGGCGCGCGCTCGAGGGGATTTATCCGCCGTCCGCGTTTCAGCTCAAGGAGGAGCCCGACCTGTTCGCGAGCGAGTCCGAGAAGGCGGCGTTTCAGCCGGTGGTCTCGGGCCGGATCCTCGTCGACGGCCTGCCGCTGCGGCATTTCCCGTACCCGCACCAGGGTGTGGTGGGTGGCGATGCGCGCTCGCTCTGCATCGCGATGGCGTCGATCATCGCCAAGGTCACGCGGGACCGGTTGATGGACGGGCTGGACGTCGAGTATCCCGGCTACGGTTTTGCGCAGCACAAGGGCTACGGCACCGAGGAGCACCGCGAGCTTGTGCTCAAACGCGGGCGCTGTGCGGCGCATCGCGACAGCTTCCTGCGCAAGCTCTTCGCCCGGCCGCGCGACGCCGAGGGGCAGATGTCCCTTTTTGGTTGAATGAAGGGGCGCGGTTTGCTCCCAGACTTGCGGATGTCGCCGGAAAGGTCCCAGAATTCTCTTTCATGTCGGTGAAAAAACACAGTTCGCTCGACAAGGTCCTCGGCCGGCTCGACCAGCTCGACACCGCCAACCTGCACAATCTCGTGCAGCGCCTGGCGCGCGAGCGCGCGCTGCTCGAATCGGTGTTCAACACGCTGCAGGAAGGCGTCCTGGTCATCGACGCCGAGGGCATCATCGACTACGCCAACGAGGCCGCGGCGCGGCTGGTCGGCCTGAAGGAGCCGGCGGTGGGCGCCAGCCTGTGGCGGTTGGTGCCCGGCCTGCGCGTGTCGTTGCCGGGGGCGGAGGCCGGCGCCGCGGCGGCACCGGTGGTGACCCGGGAATTCGAGCTGACCTACCCGGCGTCGCGGGTGGTGCGGCTGTACCTCGTGCCGTTCGATGCGGCGGACGACGACCGGCGGCGCTTCACGGTCATCCTCTCGGACATCACCAGTGAAAAAAAATCCACGGCGGATCTGATCGAGAACGAGAAGGTGTCGTCGGTCCTCCTGCTGGCCGCGGGCGTCGCGCACGAGCTGGGCAATCCGCTGAATTCGCTCACGATCCACCTGCAGCTCATCGAGCGGAAGCTGAAGAAATTGTCCGCGTCGAAGGAGGCCCGGTCGCTGGAGGATTCCATCAAGGTGTGTCGCGACGAGGTCGCGCGGCTGGATGGCATCATCAAGAACTTCCTCTAGGCGATCCGGCCGCGTCCACCCGCGCTGGCGGAGGTCAACCTGCCGGAGGTGATCGAGGACGTGTTGCGCTTCCAGTCGAAGGAGCTCGAGGACCGCGGCGTCCAGATCGCGGGCGAGCTGCCCGCGAGCACGCCGGTCATCATGGCCGATCGCGACCAGTTGAAGCAGGTTTTTTTCAACCTGATCAAAAACGCCGCGGAGGCCATGCAGCCTGGCGGGCGTTTGAGCATCAAGGTTCGCGCCGACGACGACTCGGTTTTCGTGGCCATCGCGGACACCGGCAGCGGCGTCAAGGCCGCGGATCTGGCGCGGTTGTTCCAGCCTTACCACACGACCAAGGTGAGCGGGCACGGACTCGGGCTGATGATCGTGCAACGCATCATGCGCGATCACGGCGGGCACGTCGGGATCGACAGCAAGGAGGGCGTCGGCACCGTGGTGACGCTGCAGTTCCCGCAAAAGCACCGACGCGTGCGGATGCTCGCGTCAGGCTGAGGCGGGATCACACAGTTGAGATGAGGAGGAACCGGCCCTCCGTGGCCGGTTCTCCTGACGCAACCATCGCTGCCCGCCCGAGGTTCTGGCTTAGCGCAGGCATCCTTGCCTGCCGGTCTAAGAAGCAGGCTGGAAGCCTGCGCTACTTGCGGGTCGGCTCGACCTTTTTGCCCGGCAAATTCGCGGGCTAACGCTGCTGTTTGTTGCCGGAGTCGGTGGAATCGGCCTTGTCGCTGCTCCGCGCCGGTCGGTCCGCCGGCGGCGGGGTGCTCCGGTCGGCCTTGGGCGGCGGAGGTGTCGCGGGCGGCGGCTGGTTCCGGGTGGGCGGAACGAAGACCGGCGACTGCCGGCCGGGCGGAGGCGAGAAAGTCTTCGGGGTCGACGGAGGCGACGACGGCTGATCCGGGTGGGGCGGTCCGCTGCGACTGCCCGGCACTTCTGCGGGGACCGGCGGGACCGGGTGATTTGGGTGGTCCGGCGGTTTCGGGCCCGACGGAGCGGGTTGCGGAGCCGGGGCGGGCGGATGGGGTTGGTTGTTGCGAGTGCCCTGCGGGCCGGCGACCGGCGGCGGATAAACGGCATTGGGGTGGGTGTCCCCAGGCGGACGAGGCGTCGGAGCAACCGCCGGCTGACCGTTGGGCGGCGCCGGATGAGTCGGCCCGGGGCGGGTATCTTTGTGACCGGAAGGCGCGGGGTCGTGTCCATGGTCGTCGGCCTGGGCCTGGTTCGGCGGCGGTTGATGTCCACGATTGTCGTCGGGTCGGTGGCCGGTGACCGGCGGTTGGCCGTGATCCCGGTCGGCCGGGCGGTCCGCCGGCGGGGGCCGGTGGGCGCGATCGTCGCCCGGCGGCCATTTCGGCTGGCGGTGCTGGGGATCATTGTCGCGGTCGTGGTCGCGGTCGTGATGATAACGCCGGTCCCAGTCCCGTTCGCGCCACGGCCGGAAAAGAGGAACGATCGGAATGAAGAAGGGGCTGAAGCCGTCGCCTTCGTAGCCGGCGTCGCCCGGAAAATATTCGTATTCGGGCTGGCCGGCGGGATCGAAGCTGATTTCGCGGCGCGCCACGCTGGTCGGCTGGTAGACGCTCAGTTCAAAACTGCCGTCCGGGGCCAGCACGGCGCGGATGATCTGCTCGGCCTCGGCGGCGTTTCGTGCCAGCGCATCGCCGCTGTAGATATAGTGTTGATCGATCAGGTAGCTGACGACTTCGTGGCGGCGGTCGCTCAAGTCCTCCGGCGACAGCTGCCCTGACGGATCGATGACGACGAGAAACGTGGCGAGGGCGCGCGCGGGTGGAGGCGGAGGTGTGTCCGCGGGATAGGAATCTGGAGCGGGCGCAGATGACGGGCTCTCGACTGCGACCGGTCCCGGTGGCGGACTTGGCTCGGGTTCGGGACCCGCCGTTTCGGGAGGCAACACGACACAACTGGTGCCGAGCAAAACGATGATCGCGAACAAGGCTGGGGCCGCGAGACGGAATTTCATCGGTGAGACGACAAGCAGGCAGGGGTACGGGCTTCAGGCTACGTCAAGGGGGTTCGGGGCACCAGCTTGGAAACTTCGGCCTCCGCCTTGGGCGGGTCAGCCGTCCTTCGGCTCGGTCGGGGTGGGCAGCAGGAGTTGATAGAATTCCAGATCGAGCCACCGTCCGAATTTGAATCCCGCCTGCTTGATGCTCGCGCAACGCGTGAAGCCCGCTTTCAAGTGCAGGGCGATGCTGACCGCATTGGCGGCGTCGATGCCGCCGATCAGCATGTGGTAGTCCTGGGCGGCGGCAGCGGCGATGACCTCACGCAACAGCACCTTCCCGAGACCGCGCCCGCGGAACCGTGCGTCGACGTAAATGGAATGTTCGACGGAATATTTGTAGGCGGGCCAGGCCCGGAACGGGCCGTAGCTGGCGAAGCCGAGCAATTCGCCCGTGTCGTCCACGGCGCCGATGACCGGATAGTTGCCCTTGGCCTTCGCCTCAAACCAGGTCCGCATCATCTCCGGCGTGCGCGGCTTGTAGTCGTAGAGTGCGGTGGAGTTGGCGATCGCGTCGTTGAAGATCGCGAGAATGGCGCCGGAGTGGCCGGGGTCGCAGCGGATGATTTTCACGGGAAGGATGGGGCAGCTTGGGTCGGTTCCCGGGGCATGTCAGGCCGAAAGCGCCGGACGTCGGGCGGGTTTCCCTCGCGCTGCGGCCCGGGCGCGTCGGCGAAAAACTTGCCGCGGCCGCGATTTTCTCCGCGACGCGGCCCCGGGTTTCCCTCAAATTGAGGGCGTGATGACGTCCGGTCAGGCCCAGAAAAAAATCGCAGAGCTGCGCGCCGAAATCGCGCGGCACGACGAACTGTACTACCGCCAGGCCGCGCCGGAGATCACCGACCGCGAATACGACCGGCGGAAAAGCGAACTCGAACAGATCGAAAAACAGTTTCCGCAACTGGCGGCCGCGAGCTCGCCGACCGCCCGGGTCGGAGACGACCGGCTCGAGGGCTTCGTCACTTACCGGCACCGCCAGCCGATGCAAAGCCTCGACAACACCTACTCGGAGGAGGAGCTGCGCGCCTTTCACCAGCGCCTCGTGAAATTGTTCGAACGTGAGGATCTGGCCTATGTGGTGGAACCGAAGATCGACGGGCTGGCCGTCAGCGTGACCTATGAAAAGGGCCGGCTCGTGCGCGCCGTCACGCGCGGCAACGGCGAGGAGGGCGATGACATCACCGCGAACGCCCGGACCATCCGGACGCTGCCGTCGGAGCTGCGGGCGGGCAAATCGCATCCGGTACCGGACGTGATCGAGATCCGCGGCGAGATTTATTTCACGACGGCGGAGTTCCAGCGCATCAACCAGGAACGCGAGGAGGCGGGCGAGCCGGTCTACGCCAATCCGCGCAACCTGGCGGCCGGCACGATCAAGCAGCTCGACCGGAGTGAAGTCGCCCGGCGCAAACTGGAGATCGTGCTCTACGGGATCGGTTATTGCGAACCGGCCCCGACGGGAACGCAGAGCCACTACCACGAGCAGGTGCGACAGTGGGGCCTGCCGACGGTGGAGCGCTTTTGGAAGACGCAGGGCATCGATGCGGTCTGGGCGGCGGTGCGCGAGCTGGACGCCCTGCGCCACTCCTTCGCCTACGGGACCGACGGTGCCGTCGTGAAGCTCGATGCGTTCTCCCTGCAGCGCGAGGCCGGCAGCACTTCGAAGGCGCCGCGCTGGGCCATTGCCTATAAATTCGAACCCGAGCGTGCCGAAACGCGCATTCGGGACATCACCGTGCAGGTCGGCCGCACGGGCGTGCTCACGCCGGTGGCCGAGCTCGAACCGGTCTTGCTTTCCGGCACGACTGTGATGCGGGCGACTTTGCACAACAAGGACGAGATCGCGCGGAAGGACATCCGGGTGGGCGATTACGTGCTGGTGGAAAAGGCGGGGGAAATCATCCCCGCGGTGATCGAGGTGAACCTGAAGCGGCGCGCCCCCGAATGCCAACCGTACCGGTTTCCGGCCAAATGCCCGGAATGCGGCACCGCCACGGTTCAGCTGGAGGGCGAGGTCGCCACCCGCTGTCCCAATCTCGGCTGCCCGGCGCAGGTCCGGCGGCGTCTCGGACATTTTGTTTCCAAGGCCTGCCTCGACATCGACGGGATCGGCAGCGCGCTGATCGACGAGCTGGTCGCGCGCGGTTGGGTGAAGGAGCTGCCCGACATTTTCCGGCTGAAACGCGAGGACCTGCTGACGCTCGGCAAGAAGGTGGAAAAATCCACGGACAATCTCCTGGCGGCGATCGAGGCGGGCAAGCACTGCGAACTCTGGCGCCTGATCCACGGTCTCGGCATCCCGCATGTGGGCGTGTCGGCCTCGAAGGATCTCGCGGCGCATTTTCGCGACATCGAAAAACTAGCTGCGGCAAAACCGGAGGATTTCATCGCCAACAAGGAGAGCGTGATTTCCGGCATCGGGGAAACGATGGCGTCGGCCATCACCGGATTTTTTGCCGAGCCGCGCAACCGCGAGCTGGTCGGCGCGCTGCTGCAGGTTGGCGTGAAACCGCAGGCGCCGGAGAAGCGCGCGGGTGGAAGCACGATTTTCGCCGGCAAGATTTTTGTCCTGACGGGCACGCTGCCTTCTCTCACCCGGGAGGCCGCCGCTGCCAGGATCGAAGCCGCGGGCGGCAAGGTGTCGGGCAGCGTCAGTAAAAAGACGAGCTACGTCCTTGCCGGCGCCGAGGCGGGTTCCAAGTTGGACAAGGCGAAGGAACTCGGCGTGTCCGTGATCGACGAGGAGGAATTTTTGCGGATGCTGGGGTCGTAGAACCGTGATGCGACTAAGGCGCGGCCGCAGGTGTAGGGCAGGGTCGCCGACCCCGCCACGAACCTGAAACCGATTTCGTGAAAAGGCGGGGTCAGCGAACCCGCCCTACAGCGACGAGCGAACGCAAGATCCAGCTAGCCGGTCGCCGGCTGCGCGTGGTCGGGTTCGGCGTGGTGTAGCGCGGTCTTGTCGCCGTCGATTGACAGCGGCCCGGCGCCGGCCACGGCGACCACGACGAGGAGGAAGAGCACGAGCGCGGAGAGTTCCAGCGACTGGCCGGCGGCCATCAGGCCTTCCGCGCGGTGCACCAGCAGCACGGCGCCCGCCAGCACGGGAATCTGCACCACGGCGGCGATGCGGGTGAGGAGACCGACGATCAGCATGGCTCCGCCGACGAAATGGGCGAGGGCCACGTAGTGCAACAGGGCGGCCGAAATCAGCCACGACTGGCCGGTGCGTTGCAGCATGTCCTGGACGAAGTCGGCGCGCGTGCTGGTGATGATCAGCACGCCGCGGATGAACAACGCGAGGCCGAGGTAGATGCGGACGAAGTCGAGCCAGACCTTGGGGTGGGTCTCGGCCCAACGAAGGGGTTGACGCAGGTTTTCCATAAATACTCCTGGGGTTGGAACGTGGAATCCGGCGGGCGTCATGTCCGCCGGTGGGCTGCAGTATGCGTTAGTCGGTCGGGACGTCAACCGCCGGCTTTGTTGCCGTGGGGCCGGGTCTGCTGAACTGAAAACTGGTTCGATAGCCTGTGATACGCCGGAGGAGGCAGCCCCGGGGGCTTCCCTTGGCAGGGTCCCGTCGCTGAGGATGGCAGGCCCGGCGCTTTTCCTTCCTCTGCAGTCGTTGCCGATGATCCGGACAACTGCCTCGCGGCGCAGCTCGGGTTCAGGCCAACGCCGAAGTGGCAAAAAACTTCAGTATCCGGAGCGCTGGAGCTGGGTACTGAGCTCGCGCTGGAAGGCCTGCACGTCGGCGGGGGTCGGCTGGTAGCCCTTCTGGCTCGTGTCGAGCATCAGGCGGCCGTACTGGTCGAGCGCCCACTTGCCCGTGACGCCGTCGGTGAAAGTCACGCTGCCACTCACCATGGCGCCGGGGCGCACGAGGCGGTCGACCTCGAGTTTGAGACTGCTTGCCCCGGCCGGCGCGGCGTCGGGCAAGGGTTCCTCGGCAGGAAAATCCCCCTCCTCATCTATCGGCTCGTCAGGGACGCCTGGCGCGGCCTCGTCGTCACCGCCGAGGCCGACCTTCT
>Ga0265319_1002176_pt1 | contig 10932 bp, 11 predicted proteins | sample 4824metaG_FD_192443 | JGI IMG/M metagenome (GOLD analysis project Ga0265319, IMG submission 192443) | Rhizosphere microbial communities from Carex aquatilis grown in University of Washington, Seatle, WA, United States - 4-8-24 metaG | ecosystem: Host-associated > Plants > Roots > Rhizosphere >...
AGCGATTTGGCGAGCAGCTCAAACGACGTCACGCGCAGCGACAGCTCGCCGCTGCGGGTGCGAATGGCGGTGCCGTCGACGCCGATCAGGTCGCCCAGGTCGAGGCCGACGAGACGATCGAACCCCGCCTGTCCGAGCTCGTTGACGCGCGCCATCAGCTGGATCCGTCCGGAGCGGTCGACGAGATCGAGAAACGCGGCCTTCCCGGCGTCGCGGCGTGCGCTCAGGCGGCCGGCGACGCGGTGGCGCGCCTCTGTCTCGGCGCCGGCGGCGAGCTCGGCGTGTTCGGCCAGCACGCCGGCGACCGGCTCGACGCCGTCGAACTCGTGCGGGAACGGCTCGATCCCGTCGGCGCGCAGCCGTTCCAGCTTTGCGCGCCGGGCGGCGAGCAGCTCGCCCAGCCCATGCTCTTCCCCGCTCACGCTCGTGAGGCTACTTCAGCGGAGAGTGGCGTCGACTCCGGCCGGGCCGGAAATCGAGGTCACTTCAAACCGACGTCGATCTTGGTGATCTTGAGCTTGCGCGCCGGACCCCGCGGCACCTGCACCGAGACCGTCTCGTTGCGCTTGTGGCCGAGCAGGGCGCGGCCGACCGGCGACTCGTTGGAGAGCTTGTTCTCCGCCGGCTTGGCCTCGGCGGAGCCGACGATCGTGTAGCGCAGCGACTTGCCGGTCTTCTCGTCCTTGACGTGCACGACCGACCCGACGGCGACGACGTCGGTCGACAGTCCGTCGGCCTCGATCACGGTCGCCATCCGCAGCTTCTCCGCGACCACGGCGATCCGCGCCTCGAGCATCGCCTGCTCGTTCTTGGCGTCGTCGTATTCGGAGTTCTCGGCGATATCGCCGAACTCGCGTGCCTCCTTGATCCGCTCGGCAACCTCCTTGCGCTTCTCGGTGGAGAGGTAGTCGAGCTCCGACTGGAGCTTCTCCAGCCCCTCTGGGGTGAGGATGACGTCCTTCGGCATGGGCCCTCGTTCGCTCGGGTGTGCGCCTGCACGGGTCGGCGTGCGCAGCCTGCGCGGCGGCCGGGCAGTATAGCGAGCGAGTCGCGCCGGTTGCGCCCCAGCGGCCCGCGTCACGGCCATCGCGGGCCGGTGGCGCGGGTCACGCCGGCGCGGTGGCGCGCGTCACCGCGCGCGCGCTGAGCGCGCGGCCTCAGACCAGCTGCGCGTCGAGCGCGCGTTCGAGCAGCTCGCGCACGAGCGCGAAGCCCTCGACCTGCTGCAGCGCGCTCGACAGCGCGCGTGCCCGCGGCGGCTCGAGCGCGAGTCGCGCGACATACCACGGGTAGAAGCGCCGCAGGTAGCGTCCGGCGCGTTCGGCTCCAAGGTGGCGTGTCGCGGCGCCGATGATCCAGTCCAGCTCGGTCAGGACCTCGCCGGGACCGGGCGGCTGCTCTCGGCGGCCGAGCAGCTCCTCGAACAGCCAGGGATTGCCGAGCGCGCCGCGCGCGAGCATGACCGCGGCCGCGCCGGTCTGCTCGTAGGCGTCGCGCACGGCCTGCGCGTCACTCAGCCCGCCGCTCAGCAGGACAGGGGCGTCGAGCGTACGCACGAGCTCGGCGGCGAGCGCATAGTCGGGGCGGCCGCGATGGGCGATCGTCGCCGGCCGCGGGTGCAGGGCGATCGCCGCCACGCCGGCCTCGTCCACGAGCCGACGCGCGAGCGCGATCCCGTCCGTCTCACCGGCGCGCAGGCCGGAGCGCAGCTTCACGGTCACCGGCAGGCCGCTGCCCTCTGCCGCGGCGCGCGCGACGGCGACCGCTCGCGAGGGGTCCGCCAGCAGCGCCGCGCCGGCGCCGGTCCGGCAGACCTTCGGCACCGGGCAGCCCATGTTGATGTCGATCATGTCCGCTCCGGCCGCGGCGACGGACCGGGCGGCCGAGCGCATCACGTCGGGATCGGCTCCGAACAGCTGCATCGCCACAGCGCCGCCGGCGTGCTCGCGCGGATCGATCCGCAGCAGCTCGCGGCAGGTCTTCTCGTTGCGGTAATGGACAGCAAAGCTCGAGACCATCTCCGAGAACACGAGGCCGGCGCCGTAGCGGCGCGCCTGAAGGCGCACGACCCAGCTGCCGATCCCGGCGAGCGGGGCGAGCGCGAGCCGGTTCGGCAGCTCGATGCCGCCGATCGTGACGTGGTCGGTGAGCGCGTCCATCACCCCAGGGTAGTGTGCCGCCGATGGATGCCAGCCGCCGCCTGACGATCGCCGCGACGGTCGGGGTCGTCGTGATCGCGCTCGCCGCCGCCTCGGACTTCGTGTTCGGCTCGTTCTGGGCCTCGCACGCGATGGTGACCGCGCTGATCGCGAGCCTGATCGTCCTGGCCGTCACGGTCGTCGTGCTGAACGAGGCGATCGACCGTCGCGACCGGCGCCGCTGGAGCGTGCTCGCCCAGTACGTGCTGTTCCAGCTCGTCCAGAGCGCGCGGGCAACGTGGATGGGCACCACCGAGCTGATCACCGGCCACGAGATCGAGACCGGCTCGACCGAGGGGCTGCTGGCCGGGGCTGCGCTCGCGCTGGACACGGCGGCGTTCTCGACCGCCACCCAGGCGATGCTCCGGGATCCCGAGCGCCGCCGAGTCCTGCAGGAGATGATGGTGATCCTCTCAACCCACTCGCGCGCGGTGATCGCCAGCTGGGCGGCCGTGATGGTCGGCGCCGGCCCCTACACCGAGGTCTTCGATCGCCATGTCGAGTTGCAGGGGCGCCTGGACTGGGTCGGCGAGATCCTCTCGCACAACGAGCCGACAGCTGCGCGCACCTTCCACGAGACCAAGCTGGCGCGCTCGTCGGTTTCCGCCGAGTTCGCATCGGCTTTCGGCGACGACTGGATGCACGACCAGATCGTGTCGACCACGCAACTCGCGCTGCGCCTGGATTACGAGTCCCGCGCGCTCGGCTGGAAGCTCGTGCCGCTGGAGGCCTGGAACGAGCGGATCCAGGCGTTCCTCGGCGACGTCTCGCTCAGGGTCCCGGCCGGCGGCCCGCCCGGCGACTGAGCAGCCGCCCGCCGGGCGATCGCGCCCACCGGCGCTCGACGGTCGCTCGGCCCGGGGTCTGGCGACGTGACCCGCCGCCCGATTGGCGGTCGCGCTGCGCCGCGCTCAGCGATCGCCGCCGGGCGCTCAGCTGTTGAGCTCCCAGATCAGCCGCAGGCCCTCGAGCGTCAGCAGGTCGTCGACGGCGTCGATCGATTCGGTGAACGAGGGTACGAGATGGTGTGCGAGGCCGCCGGTCGCGATCACGGGCGCATCGACGCCCAGCTCGGCGCGCAGCCGCGCGACGATCCCGTCGACCTGCCCCGCGAAGCCGTAGACGATTCCTGAGCGCACCGCGTCGGCGGTTGTCTTGCCGATCAGCGCGCGCGGCTCCCCCAGCTCCACCTCAGGCAGCTTCGCGGCCCGCTGGGTCAGCGCCTCGAGCGAGATGCCGATGCCGGGCGAGATGATCCCGCCGAGGTACTCACCGTCGGCGGAGACGACGTCGTAGGTGATCGCGGTGCCGAAGTCGACGACGATGCAGGCCCGTCGCAGCCGCGTCCACGCGGCGAGCGCGTTGACGAGGCGATCGGCGCCGAGCTCGCGCGGGTTGTCCATGCGGATCGGCATCCCGGTCTTGACGCCGGGCCCGACGACGAGCATCTCGTGAGCCAGGTAGCGCCGCGCCATCTCCACCCACTCCGGGGCCAGCTCGGGGACGGTCGATGACAACACCGACGCCGTGACGTCCTCGAATCCGAGCCCGCGCAGGGCCAGGAGGTTGCGAAGCGCGGCGCCGAGCTCGTCGGAGGTCGAGCTGCGGTCGGTCGCGAAACGCCAGCGCTCGACCACCTCGGACTCGCGCACCGCGCCGAAGTGGGTCTGCGTGTTGCCGACGTCGACGACGAGGAGCACGAGCGGATTATGGGCCTACGCCGGCCCGGGCGCCGGTGGGGCGGGCACCTCGAGCCTCGGTCCGGCCCGCCGCACGCCCTCGTCGAAGCCGAGCACGGCCAGCGCCTGCGCCAGGCTCTCGCCCGCCGGTGTGCGCAGCTCGAAGTCCAGCTCGAGTAGCGGGATCAGCACGAAGCGGCGTGTGAGCACCTGCTCGTGCGGTAGCGCCAGACGCTCGGAGCGCTGCTCGAGCTGGCCGAGCAGCAGCAGGTCGATGTCGATCAGCCGCGGCCCGTGGCGCACGCCGCCGGCGTCCCGCCCGAGCTCGCGCTCGAGCTGCTTGCAGGCCTCGAGCAGCTCGAGCGGCTCGAGCGCCGTCTCGATCCGCAGGCATGCGTTGAGGAAAGCCGGCTGGTCGAGGATCTCACCAACCGGGTCGGTGTCGTAGGTGGACGAGGAGTCCGTCACCGAGACGCCGTGGCGCGCGAGGCCGTCGAGCGCCGCCTGCAGGTTGCGTCGGCGGTCGCCGACGTTCGAGCCGAGACCGAGGTAGCCGACGCGCGTGGAGCTCACTCGGGCAGCTCGCGCCAGACCTCCACCGAGATCTCCTCGACCGCCAGCGGGATCGGCGGCTCCGGCTTGGCCGCCTTCACCCACACGGCCTCGGCGCCGAAGTCCTCGATGATCCGGTCGGCAACGACGGTGCAGAGCCGCTCGAGCGTCTTGTAGTTGCGCTGCTGGGCGATCAGGGCAACCAGCTGGCAGACCTCGGCGTAGTCGACGGTGTCCTCGAGGCGGTCGGTCTCGGTCGCGTCCGACTCGCCGACGTCGATGCGGATGTCAAAAAGCAGGCGCTGGCCGACCTCGCGCTCGGCGGCGCTCACGCCGACGTGCGTGTACAGCGATAGCCCGGAGATCTCGATCGTGACGACGGTCTGAGCGCCGGCCTCCAGATCGAGGTCGTCGTCGGCGTCCAGCTCGTCGTCGGGCTCGTCGCTCATCTCTGGCTGACCGTAGCAGCAGCGACCGCGAGCGCGTCACGCACCGGCGCGACGTCGTGCACGCGGAACACGCTCGCGCCGTTGATCAGCCCGATCACATTGGTGGCGATCGTTGCGGCGAGCCGCCCCTCCTCGGAGCGCCCGGTCAGCGCGCCGAGGAACGACTTGCGGGAGGTGCCGATCAGCAGCGGACGGCCGAGCGCCGTCAGCTCGTCGAGCCGTTCGAGCAGTTCGAGGTTGTGCGCGACGGTCTTGCCGAAGCCAAATCCAGGGTCGACGACGATCCGCTCGCGCGCGACGCCGGAGTCGACCGCGAACGCGACGCGCTCGCGCAGGAAGTCGCGGACCTCAGCCACGACGTCGCCGTAGCGCGGAGCATTCTGCATCGTGCTCGGCTCGCCCTGCATGTGCATCAGCGCGCATTCGGCGCCCGAGGCAGCGACCAGGGCGGCCATCTGCGGCGCGGCGCGGAAGGCTGTGACGTCGTTGACGAACGTCGCGCCCGCGTCCAGTGCGGCGCGGGCGACCTCGAACTTCGAGGTGTCGATCGAGATCACGGCGCCAACGCCCGCTCCCGCGAGTCCCTCGATGACGGGGATCACGCGCCTCAGCTCCTCGTCGAGGCTGACCGGCGCGGCTCCCGGGCGCGTCGACTCGCCACCGACATCGACGATCGCCGCCCCCTCCCGCGCCAGCGCCAGGCCATGCTCAATCGCCGCGGCGGTGTCGGCGTAGCGGCCGCCGTCGGAGAAGGAGTCCGGCGTGACGTTGAGGATTCCCATGATCCGGACGGCGGCGGCCACGCGGCCAATCGTGCCAGAGCCCTGCGTTCAGGTGCGCTCGCGGCCGCGGCTGCTGCCGCCGGAGCGTTCAGATGCGCGCGCGGCCGCGGCTCCTGCCGCCGGGGCGTTCAGGTGCGCGCGCGGCCGCGGCTGCTGCCGCCAGAGCGTTCAGGTGCGCGCGCGGCCGCGGCTGCTGCCGCCAGAGCGTTCAGGTGCGCTTGCGGCCGCGGGTTCCTGCCGCCGGAGCGTTCAGATGCGCGCGCGGCCGCGGGTTCCTGCCGCCGGAGCGTTCAGATGCGCGCGCGGCCGCCGGTTCCTGCCGCCGGGGCGTTCAGATGCGCGCGCGGCCGCGGGTTCCTGCCGCCGGGGCGTTCAGGTGAGCTTTGGGCGGCCGGACCTGCCGCCGGGGAGCGTTCAGCCGAGCTCGGGGCGGGGGCGCTGATCGCCGCGCATCTCGGCCGCGAGGCCGGGACGCGGCAGGGGCCGCGCCGTCTCCGGACGCGCGCGCTCGGGCGCGGGCGCGGGTCCGGGCGCGAGCGCCGGTGCGTCGGGCTCATCGGGACCGAACACGTCGGCCTCGGTCGCGCCGGCGACCAGCTTCTCGAACTGCTCCTTCTCGATCGTCTCGCGGCGCAGCAGGATCTGCGAGATCCGGTCGAGCTGCTCGCGCTGCTCGCCGAGGATGGCGCGGGCACGCTCGTGGGCGCCCTCGATGATCCGCCGCACCTCGTCGTCGATCTCGCGTGCGATCTCGTCGGAGTAGTCCGGCTCGGTCGAGAACTCGCGGCCGAGGAATGGCTGGCCGTGATCGTGGCCGTAGACGCGCGGCCCGAGCTTGTCGCTCATGCCGAAGCGCATCACCATCTGCTTCGCGGTCGCCGTCACCTTCTCGAGATCGTTGGAGGCGCCGGTCGTGATCTCACCGAACACGACCTCCTCGGCGGCGCGGCCGCCGAGCGTCATCGCCATCGTGTCGAGCAGCTCCGAGCGTGTCGTCAGGAAGCGGTCCTCGGTCGGCATCGAGATCGTGTAGCCCAGCGCGCGGCCGCGCGAGATCACGGAGATCTTGTGAACCGGATCGGCGAACTCGAGGTGGTGGCCGACCAGCGCGTGGCCCATCTCGTGGTAGGCGGTGATCAGCCGCTCGCGCTCGCTCATCACGCGGGTCTTCTTCTCGGGCCCGGCGATCACGCGCAGGATGCCCTCCTCGAGCTCGATCTGCGTGATCTCGCGCTTGCCGGTGCGGGCGGCGAGCAGCGCGGCCTCGTTGATCAGGTTCGAGAGATCGGCGCCGGTGAAGCCCGGCGTCTGGCCCGCGAGCGCGTCGATGTTGATCCCCTTGGCCAGCGGCTTGCCGCGGGTGTGGACGTCGAGGATCTTCGCGCGGCCCTTGCGGTCGGGGCGGTCGACGGCGATCTGGCGGTCGAAGCGGCCCGGGCGCAGCAGCGCCGGGTCGAGGATGTCGGGCCGGTTGGTGGCCGCGATCATGATGATGTTGTCCTTCGCCTCGAAGCCGTCCATCTCGACCAGCAGCTGGTTGAGCGTCTGCTCGCGCTCGTCGTGGCCGCCGCCGAGGCCGGCGCCGCGGTGGCGTCCAACGGCGTCGATCTCGTCCATGAAGATGATGCAGGGGCTGTTCTGCTTCGCCTGCTCGAACAGGTCACGCACGCGCGAGGCGCCCACGCCAACGAACATCTCGACGAAGTCGGAGCCGGAGATCGAGAAGAACGGCACGCCGGCCTCGCCGGCGACGGCGCGGGCGAGGAGCGTCTTGCCGGTGCCGGGCGGTCCGTAGAGCAGCACGCCGGTCGGGATCCTTGCCCCGAGCGCCTGGAACTTCTTCGGGTTCTCGAGGAACTCCTTGATCTCGTGGAGTTCCTCCACGGCCTCATCGACGCCGGCGACGTCACGGAAGCTGATCTTCGGCGAGTCGGCCGAGAGCCGCTTGGCTCGCGACTTGCCGAACGACATCACCTTCGAGCCACCGCCCTGCAGGTTGTTCATGAGCAGGAACCACAGGCCGAAGAAGAGGATGAACGGCAGCAGGTAGAGGAGCAGCGAGGACCACGTGCTCGACCCCTTGGGCACGATGTTGTACTTGACGTTCGCCCCGGCGCTGTCGAGGGTCTGAACCTGCTTCAGCAGCGTGGGCAGCATCGTCGTGCCGGCGTCGTAGCCGACCGAGTAGCGCGTTCCGCCGATCAGCGTGACGTTGATCGCGTTGTTGGCGGGATCGACGGTGAACGACTGGACCCGGCCGTTCGGCAGATCGGAGGTCGTGAACGACTGGTAGTTGTGGACGACACCGGTCGAGGTCGTCGGCGAAACGAGCTTCGCGACGAAGAACGCGAGCACGATCACGATCAGGATCGGGAAGAGGGCGCCTCTGAAGACGCGGTTCATCGCTTGCTCCGCAGGGTCGGGGACGTCATGTCCAAGGTTCGCAAGCGTACCACGGAGCCTTTACGGTCAAACCGGCTGCTAGCAGGCATGCAGCCCCCCGGCACGGCTCTCAGCCGCCCGCCAGCGCGGCGACGTAGGGGAGGTTGCGGTAGCGCTCGGCGTGGTCGAGGCCGTAGCCGATCGCGAAGCAGTTGGCGATCTCGAAGCCGACGTAGCGGACCGGCAGATCCACCTTGCGGCGATCTGGCTTGGTCAGCAGGGCGCAGACCTCGACGCTCGCCGGGTTGCGGGCCCCCAGGCTCCGCAGCAGGTACTGCAGGGTCAGGCCCGAATCGACGATGTCCTCGACGATCAGGACGTCGCGGCCCTCGATCGGCGCCTCGAGGTCCTTGAGGATCCGCACGACGCCGGAGGAGTCGGTCGCGGAGCCGTAGGAGGCGACGGCCATGAAGTCGAGCTCGCACGGGATGTCGATGTGGCGCATCAGGTCGCTCGCAAAGAACACCGCCCCCTTCAGCACGCACACCAGCAGCAGATCGCGGTCCGCATAGTCGCGCGAAACCTCGGCGCCGAGTTCGCGAACGCGACGCTGGAGCGCGTCGGCCTCCACGAGGGTCTCGCCCAGCAGCGGATCGTCCATCGAGCGCGTCAGTCTAGTGGCAGCGCGGCGGTGGCCCCGGCGCCCGTCCGGGCACTCACCTGCGAGCCGCCGCCCGCACCCGCCCCGGCGCTCCCGGCGCCGGCGCCCGAGCGCGCCGCGCGCAGCACGACCAGCCGGCGCGTGTCGGGACGCACACGGAAGTCCTCGCCGGTGGCGACCCGCGGAATCCACGCGATCTCCCCCTCGCTCAGCACGATCGGCATCGACGCGCGCTGCGCGCGCGGGATCCGCCGGTCGGTGAAGAGGTCCGACAGCGCCTTGGAGCCGTCGAGTCCGAGCGGGCGCATGCGATCGCCGGCCCGCCAGGCGCGAACCGTCAGCGGACCCCCGGCGAGACGGTCGGCGTCGAGCAGCGCGACCTCGCCGGCCGCCTCTCCCGGCGCGGCGCCCGCGGCCGGCTCGACGCCGGCGCTCAGCGACCAGCTGCCGAACCCGACCTCGCCCGGAACGTTCAGCGACTGCGCGCCCGGCACGGCGACGGGCGTCTCGCGCGTGAACCGCAGCACCCCGTACTCGACCACGGCGCGCGTGCCCGCACCGACGTCGAGCGACGCGCTGCCGCCGGCGGCAGCGAGCGCGACAAGCTCCGCGACGCGCGCCCCGACTCCGCCGACCGGCTCGCCCGCGGCGTCCTCGGCCAGGCGGATCACGATCAGCCGGGCGAGCGCGGGCGGGAGCTCCGCGAGCCGTGTCAGCGCGATCCGCCGGCGCCCGGCGAGCGCCACCTCCACCACGCCGTCGAGCACCGCCGACTCGGCCCGCAGGATCTCGACGCTGCGCAGCAGGTTGTCCTGCGCCGCGGGATGCACCTCGCGCAGGGCCGGCAGGACGCCGTGACGAACCCGCGCCCGGGCGAACCGCGTCGAATCGTTGGAGCTGTCGTCGCGCCAGCGCAGGCCGCGCGCCACGCAGTGCGCAGCGGTCTGCTCGCGCGTCAGGCCGAGCAGCGGCCGCAGCAGGCGGCCTTCACGCGCGGCCATCCCGAGCAGGGCACGGCGGCCTGGCGAGGCGGCGAGCCGGTAGAGCACCGTCTCGGCCTGGTCGGAGGCGGTGTGGCCGGTCGCGATCAGCGCGGTCGGCGAGAGCTCGAGCGCCCTGGCGTAGCGCTGGTCGCGCGCCCACGCCTGGAGGTTCCCGCGGACCGGCGCCGGCGGCGCCGGCGCGCAGACGAGACTCACGCCGAGCGTTTCGCACAGCTCGCGCACGTGGCGCTCGTCAGCGTCCGACTCCTCGCCGCGCAGGCCGTAGTTGACGTGCAGCACAGTCACCATGGCGGGTCCGCAGATGCTCACCAGCACGTCGAGCAGGCAGACCGAGTCGCGCCCGCCCGACACGAGCGCGATGTGGCGCTCCGACGCCGAGACAGCCCCACCGGCGAGTACCGCGTCGAGCACCGACCCGTCCATCGCCAAAGGTTCGCAGACAGCGATAATCGCCGGCCTGAGCGATCCGCCCTCCGCCATCCACCTGCATCCGACCGCACCGCTCGCGCCGCGCGTGCTGCTTCCCGGCGATCCCGGCCGGGCGCTCGCGCTGGCCCAGGAGCTGCTCGAGCAGCCGCGCATGTTCAACCACAACCGGGGCCTGTGGGGCTATACGGGGGTCGCGGGCGACGGGGAGCCGCTGACGATCCAGAGCACCGGCATGGGCGGCCCGTCGGCCGCGATCGTGCTCGAGGAGCTGATCGCGCTCGGCGCGCAGCGGGCGATCCGCGTTGGAACCACCGGCGCGCTGGACGGCGCGCTGCGGTTCGGCGACCTGCTGGTGGTCGAGCGCGCGATCTGCGCCGACGGGACCAGCCGGGCGCTCGGGGCCGGCGAGTCGATCGACTCCGACGCTGCCCTCGCGGCCTCGCTGCACGGCGCCGATCCGCTCGCGAGGAGCGCCGTGGTCGTGACCAGCGACCTCTTCTACGAGGTGGGCGAGCCGCGGTTCGCGCGCTGGCGGGCGCTGGGCGCCGTCGCGGTCGAGATGGAGTGCGCGGCGCTGTTCGCGATCGGCGCGCTGCGCGGCGTCGCCGTCGGTTGCGCACTCGCCGTCACCGACCGGCTGGACGGCGAACGCGAGCGGATCGACGCCGACGCACTGCACGAAGCCGGACTCGCCGTCGGGCGACTCGGAGCGGCGGCGCTGGCAGCCGCCGCGCGGGAACCCTGAACGGGCCAGGCGGCCGCCGGAGCAGCTCAGCCCCGCCGCGCTGGAGCCCTG
>Ga0265319_1002177_pt1 | contig 10916 bp, 14 predicted proteins | sample 4824metaG_FD_192443 | JGI IMG/M metagenome (GOLD analysis project Ga0265319, IMG submission 192443) | Rhizosphere microbial communities from Carex aquatilis grown in University of Washington, Seatle, WA, United States - 4-8-24 metaG | ecosystem: Host-associated > Plants > Roots > Rhizosphere >...
CCTTCATTGACGCTTCGCTTCGCTCGCTTCACGGGGGAAACCATGTTTCCCCCATGGGCCCCCTTCTTCCTGTGCTCACGGCCGGGCGCGTCACTGCTCTCGCCGAACAAGTTCGGCTCCGCGACGAAGAGCGTGGACCGCTTAGGGTCCGGGCATGGTGGACTCGTGATCGACGCTGTCGTGTTGGCGGCAGGCGCGTCGTCGCGGTACGGCATCGCGCCGCCCAAGCAGGTCGAGTTGTTGCCGAGCGTGCTAGAGGCACTCCACGAGAGCCGGCGCATCGACGGGATTGTCGTCGTGCTCGGGGCGCACGATGTCGAGACGGACGAGCGCACCGTGCGCTGCTCGGACTGGGAGCTCGGGCCGGGGGCGTCGCTGCGGTGCGGGCTCGGGGCACTGCCGGCGGAGGCGGAGGCGGCGGTCGTCGTGCTGGCCGACGGGCCCGACCTGGATCCGCGCGCGGTCGACCGGATCGTCGAATCGTGGCGCGCCGAGGGCGGGGACGTCGTTGCCGCCGCCTACGACGGTCAGCGCCTGCACCCGGTCCTCCTGGCCCGGCCCGCCTGGGCCCGGGTGCCGGACGAGGGCGCACGCGGCCTCGAGGCCCGCCTCGTCGCCTGCGACGACTTGACCCCTCCAGGAGACGTCGACCTCCGCCGATGATTCGCGGGAGGGCACAAGCGGGTAACGCCGAACGGAGAAGGTCCCCATGGAATCTGCACGCACACTCGAGGTGGCACCAGGACCGGCGACGGACGAGTCGCCGCTCGCGCGGGCGCGCCTGCACCGCCAGCTGACGGTCGACGAGGCCGCGCGCCGGGCCGATCTGTCGCCCGACGAGGTGCAGTGGCTCGAGGAGGGACGCCTGTACCGCTTCCCCACGCCCGACCGCGCGCTGCTTGCGACCGTGCTCTACGCGACCGCGCTCGGCATCGAGCATCGCGAGGCGCTGCAGCTCGCCGGACTACCCGTGCCGCCTGTGCCGTTCAGCGCCAACCCGTGGCGGAGGCTTGCGGCGGTCGGAGCGATCGGGCTCGCCGTGCTCGCAGGCGTGCTGGCCGTGGTGCTCGCGAAGAGCTCGCCGACGCACCCCTCGGTCGCAGCAGCCGCCGCGTCGACGCTCCCCGCGCCATGGGCGATCAAGGTGGTCGTGCTCAACGGCAGCGGCGACATCGTCTACACCCGCTCCGTCGCGAGCCGCGTCCAGGCGCTCTCGTACAAGGTCACGAAGGTCGGCCGCGCGTCGAGCTTCAACTATCCGCAGACGCAGGTCTATTACCCGCCGGGCGCCGAGGCGATCGGCCTCCGTCTCGCGAAGCAGCTCGGCGTGCCTTTGCAGCCGTTGCCGGGGGGAGTCGACCCGCGACGCCTCGTGCTGATCGTCGGGCCCCAGCACGGTCCCGGCAACTAGCGAAAGCTCAGCAGCTCAGTCGAGCGGGACGCGCAACGCCGCGAGCTTCTCCTTCAGCTCCGCGGGCATCGGATCCTTGCTGACGGCCTGCCGCACGTAGATGCGCAGGCTCTCCTCGAAGCGATAGCGCTTCCGGCACCACGCACACTTGTCGAGATGCATCTCTGCCTCGCGCATCTCCTCGTCACTGAGCATGTGGTCGAGGTAAGGCTGCATCATCTCTTCGCAGTGCGCGCACGGATCGTCGTGCGCCGTCATGTCGATTCCTCCTGGTCTGCCGCGTTGACCCCATCCTCGTCGAACGTATCTGCAAGCTCGCGCTTCAAGATGCGGCGCCCACGATGCAGCCGCGACATCACCGTTCCGATCGGGATGCCGAGAATCTGCGCCGCGTCCTGGTAGCTGAAGTCGCCGATGTCGACCAGCACGATCACGTCGCGAAAGTCGTGCGGTACGTCGGAGAGAGCCGAGACGATGTTGTCCTGAGAGAGACGCTCGACGACCTTCTCCTCGTCGCTCGGGCTTCCGTCGGATTCGGCGAGCTTGTCGTAGAGGTAGTAGTCGTTCGCCTCGAGCGGTTGCATCTGCGGCGTGCGCTGCTTGCGGCGACCCCGGTCGATGTTGAGATTCGTCAGGATGCGCAGGAGCCACGCGCGCAGATTCGTGCCGGGCGTGTACGAGCGCCAACTGCGGAACGCGCGTGCGTACGTCTCCTGGACGAGGTCGTCCGCTTCCTCGCGCGAGCTCGCAAGATGTCGCGCGACGCGGTACACCTGATCGGAGAGGCCGAGCGCCTCCTCCTCGAACCGGACGCGATCGCGCGCCTCGGTGGCAAGGCGAGCCGCATCGGGCCCAGCAGCGTTCGACGGGGCCTCAGCCATGCGGGCCAGCGTACCAGCGGTCATCGCAAGCTAAAACGCCCGCCGAGCCGCTGTGATTCCCCTGGCTAGACGCCTGCGGGAAGTTCTCTGAAGCCGGCCGTCGCCATCTTCTGGAGCAATGCGTCTCGCGTTGTCTGCTCGTCGTCCCACTCGAGTGTCACGAGGCCCATCAGGTTCGCGTTCGCGCCCTCGAGGCCGTCGTGGCCGGTGAGCACGCCGGCGAGTCGCTGCACGCATTGCTCGCACCGGATGCCGGTGACCTGGAAGGTGTCCGACTGCGTCGCCACGGCCTCTACCGTAGCGTTCGCGCAACGAGATCCGCGGCAACCGACGGACCGGCCGCGAGCTGGGCGTGCGCCTCCGGCTCGGGCGGCTCGGCGCCCAGCAGCGCGCGCGCGAGCTCCCGCGCGACGACCACGCTGCCGCCGTCCGGATGGATGAGCTCGGCGTCGAGACCACGGCTCGCCGCAGCGACCCGGTTGTGCACGTAGTCGCCGCGCGGCGTCACCCTCGTCGGCGCATGCTCGACGAGATCGCGGAGCACTCCGACGAGCAGCTCCGTGCGCGCGAGCGAGGTCGGCTGGTCGGCGATCCGGATCTCCAGCGTGCCGAAGCGCGGGTGCGGGCGGATGTCCCACCAGATGCGCGTGTAGTCCGCCATCACACCGATCGACACGAGCCGCTCGACCCAGGCTTCCCACTCCGCATATGAGCCGAAGGCCGGCGGCGGGCCGCCGCGCGGGAGCTCCGCGAGCACTCCGGCGCGGTTCGACAGCATCCCGTTGGCGATGCCGTCCACGTACGGAGAGTTGGCCGACAGCGCGAGCACCAGCGGCAGCCAGGACAGCACCGCCTCGAACCGTTCGTAGCAGCACTCCGCGCTCTCCACCCCAACGTGCACGTGGAGGCCGTTCACGCCCTGCCGGCGCGCCGGATAGCCGACCTGCTCGAGCATCTCCAGGTAGCGCGGCTCCGGGACGACGGGAAGGGACTCGAGCGGCGCGAGCGGATGGGCGCCTGCAGCCGCGACGACGAGCCCGTTGGCCCGCGCAATCCGGTCGGCTGCCGCACGAAGCTCCCGCAACGCGGCGATCGCCTCCGTGACGCCCGTGCACACATCGGTGTTCAGCTCGACGACCGACGCGTGCAGCTCGGTCTTCAACGAGCCGGGAAGCTCGAGACCCTCGGCGCCGCGCAGCAACACATCGACGGCGGCGGCGGGCTGGAGCGTCTCCGCGTCGAGGATCATCAGCTCCTCCTCGACACCGAGCGAAAACGGGGTCGACTCCCCGAAGTGCGCTTCGATCACTTGCGAATGCCGTGCACGGGACGGCCTGCTGCCTCCCACGCGTAGTACGAGGCACTCGGACCGTAGCCCGACTCGTACGAGACGACGCGCGGATTGCGGCCGACCTCCATTGCACGCTGCGCGTGACGCAGGAGATTCGGATCGTCGCGCTCCTGCCAGACGAGCACGAGATGCGCCGCAGTCATGAAGACCGCAACGAACGAGCAACCCGGAGCGGGACACGGGAAGGGATCGGTTCGCACGCAGTACCAGCCGGCGTGGTCGCCCTCCTCGTCAGTGCTCCACAGCTCCTCGTCCTCGATCGGCTCGACGTCCTGGACGGAGCCGGCACGACCGCGTTGTAGCTCCTCGCGCTCCACCGTCCAAGGCTAGCCAACCCGGGGATCAGGCCGTCGGACCCGAGCTGGCGCCGTTTCCGCCGCGGCGCAGGTTGCGCGCGCTCTGCTCGGCGGCGTGCAGGAGGAGCTGGAGTTGCTCCGGGGTTGCGCCACCGACGCTGTAGACGCCCGACAGCACATTCCCGTAACGCTGATAGACCCCATACGACGTCTGGTTGATCTGCTTCCCCTTGATCTTGCCGGTCACGATGACGCGAACGGCGAGGTAGCCCTTGAGCAGGTGCGGAGCCGCGAACCGCGTGATCTGGAACGTCAGCTTCGGCAGACCCTTCCCCCCGGTGTCGACCGGCCGGTGCGGGCACGTGACGGCACGCCGGGTCACCTCGCGCATCGCTTGCACGGCGGCACCGGAACGGTAGGTGACGACCTCGTTCGAGATCGCGATCGGCACGTTGCGATTCACGAAGTTGACCTGGAGCCGCGTCGTCCTGAACCGCTCGCTCGGGTAGCCGGTGCCGCAGAGGTTCAGTGTGACCTGCCCCTTGACGAGGTTCCCGCCGGCCTGCTTCTGCGCGACGTAGCCCTTCCCGACCTGCGTCGGCTGGAGGATCAGATGGCTGACGTCGGGCGTCGCTGCCGGAGCGACGACGACCGCGGCGAGAGCGAGAGCCAGGCGCATGTCAGGGAGACTAGCGCGGCCGGGCGAGCAGCCACCGGTGGCAGTTCTGCTTGAATCGAGGCATGGCCCAGCCTGACCAGCTCCGAGTCGGCGGCACCAGCTACTCCATCTACCGGCTCGACGCGCTCCAGGCACGCTGGGACGTCGCGCGGCTTCCCTACACGCTGCGGATCCTGCTCGAGAACGTCCTGCGCAACGGAACCGAGGCGGAGGTGGAGGCGGTCGCCGGCTGGGTCGCAGCCGACGAGCCCTCGCGCGAGATCTCGTTCGCGCCCGCCCGGGTGCTGCTCCAGGACTTCACGGGCGTCCCTTGCGTCGTCGATCTCGCGGCGATGCGCGACGCGATGCAGGAGCAGGGCGGCGACCCCAGCCGGATCAACCCGTTGATTCCCGTCGAGCTCGTGATCGACCACTCCGTGCAAGTGGACGAGTTCGCGTCGCGGCTCGCGATCGGCCGCAACGTCGAGCTCGAGTTCGAACGGAACCGCGAGCGCTACGCGTTCCTGCGCTGGGGACAGAGCGCGTTCGACAACTTTGCAGCCGTTCCGCCGAACACGGGCATCTGCCATCAGGTGAACCTCGAGTTCCTCGCACGTGTCGTCGAATCGCGCGACGGCGTCGCATTCCCGGACACGCTCGTCGGCACCGACTCGCACACCACCATGGTCAACGGGCTCGGCGTGCTCGGCTGGGGCGTCGGAGGTATCGAGGCCGAAGCCGCGATGCTGGGCGAGCCGCTCTCGATGCTCGTGCCGCAGGTCGTCGGCATGAAGCTCACCGGCGCGCTGCCGCAGGGCGCCACGGCGACCGACCTCGTGCTCACGGTGACGGAGATTCTCCGCAAGGCCGGCGTCGTCGGGAAGTTCGTCGAGTACTTCGGGGAGGGCGTGCCGTCGCTCGCGCTCGCCGACCGCGCGACGCTCGGCAACATGAGCCCCGAGTACGGCGCGACGTGCGGTTTCTTCCCCGTCGACGACGTGACGCTGCAGTACCTCCGGCTCACCGGCCGCTCCGAGGAGCGCGTCGCGCTCGTCGAGGCGTACTGCAAGGAGAACATGCTCTGGCACGACCCGAAGGAGCATCCGACGTATTCGCAGGTCGTCGAGCTCGACCTCTCGGAGATCGAGCCGTCGCTCGCAGGCCCCCGGCGTCCGCAGGATCGCGTCCCGCTCGCGAATGCGAAGAACGCGTTCATCGATGCGCTCGACACGTTCGGCGTCGACTACACGAACGGCAGCCACGACCGGGCGCTCGCCGACACGTTCCCGGCGAGCGATCCGACGACCGAGCAGCAGCCCGGCGGCGAGCCCGAGCCCGAGGCGGACAGCCGGACCGTTCACACCGCAACGGTCGCGCGGAAGTCGGTGCCGGTGCGCGGCGAGGACTACTCGCTCGAGCACGGCTCGGTCGTGATCTGCGCGATCACCTCGTGCACGAACACGTCGAATCCGTCGGTGATGATCGGCGCCGGGCTGCTTGCCAAGAAAGCGGTCGAGCTGGGGCTCAAGCGCAAGCCGTGGGTGAAGTCGTCACTCGCGCCGGGCTCGAAGGTCGTCACGGAGTACTACGAGCGCTCTGGGCTCAACACGTATCTCGACGAGCTCGGGTTCAATCTCGTCGGCTACGGGTGCACGACGTGCATCGGCAACTCGGGCCCGCTGCCGGACGCAATCGCCGAGGCGGTCGTCGAGGGCGAGCTCATCGTGTGCGCTGTCCTCTCGGGCAACCGGAACTTCGAGGCGCGCATCCACGGCGACGTGAAGGCGAACTACCTCGCGTCGCCTCCGTTGGTCGTCGCCTACGCACTCGCCGGACGGATGGACATCGACCTCGTCAACGAGCCGCTCGGGGAAGGCGACGACGGGCCGGTGTATCTCCGCGACATCTGGCCCACCTCGGCGGAGATCGACGAGACGATCGCGTCTTCGATCGACGGTGCGATGTTCAAGCGCTCTTACGGAGACGTCTACGCGGGCGATGAGCGCTGGCAGGCGCTGGAGATTCCCTCCGGGAATCTCTACGACTGGCAGGAGGCGTCGACATACATTCGCAGGCCGCCGTACTTCGACGGCATGCCCGCAGAGCCGGGGAGGGTGGAGGACATCTCCGGGGCGCGGGTGCTCGTCGTGCTCGGCGACTCCGTCACGACGGATCACATCTCACCGGCGGGCGCGATCCGGCCCGACTCGCCTGCGGGGAAGTACCTGATCGAACACGACGTCGAACGGCGCGAGTTCAACTCGTACGGTGCGCGCCGCGGGAATCACGAGGTGATGGTGCGCGGCACGTTCGCGAACGTGCGCCTGCGCAACCAGCTCGTCCCGGGCAGCGAGGGCACGTGGACAGTGCACCTACCCGACGGCGAGGAGACGACGATCTTCGACGCCGCCATGCGCTACCGCAACGAGGGCGTGCCGACGATCGTGCTCGCGGGCAAGGAGTACGGTTCCGGCTCGTCGCGTGACTGGGCGGCGAAGGGCCCGAACCTGCTCGGCGTCCAGGCGGTGATCGCCGAGTCGTACGAACGGATTCACCGGTCGAACCTGCTGATGATGGGCGTGTTGCCGCTGCAGTTCCTCCCAGGCGAGACCCGGGAGTCGCTCGGCCTCTCCGGCCGCGAGGAGTTCTCGATCGTCGGCGCCGACGACGGCAACGCGAGCGAGGTGACAGTGCGCGCAGACGGCAAGGAGTTCCGCGCCCGCGTCAGGCTCGACACGCCGCGCGAGCGCGACTACTTCCGGCACGGCGGGATCCTCCGCTACGTGCTGCGCCGCCTGCTCGCGAACTAGGCGCTCTTCTTCGCTTCCGCGACCTTGCGCTCGTGATACGCGATGCGTTCCTCCAGCAGGCGCATCGTCTCCGCATAGCGCTCGCGCAGCTCAGGAGTGATCGGATTCTTCTTCTTCATCGTCCTCCCCATAAAGATAGCTCAGGACATCGTCGAGCTTCGAGTTCGCATCGAAGAGACCCTTCAAGATCGCCTGCACGTCCTCTTGCTCGATGGGCAGCTCCATGTCGCCAGCGTGCCCGACGGACCTCGCGTTCACAAGACGCCGCTCTGGACACGTCCACCGGAGACCTCCAACCTTGTTGCACCAGATAGCAACCGTTGGCGCCGAGCTACTTGCCGAGCACGCCGACCTTGTAGCCCTTCGTCTTCATGTCGTCGATCGCCGCCTGGCCGGCCTTGATCTCCGGCGCCAGCTGAAGGCCGTTCACGGCCTGCTGCGCGGCCGCTGCATCGCCGGCCTTCGCGGCCTTGGCGAGCTTCACGAGCTGCACGTCGATCGTGCGCATCGCGATGACAAGCTTGTCGTTGTCCGCCGAGACCTCCTTCGGCGGGTTCGCGGCATCGAGATCGTCCGCCGCCTTCTTCGCCTCCACCTCCGCGACGGCGACCTCCTTGGCGATCGACTTGATCGCGCTGAAGCCAGACGAGATCTTGTTGACCGCGTCCTGCACAGCCTTGCCGTCGGCCTGGATCCTCGCCTCGTACTGGGCTTTCGTGAGGCGCGGGCTGCTGCTGCCGCCGCAGCCGGCCGCGAGCGCCGCCGTCGCGACGACGAGCACGACACCTGTGAGCTTCACTTGCATGCGACTCCCCGGTCGATGACGACGGGAGCCTACGCTACCCTCGTCGCACCGGGGTGCCGCCCTTCGCGTGGCTGAGATCACACCCGCTGAACCTGATCCGGCTCGTACCGGCGAAGGGAGTGACGTGACGGACCAAACGCCACCGTGGGGAATCGAGCCCGTCCCGGAGCGTCTCCGTGTGCTCGGCACGCTCGACTCGCTGCTGCTGTGGACGAACCTCGGCATCTCGCTGCTCGTGCTCGTTGCGGCGTCGTACCTCGGACTCTCCTTGCGCCAGGCGCTGCTCGCGACCGTCGTCGGGGGGTTGCTCGGCAACGCGATGCTCGGCGTCGCGGGATACATCGGCGCCGACGCACGCGTGCCGTCGATGGCGCTCCAGCGCGCGCCGCTCGGGCAGCGCGGGTCCTACGTCGCGACCGGGCTCAACGTGCTGCAGTGCCTGGGCTGGTCCGTGTTCGAGATCACGATCATCGCCTTCGCAGCAGGCGCACTCTCGGAACGGCTCGTCGGCGTCCACCTCGTCTGGGCGTGGAAGCTGTGCTTCGGTGCGCTCGGGGCCGTGCTCGCCCTGCTCGGGCCCGTCGGGTTCGTACGCCGCTTCGTCCGCAAGATCGGCATCTGGGCGGTGGGAGCGTCGATCGTCTACCTCGCGGTCTGGATCATCCGTCACGGCCAACTCGACCGCCTCTGGCACGGGCACGGCAGCGGCGGGTCGTTCTGGCTCGGCGTCGACCTCGTGATCGCGCTGACGGTCTCGTGGGTGCCGCTCGTCGCGGACTACACCCGCTTCTCGCGCAGCCCGCGCTCGGCATTCGTCGGCGTCGGGATCGGCTACTTGCTGCCGACCCTCTTCCAGTTCGGCTTCGGCGCGGTGCTCGTGCTTTCGCATCCGGCGATCACCGGGCCGACAGACGTGCTGACGACCGTCGCCGCGGGCGGAGTCGGCGCGCTGCTCGCGCTGCTCGCACTGACGGTCGACGAGACGGACGAGGCGTTCGCGAACATCTACTCCACCGCGGTGTCGCTGCAGAACTTCTTTCCGCGCGCGTCGCAGCGCCTGCTGATCGTGGGCGTCGCGATCCTCGCAACCCTGATTTCCCTCGGCGTGAACCTCACGCAGTATCAGCAGTTCCTCCTGCTGCTCGGCGCGTTCTTCGTCCCGCTCTTCGGCGTTCTGCTCGCCGACTGGCTCATGGCGGGACGGCATTACACGCGGGAGCACGTCTTCGGAGGCCCGGCGTGGCGCCCCGGGATGATCGCCGCCTGGCTCGTCGGCTTCCTGCTCTATGAGTGGATCGCCCAGACCCACGGGCTCGGCTTCTGGTCACGCTGGGTCTCGCAGCTTCATCCGCCGAGCGGCGGCATCGGCGCTTCCATGCCAAGCTTCGCGGCCTCGTTCGTGCTTGCCACGGCCGTCGCCGCGGCGCCGCTGGTCCGACGGCCACGGCACGCCGCGGCATAGATTTCGCCGCCGTGCAGTCGCTTGCAGTCATCGGGCATCTCACCCGCGACGTCGTCGCCGGCGGCGCACCGCGGATCGGCGGCGCACCGTGGTACGGCGGACGTGCGCTGCACGCACTCGGACAGGAGGCCGTGCTCTTCGCAAAGTGCGGCGACGGCGACCGCGCGCGCTACCAGCGCCGGCTCGCGACGCTCGGCCTGCCCGCCACCCTCGCAGTGGGCGGCGAGACGACCGGCTTCTCGTTCACGTACGCCGCGGACGGCACGCGCACGATGCACGTCGACACCGTCGGCGAGCCGTGGCGGACAGACGAGCCCCAAGGACTGCTCCTCCGCCGCGTCGAGTGGCTCCACGTCGCGCCGCTCCTGCGCAGCGACTTCGACGCCGCCGCACTCGAGCGGCTCGGCCTCGGCCGCCGGCTGCTGCTCGATGCGCAGGGTCTCGTCCGCGTTCCGGAGGTGGGCCCACTGCAGCTGGACGCGAACTACGACCCCGACCTGCTGCGGCATGTTGCGATGCTCAAGGTGGCGGAGGAAGAGGCGCACGTCCTGATGGGCACCGCGGAGCCCGAGTCCCTCGCGGAGCTCGGCGTCCCCGAGATCATCCTGACGCTCGGCGCCGCCGGTTCAGTCGTGATCTTTCGGGGAACCACCGAGCATGTTCCCGCGCTTCCGACCGACGCCGCCGCCGATCCCACGGGTGCGGGCGACGCGTTCTCCGTGGCCTATCTCGCCGCACGTGCCGACGGCCATGCGCCCGCGTCAGCCGCCCGGCGTGCGACCGCACTCGTCGCCGCCTTGCTGATGAGACGATGATCGCCGCGATCGGCACTGTCGAGGGCGTGGTTCTCGTCGACGTGGACGAGGAGGAGCCGCTCGGTCCGGGAAGCGAGCTGCCTGCCGTTGCGGCCCCGCGCGTGGATCTCCCGCGCGTCGTCGCAACGGCAGGCGCGGGCGCAACCGTGGTGGCGGTCCTCGACCGCCGCCCGCCGCTCGCGATCTCCCGCGACAGCGGGGCGACCTGGCGCGAGGCCGGCGGCGGGCTGCCCGCGGGCTTCGCCGTCGCGATCGCCGAGGACGATCCCGACCGGATGCTCTACGCCGCGCGCAACCGCCTCTACGTCTCGGTGAACGGCGGCGTCTTCTGGCGCTCGCTGCCATTCGAGCTGCCCGACATCGTCGCCGTCGCCTGGCTCTGACGCTTCGCTTCGCTCGCTTCACGGGGAAACGACGCTTCGCTTCG